>ENA-ORMO01000123-ORMO01000123.1-human-gut-metagenome-genome-assembly--contig:-NODE-123-length-109433-cov-8.604354_pt1 | contig 109433 bp, 94 predicted proteins | sample MGYA00242106_ERZ509001 | MGnify/ENA primary metagenome ERZ509001 (study PRJEB26280, sample SAMEA2338736) | human gut metagenome | biome: human gut; feature: human-associated habitat; material: faeces...
GTTCTGACGCAGCAGCAGGCGATGTTATCGGTGTTGGTTTCGACGCTGGTTCTATTATCAAAGCAGCTGTACAGGACGGCACATTCCTTGGTGCTGTTACACAGTCTCCTCTTATGATGGGTTACTATGCAATCTACGCTCTTACAGCAGCAGCTAACGGTGACGAAGTATCTGATGTTCCGACAGATGGATACTGGTATGACGCAACAAACATGGAAGACGAGAGCATCGCTCCAAACCTTTATGACTAATCTTTTAGCCGTTTAGTTTTACAACATATTCATTATATCCCCAGAGGAACACTCTGGGGATATTTTAAATTAGCAGTAATCTTGCAGCAGGAGAGCTGCAAATAAGGACACTTTTTCAGACAAACAAGGTTCTTCCGTCTTGCACGTATTTCGTGTAATATGATATTATCAAATATGGAAGAACTAATAAAACACAGCGGATTGCACAAAAAGAACACTGTGGAAAAATCTTACATATTTAGGAGGTTTAACAATGGCAACATATTATCTGGCAGTAGACATCGGAGCATCCAGCGGACGTCATATTCTGGGACATATGGAAAATGGAAAGATGGTCCTGGAAGAGGTTTACCGTTTTGAAAATGGAATGGTAAAAAAAGGAGATGAGCTTTGCTGGGAATTTGACCGTCTTTTTAAGGAGATTCTCAATGGTCTCAAAAAATGTAAAGAGATCGGCAAGATTCCGGTAAGTATGGGTGTTGATACCTGGGGCGTTGATTTTGTTCTTCTGGACAAGGACGGCAATGTTCTTGGAAATACCGTAGGATACCGTGATCACCGTACAGAAGGAATGGATGAGGAAGTATATAAGACGATTTCCCTGGAAGATCTTTATGCACGGACAGGTATTCAGAAAGCAATCTTTAATACAGTATATCAGCTGATGGCAGTGAAGAAGAAATATCCGCAGTATCTGGAACAGGCAGAAACCCTTCTTCATGTACCGGATTATTTCCATTATCTCCTGACAGGAGAAAAGACCTGTGAATATACAGAGGCAACAACCGGACAGCTTGTAAATCCTTATACAAAAGACTGGGACTATGAACTGATCGAAATGCTTGGATATCCTAAAAAGATATTCCAGAAGCTGATCATGCCGGGAACAAGCATTGGACATTTCTCTGAGGCAGTGAAGAACGAGGTTGGATTCGATCTTGAAGTAGTTGCTCCTGCAACTCACGATACAGGCTCTGCTGTACTTGCAGTACCTGCAAATGATGATGACTTTATCTATATCAGTTCCGGTACATGGTCTCTTATGGGACTTGAGAGAGAGACAGCAGACTGCTCCAAAAAGAGCTGTGAGATGAACCTGACAAACGAGGGCGGATATGCAGGACGTTTCCGCTATCTCAAGAATATCATGGGTCTGTGGATGATTCAGTCCGTGCGTCATGAGTTTGACGATAAGTATGGTTTTGCTGAGATCTGCGCAATGGCAGAAGAAGCAAAAGATTTCCCGTCCAGAGTGGATGCAAATGATGAGTGCTTCCTTTCTCCGGACAATATGACAGAAGAAGTGAAAGATTACTGCCGCAGAACCGGACAGAAGGTTCCGGAAACTCTTGGCGAGATCGCAACTGTTATTTATACCAGTCTTGCAGAATGCTATGCAAGAACAGCAAAAGAGCTGGAGGAAATGACAGGAAGAACCTACAGCCGTATTCACGTTGTAGGCGGCGGCTCCAATGCAGGATATCTCAATGAACTGACTGCAAAAGCTACAGGCAAGGAAGTTCATGCAGGTCCTGGAGAGGCAACTGCAATCGGTAATATCACTGCCCAGATGTTAAAGGCAGAGGAATTCAAATCTATTGAAGAAGCTAGAACAGTAATTCATGAGTCCTTTAATATCAAAATTTATAACGCATAAACAGCTTTATATTATTTTTATATGAAGAGGAGAATCCATTATGTTAGTAAACACGAAAGCAAAAGTTGGCGTATTTTCAATTGCACTGGGAGCTTATCTCCCACAGTTTCCATCTCTGGTACCGGAGTTTGAGGCGCAGTATGCTGCATTCAAAAAAACACTTCCGGATACAGTAGAGATTATTGACGGCGGAATGGTGACAACTAAGGAGCAGGCAATGGAGGCAGGAGACAAATTCCGTGCCGCAGACGTTGACCTTGTATTCCTTCAGATGCTGACCTACGCAACGTCCTATAACATGCTTCCGGCAATCCGTGATCTGGATGTACCGGTTGTCCTTGTAAATGTTCAGAAGCTGAAAGCATTGGATTACGAGCATACTGACATTGCTTCCTGGCTGGGAGAAGGATATGCATGCGGCGCTGTAGGCGAAGCAGTAGCAGATCTTGAAAGAGCCGGAAAAAGACATGCGGTGATCACCGGTGTAGTAGAAGGCGGAGATCCTGCTGTTCAGGCAGAGATCGAAGACTGGTGCAAAGCGGCTCAGGTCAGAAGAAGATTTCGTGAGACTAATATTGCACAGATCGGAAGACCTTATCCAGGTATGATGGATCTGTACATTGATGAGACGAACCTCTATAACAGAATGTTCCTTTATACAAAACAGTTTGACTGGGAAAAAATGTGGGCTATTGCAGATGATATCACAGATGAGGATGCTATCCGTGCAAAAGCTCAGGACATCTTGGATACTTTTGAGATCGAAGGCGGCGGAACCATTGAAAAAGTATGGGATATGGCTAAATATGTAGTTGCTTTTGAGCAGTGGGTTAAAGATGAGAAGCTGGGCATGATCGCTTCACATTATGATGGATTCGCTCAGGGCAAAGCCGGTGTTCTTGACAGTATGCTGATTCCTGCATTTTCCATGCTGATCAAGCAGGGAACTGCATGTGCGGTAGAGGGAGATATGAAGGTTGCTATGGCAATGAGCATTCTGAAGACAATCTCCGGAACAGGACAGCTTTCTGAGATGTATTCTATTGATTTTAATGATGATATCTGTATCATTGGTCATTCAGGAAGCGGAGATGCTGATATCTCTGATAAAAAACCTACCATGAAGATCGTAAAAGTATTCCATGGAAAAACGGGCGGCGGATATCTGACTCAGTTTTATCCGTACACAGGTCCTGTTACTTATCTTGCAATCACACAGGACAAGGACGGTCACTTTAAGTTTGTAGTTGCTGAAGGTGTGAATGAAGAGGGACCGATCCTTTCCTTTGGAGATACAAATATGAGAACACGGTTTACCTGTGGTGCAAGAGAGTTTGTAAACCGTTGGAGCGAAGCCGGCCCTACACATCATATGGCAGCGGCTACAGGCAGACATATTGATACGATTCTGAAGGTTGCAAAAATCTTTAATGTGCCGGTTGATATTGTTACAAGATAAAAGGAATCCAAAAGCCAGTTCGTAAATTTACACATATTCTAAAAAAACACTCCGAAGACATTTGGTCTTCGGGGTGTTTTTTTGGAAAAGTCAGCATCAGTCTTTTTTTTGTTCTTCTGAATTTTACTTTATTGCCGGGATACGGATCTGTACTTCCGTGCCCTGTCCAGGCTGGCTGGTATAAGAAAGTCCATAGCTTTTGCCATAGAGGATCTGAAGTCTTCGGTGAGTATTATATACTGCTATATTGGTTCCTTTGCCGGAACCGGTCTCTGTTCCGGAAATAATGTCAGGAAGTTTTTCCGGAGGTATTCCGACTCCATCGTCGGAGATCAGAAGGACAATATCCTGATCTTCCATCCATCCGGTCAGTACGATGGTTCCGGATTTACTGCCTTTTTCCAGAATACCGTGAAGGACAGAATTTTCGATCACAGGCTGCAGTGTCAGTTTGGGGATCTGGTATTCGGTCAGTTCATCCGGAATATCTGAAATAAAGGTAATACTGTTGTGATAGCGCATATTTTGTATCTGCAGGTAAATGGAAACATGTTCTTCTTCATCACCAATGGTACTGATGCTGTTTTTGCGGCTTAAGGTCAGTTTGTAAAAGCGCGACAGCCTTTGTACGGCATTGGATATTTCGGAAGTCTGTCCCTGCAGAGCCATCCAGTTTATCATATCCATGGTGTTGTAGAGAAAGTGAGGATTGATCTGTGCCTGAAGTGAGTTAAACTCAGCAATCCGCAGTTCTTCAGCAGATTTTCTCTGATCTTCCATCAGCTGTTCCATTTTCCTGGTCATGTAATTGTAGGTATCGATCAGATCGCCAACCTCGTCATGATAAATGGGACTGTCCATGGGAACAGGAGTTCCATGGCGGATCTGGTTCATCTGACTTATAATAGAAGATAAACGATTGGTTACGGAATGTGCCAGGGAATGAGCCATAATGGAAGTGAGGATCAACATTCCAAGATAGACCAGAATATACTGGAACATCAGGAGATTTCCCTGATGAATCAGTGCATTGGCCGGAAGTACAGTTACCATAAACCAGCCGGGATGGCGGATATTATAAAAACCTGCATAAAATTTCTGTCCAAGAATCTCTCTTTCAATAAATCCGTTGGATGCCATAAATGAATCCTGGATTACTGCATAATCCAGATAGTAGACACCTGCACCGGAGCTGTCAGAGGAAGCGACAATGGATTCTCTGTCATTGATGATGTAGGAAATGCTTCCTTTTAAGGTAAGGTTGTCTTTCAGGATCTCTGTAAGATGTTCCGTGGAGGAATAAAGCGCGGTATATGCAGGGTAAGCACAACCCTGATAATAAAAGGTGGTGGAGACAATATAAGCCATGTCGCCAAAGGTGTTTTTTTCGCGTTCGCCCAGATAAAAGGGCGGGCAGTAAAGCTCTGACTGGCCGGTTCCCTGAAAAATACCGTACCAGTAGGTTCCCTGGGCAAGACGCATGGGAACAAAGTAGTCGTTGGTCTGTTCATCCTGAAAAAGACTGACAGAATCATATGGAAAATCCATATAGATCTGAAGTCCGGTAATCGTTTTTCCATCAATGAGAGAATCAGCCTCATGACAAAATTCCCTTGCTTCAGCAGGAGCCAGAAGAAACTGGGAAGGAGCGTTTACAGGCTTATGGAACAAAGTTTTATAAAAACCCAGTTCTGTGATCTGGTGATAAGTGTCCAGGATATTCTGGATATTTTTCTCGATCAGAGGCGCTGTCTGTGCAGAGGCATCCTGCTCCTGGCGTATGGTATCAGAAATGACCATGTTATAAAAACGCCCATAAAAAAGAATGCCAACCAGCAGAACTGGAACAGTGACGGCGATCATCAGTACAATGGTGATTTTGGTTTGAAGCTTCAGATCACCATATGCCTGACGAAGTTTCTTAAAAAAAGCGATCATTGCAGATTCTGCTCCCGATATTCAGAAGGAGAGAGACCGCAGTATTTTTTGAAACTTTTTCCAAAGTAGTTGCCGTCACTGTAACCAACTCTGGAAGAAATGTCTGATATCCGGTATCTTGCATCTTTAAGAAGCTGTTTTGCTTTTTCCATCCGATATTCTGTAAGATACTGATTCAGAGTCTGACCAGTTTCATTTTTGAAAAAAGTACATACATAGGAAGTGGAAAGGAATACATGCCCGCTGATATCCTTTACCGAAAGGGTGTCATCCATATAATGCTGGCTGATATAATTTCTGATCAGATGAATAGTAGGATGTTCCTGAGTATTTTCAGAAGCTTCTTCAAAAAATTCTTCAGTCTGTCTGACCAACGTTTCATGAAGTTCCGGGAAAGCAAAACATTGATGAATGGTATCTGCAATACTTTCAGCATCCGGAGTCTCGGGCATGCTGCTGCGTTTCCTTATATTTTCCAGAGAAAGAAAAAGCTTGTAATATAAATCCTTGACGGAATTCTGGAAATATCCGGTGCTTTCGAAAAAGAAATTTTTTAATTTTTCCAGCAGCTTCATGGCTGTTTCCTGATCTCCGCTTTCCAGAGCCTCTTTAAATTCTGCCTCAGGAGAGTCAGAGGGAAATTCGGAAGTTTCTCCGTGACTTTTTAAGGAATCCTGAGTCAGTATCGTATTTTCCGGAAAGAAGAAACTGTTCTGCAAAAGGATTACGGCGGAGGCATAGGACTGATATGCTTTGGAAATTCCTGTGACCATATCACCGAAAGCAATGGAAAACTTCCCATGATAAGAAAGCCTGCTGCTAAGAAAATCCTGCAGTTCCTGCAAAGTATGGGAGGACGGCTTTCTTTCGGCGAACAAAAAGCAGATCAGGTTCTGATGTTTTTTATCTGTATGTATAAAAGAAACTTTTCTTTTTTTCAGAAAATCGGAAAGTTCTCTGTGAAATTTCTCCAATACTGGCAGTTCTGGAAAAATCTGCATCTTTATTATAAAAGAAAGGAAGCAGGAGGTGTTTCTGATGGAAACACCTAATTCCCGGGAAAACGTCCGGACAGTTTCCTGATCCGGGATTCTGGGAAGGGTCAGGAGCAAAGCCAGCTGGGAGGCTGTTTCCATGGATTTTAAGGCTTCCCCTCTTTTGGAGTGAAGTTTTTGAATATAAAGATTTCCGGCTTCGCGGACTGCATCCGAAACTTCCGAAGGGTTCAGAGGCTTTTCTATATAGTTGACTGCTTTCAGCCGGATGGCGGCTTTCAGATATTCCTTGTCGGAATAGCCGCTCATAAAAATAGGAACAGAGTCAGGAAGCAGTTTTTCCAGACGTTCCAGCATAGTGATCCCGTCCATACGGGGCATCCGTACGTCACAGAGTATGATCTCCGGCTTGTGGATCCGGGCCTGCTCCAGACCATTTATTCCGTCATCTGCCTGGAAGATCTCTTCGATTCCCAGAGAAGTCCAGTTTATGGAGGTCATCAGTCCGGTTCTGGTCAGTTCTTCGTCATCTACGATCAGTAATTTCATGGAATTCTCCTTTGTGTTGACCATGTTAATATAAACTAATTACAGTTTATCACACTTTTCACAGGAATACGAGAATAAATAAAATGGTTTTTGTGCAGAAAAATGGAAAATATTTTACCCTGATTCCAAATATATTGCGGTTTTTTTATAGAGACTGCAGTGATACAATAAGTGCAGTTCAAAGAAAAAGGGAGGAGAAAGAGCCGTGTCTGAATATGTTCTTGAATTAAAAGGCATTACTAAGATTTTCCCGGGCGTAAAGGCATTAAACAATGTACAGTTTCAGTTGAAACCCGGTGAAGTTCATGCGCTGATGGGTGAAAACGGTGCCGGAAAATCAACCTTTATCAAGGTTATTACCGGTGTACATAAAGCAGAAGAAGGCGAAATGTTCTTAAACGGACAGAAAGTGGAATTCAAGGGACCGAAAGATGCACAGGCAGCAGGAATTGCAGCCGTATACCAGCATCCCACATCCTATCCGCATCTGACTGTGGCAGAAAATATTTTTATGGGTCATGAGATCATCAAAAACAGGATGATCCAGTGGAAGGCTATGAATACAGAAGCAAATAAGCTTCTTGCACAGCTGGATGCAGATTTTGACGCTACAGCAGAAATGGGAACTTTAAGTGTTGCACAGCAGCAGATGGTAGAGATCGCCAAGGCTATGTCTACGAATGCAAAGATCATTATCCTGGATGAGCCTACTGCAGCGCTTACCAGATCAGAATCTGAAAAACTGTATACACTTGTAGATAAATTAAAAGAAGAAGGCGTTTCCATTATTTTCATATCTCATCGTTTTGAGGATATGTACCGTCTGGCATCCCGGGTGACTGTGTTCCGTGATTCTCAGTATATCGGTACTTATGATGTAAATGGGATCACCAATGCGGATCTTATTAAAGCCATGGTAGGCCGTGAGATCAAAGATCTTTTCCCGAAACCGGAAGTAAAACTGGGAGAAGAAATGCTCCGGGTAGAAAATCTTTCCAGAGTTGGATACTTTAAAGATGTATCCTTTGGCGTAAGAGCAGGAGAGATTCTTGGACTTACCGGTCTGGTAGGGGCAGGCCGTACAGAAGTGGTAGAAGCTGTGTGCGGAATTACCCGTCCGGATTCCGGAAAGGTTTATCTGGAAGGAAAGGAAGTCCATATCAAACAGCCGTCTGACGCAATGGAAAAAGGAATCATCCTTCTTCCTGAGGACCGCCAGAAAGAAGGTCTGATCATGAGCTGGGGACTTGGAAGAAACGTGACTCTTCCGACTATCAGCAAATATGCAAAAAACGGACTGAATGATGAAAAAACAGAAAGAGATCTTGCTAAGAAGCTTCTTGAGGAAGTGGATACAAAAGCGGTTGATATCTTCCAGCCGGCAAGTTCTCTGTCAGGCGGAAACCAGCAGAAGGTTGTTGTTGCCAAGGCTTTGAGTCAGGAAATGAAGGTAGTCATTATGGACGAACCTACAAAAGGTGTTGACGTAGGAGCAAAGGCAGAGATCTATGCGATCATGGGAGATCTTGCAAAGAAAGGCTACGCTATCATCCTGATCTCATCTGAAATGCCGGAGATCCTTGGCATGGCAGACCGTATTGTTGTTATGTGTAATGGAAGAAAAACTGGTGAACTTGGAAGAGAAGAGGCGTCTCAGGAAAGAATTCTTGAGTTAGCCATGGAAAAAAGCAGTGGAAAGGGGGCTTCTAAATAATGGAAAAGAAATCATTGATAAAGAAACTGACAGGCTCCCGTGAGGCTCTGCTTGCAGTGGTTCTTCTTGTACTTTTTGCCCTTGTTACCGTTGTCAATCCGGCTTTCCTGACACCTAAGTCATTGATGGATATGCTGAAAAATAATGCAGTGACAATGGTCATGGCTCTGGGAATGTTGTGCGTTATGCTGGTAGGAGGAATCGATATTTCTATCATGTCTACCCTGGCATTATCGGGTATGTCCATTGGAATGCTGCTGAAAAATGATGTGATCGCAAGCACTCCTCTGGCATTTTTGATCGCAGTTGCTATTGGTATTGTCTGCGGACTGGCAGTTGGTCTTGTAATATCCAGAGCAGATGTGCCGCCTATCATTGCTACCATGGGCTTTATGTATGTGTTCCGTGCCATGGGATATCTGGTTTCCAATGGCGGACAGTGGGCAGGTGCAGCGGCGCTTGGCAATTTCAAAAATTTTGCAACTACAAAATTCCTGGGACTTAATTGTGTGATCTGGGTTGTGATCCTTTGTTATGCATTTTTCTTCTGGTTTATGAAATGGACAAGAACCGGACGAATGATCTATGCAGTAGGAAGCAATCCAAGTGCGGCTCAGGTTTCCGGTATCAATGTAAAAAATATTAAACTTCTGGTTTATGTGATCATGGGTCTTCTTTCCGGTCTTGGCGGTGCTCTTCAGGTATCTGTATATGCATCCGCCATGCCGGATATGCAGTACGGCGGCGAGATGGATGTTATTGCTGCCTGTGTAATCGGCGGTGTCAGCATGAGCGGCGGACGCGGAAGTGTCCTGGGAGCTCTTCTTGGATCCCTGATCCTTGCAACTATCGCAAAAGCGCTTCCGCTGATCCCTTTCTTCGATCAGCTGTGGCTGAATACCATCAAGGGCGTGATCATTCTTGTAGTAGTTGTTATGAACGTAGTTCTTCAGCGTGCTGCTGATAAAAATGCACTGAAAGGAAGGGAGATGTAATCATGGCTGGAAAATCTGGAAGAAGTATTAATAACGTGCCAGAAAGTTCAATAAAGCGGATGATCTTCTCCTGGGAGGGAATCCTGATCCTGATCTTTATTGCAGTAAATATTTTCTGTGCAGTGTTTTCGGAATTTTATAATGTAAGCAGTCTGCTCCGTCAGATGCCGGTTTACCTTGCAGAGGTATTCCTGATGCTTCCTATGGCTTATATCCTTGTTCTTGGGGAGATCGATATTTCTGTTGGATCTATTGTGTGTCTGTCTGCGACTATGAGCTGTATCGTCTGCAACATGAACGCACCGTTTATCGTGGTGGTACTTACAGGTCTTGCAGTAGGAACTGTCTGCGGTGCCATTAACGGATTTATTCTTACAAAATTTACAGAGCTTCCTCCGATGATCGTTACTCTGGCAACTCAGATTATTTTCCGGGGGATTGCAGAGATCATTCTGGGAAGCGGCGGAAGTATCACAATGTCAAATCTTGACGGTTTTAATGCCATCGGAGGAAAGGTTGGAAAAATACCTTATATCCTGTTCCTGGTTTTGATCCTTGCAGTGATCTTTGCGCTTGTTCTTGGCAAAAGCACATTCGGACGCAGAGTCTATGCTATCGGTACCAACCGTCTTACGGCATATTACTCCGGTGTTCATGTACAGAAGATCCGTATGATCATCTACACGGTAATGGGAACAGTTTCCGGTCTTTGTGCCATTTTCCTTCTGTCTTCATCTTTTGGAGCTAATACGACAACAGGAAATGGCTTTGAGATGGATGCCATCGCCATGGCAGTATTTGGAGGAATTTCCTCTACAGGCGGTAAGGGAAATATCGCCGGCGGCGTGCTCGCAGCATTTATCATTGTGTGTCTCCGTGTTGGTCTGGGACAGCAGAATGTACATGCACAGGTGATCCTGCTGATTATTGGATTGCTTCTGATCGCGGCAGTTGCTCTTCCAAATATTATCGGACAGGTAAGAAGAGCAGTAAAAACAAAATAATATGAACAGGAAGGATGCTGTCTTCCTGAGAGGAAGACAGTTCCAAATAAAAACTATATTATTCCAAGGGAGGAAAACAAAATGAACAAAAAAGTTATCAGCGCGCTTCTTTGTGGAGCAATGGTTCTTGGTGCAGCAACTCCGGTTCTGGCTGAGGGTGCAGGAGAAGGACAGAAGATCGCACTTGTTGGAAAATCAGCAGGTAACGCATTCTTTGAGATCGCAGCAGCTTCCTTTAAAGAGACTGTAGAAGCAGAAGGCGGCAAGGTTGAGGTTGTATATCCGGAAACAGCGACAGCTGACGCACAGATCAAGGTTCTGGACAACCTGATCTCTCAGGATTTTGACGCTATCTGTATTGCTGCAAATGACGTAAATGCTCTTCAGGCAAAACTGACAGAGGCTATGGATGAGGGTATTAAGGTATCTTCCTTTGACTCTGCTCCAAACAAAGACAGCCGTCAGGTATTCGTAAACCAGGCTGGTACAGTAGCTGTTGGACAGGCACTTATGGATGCTGTTCTTGATATTGCAGGAGGCGAAGGACAGTTTGCGATCCTTTCTGCTACTTCTCAGGCAGCGAACCAGAATGCATGGATCGATGCTATGAAAAAGATCATGGAAGAAGATGACAAATACAGCAAACTGGAACTGGTAGAGGTTGCATATGGTGATGACGAACCGCAGAAATCTACAGACCAGACAGCGGCTCTTCTTCAGAACTATCCGGATCTGAAAGTAATCTGTGCTCCGACAACAGTAGGTATCGCAGCAGCAGCGAAATACCTTCAGGACAATGAGTCTGCATGTAAACTGACAGGTCTTGGACTTCCGTCTGAGATGCTTGAGTACACAGGTGCTGATGATGCACATTCCTGCCCGTATTTCTATCTGTGGGATATGCAGGGTCTTGGAAAACTCAGCGCTTACACAACTATGTCTCTTGTAAAAGAGGAGATCACAGGTGCTCTTGATGAGTCCTTTACAGCTGGTGACCTTGGTGACTTCACTATTACAGAAGCTGACGACGGCGGTACAGAGATCGTTCTTGGCGAGCCGCTTCAGTTTACACCAGAGAATATTGAAGAGTACGCAGAGCTGTACTAATATTAATCAAATTTACAAATAACCAATTTCTTCATTTGAATCCTTTAATATAATGTGGGAGAAGAGGACGCTTCGGTGTCCTCTTTTCTTTGCATAAGAAAAGGGATTGTGGTAAGATGGAGAAAAAAGGAGGAACGCATATGCAGCAGGCGCTTTTGGATCATCTGAAATCCATTACAGAAGAAGAACAGCGTATACTGGACGGAGTGGCAGAGGTTGACAGAGGACTTTATACATCCGGACAGGATTTTATTGTAGACAGTGCCAAAATGCTTCAGGAGGGAAAACTGATCGCAGTGCGTACTCATACACGATTTGTGCATTTTCCTTCTCACAGACATAATTTTATTGAGGTTTTGTATGTCTGTGAGGGGGCTGTGACAAATATTATCGGAGACAAAAAAGTTGTGATCCGGAAAGGCGAACTGCTTTTTCTCAATCAGTTTACCAGACACGAGATACTTCCGGCAGGAAAAGATGATATTGTGATCAATTTTATGGTGCTGCCGGAGTTTTTTGATGTGGCATATACGATGGCAGGCAGCCATAATGTTCTGGCAGACTTTCTGGTGAATGTCCTGCGCCAGGATCAGGAGAGAGGGGAATACCTGCATTTTCGTGTGGCAGAGGTGCTGCAGATACAGAATCTTCTTGAAAATATGATCTATTCACTTGTAACAGGAAAGGGAGATCAGAACCGGATCAATCAGACAACTATGGGGCTTATTTTTCTGTATCTTCTGGATTCTGTGCAGTATGTGGAAATGAGGGTGCCAAACCAGTATGAAAATATGATCGCTATGACTACTCTTGATTATATTGAACAGAAGTATAAGAGCGCCTCTTTAACAGAGCTTTGCCAGCAACTGCATCTTCCCATGCATGTACTCAGCAAGATGATCAAAAAAAATACCGGATTCAATTTTAAGGAACTGCTGCAGCGGAAACGTCTGAATAAGGCAGTGGAACTGATGTGTGAAACAGATCTTCCCATCAGCGATGTCATTGCGGCAGTAGGCTATGAAAATGGCAGCTATTTTCACAGAGTATTTCGGGAACGTTATCATATGACGCCCAGATCCTTTCGGGAAGCCAACAGAAAAAATGATAAGATAAGATTGAAATAGTGTCAAAAAAGGACATTGCAAAATACATTTCTGCGGAGATGTACTTTGTAATGTCCTTTTTGGAAGATTTTACTTTATCTTTGGCAATGGGAAAAAGAAGTGTTCCCGGTATACGGAAGCTGAAATACAGAGAATTTTGCATGTTCCGCAGAAATCAGATCGAATATCTTTGGTGCTTCTTTTTCATTTGGTACATGAAGTAAAATCTATTGCTATTTTATCATAATTTGTACAAATCTGAAATATTCTAATATATACGAAAAAACTTTTAGAAAATTGTGAAATATGCCAAAAAAGAAATAGGATTTGAGAAAAATTTAGAATAAAACGAAAATTCAGAACATACAGGGCTGGAAATGACAAAGAAAAAATCCGAAGATAAAATCTTCGGATTTAGTAGCGAGAGGGGGATTCGAACCCTCGACACTACGGGTATGAACCGTATGCTCTAGCCAACTGAGCTATCTCGCCATCTCTGTTCTTTTGTTTTTTTGCAAAAGAATGGGACCTATAGGGCTCGAACCTATGACCCTCTGCTTGTAAGGCAGATGCTCTCCCAGCTGAGCTAAGACCCCATATCCTTTGTCTGTCTCAGGAGTTTTTTGTGTTTCCCTCAACCGACTTCGTTAGTATATAATATATCACAGCAATTGTCAACACTTTTTTTGAAAAAAATTTATTTTTATTTTTTTCGAGAATTTACGCGCTATACAAAGGCTTTTAGATACGCTAAAAAGGATTTAGTTAGTAACTTGTTTCTTCCTATGGTAAAATACATGTGTTTATTATTTTGAGAGAATCAGATTTCACTCTAGGCATTTTTCTTTTTTTGTTGTATCATAATAAACGAATGTGCCTGTTTTTGCAGGCACATACAATGATCGAAAGGGGATGGGACTATGAGAAAGAGACTGCTCTTTGTTTTTAACCCTAAGGCAGGAAAAGGAAAGATCAAGGCACACCTGCTTGATATTATTGATATCTTTAATAAAAATGACTATGAAGTGATCATTCATTCCACACAGGGACCAAAAGACGCCTGTGAAAAAGCAAAGGAATATGCGGATCAGGTAGACCTGATCGTCTGCAGCGGCGGAGACGGCACTCTGGATGAAGTGGTGACCGGGATCATGGAGATAAAAAGTGATGTTCCGATCGGATATATTCCGGCTGGAAGCACCAATGATTTTGCCAACAGTCTTTTTATGCCGAAAAATATGACAGAGGCTGCGTCCATGATCATGGAAGAAGAACTGTATCACTGTGATATTGGCAGATTTAACAGCCAGACCTTCGCCTATGTAGCAGCTTTTGGCCTTTTTACAGATGTATCTTATGAGACAGACCAGGATCTGAAGAATATCCTTGGCCATGTAGCTTATGTTCTGGAAGGGGTAAAACGACTGTTTGATATTAAATCTTACCATATGAAGGTAACTTCAGATGAAATTCAGGTAGAAGACGATTTTATGGTGGGTATGATCACCAATTCAAGATCAGTAGGGGGATTTAAAAATCTTACAGGAAAAAATGTGGATATGAATGACGGGCTTTTTGAAGTGACCCTGATCGCAAAACCGAAGAATCCTCTGGAACTGCAGGAGATCATGACTGCCCTGGTAATGGCAGAGGACAACACATCTCTTGTCCATTCTTTTAAGACAGGAAAGATAACGATTGAGACAGACGAGCTGGTACCATGGACACTGGATGGAGAATTCGGGGGAAACCAGACAAGAGTGGAGATCGAAAATCTTCATAAGGCACTGAACCTGTATCTGAAAAGCACAAAGAAAAATTAAGTGAAAACAGAAAACATAAAGGAGAAAGGCAATGTCAGACTATACAAACGTAAAAGAACTCTTTGGATGCGATGTATTCAATGATTCTGTTATGCAGGAGAGACTTCCCAAAAAAGTATACAAGGAACTGAAAAAGACCATAGAAGAAGGAAAAGAACTTTCTATGGAAATTGCAGATGTGGTCGCACATGAAATGAAAGAATGGGCCATTGAAAAAGGAGCGACCCATTACAGCCACTGGTTCCAGCCGCTGACAGGCGTGACAGCAGAGAAACATGATGCATTTATTACTGCCCCAATGGAAAATGGCAAGGTTCTTTTAAGCTTTTCCGGAAAAGAGCTGATCAAAGGCGAACCGGACGCATCTTCTTTCCCTTCCGGCGGTCTCCGCGCCACCTTTGAGGCCAGAGGCTACACAACCTGGGATTGTACTTCTCCGGCTTTTGTACGTCATGACGCAGCCGGCGGTATCCTCTGTATTCCGACTGCCTTCTGCTCCTATACAGGAGAGGCGCTGGATCAGAAAACGCCACTTCTCCGTTCCATGGAGGCTGTGAATAAACAGGCACTCCGTCTGATTCGTCTTTTTGGAAATACCACTTCCAAAAAAGTTACGCCTTCTGTTGGAGCTGAGCAGGAATACTTCCTGATCGATAAAGAAAAATGGCTGCAGAGAAAAGACCTTACTTATACCGGGCGGACTCTTTTTGGCGCAATGCCTCCAAAAGGGCAGGAAATGGATGACCATTATCTGGGAACCATCCGCCAGCGTATCTCTGCATATATGAAAGAGGTAAACGAAGAGTGCTGGAAGCTGGGGATCACTGCCAAGACACAGCATAATGAGGTGGCTCCGGCGCAGCATGAGCTTGCACCTATTTACGCGCCGGCAAATATTGCGGCAGACCATAACCAGATGATGATGCGTATTCTGAAAAAAGTGGCAAGCCGTCATGGAATGCGCTGTCTGCTCCACGAAAAGCCTTTTGCAGGTGTAAATGGTTCTGGTAAACACAATAACTGGTCTCTGACAACAGACGATGGAATCAACCTTCTGGAACCGGGCAAGACCCCTCATGAAAACGTTCAGTTTCTTCTGGTGCTTACCTGTATCCTGAAAGCAGTGGATACCCATGCGGACCTTCTCAGAGAATCCGCCGCAGACGTTGGAAACGACTACCGTCTGGGCGGAAATGAGGCGCCGCCTTCCGTGATTTCTGTATTCCTTGGAGAACAGCTGGAGGATGTGCTGGAACAGCTGATCAGCACAGGCGTAGCGACACACAGCAAAAAAGGCAGCAAACTTCATACCGGTGTAAAAACTCTTCCTGATTTTATGAAGGATGCTACAGACAGAAACAGGACTTCACCTTTTGCCTTTACCGGAAATAAGTTTGAGTTCCGTATGGTTGGATCCAGAGATTCCATTTCTGAGTGTAATGTTGTGCTGAACACCATTGCAGCTCAGGCGTTCAAAGAGGCCTGCGACCGGCTGGAAGCGGCTCCGGACTTTGCTCTGGCTGTCCATGATCTGATTAAGGAATACGCTACCGATCATCAGAGGATTGTGTTCAACGGCAACGGTTATGCTCCGGAATGGGCAGAGGAGGCAGAGCGAAGAGGCCTTCCGAATCTTCCTTCCATGGTAGACGCTATTCCGGCTCTTACTACAGAGAAGGCGGTAAACCTGTTTGAGGAATTCCATGTATTTACAAGAGCAGAGCTGGAATCCCGTGCGGAAATCCAGTATGAGATTTATGCAAAAGCCATTAATATTGAGGCGAAGACCATGCTGGATATCACTACGAAACAGATTATTCCGGCAGTAATCAAATACACAACAGTTCTTGCACAGTCCATTAATGCAGTCCGCGCAGCGGCGGCAGTAGATGTGGGCGTTCAGATTTCTCTTCTTGAGAAATGCTCCAGCCGTCTGTCTGAGACAGATAAAGCCATGGATGTCCTGGCTGACGCAGTTGCTCATATCAGTGATCATCCGGAAGGAAGAGAACGTGCCGTATACTGCAGAGAAAACGTGGTAAAAGCTATGGAAGAGCTCCGTAAACCAGTGGATGAACTGGAAATGCTGGTAGATAAGGAAATGTGGCCAATGCCTTCCTACGGAGATCTGATTTTTGAAGTCTGACATAATCAGGAGAAAAGAATGGAAGAATTGAAATTTCTGGAGGAACAGAAAGTCTCCCCGGCGCTGATCCGTCAGGTTGAGACATTCCGAAATACATATGGAACAGCAGAGGAAGCAGCCCACAGGATTGTGAAGCCTTCGATTCCTTTTTATGGAAAAGATATCCTGGAGATGGCTATTGCAGGTCTTCTCCAGGGAGAAAATCTTCTTCTTACAGGACCTAAGGCTACGGGAAAAAATATTCTGGCAGAAAATCTTGCCTATATTTTTGGAAGACCTTCCTATAATGTTTCTTTTCATGTAAATACAAACAGTGGCGATCTGATCGGTACCGATACTTTTGCAGATAATGAGGTAAAACTTCGTAAAGGAAGTATTTATCAGTGTGCCGAATACGGTGGATTTGGGATTCTGGATGAGATCAATATGGCAAAAAATGATGCTGTGTCCGTGCTTCATGCCACATTGGACTACCGACGCTCTATTGACGTGCCGGGATATGACAGGATTGATCTGCATCCGGCAGCAAGATTTATCGGTACCATGAATTATGGATATGCGGGAACAAAGGAATTGAATGAAGCTCTGGTATCCCGTTTTCTGGTTATTGATATGCCTGCCCAGACAGAAGAATCTCTGAATTTTATTTTTGAAAGAATGTTCCCGGATGCCCGTAAGAAGGCTGTGGAGCAGTTTATCGGGGTATTTCTGGATCTTCAGCTGAAAGCCCTTAACAGTGAGATTTCCACGAAGCCACTGGATCTGAGGGGACTTCTGGCAGCCATGAAGATCGTGGAGGCCGGACTTTCGCCATGGAAAGCTGTTCAGATGGGCGTGGTAAATAAAACCTTTGACGTTTTTGAAAAAGAGATTGTGGAGGATGTAGTCCGCACCAGGATCCCTGCGGACTGGACAAGAGAGGACGTCTATGAATAAAGAAGAAGCTCTGGAAATCGACGACAGCCGCTTTGAACTGGAAAACAGGATCCGGAATCTTCTGTGGACTGTCAGCGGAGACTATGGGCTTTCGGTAAAACCGGACGTTTCTCTTTTTTTAAGATCCAGAGACATTGCTCTTTATGACGGGATCAAACAGGGCGCGTTTGCCAGATATTATGACCGGGACAGCATGGGGATGTACCTTGTAAAAAAAGTCTTTCTTCAGGCAAAGGAAAGCGAACTTACCCTTATTGCCCAGCTTTGCATCGAAGAAGCGGTAGGAGAAAAGATCTGTCAGGAGCGTCCGGGAGTACGGTCTATGCAGAGGCAGGCTTTTGAAGATATCCTGGATCAGGAATTTGAGGAAATGCCCGCTCCGGGAGATTTGCTGGCAAGACTGAAGATCGCAGTGCTGCGCAGAAGACTGGATGGAGAAGATTTTCGGATAGAAAAACGTCTCCACCCGTACATGGATCTGATTCTCCGTGCTGGAAAAGCAGAGGATACCATGGAACTGATCCGGATCGTGGATGAGCTTTACAACAGGCTGGCAGATCCCCTGTTTGAAAAGCTTCACGGAAATCTGGAACGGGTGCTTGCAGTTACCTTAAAAGAACTGACGGAATACTCCTGGGAGGATTTTCTTACGGAGGAGCTTTATGAAGATGCTCTGGAAAGCTATGTGGAACAGCTGACCGGGCAGATCACCGGAATTGAGGATGCGTCTGTTACAGATGAAATGGAAGAAAAGCGTCAGACAAAGCATAAGATAACAGTGGTGTCACAGGAAGCTCTGGAAAAAGCCCATACTTATGTGGAACTGAATTACGGAAAAACGTATCTTACAGAACTGGAAGAAAAAAGGATGAACTGTCTGATGTGCAAAGGTGTCCATGGAGACTGCAGCCTTTATTTTACAGAAGGCATCCTGAAAAATCCTGTAAAAAGAAACTATCAGTATGAATATGCAAAGCGTCTCCGGAATAAAAACATCTGGCTGTATCATGACAAACACAGGATCGTAAAGCATAATATTGCGGCTCTGACAGATATGCTCCGGAAGTCACTGGTGCTGCGGAGCGAAGAGCAGACTGTTCTTTCAGACAGAGGGACTATTCTTCCGTCTCGTTTATGGCGTATTGGAAGGAGCAGCGAGGCAACTGTGTTTCAGAGAGAGCTGAAAGCGGATGCGGCGGATTTTGTGGTAGATGTGCTGATCGACGCCAGCGGCTCTCAGATGAGCCGTCAGGGTGAAGTGGCTCTTCAGGCATATATCATCAGCGAGGCTCTCAGTAATGTGGAAATCCCCCATCGGGTAATGAGTTTCTGTACGTTCTGGGATTATACGATCCTTCACAGGTTCCGTGAATATGACGATCCCCGTACCGAAAACGACAATATATTCAATTATGTGACTTCCTCCAACAACCGCGACGGACTTGCACTGAAAACGGCAGGATATGGACTGCTCCAGAGGGAGGAAGAGAAAAAAATCCTGATCGTACTCAGCGACGGACGTCCTTATGACATGATCGTCAACCGTCCAAATGCCAGAAATCCCAAACCTTATCAGGGAAGTACGGCGATTTCTGACACAGGTACAGAAGTGAGACGTCTCAGAAATCTGGACGTCAGCGTTCTGGGAGTCTTTGCAGGAGAGGAAAAAGACCTTTCTACGGAAAAGAAAATTTTTGGTAAAGATTTTGCATACATTCGCGATATTCGAAATTTTTCCAAAATCGTAGGAAGATATCTGAAAAGGCAGCTGGAAACATAAAAACAACCTGGTAAAGCGTGAGTTTTCACTTTTTTATCCAGGTTGTTTTTTGTAAAAAAATATGGAAAAAAGAAAAAAACAATTGAATAATTTTGTGAAATCAGATATAATGTGTAAATGCAATAAAGGGCTGAAACGGAATCGAAAGGAGTCCTATTTTTTTTACCACTGGTGTCCGCTGATGATGGACAGATGTTTACACTAAAGTGATAAAACAAGGAAATAGGCTTACTTTTTTACAATAATTCCGAAAAACTGAAATACAAAGAAAAATATCCCTGATATTGTCAGAAAAAAGAAAAAAAGGAGTGTATTTAATTGGGTAAATACGTCGCTAAGCGAGTTATGCTCGCCATTGTCACCGTTTTTATTGTCTGTGGCATTACTTTCTTTTCTATGAATGCCATCCCGGGCGGTCCTTTTGACGGTGAAAAAGCACTTTCTCCGGAAGTTAAAGAAGCCCTGGAGAAAAGATTTAATCTGGATAAGCCGGTTCCGGAGCAGTTTGTTCTCTATATGAAAAATCTGGCTCATGGTGATTTCGGTGTTTCTGCAAAAACAGGACGAGACATTAAGACCACTATTCTGGAATCATTTAAGATTTCAGCCAAGCTGGGCGGAATGGCTATCCTTACCGCACTGATCTTCGGTCTGATCTTCGGAAGCCTTGCAGCGCTTACCAGAAACCATCTGCCTGACCGACTGATCATTTTCTTTTCCACACTGTTTACGTCGCTTCCAAGCTTCGTGTTTGCATCGCTTTTGCTGCTGGTGTTCTGTGTGACCCTGAAATGGGTGCCTGTATGGAGCCCGGAGAACCAGAATTATCTGCTTCCGATCATTGCTCTGTCCGCATATCCTATGGCATACATAACCCGTCTTACAAAGAGCAGTATGCTGGATGTTCTGGGACAGGATTATGTGCGTACTGCCAGAGCAAAGGGTGTTTCCCAGCTTAAGACCATCTTCAAGCACACATTAAGAAATGCTCTGATCCCGGTTGTTACCTATGTAGGTCCTATGACTGCATCTATTCTTACAGGAAGTCTTGTTGTAGAGAGAATCTTTACAATCGGCGGACTGGGTGCAAAATTCGTTGATGCCATCACCAACAGAGACTATCCTCTGATCATGGGAACTACCATTTTCCTGGCTGTTCTGATGGTAACTATGAACCTGATCACGGACATTGTCTATAAGATGATCGACCCGAGAATTAAACTGGATTAAGGAGGAAACTACGTGGATAACACCAGTAAGAATCTGGATGAAATGCCGAAGAAATCAGCATTCAGCTTCCAGATTGATTTGAAAAAATTTGAAAAAGCAACGGATGAAGAGAAAAAACAGCAGGATGTTATGAGTGAATCCTCCTCCTTCTTTAAGGACGGTATGCGTAAGCTCAGCAGAAATCCGCTGGCAATGGGAAGTATTGTGGTTCTGCTTCTGATCATTGTCATGATCATTGCCGTACCTCATGTGGTTCCTTATTCTTATTCTCAGATTATTACTGTAAATGGAAGAAGAGACAAAACTGCTTCCAACATGGCTCCTTTTGAATATTCAGAGCTGGAGCAGAAGTATATGGAAGAAGGCGGCAAAGTATTCCCTCATATTATGGGAACCGATGAAATGGGCCGTGACTACTTTGTACGAGTAATTTACGGAACAAGAGTTTCTCTGGCAGTAGGGCTTTTTGCCAGCATTATCGTGCTGCTCATAGGAGTTCTTTACGGAAGTATATCCGGTTATTTTGGAGGTAAGGTAGACCTTATTATGATGCGTATCGTAGATATTATCTATTCCCTTCCGGATATGCTGATGGTGATTCTGCTGTCAGTGGTGCTCCGTGAGACCCTGAACGTAGATGCTATCCCTGCGCTTCAGAAGATCGGAACAAACATGATCTCCATGTTTATTGTATTCGGACTTCTGTACTGGACCGGTATGGCCCGTATGGTACGAGGACAGATCCTTACCATCAAGCAGAATGAATATGTCCTTGCTGCAAAGGTCAGCGGCGCCAAATCAGGACGTATCATCCGTAAGCATATCCTTCCAAACTGTGTCAGCGTTATCATTGTTGCAGGTGCGCTCCAGATTCCGTCAGCGATCTTTACAGAGAGTTTCCTGAGCTTTATCGGCCTTGGAGTACAGGCTCCGATGCCTTCTCTTGGTTCTCTGGCCAATGCAGGACGTGCAGGTCTGACTGCATATCCTTATAAGCTGATCTTCCCGGCGATCATGATCTGCCTGATCACACTTGCATTTAACTTACTGGGCGACGGCCTTCGCGATGCCTTTGACCCGAAACTGAGGAGGGATTAAGATGAGCGAGAATATACTTTCTGTCGTTGACCTGAATACCTCTTTCCACACAGACAGGGGAGAGGTCATGGCGGTAAACGGCGTATCCTTTAACCTGGACAGGGGCAAAATCCTCGGAATTGTAGGCGAGTCCGGTTCCGGTAAAAGTGTTACCGCCTATTCCATAATGCAGATCCTTGAAAAAAACGGAAGCATTAAAAAGGGACAGGTGCTTTATAAAGGTGAGGATATCACCAGGTTTTCTGAGAAACAGATGAGAGAATTCCGTGGAAAATGCTGTTCTATTATTTTCCAGGATCCAATGACAAGTCTGAATCCGGTGTTTACCATCGGCAATCAGTTAAAAGAAGCCATTGAACTTCACACAGAACGCAAGGGCAAAGAGGCCATGGACCGTGCTGTGGAAATGCTGACCCTGGTTGGTGTAAATGAACCGGAAAAGCGTGTGAAACAGTATCCATATGAACTGTCCGGCGGTATGCGCCAGCGTGTTATGATCGCTATGGCTCTGGCATGCGAGCCGGATATCCTGATCGCAGACGAACCGACTACAGCTCTTGACGTTACCATTCAGGCACAGATTCTGGAACTGATGCAGAGTCTCCAGAAAAAACTGGGAATGGCGATCATTATGGTTACTCATGACCTTGGTGTAATCGCAGATATGTGTGATGAGATCATCGTTATGTATGGCGGTCGTGTCTGTGAGAGAGGAACCGCAGAGGATATTTTCTATCGTCCGTCCCATGAATACACAAAGGGACTTCTGAAATCCATTCCAAGTGTGGACCGTATGGGTGAGAAGCTTGTGCCGATTCCGGGAACACCGATTAACCTTTTGAATATGCCCAAGGGCTGTGCATTCTGCCCGCGCTGTGAAAATGCCATGAAGATCTGTATTGAGGAGATCCCGCCGGAAATGCAGATGCCGGACGGACATTTCGCTTCCTGCTGGTTGAATGTGAAGAAACAGATGGAGGCACAGCAGGAGGGAAAGAGCAATGAGTGAAATGAATAAAAAAAGTGAATATCTGGTTGAGGTCAATGACCTGAAGCAGTATTTTCCCATAAAGACCGGTTTTATGAAGACAACGCCTCTTAAAGCGGTAGACGGTGTGTCTTTCAACATCAAACCGGGCGAGACACTGGGACTGGTCGGAGAATCCGGATGCGGCAAGACTACGGTAGGACGTTCTCTCCTGAGACTGTATACCCCTACCTCCGGAGATGTGTTCTTTGACGGTCAGAGAGTTGACAAAAACAGTATCGGACATATGCGTAAAGAAATGCAGATGGTATTTCAGGATCCATATTCTTCCCTGAATCCCCGTATGACAGTAGAGGATATCATTGGAGAGCCTCTGGACGTACACAAGCTGTACTCCGGCAAGGGAGAACGCCGTGACCGTATCCTGGAACTGATGGAGCTGGTTGGTCTGAATGCAGAGCATGCAACCCGTTATGCTCATGAGTTCAGCGGCGGTCAGCGTCAGCGTATCGGTATTGCCAGGGCTCTGGCAACAAACCCGAGATTTATTGTCTGTGACGAGGCGGTCAGCGCCCTGGACGTTTCTATTCAGGCGCAGGTCATCAATATGTTTGAGGAACTTCAGGAGAAACTGGGCGTGGCATATCTTTTTATTGCCCATGACCTTCTGGTTGTTCACCATATTTCAGACCGTATCGCAGTTATGTATCTGGGACGTATTGTGGAGATTGCAGATGCAGATGATCTGAACGCTTCTCCGATCCATCCGTATACACAGTCACTTTTAAGCGCGGTTCCGTACCCGGATCCGAAGATGGCAAAAGAGCGTCAGCGTATTATTCTGGAAGGCGACGTTCCAAGTCCTCTGAATATGCCTACCGGCTGTGCATTCCGTACACGATGCAAATATGCTACAGAACGTTGTGCAAAAGAATGCCCGACACTGACAGACAGAGGAAACGGCCATATGGTAGCATGCTTCAACAAATAAAAAGCATGGCATAAAACCATATCACAAGGAATACAATTACCGTGCAGTATTTGTGTGGTGTTTGTATAAAATGCAGTGAAAACTGCAAAAAAAATCCAGACAGGAGGAATTTTTTATGAAGAAGAAACTTGCAGCACTTGCTCTGGCATCAGCTATGGCAGTGACCACCGTAGGGGGGGCAACTGTATACGCTGCTGAAGAGCACGGACCATCCAGCGAAGCAGCTCCGGCATGGGAAGCTTATAACGCACGTATTGCTGAGATCAGAACAGAGACAGATCTGGCTAAGCGTGAGGCGCTGATGCATGAGGCAGAGGACGAGCTTATGAGCACATGGGCAGTTGTTCCGCTGTACTACTACAACGACGTGTACATGCAGAAAACAGACGTAGAGAACATCTACGCCAATCTGTTCGGCTTTAAGTATTTCGGATACGCAAAAACTCCGGACAACACTTTAAGCCTCCAGGTGGCTTCTGAGCCAAATAAACTTGACCCGGCTCTGAACTCTACAGTAGACGGCGCATGCCTTGCAATCCTTGCTTTCTCTGGACTGTATACCTATGATGCAGAGGGACAGCTTGTACCGGAACTTGCTGAAAGCCATGAGATGAGCGAAGACGGTCAGATGTATACCTTTACTTTAAGAGACGGACTGAAATGGTCTGACGGTGAAGAACTGAACGCTGAGGACGTAAAATACAGCTGGGATCGTCTTGCTAACCCGGAGACAGGCGCAGATTATGCTTACCTGACTGATATCATCGCAAAGAATGATGACGGAACACTGAAAATTGAGGCTTCCGAAGACGGAAAGACCTTTACCGTACATCTTTCCGCTCCTTGTGCATACTTCCTTGACCTGTGTGCATTCCCGGCATTCTATCCGGTACCGCAGCAGAACGTAGAGTCTGCAGAAGGTGCTGACACAAACCCGGGTGCATGGTGTGTTGAGTCCGGATTCGTTACTTCCGGTCCGATGACATGTACAGAGTGGAAACACAATGAGTCCATGACTTATGAGAAAAACCCGAACTACTTCAGAGCAGACGAAGTATCTCTGGAAAAAGTTCAGTTCATGCTCAGCTCTGACGACACAGCAATCTGGAACGCATTTGAGGATGGATCCCTTCAGTTCATCGATACAATCGCAACAGATATGATGGAAACAGCAAAAGAAAAAGAAGAGTATCACAATGTTCCGAACCTTGGAACCTACTATTCAGGATTTAATGTAAACAGCGAGCTGTTTGCAGGCAAGACTGTACAGCAGGCTGCTGACATGAGAAAAGCTATGACTCTTCTTATTGACCGTCAGTACATCGTTGACACCATTGCACAGGCTGACCAGGAAGTTGCTAATACTTTCATTCCTACAGGAATGGCAGACGGCAACGGCGGTGAGTTCCGTGTAAATGACGACGCTTATACTTATCCGGTAGAAGATGCAGTTGGATACTTTGATCCAAGTCCGGAAGCTTATGAAGCAAACCTGGAAGAGGCAAGAAAGCTTCTTGAGGGCGCTGGATACAAATTTGATGAGAGCGGCATGCTTTCCGCTGAAACTCCGATCAGCATGACATACCTGACAAACGATGCAGAAGGTAATGTTAAGATCGGTGAGTCCATCCAGCAGGATTTTGCAGCAATCGGTATCAATGTAACAGTTGAGACTCGTGAGTGGTCTGTATTCCTTGATGAGAGAAAACAGGGTAAATTCGACTTCTGCCGCGAGGGATGGCTTGCAGATTACAACGACCCGATCAACATGCTTGAGATGTGGGAGACAGAGTCCGGAAACAACGATATGCAGTTCGGCAGATAATCTGATTTTCGGATAAATAATGAAAAAAGAGGCAGTGCTTTCTTTCTGATCGATACAGAAAGAGAGGGCTGCTTCTCTTTTTTTAAAAATTTATTCCTTTACAAGATTAAAGGAGAGAATCTTTATAAGATTAAAGGGAAAACCGCTTGCATATGAGACGCTAAATTAGTATAATAAAAAACAGGTTCGTAAAAATCTAATAAAGGGAGAGGAAATCAATGAACAACAAAGAGTTTAAACCGTACATTCCGGCAGAAAAAGTAACTGCTGAAATGACGGTGACCTCTGTGATCATGGGTATAATCCTGGCAGTTGTATTTGGAGCCGCTAATGCGTATCTTGGACTTCGTGTAGGTATGACTGTATCTGCTTCCATTCCGGCAGCAGTTATTTCCATGGGTGTTATCCGTGTGATCATGAAGAAAAACTCCATCCTTGAGAGCAACCTGGTACAGACCATCGGTTCAGCAGGCGAGTCTCTTGCAGCTGGAGCTATCTTTACTATGCCGGCACTGTTTCTCTGGGCAAAGGATGGTCTTTGCGAGAAGCCGGGTCTGGTAGAAATTACTTTGATCGCGCTTTGCGGCGGTGTGCTGGGCGTACTTTTTATGGTACCCCTTCGTAACGCACTGATCGTGAAGGAGCATGCCACACTTCTTTATCCGGAAGGAACTGCATGTGCAGACGTTCTTCTGGCAGGCGAAGAGGGCGGTTCCAATGCGGCTACTGTATTTTCCGGTATGGGAATCGCAGCAGCGTTTAAGTTTATCGTAGACGGACTGAAAGCTGTTCCGGCAGACGTTGCCGTAGCATTTAAGTCCTTTAAGGGCGAGATCGGTATGGAAGTATATCCGGCGCTTCTTGGCGTTGGTTATATTGTTGGTCCAAGGATCGCATCCTTTATGTTTGTAGGTTCTATTGTAGGCTGGCTGGTGATCATTCCGCTGATCTGCCTGTTCGGACCGGAAACATCCATGTATCCGGCAGCCGTAGGTGTGACGATTTCTCAGCTTTTTGCTGAGGGCGGCGCAGCAGCTATCTGGTCAAATTATGTAAAATATATTGGAGCAGGCGCTATTGCTACAGGCGGTATCATTTCCCTGATCAAGTCTCTGCCGCTGATTATTTCTACTTTCCGTGATTCCATGAAGAGTATGAAAGGATCTCAGGCTAACAGCACTTTAAGAACAGACAGAGACCTTCCAATGGGCTTTATCCTTGTGGGAATCCTTGCAATGGTATTTATCATCTGGTTTGTTCCTGCAATCCCGGTAAACTTCCTTGGAGCGCTTCTGATCGTAGTATTCGGTTTCTTCTTTGCAACCGTATCCTCACGTATGGTAGGTATGATCGGTTCCTCCAATAACCCGGTATCCGGTATGGCGATCGCTACCCTTCTTATCGCTACATTTGCCATTAAGGCAACAGGAGAGACTGGTATTAACGGTATGACAGGCGCCATTGCCATTGGTTCTGTTATCTGTATCATTGCGGCTATCGCAGGCGATACTTCTCAGGACCTTAAAACAGGATACCTTCTTGGAGCAACACCGAAGACACAGCAGATCGGTGAGCTTATCGGTGTTATTGTATCCGGTCTTGCTATCGGCGGTGTTCTTTATCTTCTGGATGCTGCATGGGGTTATGGTACAGCAGAAGTTCCTGCTCCTCAGGCAGGACTTATGAAGATGATCGTTGAGGGTATCATGGGAGGAAACCTTCCATGGACTCTTGTATTTGTAGGCGTATGTCTTGCAATCGGTCTGGAGATCCTGAGAATTCCGGTAATGCCTTTTGCAATCGGTCTTTATCTTCCAATCTACCTGAATGCAACTATCATGATCGGCGGCGTGGTACGTATGTTCATGGACGGACGCAAGAAGGTTGATCAGAAAACAAAGGAGAGACAGGTTACCGACGGTACTCTGTACTGTGCCGGTATGATTGCCGGAGAAGGACTTGTGGGTATTTTCCTTGCTGTCCTTGCAGTAGCAGGTATCACCATTCCGTCTTTCATCAGTCTGGGCAACATCGGCGGTGTTGTGATTATGGCGCTTATGATCCTGTGTCTGCTGAAATTCTCCTTATGGAATAAAAGAAAAGACTGATGAGAAAAAAATCTAAGAAAAAAACAGCAGAAATCAACTATCTGGATCTCATTCCGGAAAAAAGCGGCTTACTGAGATGGCATACAGATTTGAAAGACCGGGTGATCCTGGAGGTGGAAAACACCGGGATCATGAATAAGATCGCACAGAATCTGTTTAATAAACCTCGTTTTACCAAGGTTCATCTGGATGCCAACGGAAGTTTTATCTGGCCGCTGATTGATGGAAAACGTACGGTAGCGGACATTGCGCTGCTGGTAAAAGAAGAATTCGGGGAAGCAGCCGAACCTCTGTATCCCAGAATTATCAAGTATTTCCAGATTGTTGAAAGCTATCATTTTATCAGATTTGTAAATATGCCCGGAAAATAGGGCAGACTAAGAGCGGGAAGCGGCATGGGCCGTCTCCCGTTCTTTTAGGATATGGGACGCTTTACTGCGTTAGAGTTATATCACTACAGGAGGTTTATTATGAAATTTGCAGGAAAAAGATCTTTGTTTCTGGAATATATAGTGATCTTTATAGGAACAGGGCTGATGGCAGCTGCGATCACCTCCTGTTTCGATGCAGCAGGACTTGTAACAGGAGGATTTTCCGGTGTGGCTATTCTGGTAAAGGAATGGACCAGAGGAATCATCAAAAACGGCATACCTTTATGGATCACAAATCTGAGCCTGAATATCCCATTGTTTATTCTTGCAACAAAGATCAAGGGATTCTCCTTTGTAAAAAAAGCGCTGATCGGTGATATGTCGCTGACAATGTGGCTGGCTGTACTTCCTGCATGGGAGCTGTCTGATGATATCCTTCTTTCTTCCGTTTACGGAGGGATCATTCTCGGAGTGGGGATCGGTCTTGTATTTTTGGGAGGAGGAACCACAGGCGGAACAGATATGCTGGCTGCCATTATACAGAAATCCCTGAGACATTACAGTATTGCACAGATCATGCAGTTTATAGATGGAACTATAGTCCTGGTGGGTATGTATGTGTTTGGAATCCGTAAGGGACTGTATGCTATTATTGCCGTTTACCTGGTGACAAAGGTTTCCGACGGTCTGATCGAAGGACTGAAGTTTTCAAAGGCAGTGCATATTATTACAGACAAGCCTGAGGCAGTGGCCCGCATGATCATACAGGATCTGGACCGGGGTGTTACCGGAATCAATGCAAAGGGTATGTATTCCGGACAGGAAAAACTGATGCTGTACTGTGTTGTCGGAAAGAAGGAACTGGTTCAGCTGAAAGAAAAGGTTGATGAAATCGATCCCAAGGCATTCGTAATCGTAGGAGATGCCAGAGAGGTACATGGAGAAGGCTTTATAGAAAGATAGGGAAAAATATGCTGCTGTGAACAGTAGCAAAAATATACAAAAATCACGCAAAAAATTGTAACAAATTTCGGATTTCCTCTTTTATTTTTGGTGATATTGTATTAAAATAGCTTTATGCACAGGTTTTCTTTATGGGAAAAGAGAAGAAACATGCAGAATGCGTGAGAAGGGATGTTAGCAGATGATATCAAATCAGGTACTTCAGAATACCCTGGAAGGGTTAAAAGAAATATCCAGAATCGAGTTTTGTGTTATAGATACAGAAGGAAAGGTTCTGGCATCTACATTTTCAGATTTTTCGGTTCAGCCGGAAGATGTACAGGCTTTTGTAGGATCCCAGGCAGAAAGCCAGCTTGTGAAGGGATATCAGTACTTTAAGGTAAGCGATGATTACCAGCTGGAATATGTTCTGGTGGCACATGGGGACGATGAGGATACCTATATGGTAGGTAAGCTTGCGGCGTTCCAGATCCAGAATCTGATCGTTGCCTATAAGGAGCGTTTTGATAAGGACAGCTTTATCAAAAATCTTCTGTTGGATAACCTTCTTCTGGTGGATATTTATAATCGTGCCAAAAAACTCCATATCGATGCAGATGTACGCCGTGTCGTTATGATCATGGAACTGGAGCAGGAGAAAGATCATAATGCCATGGAGGCGGTAAAGAGCTTCTTTGGAGGCAAGACAAAAGATTTTATTACGGCTGTAGATGAAAGAAGCATTATTATTGTAAAACAGCTGGAGGACGGAGAAAACTACAGCGATATGGACAAGCTTGCCCGTGCGATCCTTGATACTCTTGGATTCACTCAGGAAAGCGAGACACATATTGCATATGGAACTATTGTAAACGAACTGAAAGAGGTTTCACGTTCTTATAAGGAAGCCAGAATGGCCCTTGATGTGGGCAAGATCTTTTTCGGAGAAAAAGATGTGATCGCATACAGTTCACTGGGAATCGGCAGACTGATCTATCAGCTTCCTATTCCACTGTGTAAGATGTTTATTAAAGAGATTTTTGAAAATAAGTCCCCAGATGATTTTGACGAAGAAACACTGGTGACAATTGATAAATTCTTTGAAAACAGCCTGAATGTTTCTGAGACATCCAGACAGCTGTATATCCATAGAAATACACTGGTATATCGTCTGGATAAGCTGCAGAAGAGCACGGGACTGGACCTTCGTGTATTCGAAGATGCCATCACATTTAAGATCGCGCTGATGGTTGTAAGATATATGAAGTATATGGAGACATTGGAATATTAAGCAATGTGAAGAGATCCTTTGATGATAAGGATCTCTTTCTTACATAAAAATTATTAATAACACTTGACACCAATAATATACTCGAGTATATTATTGGTGTGAGGTGATTATTTATATGGTAACAATGAAAGATATTGCGGAAAAATTAAATATTTCCAGATGCACAGTATCCAATATACTAAATGGTAAATTAGAAAATAAATCCTATAAGAAAGAAACAATAGACTTAGTATTGACAACAGCAGATGAAATGGGATATGTATCTAATACCATTGCTCAATCTCTTAAAACAGGTGTGACAAAGACTATTGCGGTGGTGGTGCCAGATTTTGCCAACCCTTATTACATTAATATTGTAAAGGAAATAGAACAGGCAGCGGCAGAGGACGACTATAATCTGATCATATGCATCGCAGAAGAAAAGTTGGAAAAAGAAAATAAAATTTTAACAATGCTTCGCAGTAAGATGGTAGATGGTATCATTATTTCTCCAATATCTTATACAGAATCTTTAAAAGATATCAGAGGATTAAAGATCGTGTGTTTTGACCGTAAGGTAGAAGGCAAGGAAATTCCATATATTATCTCAGATAATGAAGAGGCTACGCAGAGAATGACAGAATGCATGATAAAAAGAGGCGTAAAAAAACCTATATATATTGCAACTTCTGATCAGGATTATACGATATGCTATCGAATTCGTGGTTTTCGCAATGCATTGGAAGCTGCTGGATGTGGATTTGAAGAAAGACAGATATGTTATCATATATATAATGAGAAACAGGCTTATGACTGTATTCTTCGTCTGGTGAGAGAACAAGGCGTGTTTTTTGATGGTATTATATTAAGCACAAATTATGTATTATATGGAGTTAAACAGGCATTACAGGAATTACATTTTGATGTACCGCTGGCAGGGTTTGATGATTTTGCAGGATCCAATCTTGAAAAGAATCGTATGTTGATTGCGTCATGGCCCGAAAAAGAGATTGCTCGTATGGCGTACAAACAGTTATCCTGTTTGATTCATAATAAAAAAGCAAAAAGTATGGTAATTCCCCATATTATGTGGGAAGACTCTGAAACAATATTTCCAGAAATTTCCGGTTGACAGCATAGATTTTGCTGAATAAAATGATAAAAAGGCTGATACATATGTATCGGCTTTTTTTTGTGTAATTTTAATAATAAATACAGAATTTTATAAAAACTATTGACAAATATACACGAGTATACTAGAATAAGACCATAAGTTACTCGAGTATATAGAAAGGGGGATAAAAGCATGGCAGGAAAAGTATTTCTGCAAATGGAGAATATAAGTATGACATTTCCAGGAATTAAAGCACTGAATAATGTCAGATTAGATGTTCGTGAAGGCGAAGTACATGCGTTAATGGGGGAAAATGGAGCAGGAAAATCAACTCTGATCAAGATATTGTCAGGGGTTCAGAAACCAGATGTAGGATCTAAGATATTAGTGGACGGGAAAGAGGTAGAATTTTCAGGTGTTAGTGATAGTATCAAACATGGTATTAATGCAATCCACCAGGATCTGAGTTTATTCCCTAATTTATCTGTAGCAGAAAATATTTATCTGGGACGATCTAAAAATGGAAAGGTAAACTGGAAAGAGTGTACAAAGATCGCAGAGGAAGCGATTGAAGTTCTGGGTATCACAATGGATGTACAGGAACAGCTTAGTAATTTAAGCATTGCCAAGCAGCAGCTTGTAGCGATTGCAAGAGCAATCTCATTTAAGTCAAGATTATTGATCATGGATGAACCAACAGCAACATTATCTTTTAGTGAAGTCAGAATGCTGTATTCAATTATTGAAAAGCTGAAAAAACAAAATATTGCTATTTTGTTTATCAGCCATAAATTAGATGAAGTATTTGAAGTTTCTGACAGAGTTACTGTTTTAAAAGATGGAGAATATGTTGGCTGTAAGGATATCAAGGAGCTTGATGAAAACCGTCTGGTACAAATGATGGTAGGACGTTCAGTAGCATATAAAGCATTAAATGATGTATCTTATGCAGGAAACAAGATCTTAGAGGTGAAAAATCTTTCTAAACGAGGTAATTTTAAAGATATATCCTTTGCCTTGCATAAAGGAGAGATCCTTGCCTTAACAGGGCTTGTAGGTGCAGGAAGAAGTGAAACAGTAAAAGCTTTGTTTGGATTGAATCCGCCGGATTCTGGTGAGATATATCTTAATGGTAAAAAAATCGACATTAAGAATGTATCCCAGGCGATTCATAATAAGATTGCGTTTATCCCAGAAGATCGTCATGAAGAGGGGCTTATCTTGGCAATGTCCATGAAAGATAATATTACATTGCCTATACTAAAGAGGATCTTGACGCCGCTTCGTTTTATTAACCGTAAAGAGGTAGATAAATCAGCAGAGAATTATGTAGAAAAGCTAAGTATACGTCCATCACAGATCAATAAGCTGGCACGTAATTTTAGTGGTGGTAATCAGCAAAAGATAGCAGTTGCGAAATGGCTGATCACTAAGCCGGATATTTTGATCATTGATGAACCTACTCATGGTGTGGATATTGCATCTAAGACAGAAATCCATAAGCTGTTAAAGGAACTTGCAAAAGAAGGTATGGCTATTATCATGGTATCTTCTGAATGGCAGGAAGTATTCGCTCTTAGTGATCGAGTATTAGTTATGCGCCATGGAAGAATTGTACATGAGGATAATACAGCAACTGGAAATCAGGATCTTATGATGGAAAAAGCGATTTTGGGGGGGAATTAAATGAAAAAAATACTGGAAAAACGAGAAACAGGAGTATTTTTAATTTTACTTTTATTATGTTTTGGTCTAAGCCTTTATTCTCCAAGCTTTCTTTCGTATACAAATATAAAAAATGTATTGGTCAATAGTGTTCCGGTAGGTATTATGGCTGCAGGAATGACAATAGTTCTGATCACAGCAGGAATAGATGTATCAGTGGCATCCCAAATGATGTTCAGCGCTACATGGCTTGCTATTTTTTCGCAGAACAGCCCTATAGCGAATCCTGTAACTGTATTGATTCTGGCATTAGTGCTTGGCGCCATCACAGGAGCGATAAATGGATTTTTGATTGCTGCATTTTCTATTCCGCCGATTATCATTACGCTGGGAACAGCAAGTATTTATCGAGGAATCATTTTGGTTTATACAAATGGACGATGGATCATGAATATCCCTAAATGGTTTACAGCACTTGGTAAAACCTATTATAACATTCCATTACCTATCATATATGCGATCATTATTTTCATGATAACTGCGTGGATCTTAAAACATACATATTTTGGAAGATCTGTATATGCAGTAGGTGGAAATGAAAATGCAGCGCGATATGTAGGTGTAAACATTAAAAAGACTATTTTTTTAACATATTTTTATTCAGGACTTTTATGTGGATTTGCAGGATTTGTATTAGATGCAATTCTTGGAAACTGCCAGCCATCTGGATCTAATGGATGGGAGATGAATGCAATTGCTGCAGCAGTAATAGGTGGTACAAATATTTTAGGTGGATCAGGTTCTGTCATTGGTACTGTTATTGGTGTTGCAATGATGGGAGTTATAGAAAATGGGCTTGTAGTTGCACATATCCCAACCTATTGGCAGAAGCTTGTATATGGTTTGATAATAATTGCAACTGTAACATTTGACGTACTCAGAAGAAATTATGCAGATTCTAAAAAGCAGATGATAGAGATTGACCAGGAGGCATAAGTGATGGAAAAATTAAGAAAAAGATTCACATTGCATGAAATGGTTCTGGCAGGAGCATTTCTTCTGATTTTTCTGATTGGTGCATGTTCTAATGAAAACTTCTTATCGATAAGAAATATTTTATCATTGTTCCAGCAGATGTCAGAAATGGGAATCATGGCAATGGGATTGACGATCGTGATTATTACAGGTGGCATGGATCTTTCTGCTGGTACCACAATGGGTCTTTGTGCAGTAACATCAGGGCTATGTTTAACAAAAGGATTAGGTGTGGTTCCTTCATTGATTATTAGTTTAGGTGTAGCCGTATTATGTGGAGCAATGAATGCTGTTTTAGTAGCAATAATAAGGATTCCTCCGATGATTGCGACCTTAGGGACTCAGATGTTCTTTTTAGGTGCTGCATTAGTGCTTAGTAAAGGAAATTCTATTTCCGGAATTCCGGAAAGCTTTTATTTTCTGGGACAGGCTAAAATATTTGGAATGCCGCTTCAGATGCTGCTGTTATTTGGTTTGGCAATATTCCTTATGATCATGTTGAGAAATACAGTGACAGGACAACATATTTATGCAATAGGAAATAATATGAAGGCAGCTCTGTTTTCTGGTATCCGTACAAAACATGTTTTATTTTATTCATATATCATGTGTTCTGTAATGTGCTGTATAGCAGGTAATATCCAGGTATCACGTGTGGCAACTGCCAGAGCGGATATGGGATCTGCATTTTTGATGACATGTATTTCTGCAGTTGTACTTGGAGGTACAAGTATCAATGGAGGAAATGGAGGAATCGTGGGTACAGTTGTAGGAATTATGATTTTTGCCATGATTGGTAATATTATGAATCTTGTAGGTATTTCATCATTTTGGCAGCAGCTTGCAACAGGAAGTATTCTGGTTCTGGTTGTTGTATTCAATCGTATGATTGAGATGCAGAAATATAAAGTAAAGAGCAGAAAAGTATGATACTTTTCAAAATAAAACAAAAAAGAGAAAGATTTAAAACAAGGAGGAAAAGAACTATGAAGAAAAGATTAGCACTTTTTGCATTAGGTGCAGCGATGATGGTTGGGATGGGAACAACTGTATATGCAGAGGAAGAATATACCATCGCATTGATTCCGCAGCAGGTAGGTATCCCATATTTTGAGACTTCTAATGTTTGGGGTACAAAAGCTGGAGAAGATTTAGGTTGTGAGGTTATCTATACTGGTCCTACATCAGGTGATGCTGCAGCACAGGCTAATATTGTCCAGGATATGATTACTAAAGGTGTTGATTGTATCGCAATTTCACCATTGGATGCAAGTGCTATTGAGCCGGTATTAAAGCAGGCGAAAGAAGAAGGTATTAAAGTAATCACATGGGATTCTGATGTAACAGATACTTCTTTAAGAGAAGCATATGTAAACTGCTGTTCTGAAAAGGTGCTTGGAGAACATTTGATGCAGCGTTTTGCTGAGTATATGGGAGAAGAAGGCGAATATGCTATCATTACAAGTGTTTTAACAGCACAGAACTGTTCTGCATGGGCGAAATATGCAACAGAGTATCAGGAAGCAAATTATCCTAATATGACACGTGTTGCTTATGAGCCATGTGACGACGATCAGTCTAAAGCATATGCGATTACTCAGAACTTAATGACTGCATATCCAGAGCTTAAAGGTGTATTAGGTGTAACAACACCTGCACCTCCGGCAGCAGCACAGGCAGTTGGAGAAGCCGGAAAGAATGGAGAAATCGTTGTTACAGGCGTTGTAGAGGCATCTGCTGCCAAATCATATTTGGAAGATGGTTCTATGCAGGAAGCAAATATCTGGCATCCGGGAAAACTTGGTTATTTAGCAGTTTATACCGCTAAGACACTTTTGGATGGTGGAGAGATCACAGATGGTATGGATGTACCGGAAGTTGGTGTTGTAGAAGTAAAAGACGATCAGATCATTATGACAGAATTGTTGGATATCACAACAGAAAATGTAGATGATTTTGACTTCTAAAATATGTGATTGTCTGCATGAATGAAAAGCATGGGGCTGTCCGGATTTTAGGACGGTCCCATACTGGTTAGGAGGAGATATGAAACCTAGGATTTCAAAACAGGAATTTCAAAACCGTATATTAAAGATGCGTAAGTACATGGAAGCAAATGATATAGATGCGATTTTAGTATACGGAGATGAGTATAGAAAAGAAAATTTAAGATATGTATCAAATTACTGGCCGATATTCGAACGCGGAGCAATGCTTTTGGGAAGGACTTTAGATCCGATTGTGCTGTGTGCTCCAGAGGGACAAAAGGTAGCAGAGGAAATGAGTGTATGGTCAGACATCCGTCTCTCACCAGATTTTTTGTGCGTGACAGTGCCGGATGAAATTGATTATCCATTAGCAAAGTATACAAGTTTTTCTTCTTTGGCAGATGAACTGCGTGAAAAAGAAAAGCTTGAAAAACTTGGTATTGTAGGAAAAGATGCAATGTCTGTAGACCTGTATGAAAAAATCAAAGCAGGTTTCGATACAGAACTGATCGATTGTAATGGACTTTTATTTGATCTTCGCCGGGAAAAAAGTGCAGAGGAAGTAGAATGTCTACGTGAAGCTGCAAGGATCGCAGATGCGGGATTTAAGGCTATGATGCAGTCGGAGCTTATAGGAAAGACAGAGTTGGAGGCAGCGGGGATTGCGGAAGCAGCTGCAAGAGCTGAAGGTGCAGAGCATATTATTTTTCAGATCTATGGAAGTGGAAAGAGGACGGACAGGATTGTTGGACGTCCTACAAACAAGATCATTGAAAATGGTGATATGATCATGTGTGCGTTGGCTGTCCAGTATGAGGGATATGTTGCAACCTGTGAAATGCCGTTTGCAGTTGGGGAATACAGTGAAGATACTAAATACGTGATCGATGTATTGGTTCGGGCATTAAAGGCTGGCCAGCCTTATTTAAAAGCTGGTGTTCCTATGAAACAGTTTGTACAAGCTGTAAAACAGGTATTCTATGAAGAAAATCTTTCTGAGTATGATGTTTATCCGCCATTACATGGGATTGGATGTGCAGAAGCAGAGTCCCCATATCCTGATGCTGAAACAGAAGAAGTATTTAAAGCTGGGATGACGGTAAATACAGATATTAGTTTATTTGGATTACCAGGCGGCTCCAACCGTATAGAGGAAGGTTTTGTAATTACAGAGAACGGAGCAGAATCATTGTCTCCGTTTATCAATCAATGTTGTGAAGAATGGAAGGTATGTTAAAGTGAAGATAAGGATTGAAGATAGAGAATTTCAGGAAAGAATCATTAAAACACAGAATGAAATGAAAAAGGAAGGTCTTGATATTTTATTTGCTTATGGCAATGAAGCGGAACCACAATACGTACGTTATTACAGTGATTATTGGCCTTCTTTTGAGTCGGCAGGTGTATTGATTCCAGCAGAAGGAGAAGCTATTTTGATCATCGGACCAGAAAGTGAGACTTTTTCCAGTCATGTTTCAAGGATCAAAAAAATCAGAAAAGTGCTGGTGTTCCGTGAATCCTCTGAACCTGAGTATCCGGGGGCAAAATTAGAAACATTCGCATCTGTGATCAAAGAAGCAAGTGGAAATAAACCTGTTGCTAAGATCGGTGTGGCAGGAGGATGCCTTGTGACCCATGTGATCTATGAAGCATTACTTTCAAGTTTACCAGAATTGGGAAATCCAGAATTAGTAAAGGCTGATATGCTTGTAGCTAAGCTTCGTGCAGATAAGTCTCCGGCAGAGATCGCATGTCTCAGAGAGGCATATCGTATTACACAGGCTGCAATGAAAGCGGTTGTTGAAAATGTTCATGTAGGAATGACTGAAAATCAGCTAAAAGGAATTGCAATGTCTGTGATTTATAAGGAAGGTGGAGAAGGAGAAGCCTATCCATTTTGGATCCTTACTGGAAAAAATTCTAATCAGGCGATCAGTCGATGCCGGAATAAGGTTATTGAAAAAGGTGATATGATCCAGGTACAGGTAGGAGCAAGATATGAAGGATATGCTTCTACAATGGGAAGAGCCATCGTCATGGGTAAAGCAACAGAAGAGCAGAAAGGCATGATTGAGGCAGCCCTTGCAGCACAAAAAGCCATTCTTAATACTGCTAAGGCAGGCGTAAACGCATCAGAAGTCAGCAAAGTACATTATGAGACATTAAAAGAGTTAGGATATGATTCTTGTATTCTTTATGGCCCATGTCATGGTACCGGTTTAATGGAAGGTGAATATCCATGGATCGAATCAAATTCCGATTATCTTTTGGAAGAAAATATGACATTCTGTACATGTGTCTATCTTGGTGATGATAAAAATGAAGTAGGTCTTCGTATAGAAGATGGCTTTATGGTAACAGCTGAAGGAACAGAATCATTTTCAGACTATCGTCGAGAGGTTATAGAGATTGACAGATAAACAGAAAATGTTTCAGAAGCGCAGGTCTGGAAATCGTGATTCGGATCTGCGCTTTTTGAAATTAAGTTGTTGGATGATCTTTCTTCTTGGATTTGAGTCGGGAGGATTTCAATTAGCGTTATTAAAAATTGCAAGAGAATTTACTCTTACAAATACAGAAATGGGGGGATTGGTTTCAGTACAATTCCTTGCAATGATGACTATGCCGGTGATTTTTGGAGCTTTAGCAGATATCGTTGGTAAGAAAAAGATACTGCTGTGGTTTTCTCAGATATTTACAGTTGGCTGTATAGTAACGATAATGGCTCCATTTTATATTGGTATTGTATTAGGGATATTTTGCATAGGTTCTGGATATAGTGTATGTGAAAGTGTTTTAACAGCAAGTTTATTTGATGAATATCCTCAAAATGGAACTTCTTATGCAGGATGGACACAATGTTGTTTTTCCATAGGTGCAGTAACTGGTCCACTTATATGTGATCTTATGATAAAATGTGGAATTGGTGATTGGAGAAATGTTTTTTACCTAATGGCAGGTTGCTATGCTGTAAATGGTGTATTACTTTTTAAACTTCCAATGAAACAGCAGGAGTTACGTATAAGAAAAAAATGGGGAATAAGAACATTAAAGGGGCTGACATGTAGATCAATGATGGATAATGTTCTTAAATATGTACCAAATTCTGTGATCCCGTGCTTTGTTCTTATGATCTGTTATGTGGGCATCGAAACAGGGATCGCATATTTTTTAGATTCGTTTTTGAATCTGGAATTGAATGCTCCTTCCAGTTCATCTAAAATATTAGCTTCGTTTTGGCTATTTATGATTCCGGGAAGAATATTTTGCGGGAAGATCGCGAAAAAAGCCAATAAAGCTTTAGTGATTTGTTTTGTAAGCATATTGATATTACTATTTGGATGGCAAAATTGCAGAAGCATCATTATGTTTGCAGTATTGATCTGCTGTTTTGGTGTTTCATGTGGTATGGTATGGCCGATGCTTATGGGAATGGCAAATTCAAGAGCACAGGGGTTATCCGGAAGAGTGTCTGGTTTAATGACAATGGGAAGTGGTATAGGAGGTGCTCTTTGGCCAGTCGTATTTGGCAAGTTAATGGATGTTGGCGGGATCAGAAAATCTCTCTGGATGTTGATTGTTACAGGGGGAACTGCAATTTTGATACTTATGGTGCAAAGAAGACAAGTGTGAATGAGAGTGCTTCATGTGAATCTTAGCGTAGCAGCATTACGGCTGTTACGCTATTTTTACTAATTGAGATAATAATATTACAGCTGTAAATAGGTTTTGTCTTGAATTCATCTCTTCTTTCTTGTACAATAAAATGCGGTGTATAAACAGGAGTTTTTTCTAAAAAACCTTTGTATTTTTCCTGGAAATATGAAATATTGATGAAATTTTTCAGGATTCCCAAAAAACACTTGAAATTCACAGGGAAGTATGTTACAACATTGTTACAAAAGAGTTAAAATGTTTATTCTGTATGAGAAGGAGGAACATAATGATAGATTTGATTGATGTAAGCAAGTCATATGATAAAGGCAATCTGGCTGTAAATCATGCAAACTTACATGTAGATAAAGGGGAATTTGTATTTGTGGTAGGAAGCAGCGGTTCAGGTAAGTCGACGCTGATCAAACTTCTGATGAAGGAGCTTGATACTACCGGCGGACAGCTTATCGTAAGCGGTGAGAGACTGGAAACAATGAAACATCGCCGGGTTGCAAAATACCGCAGAAAGCTGGGAGTTGTATTTCAGGATTTCCGCCTTCTCAAAGACCGTAATGTGTACGAAAACGTTGCCTTTGCCCAGCGGGTGATCGGCAGGCCGGGAAAGGTGATCCGCAGACGGGTTCCTGAGGTGCTCCAGGAAGTTGGGCTTGCCGGAAAAGACAAATCTTATCCGGATGAGCTGTCCGGCGGTGAGCAGCAGAGAGTTGCGCTTGCAAGAGCTCTTGTAAATCGTCCGGATATCCTTCTTGCAGACGAGCCTACAGGAAATCTGGATCCTCAGACAGCAGAAGAGATCATGAAGCTGATAGAGGAGATCAATGAGCGCGGAACAACGGTACTGGTGGTAACACATAACAAGGATATTGTAAATGCAATGAAAAAAAGAGTGGTTACCATGCATGAGGGCATCATTGTCAGCGACGAGAAAGAAGGAGGATATCATGAGGCCTAGTACAATGTGGTTCACTCTGAAACAGGGTGTAAAAAATATTAAAAGAAACTGGATGTTTTCACTTGCATCTATCCTGACGATGGCTGCATGTATCTTTCTGGTAGGCGTATTTTATTCTATTGTGAATAATGTAGACAATATTGCTCATAAAGTAGAGCAGGAAGTTCCTGTTACAGTGTTTTTTGAGGAAGGAACGACTCAGGAACAGATCGATATGATCGGAGAACAGATCAGACAGCGCCCGGAAGTAGAAAATATTGTGTTTAAGTCTGCAGAGGAAGCATGGAATGATTTTAAAGATCAGTATTTCCAGGGATCTGAAGCAGCAGAGGGATTTAAGGACGATAATCCTCTTGTGAATTCTGCAAACTATCAGGTTTATATGAACCAGATTGAAATGCAGTCAGATCTGGTGTCCTACATCCAGAGTCTGGAGCATGTACGGGAAGTAGAACAGTCAGAACAGGCGGCAAAGACCCTGGGAAGCTTTAACCGACTGGTATCTGTGGCGTCTATGGTAGTGATTGGACTTCTGGTACTGATTTCTATTTTCCTGATACATAATACTATCTCTGTAGGTGTTTCTGTCCGTAAGGAAGAGATCGGTATCATGAAATATATTGGAGCTACAGATGGCTTTGTAAGAGCGCCTTTTGTAATGGAAGGAATCGTACTGGGTGTGATCGGTGCAGCTATTCCTCTGACTGCTTTATATTTCCTGTATAATACCGCAGTTGAGTATGTCCTGACAAAGTTTAATGTCCTGACAGGAGTGGTTGCGTTTATTCCTGTTTATGAAATTTATCAGACATTACTGCCTCTGGGACTTGCCCTGGGTATTGGAATCGGTCTGATCGGAAGTTTCTGGACAACAAGAAAGCATCTGAGAGTCTGATGAAAAAATAATAACTGAGAGCAGATACGGCATAAAGTCCTGACGGAAAAAGTCAGGACATTGTGCCGTTTGTCCGTTTTGGGAGGTATTTATAATATGAAGAAAGAGTTTATTAAAGGGGTAGCGGCAGGAATCACGTTTTCTCTTGCTGTTGCAGCAGGAGGATATGCAGGATATAAGATCAGGGACGAAGGTGTTTTATCAGAGCCGGAGCATGTACAGAAGATCAGGGCTCTGGAAACTTTGATCCATCGGGATTATCTGGGAGAGATAGATGAGGAACAGCTTGCAGAAGGTTTGTATTCGGGTCTGGTATACGGGCTGGGAGATCCTTACTCCAGATATTATACAGCAGAAGAATATAAACAGGAAAATTCAGCCACAATGGGAGCATATGTGGGAATTGGTGTGACTATGCAGAAAAACCGGGAAGGCGGCGTGGAAATCGTGGAATGTTACGAAGGAGGACCCGCCAGCAATGCCGGTGTGAAGACGGGGGATATTATCAGCGCCATTGATGATACTGACATTACAGATATGGAAGTATCAGAGGTTGCAGATATGATCCGGGAAGGAGAAAAAAAGCAGGCAGTTTTGACCATACACAGGCAGAATGAGGAAGTGCCTCTTAAACTGACCGTGGAGATCACAGATGTAACCCTGCCCTCTGTTTTTGAAGAGATGCTTAAGGATCAGGTGGGATACATCAGGATATCAGAGTTTACAGATGTAACACCGGACCAGTTCAGAGAAGCCTTTTCCAGTCTGAAAAAGCAGGGAATGAAAAAACTGATCGTTGATCTCAGGGGAAATCCAGGGGGACTTTTGACTTCTGTGTGCAGTATTTTAAACGAGATCCTTCCGGAAGGACTGATCGTATATACAGAAGATAAGTATGGAGAGCGCCAGGAACAGAGATCGGAAGGAAAGACACCGCTGGATATGCCATTTGCAGTTTTGGTCAACGAAAACAGTGCCAGTGCTTCTGAGATTTTTGCAGGAGCAGTTCAGGATCATGGAATCGGAACGATCGTAGGGACAACCACTTATGGAAAAGGAGTGGTGCAGGAACTTCTTCCGTTAAAGGACGGCAGCGCTGTAAAACTGACGATCTCTGATTATTATACACCAAAGGGAAATTCCATCAATAACACGGGGATCACACCGGATGTGGAAGTAAAACTGGATCCGGAGCTTTTGAACCAGGAAGAGATTACTCATGAAGAGGATAATCAGCTGCAGGAGGCATTGAAAGTGCTGAAAAAGTAACAGTGCAGAAAAGTGTCGAAAATGTTACTGTTCACTCTGTTCACAGCAACGAGCCAAAATTCATTCCAGATTGCCTGCGGCAATGGAATTTTGGCTTGTATGTCTCGGTATTTTGGCATATATATATGCTAAAACACCTCGCGGGATAGTGCCGTGTGAACAGTAACTCGAAAATTTCATTGTGGTTTATGTTGCATGAGACGAACTGTGATGTTATGATAAGAACAAAAAAAGTTTGATACAGCATGTGCTGTAAAGCATGTTGGGAAAGGATAACGTATGAGAGAGTATGTGATCACAACAGATAATAATGCGGATCTTCCGGAAGAATATTACAAAGAACATAATGTAGGCTGTATGTATTTCAGCTATACTATGGACGGCGTACTTTACAAACAGGGCTCCTATATGCCGGAAAGTGAATTTTACGGGAAAATGAGAGCCGGATCCATGCCTACTACTGCGCAGGTGAATCCGGAAGAAGCCAGGCTTTTATTTGAACCATATCTGAAAGACGGCAAAGATATCCTGCATATTGCTTTTTCTTCCGGGTTAAGCGGAACCTGTAACAGCTGCAGGATCGCTGTAGAGGAACTTCAGGAAGAATATCCTGACAGGGTTATCACCATTGTAGATTCTCTCTCAGCGTCTCTGGGACAGGGGCTTTTGGTTTATCTGGCTCAGAAACTGAAAGAAGAAGGTGCAGATATGCAGTCAGTTGCAGAATGGACAGAGAACCATCGTAAAAATATCGTGCATCTTTTTACCGTAGACGACCTGAATCATCTTTACAGAGGAGGGCGTGTTTCAAAAACTACAGCAGTTCTTGGCGGGATGCTGAATATCAAACCGGTTCTTCATGTGGACGACGAGGGAAAACTGATCCCCATCGGTAAAGTACGGGGACGTAAAAAATCTATTCTGGAGCTGGTTTCTCTTATGGAGGAAAAACTGGGAAGCTGTAAAGATACCTGTGATACGATCTTTATCAGCCATGGAGACTGTCTGGAAGATGCGGAATTTCTGGCAGAGAAGATAAAAGCACGATATCATGTAAAAACAGAGATCATAAATTATGTAGGGTCAGTGATCGGCGCTCATTCCGGTCCCGGCACACTTGCTTTATTTTTCGTAGGAGATTTAAGATAAATTTGTTACTGCAAAGCGTTAAAAGGTAATATAAATGTAATAAAATAATAATAATTTGTAAAAAAACTCTTGCATTCTTTCTGAACTTTTCGTATGATAGAAAGGAAGAGCTGCTGTATATGGCTATAAAGCGGCAGCCCGTATGAAACAAACGTGTTCAGATGAAAGGAAGGATTGAATGCAGAAAGTTGGAAGAAGAAAAAGAATAACCGTATTTTTAATGGCAGTTTTGGCTATGCTTGCAGTGACTTTTGGCTCAGAAATTCCGGTAAGCGCTGCTGCATCTGTGAAAAATATCAGTGTAAAAACAAATATACAGGCATCATCTACAAATGCCCTCAGGATCAGCTGGAACCGTACCTCTATGGCAAACGGATATGTGATCTACAGAAGAGAGTCTCTTAACAAACCATTTAAGAGATTAAAAGTTGTAAACAAAAATGCAGCTTCCTATCTGGACAGGAATCTGACCAGCAGCAAGCCTTATCAGTATGCAGTAAGAGCATATCGAAAAGAAGGCAAAAAGAATGTATACAGCAAATATGTCCCGGCTCTTGGAGCAACCCGTCCTCAGCAGACTACTGTAAAGGTAAATGCGGTATCCAGCAGCAGAGTGGACGTATCCTGGAATCAAAACCTCAGAAGCAGCGGATACTGTATTTACAGAAGAGCCGCAGGTGAAAAATGGGTGCTGGTAGCTGATCTTGCCAGCAGAAACAGTTCTTATGCAGACAAGAAGGTAAAGGCAGACACCAAATACGTTTATGCGGTGCGCCCTTATAAAAAGGCCGGAAATGTAAAATATATGGCTTCCTTTAAACAGAGCAGCCTGATTCATACACCGGAGAATGTATCCGGGGGCAGCCATCAGGAGTTTACCCAGGCACAGAAAGATGTCATGAAAAAGATCCTTTATGCAGTGGAGACAGGCGGACAGGTTTACGGTAAACAGGATTATAAGGACTTTACAGAGGCATACACCAACAGCGGTGCAGAACATTCCATTACCATTGGTGCAGGACAGTGGTATGCAACAGAAGCACAGAGACTTCTGAAGTTGATCCACACGAAATATCCTGCTACATGGAAAAAATATGATCCTAAGAATTATGTATGGAATGATGTGGTTAATAAAAATTGGTCTACATATAAACTAAGTGAAAATTCCGGAAGAGCAAAGATTATTGTGAAACTGATCGGTTCTCCTGACGGTATCAAGTGTCAGGATCAGCTGATGTATGAGCAGATTGATGAGATACAGAAAGAAATCCGCAAGCTTGGTATTACAGAACCAAAGGCAGTGGGAATGTTTATCAATATTCGCCATCAGGGCGGTTATGGTGCAGTGACCCGCGTCCTTAATAAGACAAAACGTCTGGGTTCGGTAACTCTTGATAATATCTACAAGGCACTGCAGACAGATACAGGCAATCAGGTAGGGGCTTATAAGAGCAGACAGAAATGTGTTTATACCTGGTTGAAAACCTATATGAAATAGAATAAAGAAATCGGATGAGACTGATGGAGATCATACCCTGTGAAGAATAAAAGGTGATGATCATCATCAGTCTTATTTTGTCTAAAACTATTGTATTTACAGCAGAAAAGTGATATGATTTAACAAATTGAATAAGAAGAACAACAGGTGCCGGAATGGATCCGGATAATAGGGAAACAGGTGTGAATCCTGTACGATCTCGTCACTGTATTTAAGGAGTATGGAGCTGTGTATGTTACATACGGTCACTGGGAAACCGGGAAGGCTGCTTCATATGATGATCTATAAGCCAGGAAACCTGCCTGTTGTTGGTACGGGGACTCATGTCCCGGATCACGAGTAATTGGTTGTACCGCGCATTTTCCGCAGGCCTTTTACCCTTATTATAAAGATAAAGGGTTTTTTTATTGTTAAAATAAAACTTCCGCAGGCCGGAAAAGTTTTCTCCGTACATTTTTATTCAGTTTGGGACAGTCTGCAGACAGGCAGAACTGTTCAGACAGTGTAAAGATAAAGGAGGAAAATCATGAAAAACAAAACTGTAAAAGCACTGGCACTTCTTATGACTGTAACAACTGTAACTATGATGGGATCTGCAAGCATTTATGCTTCTGAAACAGAAGCAGATGCAGCGGTAGAAGCCACAGCAGAGGAAACTGCAGAAGATGAATCTGGAGACGCAGATCAGGCAGCAGCTGATAATGCAGCAGCTCTTATTGATAAGATCTACGTTCAGGAAAGAACAGAAACCACAGACGAAGACTGTAAGGCTGCAAAAGAAGCATGGGATGCTCTGACAGATGCGCAGAAAGAACTGGTAGAGGGAGAATTCGCAAGCCCGGACTACTTTGGGCTGGATACAGGGGATGCAGCAGCCGATGATGCCCGTAATGGAGATGAGATCGGTGAAAACGAGCTTTTGGTGGTAAGCTTCGGTACTTCTTATAATGACAGCCGGGTAGAGGATATCAAAGGAATTGAAGATGCACTTCAGGAAGCTTATCCGGATTGGGCAGTCAGAAGAGCTTTTACCGCACAGATTATCATTAACCATGTACAGGCAAGAGACGGAGAAGTAATCGACAATATGCAGCAGGCACTGGATCGTGCTGTAGAGAATGGAGTAAAAAATCTTGTAGTACAGCCAACTCATCTGATGCACGGTGCAGAGTATGATGAAATGACGGAGACACTGGAAGAATATCAGGATAAATTTGAGTCTGTTGCTATTGCAGAGCCAATGCTTGGTGATGTAGGAGATGATGCAACTGTGATCAATGCGGATAAGGAGGCAGTTGCCAAGGCAGTTACAGATGCAGCTGTTGCAGATGCCGGATTTGAAAGTATGGAAGCAGCGGCAGAAGACGGCACAGCTTTTGTATTTTTGGGACATGGAACTTCTCATACAGCAAAGGTAAGCTACAGCCAGATGCAGACACAGATGGAAGAGCTTGGATTTGCAAATGCATTTATTGGAACAGTTGAAGGGGAGCCGGAAGATACTGCATGCGAGGCTGTGATCGAAAAAGTAAAAGAAGTGGGATATAAGAAAGTCATTCTCCGTCCGTTGATGGTAGTTGCCGGAGATCATGCAAATAATGATATGGCAGGCAGCGAAGAGGATTCCTGGAAGAGTATGATGGAAGCATCCGGAGCTTTTGAATCTGTTGATGCGCAGATCGCAGGTCTGGGAAGAATCGATGCAGTAAAAGAACTTTATGTAGAACATACAAAAGCAGCAATCGATTCTCTTGGAGCAGAAGGTACAGAAGAAGCAGCTGCAGAGGAAGAAACAGCAGAAGAATAAAAACGCAGACTGCACATTTCGCAGGATGAAATAATATAGACTGCTGCAAAGCGGGGCTGCAGAAGCAGTGGCTTTGCAGCAGTTTTTCTTTATAAGGAAAGGAGACTTTATTATGAAACGAAAAATTGTAATGGTATTGTGTGCGGCAGGTGTGCTTTCCTTAGCCGGAAGCAGTCTGGCAATGGCAGGAGAAAAAACGGAAGCTGTAACTGAAGAAAGCGGAGGAGCAGAAGAAAAAGCGGATGCGGCTCTTGAGGATGGAGTTTATACAGCAGAATTTGAAACAGACAGCAATATGTTTCATGTAAATGAGGCAAATGATGGAAAAGGGACTCTGACTGTAGAGGATGGAAAGATGACCATTCATGTAAGTCTTGTATCCAAAAGCATTGTGAACTTGTTTGTGGGAACAGCAGAGGATGCTCAGAAGGAAGGAGCAGAGATTCTGGAACCGACCACAGACGAGGTAACCTACAGTGATGGATATAAGGAGGAGGTATTTGGATTTGACATTCCTGTGCCTGCTCTGGATGAAGAGTTTGACTGTGCCCTCCTTGGAAAAAAAGGAAAATGGTACGACCATAAGGTAAGTGTTTCTGACCCTGTGCCTGCAGAAGAATCAGCAGAAAAGCAGGGAGGATCAGAAGGAAACACGGTGGAGGATCTGAAACTGGAGGATGGGAATTATACGGCAGAGGTTGTTCTGGAAGGAGGATCCGGCAAGGCTTCTGTGGAAAGTCCGGCAAAACTGGAGATTAAAGAAGGAAAAGTAACCGCAGAGCTGATCTGGAGCAGTCCGAACTATGATTATATGGTAGTGGACGGTGAAAAATATGAGATGACAAACACAGAGGGGAATTCAACTTTTGAAATCCCGGTATCTGCCTTCGATACTGTGTTAGAAGTTAAAGCAGATACGGTGGCAATGAGCGAACCTCATGAGATCGACTATACCCTGCAGTTTGATTCCGCATCCATAGAAAAGGCAAAATAATATGAAAAAAATTTTCACCTGTTTTATGATGAGCTTTGTTCTGCTGACATGTACCTGGCCGGTGCAGGCTGCAGAAAAGGAAAATACCCATACGGAAATAAAAGGTCTTACCTTTGACCACAGCATGGAGCTTACTTATGCGGAGCAGTTTTCTGTAGATTATTATAAAGACGGTTATGCGCTGATCACCATAGCCGGGGAAGGTAAGTTTCTGGTAGTGCCGGAAGGAAAAGAAGCGCCAGAAGATCTGGACCCGAAAATCGCAGTGATCCAAAAACCTGTAGAAAATATTTATCTGGTAGCGACTTCTGCCATGAATCTTTTTTGCGCACTGGATGCCCTGGACCATATCAGTCTGTCCGGGACAGATGCTGATGGCTGGCATATCGAAGAAGCAAAAAAAGCCCTGGAGAACGGCAGCATTTCCTTTGCAGGAAAATACAGCGCTCCGGATTATGAGCTGATCCTGGACAAAAAGTGCAGTCTGGCAGTGGAGTCTACCATGATCTATCATACGCCGGAGGTAAAAGAAAAACTGGAACAGTTTGGCATCCCGGTCCTTGTAGAACACTCCAGTTATGAATCACATCCGCTGGGACGAACAGAATGGCTGAAACTTTATGCAGTGCTGCTGGATAAAGAAAAAGAGGCAGAGACTCTTTTTCAGCAGCAGGCAGAGAAACTGAAAAAAATCCAGGACAGTAAGAATACAGGAAAGACGGTTGCATTTTTTTATATTAATTCTGTAGGTGCTGCCAATGTACGGAAATCCAACGATTATGTGGCAAAAATGATCGATCTTGCCGGAGGAGAATATATTTTCCGAAATCTGGGAGAAGATGATAATGCACTTTCCACTATGAATATGCAGATGGAAGAATTTTACGCCTCTGCCAAAGATGCAGATTATATTATCTATAACAGTACCATTGACGGAGAACTGACAGATATTTCCCAGCTTTTGTCCAAAAGCTCCCTTCTGGGGGATTTTAAAGCTGTAAAGGATGGCAATGTATGGTGTACGGAGCAGAACCTGTTTCAGGAAACTCTGGAGCTGGGGACGATGATCGAGGATATCCATACTATGCTGACGTCTGAGGATGAAACTCTGGACTCTCTGACTTTTATGCATAAGCTGAAATAAATGTTGATACAGGAAGGACAAAATCATGCGTAAAAAGATACATTTCAGATACTGGGCGGCCTTTGGTTTTTTGTTTCTGCTGCTGAATCTGTTTATCATATGGAATATCAATTCCGGCAGTATCCCTATTTCGGTGGGAGAGATTCTGGAGATTCTGTTTATGAGAGGCGGGGAAGAAACGGCAAGAAATATCGTGTGGGAGATCCGCCTTCCCAGGATTATTTCGGCAGTGATTCTGGGAGGCGCGCTGTCTGTATCCGGGTTTCTGCTTCAGACTTTTTTCGGAAATCCAATTGCCAGTCCTTTTGTGCTTGGAATATCCTCCGGAGCAAAGCTGGTAGTATCTCTTGTGATGATCTTCCTGTTAGGAAGATCCATGGTGGCCTCTTCGGCGGTTCTGATTCTGGCAGCTTTTGCCGGCTCCATGATCTCCATGGGGTTTGTGCTTCTTGTGGCAAAAAAAGTAAAGCAGATGTCAGCTCTTATCATCAGTGGTATTATGATCGGATACATCTGTTCTGCTATTACAGATTTTGTGATCACTTTTGCAGATGATTCCAACATTGTAAACCTTCATAACTGGTCACTGGGAAGTTTTTCCGGAATGAACTGGGAAAATGTAAAGGTGATGACGGTGGTGGTACTGACTGCTTCTGTGATTGTATTTCTCATGTCGAAGCCCATCGGGGCTTATCAGCTGGGAGAGGGATATGCTCAGAACATGGGAGTGAATATTAAGGTGTTCCGGGTGGCTCTGATCCTGTTATCCAGTATTCTTTCTGCCTGTGTCACCGCCTTTGCAGGGCCGATCTCCTTTGTAGGGATCGCGGTCCCCCATCTGGTGAAAAGTCTTTTAAAAACGGCAAGGCCTCTTCTGGTTATTCCGGCATGTTTTCTGGGAGGAGCTGTGTTCTGCCTTTTCTGCGATCTGATCGCCAGAACTGCATTTGCCCCTACGGAGCTTAGCATCAGTTCTGTGACAGCAGTATTTGGTGCACCGGTTGTCATTTATATTATGATCCGAAGAAAGAGGACTGCTCAATGAATGAATTTTATGTACATACAGAACAGATGACAGTGGGGTATGACGGAAAGCCGCTGATCCGGGATATTGAGATCCGCCTGAAACGAGGAGAGATCCTGACGTTGATCGGACCAAACGGAGCAGGAAAATCTACAATCCTGAAAAGTATGACAAAACAGCTGAAGCTGGTAGGCGGAACGGTATATCTGGGCGGTGAACAGATGCATCGTATGTCTGGCAAGGAAGTGGCAAAGAAGCTGGCAGTAGTCATGACTGAGAGAATACGGCCTGAGCTTATGACATGTGAGGATATTGTAGCTACCGGCCGTTATCCCTATACAGGAACGCTGGGGATTCTCAGTGAAAAGGACTGGGAAAAAGTTCATGAAGCCATGGAACTGGTCCATGCTCTTGATTTTAAAGACCGTGACTTTACGGCTGTCAGTGATGGTCAGAGACAGAGGATCCTTCTGGCACGGGCAATCTGTCAGGAACCGGAGATCATTGTTCTTGATGAACCGACTTCTTTTCTGGATATCCGTCATAAGCTGGAACTTTTGACGATTCTTAAAAACATGGTGGTTCAGAAAAAAACAGCAGTCCTGATGTCTCTGCACGAACTGGATCTGGCACAGAAGATATCAGATTCTGTGATCTGTGTCCATGGAGACCAGATTGAAAAATATGGTCCTCCGGAAGAAATCTTTACTTCAGAATATATCCATCATCTGTATGGGATCACAGCAGGAAGCTATAATGCTGCATTTGGCTGCCTTGAAATGGAGCCTCCAAAGGGAAAACCAGATATTTTTGTGATCGGAGGAAATGGCAAGGGGATTCCGGTCTACCGGAAACTGCAGCGTGCAGGGATTCCATTTGCGGCCGGAATCCTTCACAAAAATGATATGGATCACCAGGTGGCAAAGGTTCTGGCAGCGGAAGTGGTGGAGGAAGAGCCATTTTCTGTGATCAGTGAAGAAAATTTTCAGAGAGCCAGGAGACTGATGGAAACCTGCAGCCGTGTGATCTGCTGCGTGGACGTATTTGGTCCTGTTAATGAAAAAAACCGGCAGCTGATGGAGTTTGCAGAAGCTTCCGGAAAACTGGTACAACAAAAAAAAGGTTTCTTGTGAAAATTCCCCCGCTTTTTACAAAACTGTGAACAATTTCTCACAGACTTGTACAGAGCAGGGGATTTTGTTATAATGAAACATCAGAAGAACAGAAAAACAGGAGTTTCTGTTATTCTTTATCAGTATTTCAGTAACAGAAAGAGTTTTTTAGAAAGAAACAGGTGTTTTCATGGCAGATACAGTACAGCGGAAAAAGCTGGCTGAACAGAAAAAAAGAAAAAAGAAATCCGTAAGCAGAAAAAAAGTCGATTATTATGATTACAGCCTTCTGGCGGTGGTAATCCTTCTGACCTGCTTCGGGCTTATCATGCTTTATAGTACCAGTGCCTATATGGCAGAAGTAAGGTATGGGGATGATATGTATTTTTTCAAGAAACAGGCATTTATCAGTGCAGTATGTATTGTGGTGATGATCCTCATATCCAAGATCGATTACCATATCCTTACTAAATTTGTAACGATTCTGTATGCAGCTGCCTTTATCCTGATGGCGCTGGTACGCTTTACCCCTCTGGGCGTTGTGGTAAATGGTGCAAAAAGATGGCTGAAGATCGGAATCCAGTTTCAGCCCTCAGAGATTGCCAAGATCGCGGTGATCGTCTGCCTGCCGTATATGATTATAAAGATGGGACGGCAGGTTCAGACACTGAAGGCATGTATGATACTGGGACTGGCTGGCGGTGTTCTGGCAGGAGGCGCTTATGTTTTTACCGATAACCTGAGTACCGCTATCATTATCTTTGGTATTACGGCAGGCCTGATCTTTGTATCCCATCCAAAAGTAAAGCCTTTCCTGCTTATAGGTGCTGTGGGAGCAGTGCTGATATTGGGACTGGTACTGTTTTTATATGCAACGGTAGACCCGGAGACAAATGAAAACTTCCGTATTGGCCGTATCCTTGTATGGCTGCATCCGGAGGATTTTGCCGACGGGGATGGATACCAGACTCTTCAGGCACTTTATGCCATCGGATCAGGAGGGTTTCTGGGAAGAGGTCTGGGAAACAGCATCCAGAAACTGGGAAGCGTTCCGGAAGCACAGAATGATATGATCTTTTCTATTGTATGTGAGGAGCTTGGGATTGCCGGCGGGATCATGGTACTGCTTTTGTTTTCCTATCTTCTTTACAGACTGTTTTTTATTGCACAGAATGCGCCGGATATGTTTGGATCGCTGATGGTAAGCGGAGTATTTATCCATATTTCCCTGCAGGTGATTTTTAATATTGCGGTCGTGGTAAATATGATGCCAAATACAGGCGTTACCCTGCCTTTTATCAGCTACGGAGGTACTTCCATTATGTTTTTGATGGCAGAGATGGGGCTTGCCTTGAGCGTCGCCCGGCAGATTCGGTTTCAGGATGTATGAAGCCTGAGGAGAAAATCCCTGAAATCTATTGACAAAAAGTTCTGTAGAATATATACTTTCCACATCAAAGTATCATGTTTGATAAAAGGAGAAGAGAGCAATGTTAGAAGAAATGAGAAAAATGATCGCAGAGCAGTTAAGCTGTGATGAAAACGAAATTACAGCAGATACTTCTTTTAAAGATGATCTGGGAGCAGATTCCCTGGATCTTTTTGAACTGGTAATGGCTCTGGAGGATGAGTACAATATCGAGATCCCGGCAGAAGAGCTTGCAGATCTGGCTACCGTTGGCGATGTGATCGAATATCTGAAAAACCGTGGCATCGAAGCATAATTGAGAAAAATTCCCTGAGGCAGAGATGTCTCAGGGTCTTTCATTGATAAGACGTAATTATACAGCGGCTGCTGTAAAGATACTGGGCAGCTGCATAAGAAAAATAAATGGGAACAGGAGAGATAGCATGACTAAGTTAAGAACAAGATTTGCACCCAGCCCAACAGGAAGGATGCATGTAGGAAATCTGCGTACAGCCCTTTATGCATATTTGATCACCAAGCATGAAGGCGGAGATTTTATCCTTCGTATTGAGGATACAGACCAGGAACGCTATATGGAGGAAGCAGTAGATATTATCTACCGTACCATGGAAAAAACAGGTCTGCTCCATGATGAGGGACCGGATAAAGACGGCGGCGTAGGTCCTTATGTACAGAGTGAACGTCAGGCATCCGGAATCTATCTGAAATATGCACAGCAGCTGATCCAGCAGGGAGATGCTTATTATTGTTTCTGCGGTCAGGAAGAACTGGAATCCATGAAGAGAGTAGTTGCAGGAAAAGAAATCTCTATTTATGACAAACGTTGTCTGAACCTTCCGAAAGAAGAAGTTGAGAGACGGCTTGCAGCAGGAGAACCCCATGTGATCCGTTTCAATATGCCTGCAGAAGGAACCACAACTTTCCATGATGTGATCTATGGAGACATTACGGTAAATAATGAGGAGATGGAAGATCTGATCCTGATTAAATCTGACGGATATCCCACTTATAATTTTGCCAATGTGGTAGACGATCATCTGATGGGAATCACCCATGTGGTACGTGGAAACGAGTATCTTTCCTCTGCACCGAAATACAACCGTATTTATGAGGCATTTGGCTGGGATATCCCGGTGTATGTACACTGTCCTCTGATTACAAATGAGGAACATCAGAAACTCAGCAAACGTTCCGGTCATTCTTCCTATGAGGATCTTCTGGATCAGGGATTTCTGACAGAGGCTATTGTAAACTTTGTGGCACTTCTGGGATGGAGCCCACAGGAAAACAGAGAGATCTTTTCTCTTGAGGAACTGGTGGAGGCGTTTGATTATCATCATATCAGCAAATCTCCTGCAGTTTTTGACATTCAGAAACTTCGCTGGATGAATGGAGAGTATATCAAAAAAATGGATCCGGAAGCTTTTTATGAGAAAGCTCTGCCTTATATGAAGGAAGTTCTGAAAAAAGAGTATGACTTCCATAAGATCGCAGGAATGGTACAGACCAGGATCGAGGTATTTCCGGATATTCCGGCTCTCATCGATTTCTTTGAAGAGGTTCCGGAGTATGATTCTTCTATGTACTGCCATAAAAAAATGAAAACAACAGAGGAAACAGCTCTTGCAGTCCTGAAAGAGGTACTTCCTGTTCTGGAAGCACAGGAAGACTATAAAAATGATCCTCTTTTTGAGTCTTTAAGCGCTTTTGTGAAAGAAAAAGGATACAAAAACGGATATGTGATGTGGCCGCTGCGTACTGCAGTATCCGGTAAACAGATGACTCCTGCAGGTGCAACAGAGATCATGGAGATCATTGGCAAAGAAGAAACTATTAAACGCGTAAAAGCAGCAATCGAAAAACTCAGTTAAGAACGGACTTATATGGAACGTAACCCATCTCAAAAACGGGCGATCGCCCACCTGTCAGGACCGATGATGGTTCTGGCAGGCCCCGGTTCGGGGAAAACCTCAGTAATCGTAGAAAGAACTGCATATATGACAGGAGAAGGCGGGATCTCACCGGCCTCTGTTCTTGTTGTGACTTTTTCCAGGGCAGCAGCCCGGGAAATGAAAGAAAGATTTTTGAAATTTACCGGACAGGAACGGACTCCAGTGACTTTTGGTACTTTCCATGGTGTGTTTTATGGTATCTTGAAGCAGGCTTATGGATTTACGGCAGAAAATATTCTTTCTGATGAGGAAAAATATGGAATCCTGAAGGAACTGATCCTGGATCATGGAGGAGAAATGGCTGAGGAAGGTGATTTTTCGGAGGAGATCGCCAAAGAAATCAGTGTGGTAAAAGGTAATCGCATCTCGCTGGAGCATTACTATTCTTCCTGCTGTCCGGATGAAATATTCCGGCGTATTTATCAGGGCTACCGGAGCATCTGCACTGCAAGGAGAAAACTGGATTTTGATGATATGATCCTGTACTGCTACGATCTTTTTGTAAAAAGACCGGATATCCTGGCTGCCTGGCAGAAAAAATTCCGCTATATCCTGGTAGATGAGTTTCAGGACATCAATCAGCTTCAATATGATATCGTAAAACTGCTGGCAAAGCCGGAAGATAATCTTTTTATTGTGGGGGATGACGACCAGTCGATCTATCATTTCCGGGGAGCCAGACCGGAGATCATGCTGAATTTTACAAAGGATTATCCAAAAGCAGAAACAGTGGTGCTTAATATTAATTATCGCTGTACAAAGAGGATCCTGGCATCTGCTATGAAAGTCATAGAAAATAATAAGACCCGTTTTCAGAAAGATCTTTCCACTCCAAACGAAGAGGGGACTCCGGTAAAGTTTCAGGAATTTCCCAATCCCAGAGAAGAATATATGACCATTGCCGGAGAACTGAAGGACAGGCTGGACAAAGGAGAGGACATCCGGGATACGGCTGTACTGCTCCGTACCAACCAGGAGGCGGAAGGGCTGGTGGGAGCATTGATGGAAAGACAGGTACCTTTTACCATGAAAGAGACTCTTCCCAACCTCTTCCGGCACTGGATCTGCAGAAATATGATCGCTTATATGAAGCTGGCAGCAGGGGAGAACAGCAGAAAAAATTTTCTGGAGATCATGAACCGGCCCAACCGGTATATTTCCCGGGATGCCCTTGCAGTCTCCTATGAACTGTCTTTTTCTCAGCTGAAAGAGTTTTATAAAGATAAAGACTGGATGTGCGACCGTATCACCACACTGGAAACACATTTAAGGATACTGAAAGGTCTGCCTCCTTTTGCTGCCATAAATTTTATCAGGAAAGGTATGGGTTATGAAGAATACTTGCATGAATATGCACAGTATCGTAAAATAAAACCAGAAGAACTGTTGGAGATCCTGGACCGGCTGTCAGAAAGTGCCAGGGGTATGAACAGCCTGAAGGAATGGGAAGACCATATAGAAGATTATACAAGAAAACTCAGCGAACAGGCCAAAAAACAGTCCAGGGAACAGGAGGGGGTTCTGATCTCCACTATGCACGGAGTAAAAGGCCTGGAGTATGATAAGGTTTATATCCTGAATATAAATGAGGGCAGTATTCCCTATAAAAAAGCTGTTCTGGAATCAGCCATTGAGGAGGAGAGAAGACTGTTTTATGTGGGAATGACCCGGGCAAGAAAACAGCTGACTCTCTGCTGGATGAAGCAGCAGTACGAAAAAGAGCGGGAAGCATCACGATTTTTAAAGGAGGCAGGAAGATGGAAGCAGTGATCTATATAACAGAAATACCAGGGCAGTATGAAAAAAAGAACATGGAGCATATGACGGGAGAGAAACTTCTGGAAGAGGCTCTGTACAGAGAGTATGGTCTGAAGCTGTCTTTTGAACCCAGAGCCAAAGGAGAGCATGGGAAGCCGTTTTTTACTCTGCGTCCGAAGCTTCATTATAATATCAGTCATTCCGGAAAATATGTAGTGTGCGTTATGGCGGAGCAGGAGGTAGGAATTGATATCCAGCAGCATAAAGAGGTTAATTTTGAAAAAATGCTGCAGAAACTGGTTCCTTCTGAGATGATCCCGGAAATACTTGGGGCAGAGGATGTTCCGGCAGCCTTTTTTAAACAGTGGACCCTGAGAGAAGCATATACGAAATGGACCGGAGAAGGCTTTTATAAAGACTTCCGAAAAATACCTATGGAAAGGGGAAATCATGTGCTTTTGGATATGGAGCCCGGCTACAGTGGGGCGCTGTGGTCTGCCGATCCTCTGGACATCCGCTGGGAAAAAGTGGAGATCAGCCTTCCATAAAAAACTTGTACTAAACTGGGAGAGCCCACATATACTATGTGTAAAGAGGGGTGAGGACCATAGAGGCAAGTCAGATTCAGAATCTGTTTTCCGGAAATATCCGCAGGCTCCTTCTCCAGGCGGATCTGGATTATGAAAAGCTGTACGAGATCCGTCTGCGGGCAGGCCGTCCGATGTTTCTGATCTACGATGGAGGAGAATGCTTTCTGCGTACCAGAGGGCGGGAACCGTATCTGGTTACCAGAGAGGATTTGAAAGAAACGCTGGAGTATGTCAGCGGATATTCCCTGTATGCTTATGAAGATGAGCTGCGTCAGGGATATATGAGCGTGCAGGGAGGACACAGGGTCGGTGTTACCGGAAAGGTGATCCTGGATGGAGACAGGATCAGGGGAATGAAATATATATCCTGCATCAATCTCCGGCTGGCCCATGAGATACGTGGATGTGCAGATCCGGTTATGGAGCATATCCGGAAAGAAAACTGGACAGCCCATACACTTTTGATTTCTCCGCCCAGATGCGGGAAAACCACGCTGCTCAGAGATATGATCCGGCAGCTCAGTAACGGATCTGGAAAGATTCCAGGAGTAACGGTAGGAGTGGTGGATGAGCGAAGCGAGCTTGCAGGCTGTTATCAGGGGATACCTCAGAACGATCTTGGCATCCGGACAGACGTGCTGGATGGCTGTCCAAAAGCTCATGGGATGCAGATGCTGATCCGCTCCATGTCGCCTTCCGTAGTTGCAGTGGATGAACTTGGAAGGGAGGAGGATTTTAAGGCGGTGGAATCGGTGATCTACAGCGGATGTAAGCTGATCGCTACTGCCCATGGGGCAAGTCTGGAGGAGATTTTTTCCACACCCTTTTTTGGGCGTCTCAGAAAGATGAAAGTGTTTGAACGGTATATCCTTCTTGGAAAAGAGCAGAGAGCCGGGATCATCCGGGGAATTTATGACGAAAGAGGAAATCCATGCTGAAGGCGGCAGGGATTTTTTTGATTTTTCTGGCAGGAACAGGTATCGGTTTTTCGAAGAGCATGGAGTTTACAAGAAGAGAACAGGAGCTGAGAATTTTTCTTCAGATCGCAGCATATCTGAAGGGAGCTGTAAGATGTGGGAATTCGTCTCTTCCGGAAGCTTTTCTGGAAACCGCCGGTAAAATGGAAGGCACCTACCGGGATTTTCTTATGTGTGTGTCTGCTTCTATGAAAGATGCTCAGGGCAGGCCTTTTGGAAGTATATTTCGGGACTGTGCTGAAAAAATCCTGACAGAAACAGCTCTTTCTATAGAAGAAAAAGAAATAGTCTTTTCTTTTGGCGGCCGTCTTGGCTATTTGGACAGGGAAATGCAGATCCGTCAGATAGAAGTATTTGAGATGGAATTGTCAGAAGCGTTGGAGCATCTGAAAAAAGAGCTTCCGGAAAAGAAAAAACTGTGCAGGAGCATGGGGATCCTGGGCGGTATCCTTCTGGGAGTGCTGTTATGGTAAAGATACCGGAAAGGGGGAGGAATTGGAGGTCAGTATAATATTTAAGATCGCAGCAGTGGGAATTCTGGTCTCCGTTCTTTCCCAGATATTGAAGCACAGCGGAAGGGACGAGCAGGCATTTCTTGTAAGCCTTGCAGGGCTTCTCATTGTGCTGTTCTGGATCGTTCCTTATATTTATGATCTTTTTGAGAGTATACAGTCGCTTTTTGTTATGTAGTCTGCCGATTGGAGTTGTCGTTATACTGGTGGAGACCGGAGGATGATATGGATATCATAAAAATTTCTCTTCTGGGGATCTGCGGAGTGATCCTTGGATTTTTACTAAAAGGAACAAAACCGGAATATGCTGCTTTTGTGACAATGGGGATAGGTGTTGTGATTCTGGGACTGGCTGTGGGAAAAATCCGGTATATCTATGAAGTTATGGAAGAACTTCGGGAAAGTGTGGGATTTGAAAAAAGTTATTTGTCTTCGCTGGTCAAAATGCTGGGAATTGCTTATATCGGACAGTTTTCAGCGGGAATCTGCAGAGATGCCGGACATCAGGCAACAGCCGGACAGATTGAATTGTTCTGCCGGCTTTCGATCATGGTACTGAGTCTTCCGGTACTTATGGCTCTTCTGGAAACAATCCAGAAGTTTTTTGTATGAGTCTGTTTATTAAAAAAACAGGAATCCTGCTTTGTATTTTTCTGGTGTTTTTAAGCGGAGCAGATACTGTCCGGGCAGAACCTGAAAAAGCAGAAGGCAAAGAAATAGCCGAGAAGATACGGGGAGATCTTCTTATGGAACTTGACCTGAGCAAAATACAGGAGATGGTAAATGAGGTACTGGGAGAGGACAGCTTTTCTTTGCGTGAAGCGCTGAATAAAATGATCCATGGAGAAGAGGCAATATCAAAAGAGACCGTAGGGAGGTTCCTGAAAAGTCTCTTTTTTTCCGGCCTTCAGAAGGAGAAAGAATTATTTGTAAAGCTGCTGCTCCTTATACTTGCAGCAGCCCTTTTGCTGAATTTTTCTTCTGTTTTTGAAAACAGCCAGGCAGGGGATATCAGCTTTTATATTGTATATTTGCTTTTATTCACGCTTCTTGCAGACTCTTTTTTTGAGGCAGGAAATAAACTGCATCAGACGATTTCCTGGATGATGGAATTTATGAAAGCTTTGGCTCCGGCATATTTTATTACAGTAGCAGCAGCTTCCGGAGCTGTATCGGCCGCTGTGTTTTATGAGGGGATCCTTATTTTGGTCTGGCTGCTTCAATGGGTCCTTCTCAATGTTCTTTTGCCGGCGGCAGATCTCTATGTGCTGCTTTGTCTTGTTAATCATCTTTCCAGAGAAGAGATGCTGGGAAAACTTTCAGATCTTCTGGCGGTAATGACAAGCTGGGGATTGAAAACACTTTTGGGAACAGTAGCAGGGCTGCAGATCATCAAAAGTCTGTCGGCGCCGGCTATGGATTCCTTAAAGAGAACTTTTATCGGAAGGGCGGCCAGTTCTATTCCAGGAGTAGGCAATGCGGTAAATACAGTGACTGAGCTTGTTCTTGCAAGTGCAGTGCTTGTGAGGAACTGCCTGGGTATTGTAATACTGATCGTACTTCTGATGGCAGGAGCCGGACCTGTGATCCATTATGGGATGCTGTCTTTTGTCTATCGTTTTCTGGCAGCGGCAGCACAGCCTGTGTCGGACAGGCGTATTGTAGAATGTCTGTCTACTATGGGGGAAGGATATGGTATTTTTCTGAAGATTCTTTTTTCGGCAGAGGTACTTTGTATCCTGACGTTTTTGATCGTTATGGCAGGAACTCGGGGAGGCGGCATATGAAAGAGCAGGTCTGTCAGTGGACAAGAAATCTTGTTGTGTTCTATCTGATCTTTACATCATTGCTTCATTTGATACCGGATAAGAAATATGAACGCTATGTGCGTTCTTTTATGGGACTTCTTCTGATCTATATGATATGTGTTCCCGTATTTTCTGTGTTTGGAAAAAGTACGGAGCTTTTGTCAAATTTTGAAGAATATTTCCGGCAGGAGCAGAAAATTATGGAAAAAATGGAAAATAAGGAACTGCAGGCATTTTATCTGGAACAGGGATATGAGAAGGGGCTGTCATCAGAAATCACTGGTTATCTGAAAAAAACAGGAATAAATTATGCACAGGCAGTCGTAGATATAGAAGGAGAGCAGATATTTTTAAAACTGACTGTCAGCACAAATTTGACGGAGGAACAGGAAGGAGGGATCCGCCATGGACTCCAGGAGAACTTCGGGATCGCAGAGGAAAACTGTCAGATCTTTTTTGAAGGGGATGACGGGACAGCAGTGGACGATGCTTCTTCTTCTGGGACTTCTTCTGACTGTGATCTCTCTTCCGGTATCAGACAGTAAAAAGGATAAAAAAACAAGGAGCGGGATATTGGAAGATACAGAAGAAAATGTGTCAGACCGAACAGACCTGGAGGCGAAGCTGGAATCCATCCTGGAAAATACAGAAGGCGCCGGACAGGTGCAGGTACTTCTGATGACCGGACAGGAACAGGGATTTTATGGATCCGGAAGGATAGAGGTAACCGGGGTGCTTATTTCAGCAGAAGGAGCAGATGATCCTGTTATTGTACGGAATATTCAGCAGGCAGTCATGGCATTATTTCAGATTGAAGCCCATAAAATTAAAATAATGAAAATGAAATGAGGAGAGTAAAGTGAAAAAGATCATGAAGAAAAATCAGGTGATCATCACCTCGCTGGCGATCCTGATCGCAGTTGCAGGCTATCTGAACTTTGCAGATGTGGATCTGGGCTTTAAAGATCAGGAGGCAAGTACAGACAGCAGCAGTATCCTGGAAGAGACAGAGTACGATATTACGGATGAAACAGCCCTTCTGGATGAGAACGGGGCAAATGGCGCTGAGGAGCTTGAGACTACAGGTACTCCAGGGGAAGCCGTACTTACAGGCGCTACGGACTTTGCCGCTCAGGCAAGACTTTCAAGAGAACAGATACGTTCCCAGAATAAGGCAGATCTTCAGGAGATCATAGGAAATGCAGATATCAGTGAAGAGAAAAAGCAGGAAGCCATCAGTACGATGGTCTCTATGACAGAACTTACAGAAAAAGAGGCGGCAGCAGAGCTTCTTCTGGAGGCAAAAGGATTTGAAAATGTGATCGTGAATCTGACCGGAGAAACAGCAGATGTTGTTGTTCCGGATGCAGACCTTGAAGATTCCAGACGGGCTCAGATCGAGGATATTGTCAAACGTAAGACAGGGATCGCGGCAGAAAACATTGTGATCACACCGTTAAACGGATCTTCTGAAGAAATTTCCGAAGCGGAGGAACAGGTGGCAGAAGAGGAGACCCCGTCGGAGGAAACTGCTGCGGATACAATAGAAGAACCGGTGATCGAAACAGAAGGGATTTATGATTGACAGATCTGTGTTTTTTGGAGGGAGGCTGTGTTTTTCGCCTCCCTCCTCTTGACATTGCCTCCTCTTCTATACTAGAATGTGTTTGTTGTGCAAAAGAACGTAAAATATAATGAAATAGAAAAAATAACAGGAGGCTTTAACGTGTCCAAGTATGCGAAAGAGATAGAAAAAAGAAGAACCTTTGCCATTATTTCCCACCCGGATGCCGGTAAGACGACTCTTACAGAGAAATTCCTTCTTTATGGAGGAGCGATCAATCTGGCAGGAAGTGTAAAGGGAAAGGCAACTGCCCGTCATGCGGTTTCTGACTGGATGGAGATCGAAAAGGAGAGAGGTATCTCTGTTACCTCCTCTGTACTTCAGTTTCATTATGACGGTTACTGTATCAACATCCTGGATACCCCGGGACATCAGGATTTTTCTGAGGATACCTATCGTACATTGATGGCGGCAGATTCAGCAGTCATGGTCATTGACGGAAGCAAGGGTGTAGAGGCACAGACAAGGAAGCTGTTTAAGGTCTGTGTAATGCGCCATATCCCGATCTTTACTTTTATCAACAAAATGGACAGAGATGCAAACGATACGTTTGACCTTCTTGACGAAATTGAGAAGGAACTTGGGATTGCTACATGTCCGATCAACTGGCCTATTGGATCCGGCAAAAAATTCCGTGGAGTGTACGACAGAAATACTCATAAGGTACTTACTTTTTCTGATACACAGAAAGGAACAAAAGAGGGCAGCATAGAAGAAATCGATATAGATGATCCACGTCTGGATGAGATCGTGGATGAAGAACAGAAAGAACAGCTAATGGAAGAGATTGAGCTTCTGGATGGAGCCAGTGCAGACTTTGATCAGGAGCTGGTAAGCAAAGGAGAACTGACACCGGTATTTTTCGGTTCTGCCCTTACCAATTTCGGTGTGGAAACGTTCCTGGAGCATTTTCTGTCCATGACCTCTTCCCCTCTGCCGCGAAAAGCAGAGGATCAGGAAATTGATCCTATGTCCGATGATTTTTCTGCCTTTGTATTTAAGATCCAGGCAAATATGAATAAAGCACATCGTGACAGGATTGCCTTTATGCGTATCTGCTCCGGTAAATTTGATGCCTCTCAGGAGGTTTATCATGTACAGGGGGACAAGAAGATGCGTCTTCTCCAGCCGCAGCAGATGATGGCGGAATCCCGTCATGTTGTGGACGAGGCTTATGCAGGAGATATTATCGGTGTATTTGACCCGGGAATTTTTTCTATCGGAGATACCATCTGTTCTCCGGGCAATAAATTTGCTTTTGAAGGAATCCCGACCTTTGCCCCGGAGCATTTTGCAAGAGTTCGCCAGATTGACACCATGAAGCGTAAGCAGTTTGTAAAAGGAATCAACCAGATTGCACAGGAAGGTGCGATCCAGATCTTCCAGGAATTTAATACCGGTATGGAAGAGATTATTGTAGGCGTTGTAGGTGTCCTGCAGTTTGATGTTCTGAAATACCGTCTGGAAAATGAATATAATGTGGAGATCCGTCTGGAAAATCTTCCTTATGAACATATCCGCTGGATCGCAAACAAAGAAGAAGTGGATGTAGCTAAGATCACCGGTACTTCAGATATGAAGAAGGTGACAGACCTTAAGGGAAATCCGCTGCTTCTGTTTGTCAATGCATGGAGCGTGGGCATGACACAGGACCGTAATCCGGATCTGGTACTGACCGAATTCAGTAAATAAAATACTTTTATTTTCTGTGGAAATTTGATATACTAATCCTATGAATGTGGATGGATTTCTGAGAACAGAAATGTCCATAATAAGAGCAACGAATCAGATTCTGGATCCTTAGGAGGAGTTAATATGGCAGAAAAGAGAACAACTTATAAAATACAGGATGTCGGAGGCATCGGTGAAGTGAAGATCGCCGATGAGGTAGTAACAATCATTGCAGGTCTGGCTGCCACTGAGGTGGAAGGGGTTGCTTCCATGGGCGGAAATATCACCAATGAACTGGTGGGCAAGCTGGGAATGAAGAACCTGTCCAAAGGCGTGAAGGTAACGATTCTGGAAGGTGTTGTTACCGTGGATCTGACACTGAATATTGATTTTGGAAAGAATATCCTGGATGTCAGCAGAAAAGTCCAGGATAAAGTTAAGACATCTATTGAAAATATGACAGGCCTTGAAGTTGCAGATGTAAATATCCGCATTGCAGGCGTAGATATGGAGAATGAAAAAGGAAAGTAAACCTTTCCTTTTTTCTTTATGAGGAGGAATTATGCGAAGACACGAACAGAGAGAGCATATCTTTAAACTGTTGTTTATGACACAGTTTAACGAAGAAGGAGAGATGCCGGAGCAGCTTTCCCTTTACTTTGACACTCTTGAGGAGATGACTGAGGATGAACAGTCGGATATGAAACAGAAGTACGATCATATCCTTGAAAAACTCCCCGAGATCGATCAGGAACTGAATGACTACAGCCAGGGATGGAAGACCAGCCGTATGAACAGAGTGGATCTGACGGCACTCCGTCTGGCAGTTTATGAAATGAAATTTGACGATGATATTCCGGTGGGAGTTGCCATCAACGAGGCAGTGGAGATTGCCAAGCTTTTTGGCGGAGAAGATTCAGGTTCTTTTGTAAACGGCGTACTTGGCAGGATCGCAAGCGGAAACAAGGCTTCCGGCACAGTGAAAAAACCACAGCGTCCTGTTCATCAGGCAAAACATATTATTGTGTCTAAGAAGGATCAGAAGAAAAAAGAAACACCGGGATCTGAAGAAAGCAAGAACTGAAAATGAAAACAGTATATTCAGTAGGACAGGTAAACCGATATGTAAAAAACATGTTTCTGCAGGATTTTGTTCTGAAGAAGGTATATGTGAAGGGAGAAGTGTCCAACTGTAAATATCATCCCAGCGGTCATATTTATTTTTCTCTGAAAGATGAAACAGGAGTTCTTTCCTGTGTTATGTTTGCAGGACACAGAAGAGGTCTGGCATTTCGGATGAAAGATGGAGACCAGGTGGTGGCAGGCGGAGCGGTTGATGTTTATGAAAGGGACGGACGCTATCAGCTTTACGCCCGGGAGATCACCCAGGAAGGATCAGGCGTTCTCTATGAACGCTTTCTTGCCCTTAAGAGTGAACTGGAAGAAATGGGGATGTTTGCCCAGGAATATAAACAGCCGATTCCAGGATTTATAAAAAAACTGGGAGTGGTGACAGCTCCTACAGGAGCTGCCATTCAGGATATACGAAATATATCCCTTAGAAGAGATCCCTATCTTCAGATCATTCTTTATCCTGCGCTGGTACAGGGAGAGGGCGCTGCTGACAGTATTGTAAAGGGGATCCAGATGCTGGATCACTATGGTGTGGATGTGATCATTGCCGGCAGAGGCGGAGGCTCCATGGAAGATTTATGGGCTTTTAATGAAGAGAAGGTAGCCAGAGCTATTTTTGAATGCAGGACTCCCCTGATCTCTGCAGTGGGGCATGAGACGGATTTTACCATTGCCGATTTTGTGGCTGATCTACGGGCACCTACACCTTCTGCAGCAGCGGAGCTGGCAGTAGAAAACCGAAGGAAGATAATGGAAACGGCAGACGGATATCGGGAACGTCTCAGAAGAGGTATGCAGGCCAGGATTGAGCTGTATAATCTCAGGCTGGAACAGGAAAAGCTGCGTTTTCAGTATCTCAGCCCGGAAAGCCGACTGAGAGAAAAGCGCCAGATACTGCTGGACTATGAAAATGCTGTCCGCGGGGCAATGGAATGGAAGATACAGGAGAACAGACACAGGCTTGGGATTTTCCTGGAGAGATATAAAGGACTTTCTCCTCTTGGAAAACTGAATCAGGGATATGCCTTTGTTTCAGACCAAAAAGGCTGTGCCGTGAAGTCTGTTTCACAGGCAAAAACAGGTGAAATGCTGGATATTTCTGTGACAGATGGGGTAATCGAAGCCCGGATCACAGGAACCAGAAAGGAAAAATGGGATATATGACAGATACAGCTGATCAGGAAAGAATGCTGCCGGAGGAGCAGACACTGGAGGAAGCTTTTGCAAAGCTTGAGGAACTGGCACAGAAGCTTGAAGACAGTGAGACTTCCCTGGAGGATTCCTTTCGTTTTTATAAAAAGGGAATGGAGCTTTTGAAATACTGCAGCCAAAAGCTGGACACAGTAGAAAAAAAGATGCTCCAGATGGATGAAGATGGAACATTACGGGAATTTTAAGGAAGAACTGAAGCAAAAGACCGATCATGCAGAAAAGGTGATCCGTTTATGGCTCCCAAAGGAAGAGGGATTTGCAAAAACCATGGCAGAAGCCATGAATTACAGCATGTGTGCCGGCGGCAAACGCCTGAGACCTGTCCTTCTTCTTGAAACACTCCGTCTTTTTGGCGGAGATGAAAAGCTGGCAGAGCCATTTATGGCCGGGATAGAGATGATCCATACCCATTCTCTGATCCATGATGATCTTCCGGCTATTGATAATGATGATTACAGAAGAGGGCGCCTGACGACTCATAAAGTATATGGAGAAGCTATGGGTGTTCTGGGCGGGGCAGCTCTTTTAAATTATGCATATGAAACCATGTTCCGGGCTTTTGAACTGGCGCCGGGAAATGAACGGGTGATCCAGGCGGTTCGTATCATGGCAGAAAAAACAGGAATATATGGAATGCTTGGCGGTCAGAGCGTAGATGTGGAAAATGATGGGAAACCATTAACAAAAGAACTGCTTGATTATATTTATGAGCATAAGACGGCAGCTCTTCTGGAGGCATCTATGTTGACCGGTGCGGTGCTGGGCGGTGCGGAAAAGGAGGAACTTTCTCTTGTAGAAAGTGCAGCTTCTCACATCGGACTGGCATTTCAGATCCGTGATGATATCCTGGATGTAACGGCTACAAGTCAGGAGCTTGGAAAGCCGGTACACAGTGATGAAAAGAATAATAAAGTTACATATGTGACGCTTTTTGGCATAGAAGAGGCGGCACGTCAGGCAGAGGAACTTTCTGCCCGGGCAGTCTCATATCTGGAAAAGCTGAACAGAAAAAATGAATTCCTGACGGCCCTCATAAAGGAGATGGCAGGCCGAAGGAAGTAAGAGAGGAATACGGAGGATGTTGGAAAAGATCAATAAGCCAAATGACATTCATAAGATCGCACTGGCAGATTTTCCTGAACTGGCAGCAGAGATCCGGCAGTTTCTGATCCGGTCTGTAAGCCATACAGGCGGTCATCTGGCGTCAAATCTGGGTGTTGTGGAGCTGACTCTTGCCCTTCATAATGTTCTGGATCTTCCACAGGATAAGATTATCTGGGATGTAGGGCATCAGGCGTATACACATAAGATACTTACCGGAAGAAAGGAAGGATTTGTCAATCTCCGGAAGGAAGGCGGCATGAGCGGATTTCCGAAAAGAAAGGAAAGTGACTGTGATTCTTTTGATGCAGGCCACAGCTCCAATTCTATTTCTGCAGGTCTTGGATATGTACGTGCAAGAGATCTTCAAGGTCAGAATTACCGGGTGGTTTCTGTGATCGGAGATGGCTCTCTGACAGGAGGCATGGCTTATGAGGCTATGAATAATGCAGCAGAGCTGAAGACTAATTTTATCATTGTTCTGAATGATAATAATATGTCGATCTCAAAAAACGTAGGGGGAATTTCCTCTTATTTAAGTGCACTCAGGACAGCAGAAGCCTATACAGGTATGAAGATGAACACCACCAAGGCGCTGAAAAAAATCCCGAAAGTGGGACCGGCTATTGTAGATACCATGCGAAAGACAAAAAGCAGTATCAAACAGCTGATTATACCGGGCATGTTTTTTGAAAATATGGGCATCACCTATCTGGGACCGGTAGACGGTCATAATATGCGTCAGATGATGCGGCTGTTTAACGAGGCAAAAAGAGTAGAAGGACCGGTTCTGGTACATGTATTGACAGAAAAGGGACGAGGCTATACTCCGGCCTGTGTCCATCCCGACAGATTTCATGGAACAGGTCCCTTTGATATAAAAACGGGAAAGCCGTTGTCAGAAAAAAAGATTCCTGCTTATACGGATGTTTTTTCAGAAACAATGGCAGCTCTTGGAAAAGAACAGAAGAAACTGGTAGGCATCACAGCTGCGATGCCGGATGGGACAGGACTTAAGAAATTTGGCAAGCTGTTCCCGGAGCGTTTGTTTGATGTGGGAATTGCAGAAGAACATGCAGTATCCTTTGCGGCAGGTCTTGCGCTTGGAGGGGTGACTCCGGTAGTTGCCATTTACTCATCTTTCCTTCAGAGAGCAGTAGACCAGATTCTGCACGATGTATGCATGCAGAACCTTCATGTGGTTTTTGCCATTGACAGGGCAGGACTGGTAGGCGCTGACGGCGAGACTCATCAGGGATGTTTTGACCTTTCCTATCTGACCATGATGCCGAATATGACGGTAATGGCGCCGAAAAATCAATGGGAACTGGAAAAAATGCTGGAATTTGCGGTATGTGCAGCCGGACCATGTGCGATCCGCTATCCCAGGGGCAATGCATACCAGGGACTGAAAGAATTTAACGGATCCATCCAGTATGGAAAAAGTGAGGTCATTTCCAGAGGAAGTAAAACTGCGATTTTATCAGTGGGGAGCATGACTGCTGTCTGTGAGCAGGTTTTCCACGAAATGAAGGACAGAGGAGAGGATCCTACATTTGTAAATGCAAGATTTGTAAAACCTTTGGATACAGCGCTTCTGGATGAGCTGGCAAAAGACCACAGTCTTTTTGTGACTGTGGAGGAAAATGTAAAGAACGGCGGTTTCGGGGAGCATGTGGCATCTTATATGGAAGCCTGTCATCCCCATACAAGAGTCCTTTCTCTTGCAATCTGGAACCGTTTTGTAGAGCACGGAGAGGTAGACAGCCTGAGAGCCAGAGTGGGGCTTTCTCCTGTAGAGATCCTCAGTGCCATAGACAATGAATTATCAGAAGAAAACGGGTATGAGGAAGTAAAATGAAAAAAAGACTTGATCTTTTGATGATGGAGAGGGCACTTGCCCCTTCCAGAGAAAAAGCAAAGGCATATATTATGTCCGGAGATGTTTATGTAGACGGACAGAAGGAAGATAAAGCAGGGACTATGTTTCCGGAAACTGTAAAGATTGAAGTACGGGGAAATACCCTTCCGTATGTAAGCCGCGGAGGACTGAAACTGGAAAAGGCAATGAATCATTTTGGAGTTGCCCTGGATGGAAAAGTCTGTATGGATGTAGGGGCCTCCACTGGCGGATTTACAGACTGTATGCTGCAGAACGGTGCAGTGAAAGTTTATTCTATCGATGTAGGATATGGACAGCTTGACTGGAAACTGCGGAATGATCCGCGGGTAGTATGTATGGAAAAAACAAATATCAGATATGTGGTTCCTGATGATATCCAGGAAGCGGCAGATTTTTCTTCCATAGACGTATCCTTTATATCGCTTACAAAAGTCCTGCTTCCGGTAAGAGAACTTCTGACTGAGGCAGGAGAGATCGTTTGCCTGATCAAACCTCAGTTTGAAGCAGGGAGAGAAAAAGTTGGAAAAAAAGGTGTGGTCCGCGATCCGGCAGTACATCTTGAGGTGATAGAAAAAGTTATGGAATATGCAATGTCTGTTTTCCTGGAACCGGCACATCTTTCTTTTTCACCGATCAAAGGGCCTGAAGGAAATATTGAATACCTCCTTCATCTGAAAAAAAGGCCTGAAGGCACAGCAGTGGTTTCCTGCCTGGAAACAGATCCCGAAACAGTTGTCCGGGATGCGCATGCGCAGTTGGATTAAGAAAGGTTTGATATGGACAGGTTTTATATAATCACAAACAGTGCCAAAGACAAAGATCTGAAACTGACCGGAGAGATTGTTTCTTATCTCAGGAGCCATGGAAGAGAATGTCTGGTTCAGCAGGCCGAGCGAAAACTGGAGGGAAGTTATCACTACACCAACCCGGATCTGATCCCGGAAGGAACACAGTGTATTCTGGTTTTGGGAGGGGATGGAACACTTCTGCAGGCAGCAAGGGATGTTGTTCACAGAGAGATACCTCTTTTGGGAATGAATCTGGGAACACTGGGATTTCTGGCAGAAGTAGACAGATATTCCATTTATCCATCTCTGGATCAGCTGATGTCAGATGATTATGAGATAGAGGAACGTATGATGCTCACCGGAAGCGTCTGGAGAGGAGAGACATTGATCGGAGAGGATGTTGCCTTAAATGACATCGTTATTTCCAGAGATGGACCTCTCAGAGTAGTACGGTTTAAAAATTATGTGAATAATGAATATCTGAATTCTTATAATGCGGATGGAATCATTATTTCCACACCGACAGGATCTACAGGCTACAGTCTGTCATGCGGAGGACCGGTGATCTCACCTAATGCAGCAATGACGCTGATGACACCGGTGGCGCCGCACACAATGAATACCAGGAGCATTATATTTCCGGCAGAAGATGTGATCACTGTGGAGCTTGGAGAAGGAAGAAGACAGGATCAGGAAAAGGGTCTGGCTTCTTTTGATGGAGATACCGTAATACCAATGGTGACAGGGGACAGGATCATCATAAAAAAAGCAGCAGTCAGCTGCCGGATCCTGAAGCTGAACCATTTGAGCTTTGTAGAGGTGCTGAGACAAAAAATGCGTGATAATTAAGCACCGGACGGAGGGGTTATTGTGAAGGTAGCAAGACATGAAAAAATAAAGGAACTGATCCGGCAGTATGATATTGATACGCAGGAGGAACTGGCCGTCCGTTTGAATGAAGCAGGATTTAAAGTGACTCAGGCAACAGTATCAAGAGATATCCGTGCACTGAAAATGACAAAGGTGGCAGATAGTGAAGGAAAATCCCGCTATGCCATTCTTCAGGAACTGCCTTCCGGATTAGGCGATAAATATACCAGGGTGCTTCATGATGCACTTCTTACGATAGACCAGGGACAGAACCTTGTAGTGATAAGGACAGTTCCCGGTATGGCTATGGGAGTGGCTGCTGCGCTGGATGCCCTGGAATGGGAAGAAATACTGGGCTGCATTGCCGGCGATGATACGGTAATGTGTGCAGCGCGGACAACAGAGGAGGCATCAGGCGTGGTAAAACGTCTGAAGGGCATTCTGCAGAAATAGAAAGGCGGTAAAATGTTAGTTCATCTGCATGTAAAAAATCTTGCACTGATCCAGGACATCGAAGTGGAATTTGGACCGGGGCTGAATATCCTCACAGGAGAAACCGGAGCGGGAAAATCAATTCTTCTTGGCTCTATGCAGTTGATCCTGGGAGGACGGATCGCAAAAGATATGATACGGGCAGGAGCACCTTATGCGTTGGTAGAGCTTCTTTTTCAGGTGGAAAATCAAAAGGCGGAGGCTTCTTTGAAAGACCTGGGGATTGAACTGGAGGATGGTCAGGTGCTTCTTTCACGAAAAATTACAGATGGAAGAAGTATCAATAAGATCAACGGAGAGACATGTACGGTAGGCCAGATGAAAGCAGCAGCTTCCTGTCTTCTGGATATTCATGGACAGCATGAGCATCAGTCTCTTTTGTATCAGGATAAACAGCTGGAGATCCTGGATGCTTATGGAAAAGAAAAAATACAGCCGGCGAAAGACAAAGTAAAGGAAATTTATGGTTCTTATCGCAGCTGCGTTCAGCGGCTGAAAGAACTGGATACAGATGAAGAACAGAGAAACAGGGAAAAAGCTTTTCTGGAATTCGAAATAGAAGAGATTGAAAAGGCTCATCTGTTATCCGGAGAAGATGAAGAACTGGAAACTTTGTACCGTAAACTGAACAATGGCAAGCTGATTCTTGAGACACTTCAGACTGTTCACAGCCTGACCGGATACGATCAGGGAGCGGGAGATGCGGCAGGTACTGCAGCCAGGGAACTTTCAAAGGTTACAGAATATGATCCGCAGCTGGAGATTATGTTACAGTCCCTGCAGGAGATCGATGCTCTTTTAAATGATTTTAACAGAGAAATTTCCTCGTATGTGGAGGATTTAAGTTTTGATGATGAAACTTTTTATGAGACAGAAAGGCGTCTGGATCTGATCAACGGGCTGAAGGCAAAATATGGACGTACCATAGAAGAAATCCATGCCTATCAGAAGGGACAGCAGAAAAAGCTGGAAGAACTTTCCAGATATGAAGAAAATTTCCTGAAAGCAAAGGAAGATTTGAAAAAAACAGAAGAACAGCTTGAAAAAGCTTCACATGTTTTGTCAGAGATCAGGAAAGAATATAGTAAAACACTGACAGAAAAAATCATAGAAGGCCTTCGTGATATGAATTTTCTGGATGTGAAATTCCGCATTGATTTTCAACGGAAGAAAGAATTTTCTGATAATGGAACAGATGAGATAGAATATGAAATTTCCACAAATCCCGGAGAGGATGTAAAGCCGTTGGGAAGGATCGTCTCCGGAGGTGAGCTTTCCAGGATCATGCTGGCCATCAAGGCCATTCTTGCAGACCGGGATCAGATCGAAACACTGATTTTTGATGAGATTGATACAGGTATCAGTGGAAGGACTGCTCAGAAAGTATCGGAAAAAATGGCTGTGATCGGAGCCTGCCATCAGGTTTTGTGCATCACACATCTTCCCCAGATCGCTGCAATGGCAGATACTCATTTCGAAATTGAAAAACATCAGAAAGGGACGGAAACCATTACGGAGATCCATCCGCTGGAAAGCGATGAATCTGTACGCGAGCTTGCGAGGCTTCTTGGCGGTGCTGAGATCACAGATGCTGTTTTGGGCAATGCAAAAGAGATGAAAGAATTGGCACTGGTACATAAAAATACAAGATTGAAATAAAATGTTTCACCGCATAATAAGAGAGGATGACAGGAGACGTCGTCCTCTCTTTTAAATTATGCGGAAAGGATGTGACAGAATGAACAGAAGAAGGTACAGGAAATTTCTTCTGTGGTGTCTGGGACTGGATATTCTTGCCATGGGATGGTTAGGATATCGTTATATAGACCGTAAGGTTCCCGATGAAATATATGTGTCAGAAGGAGAAGATCAGAAGGTAGCGCAGCTTCTGGAACATCCTCTTCTGAAATTTGAGGATGCCATAGCTGTATCAGGGGAAGGAAGTTATCTTCTTCCATGCAGACTGCTGGGATTTATTCCCTTTAAAGACATAAAGGTAATGCCTGCAGAGAATGGAACTGTATATGCAAGTGGTAATACAGTAGGAATCTATATGGAAACAGAAGGGGTTCTGATCATTGATACAGGAGAGATAATGACAGAGCAGGGAACTTCTCAGGATCCGGCAAAAAACATTGTAAAGCCTGGAGATTATATAGTGGCATTTAACGAACAGAAGGTCACAAGCAAACAGGAACTGATAGAAGATATCTCTCTTTTAGATGGAGAGGATGTGACTCTTGATATTTTAAGAGAAGGACAGGAGGTTCCAGTTTCCCTGACACCGGTAAAAGATACAAACGGAGATTATAAGCTTGGGATTTGGGTGCGGGATAATACCCAGGGGATCGGTACACTGACTTTTGTAGATAACGAAGGAAATTACGGCGCATTAGGACATGGGATCAGTGATGTGGACACAGGTGATCTTCTCCATATCAGTAAAGGTTCCCTTTACCAGGCAGAAGTTCTGGGCATACAAAAAGGAGAAAGCGGCAGTCCGGGAGAACTTTCCGGTCTGATACGTTATGAACCGGGAAGAGTTCTGGGAAATATTGATATAAACAGTAAAAATGGAATTTACGGACATATATCTGCCGGTAAGGAAGGGATGTTTCTGAAAAAAATGCCTGTGGCATATAAACAGGAACTGAAAACAGGCCCGGCCTCTCTTTTATGCTGTGTGGATGGAAAGGTGCAGGAGTATCAGGCAGAGATTACCCGGATCGATATGAACCATGAGGATACAAATAAAAGCTTTGTGCTCCATGTAACAGATCCGGAACTACTGGAAGCAACCGGAGGTATCGTCCAGGGAATGAGCGGCAGCCCGATTTTGCAAAACGGGAAACTGGCAGGAGCCGTGACACATGTTTTAGTCAACGATCCCACAAGAGGGTATGGTATTTTTATTGAGAATATGCTGAAGCATTGAGCAAATGTCGCGCTACGAGAAAAGGACATGACGTAAGCTTGCTTACAGACATGTCCTTTTTGAAGTAACGAGATATGGCGAAAGCCAAACACCGAGAAAAGCGCAGCTTTTTCGAGGTGGCTTGGACGGAATGGAGATATATGGCGAAATTCAAAGAAATATTTATTATATTGAAAGCTTAAGAATTATGTGATACAATAACCACACATCGAGTGGTGAAAAAGGAGGGCAAGATGGACAAGAAAGAAAGGATTGAGAAGCAGATCCATACATTAAAAGGAATTCGTGAAATGTTAGGCATGAACAGAACAGAATTTTCACGGTATATGGATATTCCTTTAAGAACATTAGAGGAGTGGGAAGCTGGACGACGAAAAATGCCGGAATATGTTCTTAGATTAATTACTTATTATGTGAAGGCACAGCATGTATTACGTGAAAAAGGGATAACATTAGAGGAAGAGTATGAACAAGAATGAAATTGTGATATTTGAAACAGAAGATAAAATGATAACAATTCCTGTAGCGGTAGAGCATGAAACTGTCTGGTTGAGTCAAGCTCAAATGATTGAGTTATTTGAAAGGGATCAGTCTGTAATTTCAAGACATATTAGAAATGTTTTTAAAGAACATGAAGTTGATGAAAAAAGCAATATGCATTTTTTGCATATTGCAAATTCAGATAAGCCAGTAGCATTTTATAGTTTGGATGTTATCATCTCCGTCGGCTATCGTGTAAAATCAAAACGAGGCGTGGAATTCCGACGCTGGGCAAATTCGGTTCTTAAGCAATACATATTGAAAGGTTACGCAGTAAACGATAATCGTATCAAACAATTAGGCGAGGTGATACGAATTATGAAGCGAACCGAAAATGAGTTGGACAGCAGACAGGTTCTTTCTGTAATAGAAAAATATAGCAATGCGTTAGATTTGTTGGATTCATATGATCATCAGAATATGACACGACCTGAAGGAAATCGTACAACATATATTCTTACCTATGAGGAATGTATGAATGTGATTCAGAGTATGCGCTTCGGGGATGAATCAGATTTGTTTGGAAAGGAAAAGGATGATTCTTTTAAAGGAAGTATCGGGAATATTTACCAATCCTTTGGAGGAATAGAAATTTACGAATCATTGGAAGAAAAAGCAGCAAATCTGTTATACTTTGTAACTAAGAATCACAGCTTTTTTGATGGAAATAAAAGAATTGCTGCAACAATGTTTCTTTATTTTCTTGATAAAAATGAGGCTTTACTCATAGATGGAGAAAAGAAGATAGAGGATGCTACATTGGTTGCATTAACTATTATGATTGCAGAATCCAGACCGGAAGAAAAAGAAATGATGATTAGTGTCATTATGAACTGCATGCTATAAAGGATGAATGAATATGGAGAAATACAACGGTATAATATTTACAAAATGAGTAGCCCGCCTGAGGGAAGACTGTACGGTCGTAAAACCCACTTCTTATTGACAGAGATGAAAAAACGATTCGAAAACATATCAATAATGTTTTTTCAGAAGACGAGGTAGATAAAAGTAACAACACGCAAAAAATGCGTGTTGTTGGTGTTAAGCAATATATATGATCATCAGAATATAGACGACCAGGACTCTCTACGATGAAAGATAAAATGGCAGTTCCACGGTTACGGCCATTCCCTGGGGAAGGTTTTGAGAAAAATAAATCTTTCCTCCATGGGCTTTGACAATCTGTTTTACAAGCTTCAGCCCGTTTCCGTGAATAATTTCTCCATTGGAATTCTGGGTAATGGAAATTGCTTCTATATGGTTCAGCTTTTCCAGAAGAGCAGAGTCTGCACCCCGTCCTGTGTCGGCAACGGTGATCCGGCAGTTTTCTTTTTCTGCTGTTACAGATACAAGGATCTGACAGCCTTCCGGATTGTGATGGATACTGTTTTCAATAAGATTATCAAGCATTCGTGTAAGAAGCGAGTGATCGCCTTCGATCATCCGGGGTTCGATATTCCTGCCTGTATTCAGTTCCATACGATATTTCTGATCCAGTCCGTTATTCAGGAAATCACTGATACACTGGCGAACCAGCTCTACAGGACTTATGGGCGTTTTCTTTAAAGGCTGCATGGCATATTCCAGTCTGGAGGCAAGATTAAGATCCGAAATAAGCTGACGCAGCTTTTCTCCCTGCTTACAAATCATCGCAGCCTGATCCCGGATATCAGATGAAAGGGAAGGATCGTCCTCCATATTGCCTGCATAGCCAAGGATGACGGAAAGAGGCGTTCGTATATCATGCGAAACACCGCCGATCCACTGGGCTCTTGCTGCATCTTTGTTCTGGAGCATTTTGGCTGTGCGGTTTATTTCTGCGCTGATTTCTGCAAGCTCCCCTTTTTCTTCTAATGAAACAGCTTTACCCTTAGCCATGGCGCTGATTCCTGTAAGGATGGGGCGGATGGCTTTTTCTACGTTATGGGTATTTTTCCAGAACAGCAGGAGCATGAAAAGGAGGTTGGCAGACAAAATCATAAAAATTCCAAGAAGACCGGAGGAAAGGTAACTGCTGTCCATGGAAAAATTATATTTCTGCATACTGCCTTTCGGATAAGCGGTCACAAATAACCCCAGAGGATGTTCCCATACATAGACAGGATATTCCTGCAGATACCATCGGCTGAATTTGGCGATCTCTGAGGCGGTATAGCTTCGGGGGAGGGACTTCGGCATTCCTTCTTCCCACACGACGGTACCGCTGTCATCCAGAAGCATGGCCCAGCAGCGATTTTCAGTCAGAATTTTTTTTACCTGAGGATCAGAGCAGATAATCCCGTTACGTTCTGTTATTCCCTCAGCAAGCCGGGCAACAGGCAGCTCCGGAGCCGAAGAGCTTTTGTAGGAGACAATAAGGACAGTAAGAGCAAGAAGAATATTTATGGATAAAAACAGCAGCAGCAGTCCCATAGTGGACAGAAAATATTTACGAAAAAAACGCTGTATGGAATTCATCGGTTTTCCTCCCTGGTTATGAGCTTGTAGCCCAGTCCTTTGATGGTGATAAGAGAGACAGGGGCAGACGGATTGGATTCGATTTTTTCGCGCAAATGACGGATATGGGTCATCAGAGTAGATTCATAGCCCTGCCAGATCTCTCCGCAGGCAGTCTGGCAGAGAGAACCAATAGTAACGATCCGGCCTGCATTTTCTGCAAGCTTCAGAAATACGGCGTATTCTTTTGCAGTAAGCCGAAAGACTTCTTTTCCTTTTCGTACTTCGGCTTTGTCCAGATCCACCTGGGAAGCTGCCAGCGTGACAATACGGTTTCCTTCCGGATAGACACGTTTCAGGATTGCGGTAACCCGAAGCAGAAGCTCTCTGGGCAAAAATGGCTTTACCAGATAGTCGTCTGCACCTAATTCCAGTCCGGTACAGCGGTCTTCCGGCTCGCCCTTTGCAGTCAGCATTAAAACCGGCATACTGCTGACTTTACGGATTTCTTTTAAAAGCGCAAACCCATCCATTCCCGGCATCATCACATCAAGGACAGCCATAGCCGGCATTTTGACAGAAAGAATTTTCAGAGCCGCTTCAGCGGAGGCGGCAGTCATGATCTGGGTAAATCCTGCCCGTTCAAAAATTTTGCGTATCATGATCAGAAGCTCCTGTTCATCATCCACAATGAGGATTGGTTTTTCATACATAGCAGTTCCTCCTGATTTTAGAATTTCTAAAAAAGCTTCTTATATTATACATCTGCCATCAGTTTCTGCATAGTATTCCCTGTTGAATCTCAAGGTAAACTCAAGGCAGTCTCCATAAAAGCTCAAGGAAAGTGAGTTAAGATGATATTAAAAATAAAGGAGGCTGTTTTCATGAATGATCTGATAATTGAAACAAAAAAACTGACAAAAATTTACGGGAACCAGAAGAGTGTTTCCGAATTGAGTCTTCATGTACGCCGGGGGCGTATCTACGGGCTTTTGGGAAGAAACGGCGCGGGAAAAACAACAACAATGAAAATGCTTCTTGGACTGACAAAACCCACTTCAGGAAAAATCCGTATCTTTGGGGAAGCGTTTCCCGACAACGAAAAAAAGGTTCTTCCTCTGGTGGGCAGCCTGATTGAAGCCCCGGGCTTTTATCCGAATCTGACAGGAACAGAGAATCTGAAGATTTTTGCAGAGCTTCGCAGGATCAGAGATCCAAAAGCAATTCAGAAGGCTCTGGAGCTTGTGGGACTGCCATACAGGGATAAGAAGCTTTATTCCCAGTATTCTCTTGGTATGAAACAGAGGCTGTCCATTGCTCTGGCAGTGATGCATGATCCGGAGCTTCTGATTCTGGATGAACCGATTAACGGTCTGGATCCTATTGGCATTGCGGAGATCCGTTCTTTTATCCGTGAGCTTTGCGACGTACAGGGCAAAACGGTTCTGATTTCCAGCCATATTCTTTCGGAAATAGCGCTTCTGGCGGACGATATTGGAATTATTGACCATGGAGTGCTTCTGGAAGAAGAAAGCCTGAAGGAGCTGGAGGAAAAGAACAGGAAGTATGTCCGGTTTGTCCTGTCCGATGCAAAAAGAGCATCCGGACTTCTGTATCAAAATTTTGGAACAGAGAAGTTTCAGATAGAGGATAGCCACAGGCTGCGGCTGTTTGATACCTCCCTTCCGGTGGAGCGTATTAATCGCTGTTTTGTAGAAAATGGAATTGAGATCAGAGACGTTCATATGTGTGAAGATACTCTGGAGGATTACTTCAAAAAAGTTACCGGAGGTGTTGGAATTGCTTAGACTGCTCAGATGTGAATTATGGAAATTAAAGAGAAAACGGTTTGTTCAGCTTGTGATTGCGGCGGCATTTTTGTTTCCGGTTCTGCTGACGTTCTTTTTTATGAACTGGGATCCGATTTGGGAAAAGTGCAGCACTCAGGCGGAGGTATTTGACCTGATGTGGCAGTCGGTGCTGGGATATGGAATCCAGCTTTTCATGCCCTGTATTCTTGGAATTGTTGCAGCGCTTCTGTTTTTTATGGAACGTGACAATGATACCTTCAAAAGCCTGAAAACCATCCCAATATCAAGTGCAAAGCTGGTACTTGCAAAAGTGATACTGTTGTTTCTTTTCAGTGTCGTATTTTGTGTGGCGTCTACAATTGCTTCTGTGTTTTGCGGAGGGATCGTCTTTGAGGTACAGGGGATTGGATATAAGCTGTGGATGTCGGTAAAAATGGGAATTTATATTACAGCAGGGACTCTGCCTCTGGTGGCAGTAATTGTTTTTTGCAGCAAATCTTATATTTTTTCGATCTTTTTGTGTGTCTTTTACAGCGTTCTTAATGAGGCGGGAGCTTTTGTAATGGGAGCGCTTCCAAAGGCTGTGGTATATCTGATGCCGGTTCCTCTGACAACCTTATGGAGCGCAGACGACATGCAGAAGCATATGGCGGTCAGTGATCCGAAGGATCTGGAGTCTCTTAGAGCGCTGATTCCTGCTGAAGCTGAAGTGGCTGTAATTCTTTTTACAGTTGCTTTTATTTCTGTGATTTTTATGGTAAAGCTTTATCAGAGGAGGGGAGAATAATATGATACGTCTGATCAAAACAGAGCTTATGAAAATGAAGCGCTATCACATTCTCTGGGCAGGGGTGGCGCTGATGCTTTTAACGGTAATACTGACGTTGTTTACTACCCTGGCGGAAGACGGAACCGTCTGGACATACAGCTTTTTTTCGGAACAGGTGATCAAAAATAATATGCTTATGATTTTTCCCATGTGTATTACTTTAATTACAGGATATATCATTAACTGTGAAATAAAAAACGATACCCTGAAAAGTCTTCTTACGGTTCCGGTGTCTTTTCGTGCCATCCTGACGGCAAAACTGGTTGTTGCCGGGATTTTTTCTGCGGCGCTTGGCATTGTCTGTGCCGTATTTACAGCTGCCGGATGTTTTGCCGCAGGGATTCCCGGCTTTACCGTGGACGGGGCGATTCTTTCTCTTTACCAGCAGGTTGTGGTAAATCTGTTCCTTTATATCTCTGTACTGCCAATCATTATTGCAACCAGCCGATCCAGGAACGGATTCCTTGGAGGAGTGGCAGTGGCGTTTGTCTATGGATATGCCGGACTGTTTGTGGCAGGGAGCAGCAGGCTTTCCCAGATTTACCCGATTACTGCCAGTCTTGGAATGGCTGGCTATCGAAGCTACGAGGCATACTGGAATCTGCCTGTGTGCTGCGCCACTATGGCGGCGGTACTGACGGTATCCGCAGGAATGATTTTGTGCATGAAGGACATAGGAATACAGGAGGCAGGAAATGACAGAGCGAAATTGCCTGTAAAAAAGGGGTGGTAGGAAAAATTTCCTGCCACATTTTTATATATTTTATTTTGAAAAGATAAATAAAAAATGCCAATAATATGATATGATAGTAAATAAACTGGTGACAGAGATAGGGGGAGCGGTTTAGGATGAAAAAAGCTTATTTTAACTGGAGCAGTGGAAAGGACTCTTCCCTGGCTCTGTATTATTCAATGAAATCAAATGATCTGAAGGTGGTATCCTTGTTTTCTGTGATTTCCTCAGAAGAAGAAAAAATATCCATGCATGAGATCAAAAAGGAACTGCTGATAAGGCAGGCAGATGCAATTGGTATTCCTTTAACATTATTTCCGTTTGATCCGGGATGGTCGGCAGAGGAATATGGTACTGCTATGAAACAATGTATTGAGGGATTTAAAGCACAGGGAATTACAACAGCGCTGTTCGGTGATATCTACCTGGAGGAACTTAGAAATAAACGTATTGCCAACTGTGCGGGATCAGGGATAAAAGCGGAATTTCCGCTTTGGAACATTCCGCCTCAGGAGGTCATGCGTCAGTTTGTAGAAAATGGTTTTAAAGCCATCGTAACATGTATTGATAATTCAGCATTGCCGGAATCCTTTCTGGGCAAGGTGATCGACAGGGAGTTTATTGATAATTACCCGAAAAATGCAGACATATGTGGAGAAAACGGGGAATATCATTCTTTTGTGTTTGACGGACCGATATTTAAGAAACCTGTGGAGTTTCATATGAAGCAAAAGTACCACAGAGAATACCATCAGCCGGAGACGAATCAAATACACAGATATTCCTATTTGGAATTAGAATAATATATGAACAGGAAAACGATTATCTGAAAGGCGGAACAGAAATGGAATTAAAGAAACTAACGGACAGAATTTATTATTTGCCCCATGAACCGGAGGCTGACAGACCGATGCTGGCTTATGTAAAAGGGGACAGGCTGTCCTTAGCTATAGACGCGGGATATTCGTCGCTTCATGTGAAAGATTTTTATGAAGCAATAGAGGCTGCTGATTTCAGGAAACCGGATTTTACGGCTATCACTCACTGGCATTACGATCATACTTTTGGTATGCATGCCATAAAGGGAGTAAGCATAGCCCATAAAAAAACAAATGAATTCCTGAGAAGCCAACAGGAAAAGGCAGAGGATCCAAGTTATATTGAAATACTGAAAAATGAAGATGAGCATTTCAGAAAAGAATACTGCGGGCAGAAGGAATTAAATATTGTACTTTCAGATTTTGAATTTTCAGATGAAATAACTTTGAATCTGGGAAATGTAACTGCCCGGATCTTTCATACTGTTTCACCACATTCAGAAGACACGACCTGTATCTATATACCAGAAGAAAAGCTCCTGTTTCTGGGCGATTCTACAAGCGAAGATTTTTTTAACGGAGGCTATATGGACAAAGAAAAGCTGGCTTCTCTGATCCAGACAATCGATTCCACAGACTGCGAATACTGCGTACTTAGCCATTGTGAACCGCTGAAAAAGGAGCATTTGCTTGAATATCTGAAAAATATGACTTCATATACTTATGTTACTTTACGGGAAAGACCGGAATTAAAGGAAAAGGCGGCTGCATGGTTTCACAGCAAATGGAATGTACCGGAAGATGCTTATCTTGCATGTATGGATATGTATCTTGCTCATAAAACAGAGTATGGGTGGTATCTCTGTCTGGATCAGGAGGAGATCGCAGGAGGGCTTGGTGTGATCGAAAATGATTTTCATGACAGAAAGGATCTGACGCCGAATATTTGCGCGGTGTATACAGAAGAGAAATATCGCTGTAAAGGAATTGCAGGACGTCTTCTGGAGCTTGCAGTAGATGATCTGAGAGCAAAAGGCATAACGCCCGTTTATTTGATTACGGATCATCAGGGGTTCTATGAACGATATGGATGGGAATTTTTATGTATGGTTCAGGGAGATGACGAACCGGATATGACAAGAATGTATATCCATAAATAGAAGCTGGGCTTTGGGTAAAGATAAATTGCTGTCCATAAAATGGAAAAGATAAGGAGCAGGCATAATGAATGAAAAAATTCTGATTGTAGATGATGAACGGGAGATTGCAGATCTGCTGGAGGTTTATCTTCAAAATGACCATTACGTTGTTTATAAATTTTATAATGGAACAGATGCCCTGCGGTGCATGGAAGAAACAGACATCGACCTGGCTGTTCTGGATGTGATGCTGCCGGATATTGACGGATTTCGTATCTGCCAGAAGATTCGGGAAAAATTTTTTTTTCCGGTAATCATGCTTACTGCCAAAATAGAGGACAGTGATAAGATTATGGGGCTGACGATAGGAGCAGACGATTATATTACGAAACCCTTCAATCCGCTGGAGGTTGTGGCGCGGGTAAAAACACAGCTAAGACGGTGCTCCAGATATAATACTTCCATTTCCGGTCAGCCAGTGGAAAAGTCAGAATACGATATCAGAGGGCTTGTGATTAATAAAGAAAGCCACAAATGCTTTCTGTATGGCAGAGAGATATCCTTGACGCCCATTGAGTTTTCGATTCTCTGGTATCTGTGTGAACATCAGGGAAAGGTCGTCCCGTCGGAAGAATTATTTGAAGCGGTATGGAAGGAGAAATACCTGAACAATAATAATACGGTGATGGCACATATAGGACGTCTCAGAGAGAAACTGGAGGAACCGGCAAAAAAGCCAAGATTTATCAAAACAATATGGGGAGTGGGATATGGAATTGAATAAAAATGGAAGGAATTTTTTGTTGGGAACCCTGTTAAAAAGTTATCTTATACAGTTTGCAGTCTGCTCCGTGATCATTATGGCAGGTATCTATGGGACGGACATAGCAGCTACGTGGCTGTTTCGCAGATGGTACGGGGAACATTACTTTCTGCATTACAGAGCGCTTTATACATATACGGCGGGGCTTGTCGTATGGGTGCTCTGCGTTGTGTGGCTGACTTACAGACTGTTAAAAAAAGTGGTCAGCTATGTCTATGAACTGCAGGCGGCAACAGTAAAAATGTTTGATAAAAATACGGATTACATTGAGCTTTCTCCGGAACTCAGTGAGATTGCAGTAAAGATCAATGCGTTAAAACAGGAAGCAGAGCAGAATGCAAGGCTTGCAAAAGAAAATGAACAGAGAAAAAATGATCTGATTATGTATCTGGCGCATGATCTGAAAACGCCGCTTTCTTCAGTTATGGGATATCTTACGCTATTGCATGATGAACCCCAGATATCAGAAGAGGTGAGGAAAAAATATCTTTCCATTGCCAGAAATAAGGCGCAGCGGCTGGAAGATCTTATCAATGAATTTTTTGAGATCACAAGATTCAATCTGTCGGAGATCATATTACAGTATACAGAGATCAACCTGACACGTCTGCTGGAACAGCTGATCTTTGAATTCCAGCCAATGCTGCAGGAAAAAGGGCTTCAATGCAGTCTCCATGCGCCTGAAAATCTGTTTTTTCGCTGTGATCCGGACAAAATCCAGCGTGTATTTGACAACTTACTGCGCAATGCGATCATTTACAGCTTTCCGGACACCGTCATTACGATTACCGCGGAATTGCAGCAGGGAGAGATAACCATACGGTTTAAAAATCATGGAAACACTATTTCGAGAGAAAAACTGTCGCTGATATTTGAACAGTTTTACCGGCTGGATGTGGAGAGAAGCACAGGCGGCGGTACAGGACTTGGCCTTGCCATTGCCAAACAGATTGTAGAACTTCACAAAGGAAGGATTTCTGCTAAAAGCGAGGAAGAAACGGTTCAATTTACGGTTGTTCTTCCCGTTTCGTAGGAAAATCGTAAGAAATTCCGTATAAAATATGAGGATTTCCATATGAGGAAACAATGAAAAAAAGACTTTTGTTCTGATACAATAACTATATCAAAACAAAAGTCTTTTTCTTTAAGGAGGATACGATTATGAAAAAAACAAAAAAATTAAAACCGATTCTTGTAAGTTTTGCAATGCTTCTTGGACTGACGGCAGCAGGATGCGTACATGCGGATTCTGACGTCAGAGGATTTACTGATTTTGCACACATTGAAAAGGAATATCTGGAAAGTATTGAAAAACTGGACTGGCCGGAAGGCGCTGATTTACCGGAAAAACTGGAAGGTGAAGATACCGGCGCATCTTTTCAGTCAGGCTATGGAGATACAAGAGCTTCCCTCTTATGGGAATATACATGGATAAAAGAATGGCTGGATACTTATCAGACAGAGCCGGAACAGGCGGAGGAGGCACTGGAAAAACTGGAGACTGCTTTTGATATGCCTTATATGGGAGAGGATCGCTGCGACGATGCAACCAGAAAATACCTTCGTGAGAATATCAGAAAAGCGAAGGAAGGAGATCCGTCCGGATTTATGGAAAGTATCCAGGAGGATGATGCGGACTGAAGCATTTTTTAACTCCTGTTGTTATAATGGGAGAATGAGGACTGTCAGAGCAGTAAATAACCGCCAACTACTGAACAAAAAAGTTGGCGGTTGTATTTTGTATCAAGATGGCCTGCGTTTTTCTGAATTTTTACGGAGCGCCAGCCACATGGTAATGAAAATGATTACATACACCACCATACCAATACCGGCAGATTCCCGGGCAAATTTTGTAGAGAGATTCAGTCTGGCCTGTTCTTCGCCAACCTCCGCTACTGCGCCGGAATATTTTTCTAACGCCCAGTCCAGTTTAAAAAGATAATAAAAGACTATTCCGACATAAAGAGCAAGAGTACCGCCCATAATTCCGGCATAAAGATTTAAGGAAGGCTTCCATGAGGAGATACTCTGCTTTGCAACAAAATAAAACAAAAATACCATGACTGCGCATCCGAAAAGCAGCAGAACCAGTTCCATAACAAATATGGAAATCATGGTGTTTCCGCTTTGGCGGACAAACATTTCTGTAATAGCGTCGATTCCTGTTTTTAATAATGTGGCAGCTGCGCCAAAAATAGCTGCCTGACCAAAGATCCTGAAATAGCTGTCAATGTTTTGGGTATATTCCCGGATTGCCACATAAAGAGCGCCGGTGTACAGGAACCACCACAGCAGGGACAGCAGGAAGAACTGGTCGAAATATCCCCATGCCATGTAGGGAACACGGACAGTCACTTTGGAAAAAACTCCGAAGCACATAGTTGCTGTAATGACAATGAAACCATCTTTTCTGTTTTCCATAGGCAAACCTCCTGTTATTTTATTTTTCTGTCTTAAGTTATGGCTTCCAGTAAAAAAATTATATCATGGAAAAGAGAGGAAATTCAATCTGGAATGAATTTTGGTCCGTTGCTGTAAACGGTAACTATGTTACAGGTTTCAGGCTGTAAAAAGGCAAACAGATTCTATACAAAATTTGGAATTTTTGATATAATTAAAACAATAATTTGGCATGAGGTGGCAGCATGAAAAAAATATTAGTAGTAGAAGACGACCTGGCATTAAGCACAGGTCTTTGTTTTGAACTGGATACGGAAGGCTATCTGTCCATGGCGGCGTTTAACTGCCAGAAAGCCCGTCAGCTGTTGAAAAACAGTGAAATGGATCTGATTCTTCTGGATGTAAATCTTCCGGACGGAAATGGTTTTGATCTGTGCAGAGAGATCAAAACCATATACCCGGAACTTCCTGTAATCTTTCTGACCGCCAATGATCTGGAGCAGAATGTTCTGGACGGATTTGATCTCGGAGCGGAGGATTATGTAACAAAACCATTCAATATGAAGATTCTCCTTCGCCGGGTAGAGGTGGCGCTGCGCCGCGCCCAGGGGCAGAAGACCGTCAAAAGTCATGTGCAGTGGAGCGACGGATTTTTAACACTGGATTTTGGATCTCTGACGGCACAGCGGGATGGAGAAACACTGTCCATTACACCGAATGAATATAAGCTTTTGCGGATCCTGACAGAAAATTCAGGACAGATTCTTACCAGACAGGTTCTTCTGGAGCGTCTGTGGGACAGTGGAGGAAATTTTATTGACGATCACACGCTGACCGTGACTATGAACCGTCTGAGGGCAAAGATAGAAAACTCTTCCCATACTTATATCCAGACGGTACGGGGCATGGGTTATATCTGGAAAGGAAATGCACAATGAAAAGGAAACAGACAAAGTTGCTGTCTGCGGTTTTGTTTTTTGCAGGTGCAGTCCTTGTGGGATTTTTGTTCCGGCTTTTATGGGAGTACGTCCCGAGAGCTTCGGTGCGTTATGGGATTCTGGCCGTCTGCGGGGGAATTGTTCTTTTGAATCTTCTGTGGTCTGTATTAAAGAGGCGGCAGATCGAACAGTTTTCGGATGATATCTGTGAGACGCTGGATGCTGCCATTGCGGGACGACAGCCGGAATATTTTCAGCCTTATGAAGATTCCCTGACGGCAAAGGTACAGGGGAAGCTTCTGCAGTATTATGATATTATGCAGGAGGGAAGGATGCAGAGCCGGAGGGACAAGGAGATCCTGCAGGGGCTTGTCAGCGATATTTCCCATCAGGTAAAGACGCCTGTGGCAAATATGAAGCTGTATTCAGGGATCCTGCAAAAGCCGGATCTCACAGAAGAAAAACGGCAGATATTTATGACGACTTTAGAGGAACAGATCGACAAGCTGGATTTCCTTATGCAGTCCCTGATCCATATGTCCAGACTGGAAACAGGGACGTTTGTACTGCATCCCACGGAAGGCCGGATCCATGAAACCATTGCGCAGGCAATGAGCGCCGTCTGGGCAAAGGCAGAGCAGAAAGGAATTGTGCTTTCTGTGGAATGTGATCCGGAGATTACGGTACAGCACGATCCGAAATGGACGGCGGAGGCTCTTGGAAATATTCTGGATAACGCTGTAAAATATACGCCGGCGGGCGGTCATGTGTCCATCACGGTACGGCCATGGCAGTTTTATACCCGTATTGACATCAGGGATACAGGAATGGGCATACCGGAAGCGCATTATCAGGATGTTTTTCAGCGGTTTTACAGGGCGGAGGAGGCCGCGGCACAGGAAGGAGTCGGTCTTGGGCTGTATCTGGCAAACGGCATTGTCAACCGGCAAAAGGGATATATCAGTGTGAAATCGAAAATGGGAGAGGGCACGACCTTTTCCGTGTACTTATTAAGCTGACAAAGGGAGAGAGGAAAAAGAAGTGGATATTCTGACAATAAAGGATCTGCACAAAACATATGGGAAAGGGGAGAGCGCAGTGAAAGCGCTGGACGGCATCGACCTTTCTGTTGAAAAAGGAAAGTTTACTGTAATTATCGGAGCCTCCGGTTCCGGCAAGACAACTCTTTTGAATATGATGGGCGGACTGGATATTCCCGATGAGGGGGAAGTGATCGTAGACGGTGTGAATCTGTCCGGGCTGAAGGAAAAGGAGCTTGCCGTATTTCGCAGGAACAAGGTAGGTTTTGTGTATCAGAGCTTTAATCTGATCCCAACGCTTACCGTACAGGAAAATATTTTATTTCCTTTAAGTCTTGCAGGTTCTGCGCCGGATCCTGTGTTTTTTCAGGAAATCACAGAATTACTCCAGTTAAAGGACCGGCTGACCGCTTACCCTCATGAATTGTCCGGCGGCGGACAGCAGAGAGCGGCGATTGCAAGAGCTCTGATTGCAAAGCCCTCCATTCTTCTGGCAGACGAGCCTACAGGAAATCTGGATTCCAGAAGCGGACAGAACGTACTTGGACTTTTGAAAATGTCTGTGGAGACTTATCACCAGACACTGGTGATGATTACCCATAACCTGGAGATCGCTCAGATGGCAGACCGGGTGGTACGGATCGAGGACGGCAGGATTCTGGCGTAGGGGAGGAAAAGACATGATTGCAAATAATAATCTGAAGGTCTGCCGTACCCTTGTCAGAAGGGACGTGCGGTTTCACCCTGTAAAATACATGCTTTTGTCCTGTGCGGCAATGCTGGTGACAGCGCTGTATACTTTTGTGTTTCTTCTGGGAAGTTCTGTGGAGGAGGCATATTTACTGAACTATCAGTATTCCTATGGCTCCACCAGTCATATCCTTTATACCGGACTTACAGAGAAACAGGCAGATACACTTACCGGAAACAGCAGCATCAAAAGTACAGTGCGTCTGAGCACGATCGGACAGTTATCCGATCCGGTGATCGGTCGGAGAAGTATTAAGCTGGCTGTTACAGACCGTGCCTATGCTCAGACGGTGTTATCTGTTCCGACTGTGGGAACGCTGCCTCAGAAAAATGGAGAAATCGCTCTGGATGAGTTTACCATGGATTCCCTTGGTATACCCCATGAGATAGGAAGTCCGGTATCCATTGACTGGACAGACCCGAAGGAAGAAACGCATACCACAGCGTTTACCCTCTGCGGATGGTGGGCAAGTCCTGCGAATTTTTCAGAAGCCTGCGCGTGGATCACGAAGGAGGAGGCGAAGAAGCTCCTGCCGGATTATGATGAAGAGAATGCTGCGAATGTAACTCTTGGGGTAAACCTGCATCAGCCAAAAGATATAGAGAAACAGGCAGAAGCCATTCTTTCTCAACAGGGTGTGACAGGCTGTACCTATACCACGAATCTGGCATATCAGGATGCGCGGAAAGAAATGGCGGAACGTCAGGCAAGACCATATTATATGCCGGTATTTCTTGTGGTGCTGTGCGGGTATCTGATGGTTTACAGCATTGTTCATGTGGCGGCAGACAGGGAGTATTTATTTTTTGCAGGACTGAAATCTCTGGGAATGACGCCACGTCAGATCTGGCGGCTGCTTCTGGAACAGGGGATTATGGTTTCTGCTCTGGGAATGATTCCCGGGTGGGCGCTGGGATTTGTCCTTCATTATTTTATTACTGGACGTGTAATTATCGGAATGGAGGAAAATCCGGCTCTGTATTTCCTGTCCTGGCAGCCCTTTGCAGCCGCTGTTTTGTGTACGGCGGCAACCGTTTTACTGGCATATTTTCTTCCGGCGCTTCGGCTTTCACGCAGGACTCCGGCAGATATGCTGAACAGCGCTTTCGGGAGACTGCCAAAAAGAAGGCAGAAGTCTGACGGACGTATGACTCTGGCACAGCTTGCATTTCGTACTCTGGGGAAAAATCGCTGGCGCACGCTTTTGTCAGTGGTTTCTCTGCTTCTGGCAGTGCTGCTTCTGAATTCCGTATGGATCCGGTATATCAGCGCCAAAGAGGAGATTTATCTTTCTTCCATGTTCCCATGGGATTACAGCCTGTGCGACGGCTCCGCATATCTTTCCGCACAGCAGTATAATGAAAAAAATCAGGGAATTACAGAAGAAACCGTGGCGGAACTGAAAAAGCGTCCGGAGGTGACATCAGTAAGTGTGCTGAAAAGCCATGAAATTCCTATGACAGCTCCGAAGGAACTAATTGAACGGATCACGGCGTTTTATGATCAGCCCTATGATGAGACACAGACTCTGCGGGAAACCCAGAAGGCATTCCCCGAATGGCTGGACGGACTGGCAAGGCTGGAGGAAACAGGAGAGTATACGGGACTGGTCGTTGGTATGGACGGAGTATATCTGGATTATCTGCGGGAATATTCGCCATTTACCAGCGGCAGCTTTGATGAAAAGGCATTTGCTTCCGGAGAATTTGTACTGGTTGGCGGAGCTTATCATGAAGGATTGTCCTCACCCATTGAGGGAGAAGAAATTGAGATTTCGGGTAAAAAATTTACGGTTATGGGTTCTGTGATGCATGACGAGACATATTTACAGGGAGCAGAAAGTCCGGAAGCTGCATTCAATCTTGTATACATTCTTCCAATGGAAGCCTTTGATCGGCTGTTCCCGGAACAGGCGTACCGTCAGCTGGCAGTCAATATTGACAAAGGGCAGCAGAAAGAATTTGAAGTTTATCTGGATGAATACGAACAGGGGCTGAACCGGGGCGTGGGTATCACAAGGCGCAGTGAGTATCAGGAAAACTTCCGCGTAGCGCGGCTGAATCTGGTACTTCCGGATCTGGTGATCGGACTGGTGCTCACTGGAATCGCGCTGATGAATTTTATTAATATGCTGGTGATCAAGACCGTGAGCCGGAAAGGGGAGTTTGCCGTATACGAAAGCCTTGGCATGACACGGACGCAGCTTCAAAAGCTTCTCCTTCTGGAAGGAATCTTCCATGCTGGATTAATGCTTGTAATCCTGGTTCCTGTTACAACAATTTTTGACCGTTTTCTTATGCCGAAGGTGGTAGAAGCAGCGGGATCCTGGAGCATGGTCTATACCTGTTCCTTTTTGCCGCTGTGGATCTTTGCTGCAGCTCTTGCAGTTCTGGCAGTGACCGTGCCGGTTCTGTGTCTCAGATTCATTACAAAAGGCAGCCTGACGGAGCGGATGCGGCAGGGCTGATATCAGAAAATCTGATTTACAAGGATTTTTTCTTTTGATATAATACAATATATGCATCCCACTGTATTTTTTTCGGAGGGAGGGGAAACATTTCTAAGGAAGATCATTTGGCTGAACTGCATTTCCGTCAGATAAGCCGGATGTAAAGTAAAGGTGCAGAGTATGAAAAAACAGATCAAAAAGTCGGTTCTTCACAAAGAACATTTAGGCGTCAGATATGTATCACCAGTCATAATTATTATATTATTATTAGCAGGAGTTCTGGGAGCGCTCCTGCTGAATACTGCAGGGCTGCGCAATTCACTGTGGGAAAACACAGTAAATTACGCAAAGGATGTGTCTGCCCAGTTTGGCAGCAATATTTCCTACCGCATGAAGACGAAAGAAACATATCTGCGTAATCTGGCAGATACCTTTTCCGGAATGCCGGAGTTTCTGCTGACGGAGGAACTGCTGGAGCGAAAAGCAGAATATCTGAAAATGAATGAGATTTTTGTGGTTAATGCCGACGACACCACTATTCCTGCCAACCGGGAACATTCTGGTCTGAACAGGTATCTGGAAGGCCATCCGGAACTATATACAGAGTCTGGAATCTTTTTTGCAGAATGCGGTGAAGTACATTTTTCTGCACCTATCATCCGTGAAAATGGTGAAAACAGCCTGCTGATCGGTACCCGTTCCCATGAAATGCTTCAGCAGATGCTCCAGAGCGTGGATTTCAGAGATCAGGGACTGTGCTGCATTGTGGATAAGGACGGGAGTGTAATCGTCTCTGATACAGATGAGGCGCCTTTTCTGGAATTAAAGGATATTTTTAAAGAAAATACTGCCAAAGCAGAGGCTTCAGAGGCCCAGAAGGTTCTGGAAGACATCAGCGCCCGCCGTTCCGGTGCGGTTCAGCTCAGCAGTGCAGGGGGAGAAACATTCCTTCTGGGCTATGATTTTCTGGGAATCAATGACTGGATGCTTCTGACCCTGGTTACAGCTGATCTGTTCAGTGAGAATATTACTCCGTATTCCATCCGGTATATAGTGATTACAGGATTTCTTTTTCTTGTGATGCTTGCCATTCTTTTCTTTGTGGTATGGTATTATCACCGTACTCTGGGGCATATTCAGAGGACTGTTCTGACAGACCACCTGACGGGAGGCCATAATGAGCTGGCATTTCGGATAGACTGCGAGAATCACCTGAGGGAACATCCGGAGAACGGATACACAGTTATTTATTTAAATATTCAGAATTTTAAACAGTTTAATGAGAGCTTTGGCGTAAAATACGGTGATGAACTCCTGCGTCAGATATACCGTATTTTACATGACAGTCTGCAGGAAGGAGAATTGTTAAGCCGAAATGCAGGAGATCATTTCTTTCTTCTGCTGGAATGTGCAGACGAAGAAAGTGCGCAGAAACGTCTGCGTGCCATAATGGAATGTCTGAACAGACATCTTTCTGAACAGTTTTCCTTTGCGCAGATATCCTTTGACCAGGGAGCATATCTGATTCGGGAGCAGGATACGGATTTTATGATTCTGTTAGACCGGGCCAAGGTGGCCAGCAGCTATCAGCTGGAAAAGGATACCTGTCGTTTTTATGATGATGATTTAAGCCGGCAGCTGGAGAAGGAGCATATTCTGGATGCTTCATTCCGGAAATCTATCGAAAACCGTGAGTTTAAGCTTTATATCCAGCCCAAGGTATCGTCGGGAAAAAATACAGTCAGAAACGGGGAAGTACTGATCCGCTGGCAGCATCCGGAGTTTGGACTGCTGTTCCCAGGGGAATTCATACCCCTTTTTGAACGCAGCGGAAAGATATGTGATCTGGACTTTTATGTGTTTGAAGAAACCTGCAGGCTTATGAGAGACTGGCTGGATAAGGGATATGATATGTGTCTGTCAGTAAACCTTTCACGGGCACATCTGCTTTCTGCGGATCTTTCTTTTCTGGATGATTTTCGCCGGCTCAAAGAGCTTTACCGGATACCGGACGGCCGGATCGAACTGGAGCTGACAGAGTCTCTGATGCTGGATCGTCATGATATCTGTCTGGTGACAGAGGTTACAGATATTATCCGTGAAATGGGATTCCTGTGTTCCATAGATGATTTTGGATTTGGCTACTCTTCGCTGACTATGCTGAAGGATATGAATGCGACTACAGTGAAGTTGGACCGGCAGTTCTTCCTGGATGAAAGCGAAAAGGCATGGATGGTGGTAAAGCAGCTTGTCCAGCTTATTCATAATCTGGGAATGACTGTAGTTGCCGAGGGTATTGAGAATTATGACCAGGTAGAGAAGCTTCAGGAATATGGATGTGATTTGATCCAAGGCTATGTTTACGCAAAACCGATGGAGGTCACAGTTTTTGAACAGTGGATTGGTTTGAGGTAAAATCCCATCTTTGACAGTTATAAGGTGGCAAAACGGCTGCAAACCCAGTAAATATGGGCACTGTAGCCGTTTTCCTTTTTGCAACGATATGTACTATATTATTTCAGTTTTGATTTTATTTGCTTTGTATCTTTGATAAGCGTTCGCATATCTGTTTTGGTAATGAATTCATAATCCGTTCTAAAATCGAATGTTTTATGTAATGCATCGGTTAATTCGGTTCTTGTATAAGAGGGGATATATCCACTCGCTGTGTTCAGCAGTGTCATTTGCATTGAGCGTAATGTTTCCAATATCTGCTCTGCTGTATAAATATTTCCAAGTTCCTTTTCCAGTAAACGATAGAGCAGAAGGCTGATATAGCAGGTCATGAAATGGGTTTTTATCCGGTCTTCTCTTCTGACATATATAGGTCTTGCTTCGAATTCTGTTTTCATGATCCGAAAGTTTTCTTCGATTTCCCAACGTTGTCTGTTGATCCTTATGATCTCTGAAATATCTCCTTCCAGGTTTGTGATAACTGCATAAAAACCATCATACAATTCTTCTTTTTGGATTTGTTCTTCATCAAGATCATAAACTTGTTTTTCGGCAATCTCACCATCAGCAGTAACGGAAGTCTTTTTTACGAAGCGCATAGGATCGTTTTGATTTTTCCCTTTTCTTTTGTGTCCAGGTGCTGTGATTATCCTTTCAGCCCGTTCAATCTGCCGGGCACGGATTTTTCTCTGGTAGGCTTTGTACTTAGGGGAATAGGTGACAACTAAAGTCTCATCCATGTCACCTGTAACAACAGGCACTTCCTTGTAGTAGATTGTGTTATAGACCTCTTCATCCGATTCGTCCAGTGTACGGATATCTATAAATTGACCGGATCCAATTCTGCGGAACTGAGTCGGATTCAGGGCAATCTCACGATCTTCCTTTTTCATTTTTTTCAGAGAATGCGTGATGATATAAGCCCGATTTCCTAAAGAATTGAATCTTCGGTTACTTGAACTGCCAAGTCCGGAATCAGAACAATATATGAATTCACTGCAGTTAAAATCCTGAAGAATTTTGGATTCTAACGGCTTCAGGGTTGTCTGTTCATTCTGGTTTCCAGGGAAGATGTCAAAGGCAAGGGGAAGACCGTCTGCGTCCATAAATAATCCCATAGTTACGATTGGATTAGGACGGTTTTCTTTGCTTTTTCCGTAACGCCGGAAATCGTCTTCCTCTTCAATTTCAAAGTAATAATTCGTACAGTCATAATAAAGGATTCTATTATTTCGTGGATGAATGAAGTTTGAGTTTTTATATAGTTCACTTTGTATAAAATCAAACTCCCCTGCAATCACAGAAAGAGAACGATAAACGTCCTGGAGGCTGTATTTAGGCGGTTCCAACAAAGACTGGCAGTACTTGTAGCTGGCAAGTTTGCTGGCAGGGGAAAGAATCCTCGCATAGACAAGATCTGTGAGGATTGCATTCAGATCATATTTAAATTTATGCCTGCTTTTAATGGTCCGACAGACTTTATCTAAACGGAGCTGCGTGCATAGTTTCTGAAGGAACAGATAACCTACATTGAAAGAACGGCGTTCATTCATAGGGATAGCTGCCGCTTTGGAAAACGCTACAGAAACTTTTCCGGTATGCTGCTTATAAAGTTCGGTTTCCTTAGCAGCCTGTTCTTTTGCCCATGTCATCAGTTTGTCTTCATTTCCATCGAACTGTTCCAAAAGGGCATTGTACTTCCCGAGTTTTTTGTAAATACATGAAGAGGCTTTTCCGTTTTCTTTGCGGAAGGAACGATAAATATATACATCTTTATTATTTTTGCTGCCTGTGATTGCTATGTACATGATAAAAAAACCTTTTTTCTTCCAGTATACCACACTATTACAAACAAGTACATATAAAAACATAAAATTTTACATAAAAAATGCAGGTTTTATAAGGCTTGCAAGGTGATTTTTAATTATTCAACTGTCAAACTCCCGGGCAAAGGGATCGCTCTCTACAGGGAAGGTATTGGGAGATCTGAAGCTCACGGAACCTAATATAACAAACTGTTATAGAACTGTTAATCGTGTTAGAAAAATCCTCGACAGATAAAAAAAGTCAAAATTTGCCCAACTTACATCTATAATGCCTGAGTGACATAGCCATGATGGGCTCTTCATGCTATAATAGAGAAAATTCTGTGGTTTGCAGCAGCGATGACAGCCGCCGGGGTTTTTGTGGCTGCCGGAAGCCGGTTCAGAAAGAAATAAGGAAACTTTTTTGTGCATAATAATTTTCAGAAATCGTCACTTACATAAGAGTGGCGATTTTTTTTTGACTCTGTTACAAAACTGTACCTTTTCTGTACCCTGACTGAGACATTGGTCTGTTATAGTAAAACCAACTTAAAAAGAGACAGGACACAGGGAGGAGATACAAATGGAAGCAATCTTAACAGCCACAGGCTTAAAAAAATATTATGGAAAAGGTGAAACACAGGTGCGGGCGTTGGACGGCGTGGATCTGGAGATCGAAAGGGGTAAATTTACTGCCATCATCGGAACCTCGGGTTCGGGAAAATCCACACTTTTGAATATGCTGGGCGGACTGGATACTCCAACAGAGGGAAGCATCCGTATCGGAAATACGGATCTTGCCAGGCTGGGAAGTGAGCAGGCGACGATTTTCCGGAGAAAACAGATTGGTTTTATTTTTCAGAACTATAATCTGGTTCCGGTATTAAGTGTGTGGGAAAATATTATTCTGCCCATTTCCCTGGACGGAAGGAAACCGGATAAGAAATTCATTATGGAAGTGGTAAAGCTTCTGGGACTGGAAAAGAAACTGGACTCCCTTCCCAATAATCTTTCCGGCGGACAGCAGCAGAGAGCAGCCATTGCACGGGCTCTGGCAGGCAAGCCGTCTATCATTCTGGCAGATGAGCCTACAGGTAATCTGGACAGCAAGACCAGTGATGATGTGATCGGGCTTTTAAAAATGACCAGCCGGGAATTTCATCAGACTATTGTGATGATTACACATAACCCGGAGATCGCGCAGATGGCGGACCGGATCATCCGCATTGAGGATGGAAGGATTGCAGAACAGTAAGCAGGAAGGGCAGCAGATATGAGCAGAGAAAACGGAAACAGAAAAAAAGGAAAAAAATTTGAGCCGGTTCGTGTATTAACCCAGCGGCTTTTTCAGAAAAATAAAGGAAGAAATCTGGTGGCGGTTCTGGCAATTATGATGACTGCCATGATGTTTGCTACGTTATTTACCCTGGCACAGAGCATGAGTGAAAATCTGGTGGAAATGACCTTCCGGCAGACAGGATATGATGCGCAGGTTTCCTTTAAATCTATTCAGCCGGATCAGGCAAAAATCCTGGCAAATCACCCGGATGTCAAAGAGACAGGGGAAAGCACGGTTCTGGGACTTGCGGAAAACAAAGCTTTGTCAGGTAAGCAGGTGGAGATACGCTGGGCAGATAAAAGCTATGCCTCTCATTCTTTTTGTTTGCCAACAACCGGGCATATGCCGGAGAAAGCGGGTGAAGCAGCTCTGGATACATTAACCTTAAAAAGACTGGGCGTGGAGCCGAAGCTTGGGGAAGAGGTTACTCTGGAATGGAGAAAGGATCTGTCTGATCCGGAAGCAGAAAAGATTTCTTCTACTTTTACCCTCTGTGGTTTCTGGGAAGGAAACGAATCCGTATATGCCAGTATGGCATGGGTTTCAAAAGATTACACAGAAGGTATTCTGGCAGACAGTGAAGACGTTATATCAGATGGAAATGTTTTTGGAATGCATATGGCTCAGGTTACGCTTCACAGTGACCGCAATATTGAAAAGACTATGGAACAGGTGCTTTCCGATACCGGACTTACAGATCTGGAATATCATATAAATCTTGCCTATTCCCCGGAGATGGGGGCTACAGCGCTTCAGGAAACCCTGCCTATGTACCTGGGCATGGTTCTGGTATTTATCGCAGGCTATCTGATCATTTATAATATTTTTCAGATCAGTGTTACTGCAGACGTACAGTTTTACGGTAAACTGAAAACACTGGGAATGACTACAAAACAGATTAAAAAGCTGATTTTTGGACAGTCTAATCATTTGTGTCTGATCGGCATCCCGGCAGGGCTGCTGCTTGGATGGCTGTTGGGAATGGTACTGGTGCCTGCCTTTACCGGAATCCTGGAAGGCGGGGGCAGTGTATCGGTAAATCCGGTTATTTTTATCGGATCAGCTGTTTTTGCGTGGCTTACGGTACTGATTTCCTGTCTGCGTCCGGCAAGACTGGCGGGAAAGGTGTCTCCTGTGGAAGCTCTTCGTATGAGTGATGCAGACGGAAAAAGCAAAAAAAGCAGAAGAAAAAAGGAAAATACTTCTCTTGCTTCCATGGCATGGGCAAATCTGGGACGCAATAAAAAGAGAACCGTTACCGTAATCTGTTCTCTGACACTGGGGCTTGTGCTTCTCAGCTGCTTTTATGCAAAAAATGCAGCCTTTGATATGGAGAAATATCTGGCAAATCTGACTATCGCAGATTTCGAGCTTTCTGATGTGACCAGTGAAGATTATATCGGTGGATATAATCCGAAAGGTGATACCTTAAACGAAACTCTGGTGGAAACTCTGGAATCCTTTGAAGGTGTGGAGTCCACAGGCCATCAGTATTCCGCGCAGTTTACCTGGAAGATGGATGAGCAGACTGTAAAAAATCTCCAGGGATTTTATACAGAAGAAATGCTTGCATACTGGAGTACCTATGATCCTTCGGGAGCGGAATCGTTTCACCAGGCGGTAGATACAGGAGAAATCAGCGCTGTGACATTTGGCATGGACGGAATACCGCTTCAGGCAGTCACACAGGAATCGTATATCATGGATGGATCTTTTGATGCGGAAGCTTTTTCCAGTGGAAATTATGTTCTGGCAGTAGGACCGGCAATTGAGCAGGATGAGACTTATCCCTCCCTTCCGGTTCCCTCTGTAGGAAGCACCATTGAATTAGCAGGAAAATCTTATGAAGTTATGGCTGTGGTATATCCGTTGATGCCGGTTGACGACGGGGCGGCGGAAATGGGCGCGCCTTCCGCTATGGAAATGCACTTTATCCTGCCCACAGACGCCTTCCGGGCGCAGTGGCCGGAAAATACTTTGCGAAGATTATTTGTAAATGTAAAGGACAGTAAGGTGGAGGCTGTGCAGGAATGGCTGGATACCTACATGGAAGAAAAGGACAGCAGTCTTCCGGTGACCTCCCGTAAATCTATGGCAGAGCAGTATGAGGCAGAAACACGTTCTTCTGCTGTTATGGGAAATGCCATCAGCATTATTATCGCTCTGGTAGGCGTTCTGAATTTTATCAATTCCATGGTGACGGCAATCGTGTCACGAAGACGGGAATTTGCCATGATCCAGAGTGTGGGTATGACGAAAAAGCAGCTTTGCCGGATGCTGGTCTGTGAGGGACTGTACTATGCAGCTATTACCCTGACTGCTTCTTATCTGATCAGTGCGGCGGCAGTTGGCACAGGCATCCGCGCAATGGTAGAAGGCGGTTTTACTACATTCCGTTTCACCTTGCTGCCGCTTATGATCTGCACGCCGATCTTGCTGGTATTTGCAGTATTGATTCCTTATCTGTGTTTTAAAAATCTGGAAAAACAGAGTATTGTAGAACGGCTTCGTATGGAGTAATCCCAACGGGTATGTAGAAAAAAGCAGAAAAAACAGGATTCGTGAAAACCTCCATAAACCTGCATGATATCTTATTTCTGCAAATATCATCCTCACGATTTTTCGGGATAAATGTCCGGAAAACTCGAAAAATAACGAAAGAAAAACAGATATTTCAGCCTCTTTCAGCTTGATTTCGCGCAGGCGCTTCCTCTATAATATCTGTGACATGTGAGTAAATGAAATTTCAACACAGCTTTTGCAGGCAGGCTGTCAAAAATGAGGAGGAAACTGGTCTGATGGAAAAATTAAATGTAGCAGTAGCAGATGATAACGAGAAGATGGTAGAAATACTGGGGCGGATGATCGAAGAGGACAAGGATCTGACACTGGTCGGCAAAGCACACAATGGAGAGGAAATCTGTAACATTATCAAAGAAAAGGAACCGGATGTGGTGATTCTGGATATCATTATGCCGAAAATGGACGGGCTGACAGTCATGGAGCACTGCAGTCATGATATGACAGTAAAGAAACAGCCGTCTTTTATTGTTGTTTCTGCGGTCGGGCAGGAACGGATCACTGAGGATGCCTTCAGTCTGGGGGCTGATTATTACATGCTGAAGCCTTTTGACAATCAGGTGCTTCTGAACCGGATCAAGCATCTGAGAAGATCCGGCGACCGGAGAAACCGGGAATCGGTGATGCGTTCCGCCATGGTTCAGGAACAGAAAGCGGAGTATGGCGCCCGGGATCTGGAGTCTGATGTGACAAATATCATCCATGAAATCGGAGTACCTGCACATATTAAAGGATATCAGTATTTAAGAGACGCTATTATTCTGGCAGTCAACGATATCGAGATGCTGAACTCTATTACCAAGGTGCTTTATCCTACCATAGCCAAAAAGCACCAGACAACACCCAGCCGTGTGGAAAGAGCCATCCGTCATGCCATAGAGGTGGCATGGAGCAGAGGCAAGATGGACACCATTGATGAGCTTTTTGGGTATACAGTCAGTACAGGCAAGGGAAAACCTACTAATTCTGAATTTATTGCGCTGATCGCAGATAAGATTCGTCTGGAATACAAAAAACACTCTTTCCAATAGAGCGTATTTGGAGTATAATAAAGATATCTTTAAGCCACACTAAGGAGGGGTATTTACAGATGAAAAGGATTTTATTTGCAACATCAGAAGCAGTGCCGTTTATCAAAACAGGAGGATTGGCAGACGTAGCCGGAGCGCTTCCGAAATACTTCGATAAACGTTATTTTGATATCCGTGTTATCCTCCCCAAATATGCCTGCATGAAACAGGAATGGAAAGATAAAATGGAGTATGTGACCCATTTTTACATGGATCTTGGGTACAAAAACTGCTATGTAGGCATCATGCAGATGCAGTATGACGGAATTCAGTTTTATTTTATTGACAATGAATATTATTTCAGCGGTCCGAAGCCTTATGACAGCGCACCATGGGACCTGGAAAAATTTGCTTTCTTTTCCAAGGCAGTTCTCTCTGTGCTTCCGGTAATCGGTTTCCGTCCGGATGTGATCCATTGTCATGACTGGCAGACAGGTCTTGTTCCGGTATATCTTCATGATTCTTTCCAGCAGAATGACTTCTTCTGGGGAATTAAGACTGTCATGACGATCCATAACCTGAAATTCCAGGGTGTATGGGATGTAAAGACAATAAAAGAGATCACAGGACTCTCCGATTATTATTTTGCACCGGATAAACTTGAGGCTTATAAGGATGCAAACTATCTGAAAGGCGGTATTGTATTTGCTGATGCGGTTACCACTGTAAGTAATACATATGCAGAAGAGATCAAGACTCCGTTCTACGGAGAAAAGCTGGATGGTCTGATGTGTGCCCGCTCCAACAGTCTCCGCGGAATCGTAAACGGAATCGATTATGATGTATTTAATCCGGAAACGGATCCGTTTATTACACAGAATTATAATGCAAAGACCTTCCGTAAAGAAAAAGTAAAAAATAAACTTCAGCTCCAGAAGGATCTGGGTCTTGAAGTTGATCCGAAGGCTATGATGATCGGTATCGTATCCCGCCTGACTGACCAGAAGGGCTTTGATCTGATTGCTTATGTTATGGATGAAATGTGCCAGGATGCAGTGCAGTTTGTTATTCTGGGAACCGGTGATGAACGTTATGAAAATATGTTCCGTCATTTTGACTGGAAATACCATGGCAAGGTTTCCGCTCAGATTTATTATGATGAGCCGATGTCCCACAGGATTTATGCAGCTTCAGATGCATTCCTGATGCCGTCTCTCTTTGAACCGTGCGGACTGAGCCAGCTGATGAGCCTTCGCTATGGAACCCTTCCGATCGTTCGTGAGACAGGCGGTCTGAAGGATACTGTACAGCCGTATAACGAGTTTGAAGGAACCGGAACAGGCTTTAGCTTTACCAATTACAATGCACACGAGATGATGGCTACGGTACGGAATGCAGAGCGTGTATTCTACGACAACAAGCGCGAGTGGAATAAGATGGTAGACCGTGCTATGGCAGCTGATTTCTCCTGGGGAAATTCCGCAAGACAGTACGAAGAAATGTACAACTGGCTGATCGGTGAATAAAAAATCTGTTTTCTGACATACTACCTTTTGTAGAATATATATGAGGAGGTAGTATCATGACAGAGATTTCAGAACTTGATCTTCAGAACCTTCGCCATCTGATTGGCGGTTTTGACACCACACACTGTAAAATGCAGGACTATGCACAAAAGGCAGAGGATATGGAGGTAAAACAATTTTTCCAGAAATCTGCCCAGTCCGCACAGCAGACAAAACAGCAGCTGATGCAGTTTTTACAGTAGGAGGTGCCGAAGATGAACGAAAAAACAATGGTAGCAGATACGCTGGCAGGAATTAACGGAGAACTTGTACGTTATGGAGAAATGATCCCCCAGACAGAAAATGCACAGCTGAAACAGACTCTGAAACAGATCCGTAATCAGTGTGAAATGTCTCAGGAAGAAATCTACCGCATTGCCCGGACAAAGGGTTACTATGTTCCGGCAGCAAAAGCCACCAGAGAAGAAGTGGATCATGTCCGCTCGGTACTGAGCCAGGGCTGATAAAGAAAAATAAAAAGCTTTCGCGGGAAACGGAGAAATCTGTGGATTGCGGGAGCTTTTTTATTTTTCAGAAAAGTAATACATTCTGTACTGACTTTCCTGTGCAGGAATCAGAAACTGTGGCAAAGCATATGCTGATAAAAAAGAAACAGGGAGAGGCCATGCTGGGAAAAAAGGATTATGAGCCGGGAATGGAAGTCTTTGAAAAAAAAGAGGCAGAAGTTACAGCCAGTCAGGAGGAAGCAGACGAAAATCAGATACTTCCTGCTCAGGATGAAAATTACCAGAATTTCATTGTCAGGTATAACCAGAATGTAAACGGTACTGTCACATATGAATCAGACAGAAGCTTTCAGATCATAGATGATCTGTTTGGCGTGACCTATGTGCCTTCTTCACAGGTTCCGGAACCATTAATCAGCAGTTATTCTTATTTTTCTGTTCCCAAATGTTATACCTATATGGATCAGGGCGGTCTGGATTCTTCCGGTGTCAACCGACTTCATGACCATCCCTATCTGAAGCTGCGGGGAGCTGGAAATCTGATCGCTATCATTGATTCTGGGATAGACTGGAGACATGAGGCTTTTCGAAATGGAAATCGGACAAAAATTCTCAGTATATGGGATCAGAGCGTAACAGGGAGTCCTTCGGAGGGAGTTCCATATGGAAGAGTGTTTACAAGAGAAGAGATTGACAGGGCGCTGGCTTCGCCGGATTCCATGGAAGAGCTTCCGCCTCTGGACGAGAATGGACACGGAACTATGCTGGCAGGAATTGCAGCAGGAAACAGGATGCCGGAAGAAGGATTTTCCGGTGCAGCTCCGGAGGCAGAGCTGGTAGTGGTGAAATTAAAACAGGCAAAAAAATATCTCAGGGAGCTTTATCTGATCCCTTCCTCAGCAGAGGTTTTTCAGGAAGACGATATTATGCTGGCAATTTCTTATGTGGTCAAAACAGCCCTTCAGTACCAGAAACCCTTGTCGGTATGTATAGGTCTTGGAAGCAGCCTGGGAGCCCACAGAGGGGAGGGACCTCTCAGCCAGTATATTGGAAGTGTTGCAAATTTCACACAAAATGCAGTATCTGTGGCGGCGGGAAATGAAGGGCTTGCCAGACATCATTATATGGGAATACTAAATGAAACAAATCCCCGGGACATTCTGGAACTGAGAGTAGGAAGTACGGAATCTGGCAATGGTTTTTCTATGGAGTTCTGGGGAGAGTCCCCGGATTTTTATAATGTGGTGATCCAGTCGCCTACCGGAGAACGGCTGCCCATAAGCTCTGCTCTGAAAAACAGTACGCAGGAGCTTTCGTTTGTGTTTGTGGAAACAAAAGTCCTTGTAAATTACATTCCCATAGAAAGGCGGTCAGGAAATACACTGATTTTTTTCCGCTTTCTCCATCCGGCAGAAGGGATCTGGAAGCTGGAAACAGAAAGCCGCCTTAACAGTCCCGCCAGATTCCATGTGTGGCTTCCGGTAAAGGGAATGATATCGGAGGAAACGTATTTCCTGGAATCTACGCCGGAATATACGATCACTTCACCGGGGGACGCCCCCAACGGCATGACTGCTACGGCATACCAGTACCGGGATAACAGTCTCTATATCCGATCTAGCAGAGGGTATAATACAGATAACCTTATTAAACCGGATTTTGCTGCGCCGGGAGTGGATCTGAAGGTACCCCTGGCAGGACCTCTGGGGGGATATGGGACTGCGTCAGGAACAAGTCTTGCGGCAGCGCAGACTGCCGGAATTGCGGCGCTTCTTTTTGAATGGGCTGTTATCCGTGGAAACGAACCGTTCTTTTTTGGAAACAGCGTAAAAAATTATTTGAGAAGAGGCGCTGTCCGGGAGGAGGATATGATTTATCCCAACAGAGAATGGGGCTATGGAAGAGTGGATCTTTATCATACGTTTGAACTGCTCACATAAAAATCCACAAAAACCGTAAGATTTTTTTGTGTAATTTTTAAACAAAAATTTTTAGGAAGCCTAATTGTTTTTATGCAAGCTGTCTGTTATAATGAGATACGGCAGAAAAAATATGTACAGGTATCAACAAAAGAAAAGGGAGGATATTATGAAACGAGGAAGTATTTTTGAGCTGGACGGTATTCCACGTCTGCGGGAAGCCGCTCCTCTGGCTCTTCAGCATGTAGTGGCAATGATCGTGGGCTGTGTAACACCTGCCATTATTGTTGCAGGTGCGGTGGGAAACGGCGGGTTAAAACCGGAGGACAGGGTGATCCTGATTCAGGCGTCCCTTGTGATGTCCGCTCTTGCCACCCTGATACAGCTTTTTCCCATTGGTAAAAAAGCGGGTTTTGCCATTGGTTCCGGTCTTCCTATGATAATGGGAGTCAGCTTTGCTTATGTACCCAGTATGCAGGCAATTGCGGAAGGCTATGGTGTGGCTGCTATTTTTGGCGCCCAGATCGTGGGCGGTATCGTAGCGCTTGTAATGGGACTTCTGGTTCGCCAGATAAGAGTGTTCTTTCCGCCGCTGATTACGGGAACCGTTGTATTTACCATAGGTCTTTCTCTTTATCCTACCGCCATTAACTATATGGCAGGAGGTGTGGGAAGCGAAAACTATGGGGACTGGCAGAACTGGCTGGTGGCTTTTTTCACTCTGGCAGTGGTAACTGCCCTGAACCATTTTGGAAAAGGAATCTGTAAACTGGCCTCTATTCTTATAGGCATTATTGCAGGATACATTGTCTCCATACCTTTTGGAATGGTAGACCTTACCAGCGTAGGCGAGGCAGGCGTATTTCAGCTTCCGCAGTTTATGCATTTCGGCATAGAGTTTGAAATCTCCTCCTGTGTGGCTATTGGTATTTTGTTTGCAATAAATTCTGTACAGGCGATCGGAGATTATTCAGCAACCACTATCGGTTCCATGAATCGTACGCCAAAAGACAGAGAACTTCAGAACGGTATTGTGGCATATGGACTGAGTAATATTTTAAGCGCAGTGTTCGGCTGTCTGCCGACAGCGACTTACAGCCAGAATGTTGGTATTGTAACTACTACAAAAGTTATTAACCGCTGCGTTCTTGGACTTGCAGCTGTGATCCTTGCAGTTGCAGGTATTGTACCAAAATTTTCTGCACTTCTGACAACGATTCCTCAGTGCGTACTGGGCGGCGCGACAGTTTCTGTTTTTGCCTCGATTGCAATGACCGGTATGAAGCTTGTGGCTTCAGCTGAAATGGACTACAGAAATTCTTCTATCGTAGGTCTGGCGGCAGCTCTGGGAATGGGAGTTTCTCAGGCAACGGCAGCGCTTTCTACTTTCCCGGAATGGGTTACTACCATTTTTGGAAAATCCCCGGTAGTTCTTGCTACTATAATCGCAGTGCTTCTGAATGTTATTTTGCCCAAAAGCCGCGACGAAAAGAAAGAGGAGGAACTGAAAAAAAAGCAGGTTGAAGAACAGCTGAAGAAAGACCGGGAAGAATTCCAGTAAATAAAAAAGGGGCTGTCGCACTAAACAAAAATTAGTGCGGCAGCACTTTTTTTGCTAAAAGCAAGAGCCGGGCTTTGAATAGTCCGGCTCTTGGTGTAAAATTGACTTATGCGACTAAACCAATTATTACAGAAAGATTATACAACATCTTCTCTGTACTATCAAATCAAACTTCCGCTGGATTTGGAAATTTTAATCCCGGCAGATGATCCGGTACGCCTGCTGAGTGCTTTTGTGGAGGGAATGGAACTCAGAGAACTTTATAAGACTTATGGTAAGGTAAAGAAAAATCAGGCGTCACCAAAACAGCTGTTTAAGATTATCATTTACGCCAGCATGAACCGCATTTATTCAAGCAGAGACATTGAAACCGCATGCCGCAGAGATGTCAACTTCATGTATCTTTTAGAAGGGAAACCGACTCCTGATCACGCAACGATTGCACGATTCATTTCTTTACATTTGTCGCAGTGTTCAAAAGAGACAATGGCAGAGGTAACAGGAATTCTTTATGAATTAGGAGAAATATCCGGAAAAAGTATCTTTATTGATGGAACGAAGATTGAATCCGTTGCTAACAAATACACCTTTGTCTGGAAAAAAGCAGTTACCAAAAACATGATAAAACTGTTTGATAAAATTTCAGAACTGGTAAGTGAATGTGAAATACTCTATGGTCTTAAAATCGTTTACCAAAACGAAATCTCTCTGCACACCTTAAAAAGAATGCGTAAGAAACTTTATAAGATAAAAAACGAAGAACAGATAGAGTTTGTGCATGGCATTGGAAAAAGAAAGACTTCTCTGCAAAAATCTATAGAGATACTAGAAACTTACATAGAAAAACTGAAAGAATATACAAAAAAGATTCATGTCTGTGGAGAACGCAACAGTTATTCGAAGACGGATCCTGATGCGACGTTCATGCGAATGAAAGAGGATTCTATGATGAATGGTCAGTTAAAACCGGCTTATAATCTGCAGCATGGTGTTGATTCTGAATATATTACCTGGCTTGCCATCAGCGAAAGACCTACCGATACAAGAACGTTGATTCCGTTTTTAAAAGAAATGGAAGAATATCTGGAATTCAAATATAAAGAGATCGTAGCTGATGCCGGATATGAAAGTGAAGAAAACTACTTGTTTATAGAAGAAAACGAACAGCTTGCATTTATCAAACCACAGAATTATGAAATTTCAAAGACTAGAAAGTACAGGCAGGACATCAGCCGCATGGAAAACATGGATTACAATGCAGATAATGACACTTATTGCTGTAGAAATGGGCAGATACTGACTGCCCAGTATGAGAAGAAAGAAAAAACTGCAAGCGGATACAAAAGAACAGTTACCGTGTATCAATGCAAGCACTGTAAAAACTGTCCGTTCAAAACAGAATGTATCAGGGGCAATAACTGCAAGACACCAATGGAAGAACGTCAAAAAGTACTGTATGTTTCAAAAGTAATGAAACAGAAACGACTGGAAACCTTGGAGAGGATCACCAGCGATTATGGTACGCAGTTGCGGATGAACCGAAGTATTCAGGCAGAAGGATCCTTTGCAGTCATAAAAGAAGATATGGATTTCAGACGTTATTTATATCGCGGAAAAGAAAATGTTACTGCTCAGAGTATTATTTTGGCAATGGGCTATAACATTAATAAGCTTCACCACAAAATCCAGTCCGAAAGAACCGGACAGCATTTGTTTTCGCTAAAGAAAACAGCATAATTTTAGACAGTTCAAACCCCAAAATTCGGACAGACTTTCTTTCTAAAAGAAGGTCTGTTAAAATACGCACAAAATCAAGTCACGTCCTATTACTCAAGGTTTTTGGTTTAAAATGGACAAAAAGATGCCGCCGCATCTATGATTTATTCAATCATTAATGCGACGGCTCCTTTTTGAGTACGGCTTTAGCCTGTTCAAAACATCTACGCATTGTGTAGGTGTTTTGAACTTTAACCCACCTGCTATGCGGGCAATGTCGTCAACTTAAGATATATCAAAAAATAAAAAATGCTTAAAAACACTTGACAAAACGCTCAAAAAATGTTGCCTCGCATTGATTACATTTTCAATGCGAGGTGTTTTTATGAATACAAAACTTTTAACATTCATCTTACAATCTTCCAATGAGCTTATCACATCGGAAGATTTCCTGACAAGGCATCGCATCGGTAATGCTTTTACACGTTCAGGGAAACTTCCTTTCTCCAACCTGATTTACTTTGTACTCCAGTCGGTTCATAAATCCATTCCCATAAACTATTCCCGATTTTTAGACAATTTTTCATCTGAAATTCCTCCATTTGTATCAAGGTAGTGTCAAAAACTACCTGTTTTTTTGTTCTAAAATCTTTTAAAAACCTTGATTCTATGGGAAATCTGCAATAAAAAGAGCATTGACCTCCCTTTTCGTGTATAATGAGTTCACCACAAATCCATTACCTCGAAAGGAGCCAATGCTCATGGACATTATACAATACTTACTTTCTATAATTCAATATCTTTACCAGCAAAACTGCTGGCTTATTAACTTTATTTGCAGATATATCCCACTTAAGCAGTGGGCTTTCGATGATTCCCATTCCCCAAAGTATCAAAAATTCAAGATTGATGAACTTCCTCTGATCACTGACTTCCGTCAGGACTGGACCTACAGAGAGCTGATCCCTTACTACGAAAAGCGTTACGGTAAGAAGATCCGCCCAATCAGCCGACGTTCAGAGTGTGATATCCCAGACTCCTGCACCTGTCCCCGCTGCGATGCGCCTAAACCATTTCTCTACAAGAACAACGGTTCCAAAGGTCAGCTCCTGTGCAAGATCTGCGATGCCAGGTTCTCACCTGATGAAAGCAGATTTTCCGCTGTAAAACTACGCTGTCCCCACTGCGGCAACACTCTGGTTCCTAAAAAAGACAGAAAACATTTCATTGTCCATAAATGCGTGAATCCTAAGTGCTCCTACTATCTGCACAATCTAAAAAAAGTAGATAAGGCAGATCTGAAAGAAGACTATGGCAAGAATAAATACAAACTCCATTACATCTACCGTGAGTTCACGATGGATTTTTTCAGCATGGATTTAAATACCCTGCCTAGAAATGCTTCCTCACTGAAATTCAGCAGACACAACGCTCATGTCATGTCCTTATGCCTGACACTGCATGTCAATCTGGGACTTTCCCTGCGCAAGACATCACAGGCTTTAAAAGACCTGTATAACATCAGCATCTCCCATCAACAGATCGCCAACTACTGTAAGACTGCCGCCATCTGCATCAAGCCTTTCGTGGATCAGTACCCCTACGAAAAGAATGAGGTCTTCACTGCTGATGAAACCTACATCAAAATCCGTGGTATCAAAACCTATGTCTGGCTGATCATGAATGCCGCTACCCGCTCTATCCTTGGCTATCAGGTATCTGATAACCGTGGTGTCGGACCCTGCATCCTTGCTATGCGTATGGCCTTCCAGAATCTCAAAAAGCTTCCGGAAAACTTTAAATTTATTGCTGACGGATACAGTGCTTATCCCCTTGCCGCTATGGAATTCGCAAAGAAATTTGGCAAAGATTTCACTTTTTCCGTCACTCAAGTCATTGGACTTACCAACGACGATGCTGTCTCTACAGAACATCGTCCATTCAAAC
>ENA-ORMO01000127-ORMO01000127.1-human-gut-metagenome-genome-assembly--contig:-NODE-127-length-106993-cov-4.298799_pt1 | contig 106993 bp, 83 predicted proteins | sample MGYA00242106_ERZ509001 | MGnify/ENA primary metagenome ERZ509001 (study PRJEB26280, sample SAMEA2338736) | human gut metagenome | biome: human gut; feature: human-associated habitat; material: faeces...
TGTGGGAGATTTCGCTCGGATGAGGGCGCCGTAGCGGGCTACGGCAACCGAATTCAGGTGAAATATACCGCAAAGTGGAGCGTGCAGATTGCGGGAATGATTTTTCAAACACGCTCTAAAGTCTCTTGCTGTAAGAATATCATTTTCCCCTATATTTGACAATCCTGTTTCTTAGATTCTTTTTGGCTCCGCTGCCACGTCTTTTCTCGTTTCGTATTTTCTTAAATACAAGTTTTTTCTTATCTTGTATTTACCAGCTCAAACGCTTATAATTGAAATTAATTTTCAATATGTTATTTTTATTTTCGGGAGGTTTATCATGAAATTTATATATCCTGCTGTTTTTAAGAAAACCGAAGATGGTCGTTATAAGGGAACTTTCCCAGACCTGGAAGGCTGCTTCGGAGAAGGAGACACTTTAGACGAAGCTATTGAAAGCGCTAACGCTGCTGCATTCGACTGGATTTCTGTAGAGCTCTCCGAAGAAGTTCCAGAGCTGCCTCCGATCACAGATCCAGATGATATGGAATTAGAAGATGAGGATGTGGTCAGAAATATCCAGGTGAACATCCGGTTGTATGATGGGTGGGATGAATGAAGTTTACCGTGAGTGTTTGAAATGTCCGCTTACGTTCCAGACTTCACTGACTTACCTAATAAGTCCAAAATGGGGAGGCAAAGCCTCCCCATTAATTTTATCACTGTACCTGGTCAGAACCTTCTCAGTTACAAAATATTTTTGTTTTATCTTGCCTGCTTCTTCACTGCCACTGCAATGGACAGACCGGGAGCATAATATGGAATCAATGTAGCCTGCAGTGCATGATAAATATCAGACTTTCCAGGCCATACGGTCTCCAGAAGATTGTTCTCTCTGTCCAGCTGGTGGAACCAGGAACCGTTTACGTGATCCAGAACTTTCTCATCCAGATATTTCATAAACTCTGCATAATCTGCTGCGTATTTCTCATTATCTGTTACATGGAACAGAACGGAAGAGGTGTTGATTGCTTCTGCAAGAGTCCAGTGCATTCTGTCATGGACTACAGGTTTGCCGTTCCAGTCTGTTGTGTAACAAATTCCCGGTGCACCGTCTGCATTCCATGCGTCAGCAACTGCGCGGTTATACAGATTCTCTGCAGCTTCAATATAAGGTGCTGCGCCAGCCTTGTCCTCTTTATATGTAGAAAGCGCCCACTGTGTGATCAGTCTTGCCCACTCAATTCCGTGTCCCGGAGTTGCGCCGTATGGCTTAAACTGGTCGTCCGGACGGTCTTTGTTGCATTCCAAATCCGGTACCCAGTCACTGGAAAAATGCTCCGGTATACGCCAGTTATTGTCCTTTGCCCATACCAGAACATGGTCGATGATCCTGCCTGCACGTACACGATATTTCTCATCCCCGGTCACATCAGCTGCGGCAAGAAACGCCTCAACGGTATGCATATTTGCATTCAAGCCTCGATAGGAATCCAGCTCTGTAAATTCTGTGTTCCAGGTATCACAGGAAAGTCCTTCTTCCTCGTTCCAGAATCTCAGATCATAAAGTGCCAGCGCATCTTTCAGAAGCTCTTCTGCCCCTTCTCTGCAGGCCAACACGCCGGAAGAAGCTGCCAGAATTACAAATGCATGGGCATAGCACTGCTTGGTTGGAACAATTTCATTGTCCTTTGTAAGACCTGCATACCAACCACCATTTTGATCATCGTGAAGCTCGCCTCTAAGCCCCTTCAACGCTGCATCAGCCAATGCCTCGCTGCCTTCATGTCCAAGCATGGAACCAATGCTGTACACATGTGTCATACGGCTTGTGATCCAGGTTTCACGGTTACGGTCTTTCCAGGGAGTGCCGTCATCTCCAAGATAATAGGAGCTTCCTCCTGGTGACGGAAACTGATGTCCGAAGCTTAATAAGCCATCTCTAACATCCTGCAGAAATTTCTGGTTTTCAGCTGTTCCAAGCTGATATTTATTCTCTGTAACTGCCATTTCTGTTTTCTCCTTTTATACTGTAATATCCTGTGAAAGTCCCGCTCTACAGCTGACTCTCATATATAGTGATGTCACAAATAGGCAACAAATCCGTTTTGTGATGATCTCCCACTTTGTAATCTTCATTTTACCTTATCTGGAAGGCCTTGAACAGAGGGGTGAACTTTGGCTTTTATGGGGATTTTTACTGTTTCACTTTTCTGACACAATTATACTCCCAGACGGGATTTCGGTCAATTTATTTAAGTTTCATCAAAACAGCCGCCATTAGTACGTTATTTGCACTAATAGCGGCTGTAAATGTTATTATTGTTATAATAATCTATATTCTGTTTTTTTCAAAAACAGTTCCAATCAGCAGATAGCTTTTCCAAGCTCAATGCAGGCTGCCTGAGCCTCATCATCTGGCTCTTCGTTGCAGATTACACTGTCAACAGCAAGTGCAACGCCATCGTTCTGGCATTTTTCTTCCCAGCTGCGCATCCAGTCGCCGTCTCCCCATCCGTAGGAACCGAAGAGCGCTACTTTTTTGCCTGCAAGCTTTGGCTCACATGCTTCGAATACCGGCTGGAATACGGAATCCTCAAGCTCCTCATCTCCCATTGCAGGGCATCCGAAAGCTACACCGTCAAAACTGCTGATATCTGTTCCATCAAAATCATCTGCACTGATCACTTCTACCTCAGCTCCTGCAGCTTTTGCACCTTCCGCTACTTTATTTGCCATTTCCTCTGTATTACCAGTTCCGCTCCAATATACAACTGCTACTTTACTCATAACTTCATTTAACCTCTTTCTTTTATAATTTTATTGCCAGCCTGCGAGATCATTTATGTTTGTTTCCTCCACATCCGGCACTTTAATAACGAAAGTCAGCTTTTCCGCGACCCTTATCGCTTTTTAACCATCACCCATAGGGGACTTTCATTGTATGTTAAGCAGCCACTGTCAGCTGCAGAACACTCCTGCCTTTTGCCCATAGATTCCGGTAAACTTCTCGGCATTTATGGTACTTCTGAAACATTTTCAATGCTTCACATTCATTACAATATACTTTCCAGCAGCCGGAACATTTATAATTCTGTCCGCCATTCTGGATAAAACCAATTACATCCCCAAGTGGATAATCAAGAAATATCCCAATCTCATGTGGGAAATCCTCTGATGCCTCAAAGCGCTTCTTCAATAACGCCAGGCACTGTTCCGGTTCTGTATTTTCATATCCATATTGCTTCAGAAACCGGGCAACTCCGGGACGATTCAGATTCTGTGCCAGCTGTTTTTCCCGGTATACATAAACCAGTGAACGGTTGCCACGGCTGCGAAGTGCCAACAGCTTCACACCCTTTGGATTCATCAGCTGATTCCACCTGGAAATCTGAAGGTCTATATTTTCTCCCTCTTCACAACAGGCATTGAAAAGATTGGCTGCTTTTAATGAAGCAAGGGTGGGAGCACAGTGCTCAATGAGACATTTCTCAATCATGATAAACTCCTTATCTTTTTTATGCCATCACCGCATGCTCATCCAGCGCACATTTTAAAGCGCTTGCGCTGCTGGTATGGATGCGCGCTACCGGAATGTTGTTTTTCTTTGCTTCCTGGGATGCACTGATGACCATTTTATGGGACACTGTATTGGTAAAAAGCACCATCAGATCCGGGCATCCGATTTTTTTACGAATGGCGCCGTTCTCTTTTGGAAAAACCTTCGCCTTATATCCATAGTCTTTGCAGATATCGGTATACTGACATACCATTCTCTCATTTCCGCCGATGATTACAATACTCATGTAAATTGTCCTTTCCGGGTTTCCTGAAGCTTCTGAAAATGAAGAAACCTCCCTGCTTCCATGCAATGTTTTCTCCTTATTTTCGTTAGTCTATTCTAACCCTTTGTTAAAAAAATTAGAAGCTTTCCGTTTACTGTTTACAACCTTCCCAGTAACGCCTGCACTTCTGAAATATGTTTTAGTTGCTGCAGTCCTTTACATTTTATTTTATGTAAAATGTGCTGATTATATATTTTTATAGTTCTACGCTTTGGTTAGCTTATGCTAACTTTTATGGTGTTAGTTTACACTAATCCTTTATTTCTGTCAAGTACTAAGCAAAAAAAAGAGAGCTAATGAAAAACAGTCTCATTAACTCTCTGATTATATTCAGAAGTTCCACTATTACCGCAGAGCGTGTTTGAAAAATCATTCCCGCAATCAGAACCCGATTTTTTTACAATGTCCGCAATGCGCGACACATCCGTTCAGATTTCCTCAGTGCCCACCAGATTCTTCATACTGTTCATACCGATCAGCAATGTTGAAGTATTGTGAAGCAATGCTGAGGTAGTCGGCTGCAGGATTCCGGCAACGCCCAGCAGGATCAGACCAGTGTTAAATCCTACGATCGTTCTGTAATTATTGTGGATACGCTTCATCAGCGCGTCACTGATATGCTTCAGAATTACGATACCTTCCAGATTATCCGCACCGATAGTGATGTCTGCGATCTCTCTTGCAATCTCGGCGCCTTCGCTTACTGCAATACCTGCGTCAGCTGCAGAAAGGGCCGGGGAATCGTTAATTCCATCACCAAGCATGACAACCTTGCGTCCTTTTGCTTTCTCTTTTTCCACAAAGCTTGCTTTATCTTCTGGAAGAACCTCGGAATAATATTCATCAACGCCAACCTTGGCTGCAACAGCCCTGGCTGTACGTTCACTGTCTCCGGTCATCATAACCACCTTGCTGAATCCGGCTTTTTTCAGCGCTTTTACAACTGCAGGAGCTTCCTCACGGAGAGGATCCTCAATGCAGATAACAGCTGCAAGACTGCCTTCAATTGCAAGATACAGATGGGAATACTCATTTGGAAGATTTTTAAACTTCTCTTCCATGCCTTCCGGAATGGTACATTTCTCATCCTCGAATACAAAATGGGAGCTTCCGATGATTGCTTTTTTCCCTTCAATGGTTGTAGAAATACCATGAGCCACAATGTATTCTACTTTGGAATGCATTTCCTCATGATCCAGTTTTCTCTTCTTCGCTGCGTCTACAACAGCTTTCGCCATGGAATGGGGAAAATGTTCTTCCAGACAGGCTGCAATTCTTAGCAGTTCATTTTCGTTCTGTCCATTAAACGGGACAACCTCAGCTACTGTAGGTTCTGCCTTGGTAAGCGTACCAGTCTTGTCAAATACGATCGTATCGGCATCCGCAACTGCCTCCAGGAATTTACCGCCTTTCACAGTGATTTTGTATTCTCCTGCCTCCCGGATAGCGGAAAGTACGGAAACCGGCATTGCCAGCTTCAGAGCACAGGAGAAGTCAACCATCAATACGGAAACAGCCTTGGTTACATTTCTGGTAAGCAGATAGGTAAGTGCTGTACCGCCAAGTGTGTATGGGACCAGTCTGTCCGCCAGGTGCTCGGCCTTGCTCTCAAGACCGGATTTCAGCTTCTCAGTATCCTCAATCATGGCTGCGATCTTCTCATAACGGCTGGAACCACCAACTGCTTTTACAGTAATGACAGCCTCACCCTCTTCCACAACCGTACCTGCGTATACGGAATTTCCTTCCACTTTTCTTACAGGAACAGATTCACCAGTCAGGGAAGCCTGGTTTACCATAGCCTCGCCCTCTGCGATCAAACCGTCAAATGGAATCACATTTCCCATATGTACTACAACCATATCTCCGGCCTGGATCTTGTCTGCGTCCACCAGCACCTCTGTACCTTCACTGCGAAGCCATACCTTACCAGTGTTCAGAGACATGGTACGTGCCAGATCATCCACTGATTTCTTGTGGGTCCACTCCTCAAGCAATTCTCCGATTCCAAGCAGGAACATAACAGAACCAGCTGTGGAGAAATCGCCGCGGAAAATAGAAACACCGATTGCAGTTGCATCCAGAACCGGAACCTCGATCTTACGCTTCCAGAGTGTCTTGACTCCCAGCCAGATGTATTTCACAGACATTGCAGTGGTATAGATTGCAGACAATGGATATGGCAAAAGCAGTTTGCGTCCGTAATGGAAAATAACTTTATTTACCAGCTTCTCCTTATAAGTCTCATTTAATTCTCTTCCGGAATTCTCCAGCACCTGAGCGGGTACGCTGACACGGCTGTAACCAAACGCCTGAATTGCCTTTAACAGTTCATTCCGCTCTCCGGTGTAGTAAATAAGAGCATCACTGGTACGATTAAAGACCTGGGCCTTCTTTACTCCATCCAGATTTTCCAGGTAATACTGAAGGGTATCTGCCTGGGTAAAATTCATATATTTTTGAAAAAGATGGACTCTGATACGTCCTTTTTTCTCATGTTTAATTGTAAATTTCAACTTGTTCACCTACTTTTTCTTCAAAGCAAGAGTTACTGTTCATTACGTTTACCGTAATCGCTTCGCGCCACACTCTTCGAAATTTTAGTAAGGTTTGTTCACCAAAATATTTCGCAGAGTTTTTCAAAGGAACAGCAACGATTAAGAGGACTGTCGCAAAAACGGCAGTCCCCAATATGTTTGCAAGGTATTACACTGCCAGATTACTCAGCAGCTTCCTCTGTCTCAGCCTCTTCAGCTTCATCAGTCTCTTTAAACTCTGTCTCGCCTTCAGCTGCCTCATCCTCAAACGGCTCCTCAGCTGCTTTTCTGTCCTCGTTGATCTGCTGTGCATCTGCATAGATATCACCTGCATTTTCCTGAACAGTTGTAACCGTCTTCATTACACAGTCCTTTGCTCTTAAAACAGCTGCTGTGCACTCTGTGTAAACTTTTTTCGCATCTTTGCTGGAAAGAAGCTTGATACCTGCTGTTCCGAATAAAACACCTGCTGCAAAAAGTCCTGTCTTGTCCCATTTAAAACTTGCCATGATTAAATTCCTCCTTATAGTGAAACGCTATTGTTGTTAATTGTTTTTCAATATTTTGGTATTATATATCAGGTTTTCTGAAATTCCCAGTACTATTTTGCTTATCGAGAAATATTCTCATTATCTCCCTGTTTTAGGGCGTGTTTGAAAAAACTTTCTGCAAGATGTACGTCACAATTTGAGTGAAATATACCGCAAAGTGGAGCGTGCAGATTGCGGGAATGCTTTTTCAAACAGGCTCTAACTCTCTCCCCTGGATAACTGCTATTTTTATATGCCTTCATACTATCATGCCAGTTTTCAAGCACCGCACTTTGACATGGTCATCTCAATACTCTCAATATCCTGATCTCCAATATAGCCCATATTTTTCAATCCTTCTCTTACAACCTGTTTCCAGACTTCAGAAGGCAGCTTACAGACAGTAGCATCGCTAAGTCTTACCGTGCAGCCATTTTCCTGGCAGCATGCTGCACAGCTGGAAATCCGGTACATGTTCTTTCGGCTGATGGCGCCGATTTTTTCCAGCATATTTACCATACGGTAAATTGTGGCAGGTCCAATATTTCGGTCTTTCTCCTGCACCTTGTAATAAATCTCCTTACAGCAGGAACACTCCTCCTCCAGAATAATATCCAGTATCAGCTGGCGCTGTCTGGTGATCCTGCAGCCTTGTTCGCGTAATCGTTCAAGGATCATATCTTTCTGCATTTGTGTCCGCTGATATGCTTCCTGATTTTCATATGCTTTTTCTTCAACTGCGTTTTTCATCATTTTCATCGCCATCCTTTTTGATTTCTGTATGATTTTATATCAGGGCTGGAATTTCTATATAAGGAGAAACCATAACGGTTCACGCCTTCACTGCTGCAGAGCATCTTTTTCCAAAGTGAAAAGATATGGTGATTTCCCCTTATATAAAAATTCCAGCCTGTATCTTTTAAGGGATACAGGCTGAATTATTTTTAACAACTTTGCTTAAGCAATACTCTTTGTATTAACTTTTAAGCTGTTGCTCTCTTTATATGGTCTGAACAGCAGGTACAGGAATGCTGCAACCAGAACGAATGCAACAACTGTTCCGATTCCAAATCCGCCGCCTGTAAGCAGTGTACCAATCTGATAAATGCAAAGGGAAACTACATAAGCAAGACCGCACTGATAGCCGATTGCAAACCAGAACCATTTTGCATTGTTCATCTCTCTCTTAATAGCACCCATAGCTGCGAAACAAGGAGCACAAAGAAGGTTGAATACCAAGAATCCGTATGCTGCAATAGGAGTCATTACCTGTGCAAGATTTCCCCAGATCTCAGCTCCATCCTCTGCAACCTCAGCAAATCCGAAGAGCATACCAAATGTAGCAACAACGTTCTCTTTTGCAATAAGACCTGTTACGGCAGCAACTGCCATCTTCCAGCCTTCTCCTGCTTTTGTCCATCCAAGAGGAGCAAAAATCCAGGCGATTGCAGAACCGATCTTGGCAAGAATACTGTTGTTCAGCTCTTCTACCATTCCAAAGGAACCGCCTTCCCAGCCGAATCCCATAAGGAACCAGAGAACGATGGTGGAAAGAAGAATGATGGTACCGGCTTTCTTGATGAAGGACCAGCCTCTCTCCCACATGCTTCTCAGAATATTGCCAACGGTTGGCCAGTGATATGCCGGAAGCTCCATAACGAATGGTGCCGGCTCGCCAGCGAACATTTTTGTTTTCTTAAGGATAATACCGGAGCAGATGATTGCTGCGATGCCAACAAAGTAAGAGCTTGTAGCAACCCATCCGCTGTTGTTAAAGAATGCACCTGCGATCATTGCAATGATCGGGAGCTTCGCACCACAAGGAACAAATGTTGTAGTCATGATTGTCATTTTACGGTCACGGTCGTTCTCGATTGTACGGGAAGCCATAACTCCAGGAACACCACATCCGGAACCGATCAGCATTGGAATAAAGGATTTTCCGGAAAGACCGAATTTACGGAAGATTCTGTCCATGATGAATGCAACACGAGCCATGTAACCGCAGGACTCAAGGAATGCAAGGAACAGGAACAGAACCAGCATCTGCGGTACGAAACCAAGTACAGCGCCAACACCGGCAACAATACCGTCAAGGATCAGTCCCTGCAGCCATGCAGCGCAATTTACAGCTTCCAGAGCAGACTCAACTGCCGGAGGAATAATCTCACCGAAGAGTACATCATTTGTCCAATCTGTTACAATAGTTCCAACAGTGGTTACAGACACATAATAAACAACCCACATTACAACTGCGAAGATCGGAAGCGCCAGCCATCTGTTGGTTACGATTCTGTCGATCTTATCGGAGGTTGTAAGCTTCTTTCCTGTAGAGGATTTTGTATAGCACTGTCCAATAATGGAAGAGATGTATACATAACGCTCGTTTGTGATAATACTCTCTGTATCATCATCGAATTTATCTTCCAGAGCCTTTACTTCGTAAGACACATCCGGAACGCTCTTCATCTGCTCTACGATCTTGTCATCTTTCTCGATAAGCTTGATTGCAAAGAAACGTTTCTGAGCCTCTGCAACAGTTCCTGTCAGCTTATTCTCAACAGATTTGATCGCATCCTCAACATCCTGTGCAAATTCGTGAACCGGAACGGTTTTCTTTTTGCTCTGTGCTGCGCTGATTGCTTTCTCAGCAGCTTTCATAATTCCGGTTCCTTTCAGAGCGGAAATCTCAACTACTTCGCAGCCAAGCTTTTTGCTCAATTTGTCAATGTGGATCTTGTTTCCGGATTTCTGAACCAGGTCCATCATGTTGATAGCCATAACTACCGGAATACCAAGCTCCATGATCTGTGTGGACAGATACAGGTTACGTTCAAGGTTTGTACCATCTACGATGTTGATGATCGCATCTGGCATTTCATTGATCAGGTAATTTCTGGCAACCACTTCCTCAAGTGTGTATGGGGAAAGGGAATAAATACCAGGAAGGTCCATGATGGTTACATCCTTATGACCTTTCAGTTTACCTTCTTTTTTCTCTACTGTTACACCGGGCCAGTTACCAACGAACTGGTTAGAGCCGGTCAGTGCATTGAATAATGTGGTCTTGCCGCAGTTAGGGTTACCTGCAAGTGCAATCTTAATCGACATTTTCATGCCTCCTCTTTCTTTCCAGATTTTCTTTTTCCGGGCTTATTATATACAGCTTCTGCTGATTTTAGTTGCCCTGTGCTGCCGATTGTTTTAATCAGCTTTCATTTGTTAGTGTTTCAACCTTTTATTAGGTTTCGCTAACCAATCAGGTAAAAAAAATTGCCTGTTCACTTCCAGAACATGCAATTTCATGCTGTGCTGATTTTGCCACTGTTCATATGACAACATTTGTAAAATGTTTCTCAAAAATATGTGAGCAGTAACTTTTCCCTTATGTACACACAGCAAAGTACTATATCCTGTACAGTATTTATTCTACCTCTATCATTTCTGCATCGACTTTTCTCAGAGACAGTTCATAATCTCTTACGGTTACTTCAATAGGATCTCCAAGCGGTGCAACTTTACGTACATAGATCTGTACCCCTTTGGTGATTCCCATATCCATGATACGTCTCTTTACTGGTCCTTCGCCGTGCAGTCTCTTCACTGTGACAGTCTGCCCTACGCCAACTTGCCGTAATGTTTTCATAATACTTGCTCCTTTTTTCTGGATTTCAGACCATGATCCGATTCGCCATATCCTTGCCAATGGCAACTCTGGAATCTTTCACATTCACGATCATGTTACCGCTGATCTCGCTTACAACGGTTACTGTGGCTCCCTGTACAAACCCAAGATTTTCAAGGAATTTACGGGTTTCTTCTTTACCGCCGACTTTTTTAATCACCTGCGGCTCTCCTTCGTTTACCATTGATAACGGCATCATATCATCCTTCCTTTTTTGTGCTTTAGAAACATCTATTCATTATTATGTTTTGCTTACGTTGATTAGTATATTCTAATTTATATAAGCTGTCAATAATTTATTTGCATTTTTTTCTCATTTTTTTCACTGCAATATCGTAAATTTTGACCAGTGCTTTTTGAAAATGTTTCGAGATTCCAGAGTGTGCTAAAAAAAATTTCTACAAAATATACCGCAAAGTGGGGCGTACAGATTGCGGAACGTTACCAGTGAACATTAACTGCGGGAATGCTTTTTCAAACACGCTCCAGTATGAATGGTGGATTTATGGGGAATTATTGTTTATAATGTAAAAGAAGATAAAAAGTGTTGAATGAGCGTATTTTTATGCTTCATACATTGTTTTAGATAGTAAAATCTGTGAAAAAGTTACATGTATAAAAAAATCACATGTACTTTATTGAAAAGAAAGGATTACTTTTTATGAAACAGGGAAGCAAAATCGGGATTGTCTGTTGTTCCAACGGACTTAGGCCAGAACAGGCCGAAACAATAAAAATGTTGGTGCAGATTCTGGAAAAATCCGGACTAGAAGTAGATCTTAGCCCTTACCTTTATGGAGATGAAAACGGACAGGCTGGAACTGCCAGGGAGCGTGCCGGGGCTCTTATGAAATTTTATGAGGATGATTCTGTCACGGATATTTTTGACGTATCTGGCGGGGATATGGCCAACGAGATTTTATCCTATCTGGATTTTCAGACCATTGCTTACGGAAAAAAGCATTTTTGGGGATATAGTGATCTGACAACAATTATAAATGCCATTTATGCCCGAACAGGGAAATCTTCTGTCCTGTACCAGATACGAAATCTCACCTACGATCACAGCCAGTCCCAGATAACGGACTTTCTTAATACTACCTTGGCGGGATCCTCTTCTCTTTATGATTTCCCTTATGAATTTGTGCAGGGAACTCATATGGAGGGAATTGTAGTAGGAGGAAATATACGGTGCCTTTTGAAGCTGGCTGGCACGCCCTACTGGCCGGATATGCGAGAGAAAATCCTGCTTCTGGAGTCCTTTGGAGGAAAACTGCCGCAGATGGTGACTTATTTAAGCCAGTTGAGCCAGATGGGGGTATTTAAGAAAGTAAATGGGATTTTGTTGGGGACGTTTACGAAAATGGAGGCGGATAACTGTCAGCCAGATATGGCAAAACTGCTTCTTGAATTCACAGAAAAAAAGACGCCCATTGCGAAAACACCTTTGATCGGGCATGGAACGGATTCAAAGGCAATTCGCATCGGGCATCGTTTAAAGTTATTCTCCGCAGAAGAAAACAAACGGATATATAAAGAATTTTAGATCCTAGCCACTCCGCTCCTAATGGCAGCTTCAGCAGTAGCCTTCGCAACCGCATCTTTCACTCTTGAATCAAATGCTGCTGGCAGAATATAATCAGCGCAGAGTTCTTCGTCGCTTACCAGGCCTGCAATGGCGTAAGCTGCGGCAATCTTCATTTCGTCGTTGATGTCAGATGCACGGACATCAAGGGCACCACGGAAGATTCCCGGGAAGCAGAGAACATTGTTCACCTGATTCGGATAGTCGGAACGACCTGTGGATACTACCGCTGCTCCTGCTGCCTTGGCCTCATCCGGAAAAATCTCAGGAGTCGGGTTTGCGCAGGCAAAGATGATCGGATCTTTCGCCATAGTGCGAACCATATCCGGAGTAAGGGTTCCAGGTGCGGAAACACCAATAAATACGTCAGCACCTTTGATCACTTCACTCAAGGAGCCCTTCTCATGATTGGCGTTTGTGATCTTCGCCATCTCTTCCTTGATTGGGTTCAGACCCTCACGGCCTTCGTAAATTGCACCTTTACGGTCTGTCATAATAACGTTCTTAAGTCCCATAGAAATAAGAAGTTTGATAATTGCGATTCCGGCAGCTCCTGCTCCGGAAGTAACGATCTTAATGTCTTCGATTTTCTTGCCAACAACCTTCAGCGCATTGATCACACCTGCAAGTGTAATAACTGCAGTACCATGCTGGTCGTCATGGAAAATCGGAATATCACAGCACTCTTTCAGCTTCTTCTCAATCTCAAAGCATCTCGGTGCGGAAATATCCTCCAGGTTTACACCGCCGAAGCTTCCAGCCAGAAGGCGAACGGTCTGCACAATCTCATCTACATCCTTGCTTCGAACACAAAGCGGAATAGCATCTACATCACCAAACTCTTTGAACAGAACACATTTGCCCTCCATAACCGGCATACCAGCCTCCGGGCCGATATCTCCAAGGCCAAGAACAGCGGTACCGTCAGTTACTACAGCAACCGTATTCCAACGTCTGGTCAGTTCATAACTTTTATTAATATCTTTCTGAATCTCAAGGCAAGGCTGTGCAACACCAGGGGTGTAAGCAAGGCTTAAAGCATCCTTGGAATCAACCTTTGCTCTTGAAACAACTTCAATTTTACCTTTTAACTCATAGTGCATCTTTAAGGATTCTTTTGCGTAATCCATGTTCGTATCTCCTCTTCTGAAAAAAATGTGTGGGCACCTGCTCTCATTATTATACGCAGCAGGTCCCGCTCGGATACAAAATATCCACTTTGGGCTACAAGGGAAAGTATATACGAAACTTCGTCAAATCACAACATGAAAATATGAATAAATCTCTCAATAAACAGAACACCACTCCAACCTGGCTGCTACTATTAACCCGAACCCTCAAAACGTATTGCCGAAAATAAAATGCTCAGCATAAATCAGGGCAAACTCCCGAAGAAATAGAAGTCTGCCCCAATATCCTCCAATATTCTATTTTCTTATAATTCTCTTACTCCACATTTTTCAGCGCCACATCCATGGGAATCTTCTTGATCCTTCTAAATTGCAGCAGGGCTACCAGCACATACGCTCCCATTCCCATCGCAAACATCTCCGGATAAACCGCTGGTTTCAGATATAAGGTCAGCCAGCCTGAGAAGGATGACATCAGATATCCGTAAATTCCATATATCGTCCAGGTAGACAGCAGCAGACTGAGTAAAATGGACAAGATCACCACCCAAGTAGTGGATGTAAGATACAGGCTGTTGATTTCTCTGTTCTCATACCCCAGAATCTTTACCATAGAAATGGCATTGGCATTCTTTTCAATGATCAGCTTGGTAAGCAGATAGATCAGGAGGGCAAACAGCACAACTGCAAATACATTGATCAGCTGGAACATTTCTCCCATAGACACATCCAGCTGACGGCTGACCTTTGTCAGATCGTCCTCCGTAATTGTTGTTGCGATCAGATCCTCATCCAGATCTGTGATCTTTTCCCGGGAAAAATAACCGTTAAAGTAATCTTCCTTTTCCCCGAAGTTTTTCCTGTAGGAAGAAATCGGCATAAATACCGTCAAAGATGCCGGATAATCGTAGATTCCCTGCACCAAAAACTCATAGGTCTCACTTCCGTAAGCTTCCTTCAGAACAATGGTATCCCCAGTCTTTATCTTATACTTTTCTGCATAACCGTCAGAAATCAGAACTCCATTTGTTGGAAGCTCCGCGCTTACATACGCACTGTCGTCCGAGATTCCATAGACCGTTATGGTCTCTCCTTCCTGATCCGGCAATACATTTTTCATGGAATTCATGCAGAATTTTTCCGCTGACTTTTCATTTGTTTTCAAAGATGGAGTAAGAAATTTCTGCAGCATTCCCATAACCGTATATTTCTCATCCTCATCTGGCTCCTCCGGTACATTCAGCACATACTGGTACGGTGCGATCATATTCTTCAAAATTTCTTCCTGATAATGATCCAGAAGCGGCTTCATCATCATTCCAAAAAGCAGCAGTACATTTGCAAAAAAGATTCCAATAAACAAAGTCAGATAACTGGACTTATTCTGTAGGATAATACGCAGCCGGAAACGGTTGAAAAACTTAAAGTCCGGAAGGCGCACAGCTTTTTTCCGTTTGGAAGCAGATAGATCATGACGCAGAAATTTCAAAGGAGAAAGACGCAGTTTCCCTGAAATCAGAATTAAATTGATTCCCAGCATGATCACTACCGGAACCACTGTGGTCAGTATAAATGCATCTGCATTCCAGCGTGTTTCATAAGTAGGCAGGCTGTAGCTGCCATAATACATGCCTGCACAAAGCTCTTTAAAGGAGGTGTAGCCCAACACGTTTCCAAGAACAGAAGCAACCACAGTTACGATCACCGGCATGGAAATATAGTGGACCAGAAGTTCTCTTCTGGAATATCCGGAAGCACGCAGAGTCCCGATCACAGAAGCTTCTTTTGTAATGGTATTATTTGTTGTAACTGCAAACACAAAAGCAATGATGACGATCAGAATATACAGCAGCACCTCCATCATAGCCTTATCACCGCCCATATCTTCACCGGTAAAAGTGATGGCCTGATTGGAATAGGCCGGGATAAAACCTGTCACATTTCCATATTTGACCAGAACCTCCAGAAAATCCTCTGACATGTTTTTCGCTTCAATATCATCCTTTGGTGCAGTCTCATACTGCCAGGAATAGCGGTACTCCAGATGGGTTGTTCCAAAAGCATCCGCACCTTTCTCGGTCATAATACCCACGCCAAATTTTACAGCATCAAACATCATATCGCTGTTATCGGAAAATAAACAACTGTAGTCAGGTAATGCCACCAGTCCGGTAACTGTCAGTTCTTCTCCTGCGATTTTCAGCTTGTCACCAACCTTCAGCTTGTTATTATCTGCATACATCCGGTCAATGGCAATCTCGTTCTTTGCAGCTGGCATTCCCCCTGACATCAGGCACACAAGATTCATATCAGTACGCTCCTGATAGATACGCATGGTTCCCTCTTCGTTTCCGTCCAGATCCGCATCTGTGGCCTCATCCCGATAAAAATTTTCGCAGATTCGTACTTTTCCATTTTTTTCAATTTTCTTTAAATCGCTTTCGCTGGCTTTCGAAGAAAGGGTAAAGTTGCCATGCTCAATGTTATATTTTTCGAAACCTTCGTCATAAGCAGCCAGCATACTGTCATCAGCCACAAGAAAGCCCGAAACAAAGCCTATGGTCAGTGTCATAAACAGAAAGATCACAATATATTTTCCGAAATCACTTTTCAATTCTCTTGGAAGACGTTTCCACAATGGATTCTTCATAGCGCACCGCCTTACCAGTCCAGATCGTCGGCTGCGACTTTGGACTCATTGAGATAGTTTTTGCGGATCTGACCGTCACGAAGCTTCACTACGCGGTCTGCCATATTCTTAATGGCATCGTTGTGGGTAACCATGATGATGGTATTTCCGTACTTCTGGTTGACCTGCTCGATCAGACGCAGAATTTCCTTGGATGTGTTGTAATCCAGTGCACCTGTAGGCTCGTCGCAGAGAAGAATGTCCGGATTTTTTACAATAGCACGACCAATGGCCGTTCTCTGCTGCTGACCGCCGGAAAGCTGGTTAGGCAGCTTATGTCTGTGCTCATAAAGCCCCAGTGTATGAAGCAGCTCGTCAATATCCAGTGCCTTATCGCTGAGATATGCGCCCACCTCAATATTTTCCTTTACATTTAAATTTGGGATCAGATTATACATCTGAAAAACATATCCCAGATGCTTCCGGCGGTAAAGAGTCAGCGCTTTCTCCTTCATATCTCCTGTTTTTTCCCCATCTATGGAAATATAGCCCTCATCTGGCTCATCAATTCCACCGATAATATTCAAAAGTGTGGATTTTCCAGAACCAGACGGTCCAAGAAGCACGCAGAATTCCCCTTTTTCCACAGAAAAATCAATTCCCCGAAGAACCTCTGTCCTGCTGTCTCCGGAACCAAAGCCTTTCTTCAAATCTTTAATTTCAAGAAACATCTCTTTTCCTCCCTGTAAACCATTATCGTTCATGAACATTTTTCATAAAAAACAATTACAAGCATTCATCATTCTGTCTTTTGTTAGTTTATGCTAACTTATATTTATCATACCTCTTTTATCCGGTTATGAAAAGGAGGGGAATTGAGAATAATTCTCAACATCTGCATTTTCGCTTTTTCGAAAATTATTTTGTTAAAAATCACCTTTACCAAATTTTTCTTCTTAATTTTTTACATATTTTTTCACAGAAAATGTGGCATTTCCATAAAAAATTCGATATAATATTCACAATGTTTATAGTTTTTCACAACATTGTGAAATCTGTTATTCGGGAGATTTTTGCATGAAAAAAATAGCACTTATTACAGATGGCTGGGGACGTTATGTAACCTATACCTGGATTCAGGGATATCGAAATTACATGGCTGCCCACCAGTCAGATATGGATTTATATATTTTTCAGAGCTTTGGGAATTTCAGTATGGATGAGAAGCATAATGCAGGAGAATATAACATTGCACGGCTTCCGGATTTTTCAGAATTTGACGGCATCCTTCTGGATCTTGCCACCGTGTCCCAGCCAGACCTGATTGCAGAGATAATTGAACGCGCGAAGCTCAGCAGCATCCCAGCAATTTCTCTTCTTGAGCAGATTCCAGGACTGTACCATTCCGGAATTGACAACTACGAAGCCATTAGCCGGATTGTTGAGCACCTGATCACAGAGCATGGATGCCGTACCTTAAATTTCATCGGCGGGCCAGAATTTAACAGGGAAAATCAGCTCCGTTTCAAAGCTTACAGGGATGCCCTTCTTCGCCATGGGATTCCTTTCGAGGAGCAGCGTGTGATCCATCATAATTATGAAATTGAAACCGGAATCCAGGCATTTTCCACATTTAAAGAGAAAAACCTGCTTCCAGATGCCTTTGTCTGTGTCAACGACAATACAGCTGTAGGCGTCTGTCTGGCCGCCAAGGAAGCCGGATATTCTATTCCCGGGGATTTTCTGGTAACCGGTTTTGACAACGAAGACAAGGCTTCCTATTATGAGCCCAGAATTACCACAGTAGGCTTCTCCAAAGCCGATATCATGGAAAATGCCCTTTTAATGCTGGAAAAAATCTGGAATGGAAATGCAGAGGAAACTTATATATACGCACCTTTCACCTACGTTTTTCAAGAGAGCTGCGGCTGTGTTTCCCAGAATCCACCTGACCGTGGAGAGTATGTAATCAAGCGCATCGTTGCAGAAGCACGCCAGAGCGATATGCAAAACTGGATGATGGATCTGAACCGTGTTCTCCTGGACTGTGCAGGATACACAGAGCTTGCAGGACGTATGCAGAATTGGCTGACAAAGCATGGCTGCGGAAATATTTATCTGTTAATGAACCCGGATATCTTTATGAGTGAAAATATGGATGCACTGCCTGAGCTTCCGGAGGATACTTATCAGACAGAAGGATACCCTAAGGAGATGGCACTGGTTTACCCGCCCCTGGATGGTACGAACCGGCTTCACCTTAATCTGCAAGAAATTCTTTTACTTCCACAGATAGAAGCAACCAGAGGACAAAATATTTACCAGTTCTGTCCTCTGCATTTTCGTGAACGGGAGATTGGCTTTCTGATCATCACCAATTGTGATTATCTTCTGGAGCATCAGTTCCTGTTCGAAACCTTAAATGCACTCCAGACTTCCATGGAAGCCCTGTATGCAAGACTTACCCTGCGTAAAATGAATAAACAGCTTTCTCAGCTTTACATCCATGATTCTCTCACCGGGCTCTACAACCGGATGGCTTACGAGAAGCTTGCCATGCCTCTTTTCCATCAGTGTATGCAGGAAAAGAGACCAGTTGGAATCATGTTTGTGGATGCAGATCACCTGAAATATATTAATGACACCTTTGGACATGATATGGGAAATCTTGCTATCAGCAGCATTGCTTCCGTCCTGCGGCAGCACTGTCCGGCAGAGTCCGTTTCCATACGCTATGGAGGCGATGAATTCGTATGCGTAATTCCTGATTATGATAAACAAAAAATACAGGAGCTGGCTCATACCCTTCTGAATTCTCTGGAAGTGTTTTCTGCCAACAGTCGGGTGGGCTTCCCCATTGAAGCAAGCATCGGATGGGTAATTGCCGATGATCCGGGGCTGACCTTGAATGATTATATCAATCTGGCAGATGAGAAAATGTATTCTGAAAAAAAAGCGCGGAAGGCTGAGCGAAAGATTTGATCTGGAGCTTTATCTTGTTTCTGACAAGAATCCCGCCACAATAAGTATCAGATTCAGGCTATGTCGGTGTTTTCATTTTGATCTGATATATTCTATGAATATAAATAACATGTTTTAACGCCTAAAAAGACACCAGATTCGTTCAGGAAAATCTGGTGTCTTATAAAAAATACCGTATCATTTTTGAATCGCAAAACGTGCCTGCTCCAGATTTTTCCTGTCTACAAGTATTTCGTACTGCTTGGCTTGCTCCGCTGGATTTCCTGCACTTCCCACACGTCCCCTGAGTGTTCCGCTACCAGCCCATTCTCCCAGCTGATCTTTTACTTTGTACTTATACTTGATATTCTGACTATCCAGAATATCCCGGATCTCATTAAATCTTTTCAAGTCTGTGCCAATCCATAGGCTTTCTGAATTAAGTACTGTGAACATTTTTCCTCTCTCCTTCCGCGAACTTTAATTCACTCAATAATTTTTCCGAACAAGCTTCACGCTTTTGTTTGAATTACCGTACCATAATTATAGTATTATTTCAATATTGGATTTATATTTCTTATTACCCGCGGTCTGATTTTGTGTACAAAAAAAACAGAACCATCGATTTCTCAATGATTCCGCTTCTCAATTACGTGTGTTAGAGGATTCGAACCCCCGGCCTTTTGGTCCGTAGCCAAACGCTCTATCCAGCTGAGCTAAACACACATTTATTACTTGTGAAGTATTTGTCCCTCACAACAATGGATATTCTACACGATACCTGTGGTTTTGTCAACACCTTTTTGAAATTTTTTTAAAATATTTTTTTATAGGTATTTTTTGCACGATTGGTACTATTTTAAAGACTCTATCAGAGCTCTCTAACTTCTTCCAGCATGACGGTGCCTCCCTATCTCCTGGCTTTCTTCGCCTGCCAGTTCAGCACTGCGCCAATCATATAAATAGCCGGGAACATCAGCATTCGGATCACGGAAGCCGGATCGAAATCTCCGAAGATCATAGTAACGATCACTTCTGCCACAACCTCTGCAATAAGAAGGCCTCCCATTCCCACACAAAGGCCTGCATTCTCCACCTTACCAGCCTGTTTCACACCAACCACGCCAGCTGCCAGATAGATTACTCCTGCCACCAGAACCATCACATTGCTTGCAACCAGCTGGCTGTAAGTCATACCGTTCTGATTCAGATATTCTACAACTGCGCTGTCACTACTGCCCTTCATAACCAGAGAAAGCGTGTTTCCACTTCCAAATGCCAGCAGAACGCCAAGAAACAGAAGAAGCATGCCGCCAACCTTCAGGATTGTCTCTCCCGGTGCCTGTTTTTTTAACATAATCCAATACTCCTCATTTCGTAGAATTTTCAAAATATTACAAACACAGCCCTCGCTCCCAAAAATAAAAAGCCCGAAACAGAGTCCCAAAGGCTCTCTGTAAGTTTTCAAACAGCTTCTGACATCTTTTTAATAAAAATCACGGACAGACCTAAAACGTCTGTCCGCTAATTTCAAATTATCCGTAGTTCAAGAAACTATTTTCCTAGAGCATGTTTGAAAAAGGCTCTAGAGCGTCAAAGCACCTGCTTACGCATCCAGAAGAAACGCCTTATAAGCCTTCTTCGCCTCGTAAACATCCGCCTTGCTGGTAACCTCCCACGGTGCATGCATACTGAGAACAGAAACACCGCTGTCAATTACTTCCATACCATAAAGAGCTGCGATAAAAGCGATGGTTCCGCCGCCGCCTACATCAACCTTACCAAGCTCAGCTGTCTGGAAGCAAACCTTATGGTCGTCAAAAATTCTGCGGACTCTTGCAACATACTCAGCATTGGCATCATTGGATCCGGATTTTCCACGGGCACCTGTAAACTTGTTGAGAACAATACCTCTTCCAAGATAAGCAGAGTTCTTTTTCTCAAAAGCTTCTGCAAATGCAGGATCATAGCCGGCACTTACATCTGAGGAAAGCATGCTGGAATGCTTCAGCGCCTTTCTCAGTCTGAGATCTGAATACTGTCCCATTGCATCCAGAACCTCTGCTACACTGTTCTCAAAGAAATGAGACTGCATACCAGTTGCTCCCACGCTTCCGATCTCTTCCTTATCTACAAGGAGACAGCAGCTTGTACGCTTCGGTGCTTCCATCTCAAGAAGAGCCAGAAGGGAAGTATATGCGCAAACTCTGTCATCCTGTCCATAACCCGCGATCATGCTGCGGTCAAGACCACAGTCACGAGCCTTGCCAGCTGGAACGATCTCAAGCTCTGCAGAGAGGAAATCTTCCTCTTCTACACCGTATTTCTCATTCAGAATACGAAGCACGTTCTCCTTAACAGCCTCTTTCTTCTTATCATCCGGAAGGTCCTTCAGCGGCTGGCTTCCGATCAGGATGTCAAGTTTCTCACCCTCAACAGCCTCAGAAGCCTTCTTCGCCATCTGCTGTCCTGCAAGATGGATCAAAAGGTCTGTGATGTAAACAACCGGATCGTCCTCGTCCTCTCCGATGGTTACGTTTACAACTGTGCCGTCTTTCTTCGCAATCACACCGTGCATTGCCATCGGAAGGGCAACCCACTGATATTTCTTAACACCGCCATAGTAATGGGTGTCAAGATAAGCCAGATCGGTATCCTCATATAACGGATTCTGTTTAATATCCAGTCTTGGGGAATCGATATGTGCACAAAGGATATTCATACCCTCGGCCAGATCATCCTCTCCAATGTGATACAGGGCAATGATCTTCTGCATTCCAACCTGGTAAACTTTATCTCCTGCTTTCAGATCTTCGCCATTTTTCACCTTTTCTTCAAGGGAAACATAGCCTGCTTCCTCAGCCTCTTTCACAATCTGTGTGATACATTCACGTTCTGTCTTTCCTACATTTAAGAAATGACGATATTTCTTTGCCACAGTTTCCAGATCCTGCATATCAGCATCTGAATATGTGAGCCATGCGTTTGGACGTTCCATAATCTATATCCACCTTTCTCCTGTTTTCATTTTACACAGGGAAAATAATCCCTGTGTTTTCCTCATCCAAAATTCATTATAGCGTATAACCAGGTAAAAAGCTACCTGCAAATAGGTTTTCTTGCACAAATCTTTTGCCGCGCAGTCCAACACTTTGCACTGCCTTTTTTGATATGGCCAAATCCGGTTCAAGGTCTCCTGTATCGGTTAAAACAAGCATATACTTCCTGTCGTCTTGGCACTGCATAGCCGCAGGAAGTATATCCTTCTGACAGAAAAGACAGCCCTTCTTTTTCCAATTTACTGCAAAGCAGCTCCACAATTTCCGGCAGTGTTCTTTTCCCATCAATCAGTTTTTCCACTGCATATTTCAGCAACGCTCCTAAAGCTCCTGTCTGCTCACTGTCGATCAGCTGTTCCACATATCGCAGATCCACTTCCTGTTTTCCAATGGAAAAACCATCTCTGCCATGTACCTTTACTTTCAGCCTTTCCGGCTTATCCTGTGCCTTAGAATGACCGTAATAAGCCTTCTTGGAACCGTTTAACGGCATATTTTTTGACATGATGCGATGGCTTTGTGGTGCTTTAAATCCAGCTGCCATATTCTCATTTAAAGGATAATCCCTGCAAAGTTCCCGGACTTTTTCTGTGATATCTACCGGCATATAATTGTCCATCTGGATCACGGTATCTGCAATATGGAAAAAAGCCCCGGAGCTTCCGGCAACCAGAATTGTGGAAATCCCCTCCTTTTCATACAGATCCCGGGCGCGTTCCAGGAATGGGGTGATCGGCTCTTTTTCCCGGCTGATCACATGCTGCATAAAGGCGTCGCGCACCATAAAATTAGTAGCAGATGTATCTTCATCCAACAGAAATACCTTGCTTCCAGCCTCTATTCCCTCCACGATTCCTGCTGCCTGGGAAGTACTTCCGCTGGCATCTTCCGTAGAAAAACAGGTGGTATCTTTTTTATTGGGAAGGTCATTTATAAACAGAGAAATATCCACATCTTTCACAAATCTGCCATCCTCAGAACGCAGCTTCTGGGCTGTGGAATCCGTGATCACATATTCTCTTCCATCTCCCTGAATGTGGTTATACACGCCCAGTTCCAATGCATTCAGAAGGGTAGATTTGCCGTGATAACCACCACCAACGATCAACGTGATTCCCTTAGGAATTCCCATTCCGGTTATTTTTCCCTTATGGGGAAGCGCCATAGTCACCCGAAGACTTTCCGGCGAAGAAAATGTCACGCTCCCCTTCATCGGCTTAGATGAAATACCGCTCTCTCTTGGCAGAATCGCGCCGTCATTTACAAAAGCAACCAGGGAACGCTTCTTTAATTCTTCCCTGATATACGCCTGATCTTCTGCCAGGAAAATAGTATTTTCCAGATCTTTTCCACTTAAATTTCTGTATACAAATGCTTTTTCCACACAAACCGGCAGAAATTCAAAGAAAATTTTTTCCAGCTCTCCCGCATTTATGGTACGTCCATTTGCCGGAAATCCTACAAAAAACCGGACGGTAATCCCCTGCTCTGTAATCTCACAGGCCGTTCGCTCCAGCACCTCCTGACCGCATCTGGTCACAGAAATAAGTCCACTTTTTCCAGAGCCTTTTGCCCGAAAAGTATAGCGGTTCACCTGCTGTTCAAACTGTCTGGTAAGATAGTCTGCCAAAGTAATTCTGGTCAGTTTATCTTTATAGTATTCCGCTGGAAATCCAGCTTCTCTGTGAAAAATTTTCACACTGATATGGGACGGTGACGCAAATGGATCGCCCTGTACATGATCAATTGACAAAACATATTTGTTAAACTGATATGCCCCTTTCAGGGATTTATAGGCAGGATAGCTCTTCCGATTGATGGAATGAAGCATGTCCTGCAGCTGATTTGATGACTGCATAAGTACCTCCATTGTCTATAATAACATTGTCAAGCAACGATATCACGCTCTAACTCTTCGCCGCATTCAGTAATAATACTAATTTTTCCCACAACGTAAAACCACCGCCCAGTCAGCGTTCTTGCCAACAGACGGTGGTTTATTTATACATTTTTTAGGGAAAGGAAAGAGTTTTTCTTAAGAGTTCTTTCTCTTAAGATGTATATATCATACCTCATAATTGTGAAAGGTATTTGTCCAAATTATAATTTTTTTCTAAAATTTCTAAAATGAAAATAACTAATTCGTAACTGGCATCACAATTCCATCCCTGTTCTTCCCATTGTGTCCTGTTTTCAGATCATAACGTTTCATTATCTTCTGAAAGTCAGAACATAACTCTTACCATCCGTTAATACTATGAAGATTACTGTTCACGCCCTTCACAACAACACACTTCTCAATGCACAATGTCAGTCGTGTCTCTGATCCTTATTTCCATACGCTTCGCAAAATCTTGCTGCAAATGCCGGCGGCTCATTGTTGGCATAAAGGTGGGAAATATCGCCGAAGGAGCTCATACGGAAAGCAGCAATTCCCTGACGGCGTTCTTCTGTGGTCAAAGTTGTCACAGAGGATGGGGCAGCCACGCAGCCATGCCAAAGTACCATCGGAGAGATATTCAGTAGATGGCTGAGAAGTACACACTCCAATCCAAAATGACAGAAGAAAATAATCGTGTCATTATTCTCTTCATTTACTTTATAATAGTGACCTTTCCTCTCATATCCATGCTTCACGAGAAGCTTGTCGAACTCCTCGATCACACGGTCATACTCTTCTTTCACATGCCCTTCCTGCATAGCCTCATTCTCAAACCAGTGGTCATACTGGAAAAAGCGCTCGTCTGCCATCCAGTCCTGTGGAATCCAGTCCCATGCAATAATCTTCTTATCTTTCACATCCGGGCGCCAGATCTGACAGGGAAATTCCTTCAGCCATTCACACTCTGTGGCTGTTCTTCCCATCTTTTTCAAGGTCGGAGCCGCAGTATCCTTCGCTCTTCCAAGGGGGGATACATAGAAAGCTTTTACATCTAATTTGGAAAGCTTCTGTGAAAGATACTCCACCTCTTTCCAGCCTTTTTCTGTAAGGGAATCTATATCATAATCCGGGTCACCATGGCGTACAATTAATAATTTCATAATGTCACTCCTCGTTATTTCGCTTTTGAATCACTAATAATTTCAAGCTGTTTCTTATTTCATTGAACAATAACGATTTTAGCATATCTTCACAGATAATTCACCATATTTCTTACCGTCATTTCTTTACAATTTTTATGAAAGAAGTATATAATAATACTATATCAACGGGTCTTTTGACGCTCATATCTTATATGAATTCAAACAGACGCTGATCGGATCATACCTTAATAAATACAAGAACTAAGTGGACGCAATAACCACTTTCAGATTACATTTTATCCCTCAATATAACTCAATTTACGATTCAAGCGAGGTACCCACATGAAAAAACTTGCCGTCATTTTCCCAGGTGTCGGTTATACCTGCACCAAGCCCCTTCTCTATTATACTGCTTCCATGGCTGCTGAGCGTGGTTATGAAATCATCCGCCTTGACTATGGTCAGGACATTCATACCTTCCACGGCCGCACTCCAGCAGAACTGGAACCTATCATAAAACTGGCAATAAAAAGAACGCTTCCCCAGTTGGAAAACGTTCCTTTTTCTGAATACGATGATATAATTTTTATTTCCAAAAGCATCGGCACCACAATTGCCTGCCAGCTTGAAACAGCCCTGCAGCTGAAGGGAAAAGTCCATCAATTTCTTATGACTCCAATTCCTTCTACCCTCCGTTATCTCTCCGATATCAACGGGCTCTTCTTCGCCGGAACCGCTGATCCCTATATGCCGGAGTCCAAGATCCGCGCCGCAGCCAGAAACTTCCCTGATAAAACCGGCGGGATTTTCGAGGGCTGCAACCACTCCCTGGAGCAAAAAGGCGACACTTTAGGTGCGCTGAAGAATGTCAGACTGATTGTAGAATGTCTGGATAAAATGCTAGTCTGATTTTTGTTTTCTATTAACAGGGAAGAAGCACTTCCCTGTTTGTTCCATAAAAGATATTATTATGTCCAATTAATCTGTCTAAAATTTCTTCCATCCGTTTCCAGTTATTATTTACATCAAACTCATAGCTGTGTCCCCATATGTAAAATAACTGCTTTTCTTCACTTTTTTCTTTTAAAAATTTCTCCAGAAGTTCCCATATATTTTCGTCAGCATGATGACAAGTTGGTTTAAATATCAATAAATTCTTTTGTAATTTAAATGCTCCGGAAAACACAACTGACCGTGCATATTGAATTTTACATTTTTTCAATATCTGAACCACTTCATCATTATATGTTCCATAAGGATACGCCATACCGGTAATCTGGCAGTCAAACATCCGTTCCAGATTTTGTTTATCCAGGAAAACTTCATTATATACAGTGTCTTTATCAAGCTTTGTTAAATCTTGATGAGTCAATGTATGAACCGCGATTTCATGACCCTTATACAATTCTTTTAATCCTTCTGCATTCATATGATGCACTCTTACATTACCAAAGTCATAATGGCTGGCATATGTCTGCATTCCACTGTTTATATTGAATGTTGCTTTTACATGATAATAGTTGAACATGTCTACCAGTCTCCTGTCCTGGCAAACTCCATCATCATAGCTAAATGTTACTGCCTTTTGTTTCCCATCCCACATATATTCTGTAGCCTCGTTTCATATCCTTCAAGCTGCATGCTCCAAACGGCTCCTTCACATACAATCTTTGTTGTTTGTTTCTCTCCTGAATTATTAATAACAACTAATTTTTGTGCGTCTGGATAATAGGCACATTCCACATGCAGATTATCTGTAATGCATTCTGCCTGTTCTTCCCGTCCAGCCTCTAATATCAATTGCAACAATAATCTGGTACTTTCCTCTGAAAAAGCAAATCCCGTCATATAAATTCCACTTCCTTTTCCAAACTGGTGTCTGGTAATACCCGGATACCCACCTGCAGCCTCTGCCAATACCTCTGTTTTTTTATCTGTCAGGTATATATGTTCCATTACTGGCCATTCCAGTATATCTAATATATGATTTTGTGGTGCTTTTACTTCATACTCCCATTTTCCATGACATACCCTTGCCCCATTATCTTCATCTACGCCCAGTACCTGTGCCAATCTGAAAAACGTATCATATCCACTGGTTGCTGATGGCTCGCCAATTCCAATAAAACAGCCCCCTTCATATACCCACTTTGTAATTGCCTCAACAACTTTCACGTCTTTCCAGTTATCACCGCCACTCCATGCGTCACCCGCTTTTCCTGCATTAATAATGACTTTGTATCTGGATAAATCTCCGCTTCTGGCTGTCTCAAAATCAATAAAATCAACATCCACAGGCAAACCTGAAAGCGCCTCATTTATATGAATCAAATTATGCATATATGTTTCATGAAAATGTCCAGACAAAGTCCATGAACGCAATTTGCCCCAACAATGTAAAACCGCTACTTTGGTTTTCAAGGTCCAAGGCTTTCCTTTTTCATGAAAAGACTTCAACATGCGAAATTCATCTGCAACTTTTTCAATGTAATCGCAAAAATCCGGATAATTCTCCGTAAGATGTAAATATCCGCCTAATCCAATTCTTTGAATCGGTTCACGCAACAATGCACGCCTTACATTTCTCCAATACTGCATTGCATCCCTTGTAGGATTTCCTCCCTCTGTAAATGTAGGAGCTCCTCCAAGCCCCACCGGGAAAAGATAAGGATGAAGCCTGAGTTCATGAACTTCTGTATCTACACCTGCACAAAGACGTGCTTCATACCCGGAAAATACGCATTTAATAATCCCATCAAAACCAAATTCATAAAATCTGTCATTATATGGTTCAATTCCAACCCAGCTGTCATCGTAAAATACGTAAGCCTTTTTTCCATATTCATGCACAATATCTATTAGTTTTTTTCCAAATGAAATTACAAAATCATTAATAAATTCCATCCAGTCTTTTTTTGCTTTTGTTGGCGGCATATGGGTTACCCGATATTTCCCCTGATTCACAAAATCCTCTGCGGTAAGTGCATATCCATATTTCTGTTCGAAATTGTGTAAAGCAAGAGGACTCACTGTAAAATCGTAGGAGCCCCAGTCTGTAAATAAATTTCGTTTTCTGGCATCGCTTCCCCAAATCCAGACAAAATTATAAAACATAGAGGTAAAACGAACCACTGTAGTTGCAGGATGTTCTTCGCACCATTCTTTCATCCAATTAATTAAATAAACCTGTGTTTCAGCGTATACAGGATCTATCGGTATAAGATGCTCTTTATCCCAGTTATTGGTAATATGATTATACATGGAAATTTCTTCCCAAATTCGATATGCCAGAAAGCTGACTGTATATTTGTGCCATAATACACAGTTTTCAATCCTGACAACACCTTTTTTCTTATCATAACTCCAGTTTTCTTTATTTACTTCCTTGTCAGTTGTGCGGTCATACACCTGCCAGTACCCCAAAGCTTCTGCACTGTCATTAATTTTAAACTGCTCCTGAAAAAACTCTTTTAAGAGCTCTAGTTCTAGATAATGCTCAACTGCAGTTTTCGGTTCTGTGACAAGAAAAGTCTGCTGCAATTTATCCAAATTTTCCATAGCCCAGGGATTATGACCGCGGATAATACAAATAGTAGAATAAATACCATATCCTGCCTCCGTTATCTCCGGAGACAGTTCTGTCCCATCAGAATCCCTTATTACATCTGCTCCCCATTTTTTTGCAAGTTCTAAGGTCAATTTTTCATAACCAGCCTCACCAGGCAAGGTAAAGCCACCTTTATTTTCTAACTCAGTCATAATTTTTGCCCTCTTTCAAGTAGTAGTACAAAGCCCAGTCCTGATCATTCGCCCATGGATCCGCATACTGGCATCTTACCTTATTAACCATAAAAGGATATACATATGCGCAGCTTGCACTTCCGTCACCATTTATCATACTTAGTACACCTCGCAATGAATTTTCCGCCTTTACACCATATAATCTCTCACCGGTTATTTTTTCATATTCCCGAAAAGCAACACCACTTAAAGAACTCCAGTAATGTGGAAATGTATCTCCAAGATTTTTGTACTTTCCAAACCAATATCCATCCCAATGACGAACCGCATTTTCATACATATGAAAATCTGGCTGATGTCCATTAAACAGCACCAGTACAGCTAATTGTTTCTTTCCTTCTTCCAGATATAATATTTTTCCTGTAAGTTCGTATAACTGAAAAAGATAATTTACTGCAGGGGCAACAATACTCTGCTCATATTTTACTTCATGCGGTGGATAACATAATCCGTTTTTTATAAGCATTTTGCCATGTGTTTCATAGTATCTCAGAAGTTCCTCTGCCTCTCTTTCCATACCACCCGATTTCAATAAATTCACAGATTCCAGCATAGGGATTCCAATTGCATAGAATGAAGCTCCGTCTTGTGCATAATAAGATTTCACAATTTTATACATATTTTTAAGATCAGCAACCTCATTATACAATCTGTATCTTTCCATAAAAAAAATTGCAAGCCATGGATAATTGTACAAACGGTTCCAGGTATTATCTCTTCCTGCATCATTGTATACAATACCTGTATTCTCATCGTAGAGCTCTCTGTATATGTATTCGGTATATTTCTGCAGTGCTTTTTCCACTTTCATATCTTTATTTTTCTGCAGCCAGAGCGCCAGAAGTGCCCCCATTCCCACTCTTTCCCTGCCACCGTTATGATCGTATTCTTTTTCATAAACCAATCGCTTATCTTCATTATCATAAGTAAGAAATGCACCATCCAAAAGGCTTCCACTGCAAAAATACTGCTGTTTTTCAACAATAAATCTGCATCTTTTTTCTGCAAGCTTCTCCACCCTTGGTAATACCAGAATAACCGCAGATGTACTGTATTCTCCTCTCTTTATGAAGAACTCTTTTTCACCCTGACTTACAGAATCCATTTTAATTTTATAATCTATGCAATTACCGTTTTCTGTTTTTTTAGTTGAAATTTTTTCACCTACAAGAGTGACTTCGATTTCTTTTTCATGCCAGATATCTTTATCTGCTTTTATATGAAAACTTAAGTTCTCGCCCTCAAAATAAATTCCATGTTCCAACTGTATCAACAGCTGTCCTTCCTGATGAAGCAATTTCTCTTCAAAATCCCTTTGATCGTCATACCAGAAAAGATCCCATTGAATCACGGTTCTTTCTTCTGGTTTTAAGTTGTTTATTTTAGGATTTAATATAATAGTTCCGCGATCATTGCTGAGTTCTTTTTCATTTCTTATAATGCTATAGCCTTCTATTTTGCCTTCTTTCAGAACCAACCCAAGATTTGGTTTTTCTCCTCCCATTCTGATCCCGGCAATATAACTCTGACTTTCACCGCAACGGATGTGTGCATGACAGCGCTCTCTCATACAGATTTCAGCAGCCGTATAATTATCAGGAAACGGTACCGCAATACCAATTTCACCTTTTTTGTGAAAATACTCCCGATCCCGATTATTCACAAAAATATATTTTTCAGTTATCTTTCCTTTTGTAGATACCGTTCTTTCTATTCTACCTGTAATTCCGTCTGGAAGAAACATTTCTCCCCATTTTTTACCTGTGGCAACCCAGTTCATTTTATATTTGTCATTTTTGTTTACAATGCTTTCCAACTGATGATTTTCATTCTCTTTAACAATAAATTCCATACCTAATCCTCCATATATCATCCTTTTACAGATCCCGCCATTACACCACTGATAATATATTTCTGCATAAATATATAGAAAACCAGCAGCGGCAATATACCTAATACCATCATTGGAAACAGACTAGTCCAGTCTGTAGAAAACTGACCGATATTGCGATATACTTCCTGTAAAATAACATCTTTTTCTCTTTTCTGTATAAAATACAACGGTCCCATAAAATCATTCCATACATTTAAAGTATTTAAAATTACGATTGTAGCAATCATCGGCTTCAGCAATGGAAGCACAATTGTACCAAAAATTCTGAATACTCCTGCACCATCAATTCTGGCAGCTTCTTCCAGTTCTATAGGAACTGAAGAAATGGAATTTTTCATTAAAAAAGTAGCAAATGGAATATTGATAGCAATATCAATAAAAATAACTGCTGTCAGCGTATTCATTAAATCCAGGCTTCTTACCAGCTTGTACAGACCAAGAACTGCCATCTGGTATGGAAACATCATTCCGGAAAGAATTACCAGAAAAATAATTTTTGTAATTTTACTTTTCTCTTTGCGGTTTAAAACATATCCACACATAGTACTGCACATTACAATGCCAAATACAGCACATATTGTAATAAAAAGAGTATTTCCAAATGCTCTTGGATACTGCATTTTTTCAAATGCATTGATATATGGTGTAATATCCCAGAAAGACGGAAGTGCCATCGGCTTTGCAGCCGCTTCAGTTCCTGACTTAAACGTAGTAACAAGCAGATAATAAATAGGAGTTAAAACAATAAACGTGATAATTAGCAAATAAACATGCTTCAAAATCTCCATAATATTTTTTTTCGTTTTCATCAGTTTAAATACTCCTCCCATTTTTTAAATATTCCAAGCATTACAGCGGAAACAACCATTGTCATCAACAGAAATACAATTCCAAAAGCTGATGCATAACCGAAATTTCCATCTGAAAATTTTGAGTACATTAATGTCAGAATAGTTTCTGTCTGATGTGCCGGACCTCCGTTTGTAGTTGACAAGACAAGATCAAATACTTTCAGTCCTGAGATCGTGCTTGTTACAAAATTAATTTTTATGGCAGGTGCAAGCCCTGGTAATGTAATATGCCAAAACTGCTGCCAACTGTTAGCTCCATCCACAGAAGCAGCTTCATAAAGATCTCCACTAATACTTTGCAAACTTCCTATGTAAATTACCATAGACCATCCAAACCACTGCCACACTGAAATTGCAATTATGGAAAATATAGCGATTTTTCCATTTCCGAGAAAGTTGATTTTTTCAAATCCCAGTTTCAAAAGCACCTGGTTTATCAAACCATAATCACTTGCAGACAGGATATATTTCCAAAGATATCCAACAACCAAGGTGCTTAATACTGCGGGTGCAAAAAAGATTCCTCGGTAAATTGTTCTTCCTCTTAATTTGGAATTCAGAAGCACTGATACAGGAAGAGAAATTAAACTTTGAATGGATACTGTAAGGATTGCAAATACCAGGGTATTCTTTAATCCTTTCAAAATAATTCCATCTGCCAAAAGCTGTTTATAATTTTTCAATCCTGAAAAAACGATATCCGGCGAAAAATTAGTCCAGTTATAAAAACTGTATTTTGTAGTAAAAATAAGCGGAATGATAAAAAACACAGAAAATATAGAAACCGCAGGTATTGCCATGAAAATATATGGCAGATTTCGTTTTACATGATTGGCATTCATACTCTCCTTGCCCTCCTTCTTTTTATGTTTCTATTATAAATTTGATCTTTTTCTCTATAAATCCAAAAAAATTTATATGACTATCGTTTTTTTTATATCCCATTTACTTTTGTTAATTCTATTGATAACATTAACCTCTATTGCACAAAAACAGATCCTGCAAAAAGCTCATTTGCTAAATGCAGGATCGGTTTAATAAATTATGGATAATTTTAAATTTGTTAAATGATTACAATTTACTCATATCTGATTGAGTCAGCTTTTGTATCAATAGCTTTCACAAGATCGTCTCCACTGATATCTCCGGAAATAACACCCTGAAGCTGAGCAGTAAACTCATCAAACAAGGACTGACTTGGAAGATTTACACTCCATCTGTCAGATGGGAATGCAATATTTCCATTGTTAATAATATCTGCAACATATTCATATTCTTCAGGCATCTGAGCCTCAACTCCGCTTCTATAGCTGGTTCCGCCAACATTTGCATCAGCAAATGCCTGCTGAACTTCAACGGAAGCCAGTGCTGTTAAAGTAGCTTCTGCACCATCATGATTTTCCGTATTTACATTAATACCGAAGCATGCAGCTGGTCCGCCTAAAACATATTCATTTTCTCCTGTTTCACTAAGCTGCGGAAGCATTTTAAAGTTAACTCCGGATTCTTTCAGCTCTGTATACTGCCATGGACCTCCATGAAGGAATGCCACTTCTCCATTTTTAAAGCTGTTCAGCATTTCCTGGCAGGAAATTCCCAGAGACTCAGAAGCGATCAGTCCTTTTTCAACTAATGTACACCATTTATTAACACAGTCGTTAATATGTCCGTCCATAGTTACTTCACCCAAAGCAAATTTGGTGTCGAAATCAGTTCCATCAGGGTTTGCTTCTTCATTATTATGATAATAAGAATTTTCCAGATACCCCAGTAAGCTGGATGTTGCAGTTGAGTCATCCGCAATCCCAAAACCATATGCAGTATAGCCTTTTTCATTAATAGTCTCGCAAGCAGCTACAAACTCATCAAATGTTTTTGGAATTTCTACTCCACATTCCTCAAGAATCGAAGCATTACACCAGATTCCGGAAAACCATCCATAGGAAGGAATTCCATAAATTTTTCCATCAGCACTGCAAAGCGACATTCCAGCCTCATTAAACTCTTTTACAAAATCATAATCCGAAATGTCTTCCACGTTACCAGCTTTGATTTCGGCTGGATAGTTTGTTCCATCCATAATAATGTCTGGGCCTTCTCCAGATGCAAGCTGTGTGCTAAGTACATTATTATAATCAGTATTTGCAACATATGTGTACTCAATCACATACTTCCCATCCATCTGCTCATTTACCTTTTCCAGAATAGGATTCATGTCATCCTCATCATACCATCCCATCAAGGTTACCGTCTCTGCATCATCCGCCATAACCAGATTGGAACCGCCTCCAACTACCATTACTGATACAGTGCATGCTGTAAGAAACATGCTAATCACTTTCTTTTTCATTTTTTTGCTACCCCTTTCGTTTATTTTTAAATTGCTTTAAGTATAACGTTCACAGGATACGAAAAAAATAACAAAAAACTTATCTCATTATCAAATTTTTAAGATTTATATCCTATACTTTTCGTTCCAGTGTAATAAAATCTCTTCGTAATTTGATTATAGAGGTAGTTCCTCCCGGACCTGCAAAAATTTCCACACCGTATCCTTCCCCACACAGAATACGAATTCTCTTGTCAACATTGCTTACCCCATAACCAAATTCTTCATGGGACATTTTTCCCTGACCAATTTTTTCATACAACTCAAGTCCATTATCCCTGACAGTCATATAGAGTTCATTATTTTCTGCATAAATCTCAATGGATATTTTTCCTCTTTTTTCTCTCATGCAGTCAATGCCATGCTCAATTGCATTTTCCACCAGAGGCTGCAAAATAAAAATTGGAACCATCTGATCTAAAAGCGAGGGCTCAATTTTATACTCAACATCGAAGCCTTCATCGTGCGCCATAAGCTGCAGTTTCACATAGGCCTTTATATTTTCCACTTCTACATTCAAATGGTCTACGTTTATGCCCTTGTTAAGAGCAGTCCTGTAAAAAGTACCCAGTTCCGTAGTTATCTCGTAGATTCTGTCTTCTCCTTTTTCAATGGCTATCCAATTAATTGCGGAAAGATTGTTATAAAGAAAATGCGGGTTAATCTTTGACTGAAGCAGATCCAGTTCCAGGCTTTTTTTATCCAGTTTCGACTTATACACTTCATCAATAAGCGTTTGTATTTTCCGTAGCATTTTATTAATATTTTCCGCCAGCTCTCCAATTTCATCCTGGGAACTTTCTGCTATCTGAATCTCAAAATTTCCATCTTTTACTTTCTTTACCTGGTCAATAATCTGATACAAATAGTGCAGCAAAGATCTGGCACTTTTATTAACTCCTATAAATCCAAGCAGCAACAGTAAAACTACAATTACAACAGAACCAATGATTCTTGGATGAAAAGCACTTGAGAAATAAGAAGCATCAATTCTGTAAATAATTTTCCAACCGGTGTCATTTAGATTTCTTTCCTCTTCATAGCCAGCACTGTTTTCATTAACTTCCCCCTCATTATTGTATTCTAACAACACAGCTGAACCATTTTTCACCTGGATGTCCACTGGCATTTCCGAGAACATGGATATACTGTCAGAAAAAACTTTTTCCTTTACTTCTGCTCTGAGAACGCCATATACCCGATTTTGAAGGCTCATGGCAATTCTGCGTGTTATAAAATATTTTCCATTTTCATTCCACCACAAAGTATCTGCGCTATTCCAACTCGCTTCATACCAACTGTTATCTTCCAGATCGGAAGCTTTTTTGAATACTGCATCATTGTTAGAAATCCTTTTATCGGAATAAACCTCCATCTTTGAAAAATAGCTGTTGGAAAGCCAGGCGTTATAAATCAGGTTATTTACATTTGAAGTCATCTGAATGCGTTTCTTATACTCAGAATCATCTAAGCTGAGAAATTCCCTTAGTACACTGTTGCAGGTCACATATAATACGGATTTTTCGCACATCTTTATCTGATTCTCAATATTCAGGTGGTTCCGCTCAATGTTTTCTTTCGCTTCCAGAAGCTGCTGCTCCTTGATAAAATTTGTAGATGAGTACAATACAAATATCTCCAGAACCAGCACAGGAAGCATAACTAACAGCGTGTAAATGATCCTTACTTTATTCAAAAATGATTGTTTGTTGATTCTTTTTGCTATCCTATTCACCATTTTGCACCCTTTCCCTGTACTGCACCGGACTGCAGCCTTCATGATTTCGGAAAATAGAAATGTAGTAAGACACATTCAGGTATCCTACCCTCTCCGCCACATCACTTACTTTCATATTTGTCTGACGCAAAAGTTCTTTTGACTTTTCAACACGATACCAGGTAATAAATTTTACCAGATTTTTTCCAGTTTCCATTTTATATAAAGTACTTAGATAGGCAGAGGATACCTGCAGCTGCTCTGCGATATACGATACATTTAAATCACTTTCACTGTATTTTTCATAAACCAGTTCTTTTGCCATGCGGACCAGGCGGTTTTCTTTTACCTCTTCTTTTTTCTCTTCCTGCATTCTATCCAGAACGTTTTCGATTATCTTATTTACCTCTTCCAGTGTCCTTGCCTGATATATTTTCTGAATACATGGTACCATGTCCACATTAGAGTCTGTGTACTCACTGATCTGCTTCATCGCATCCGTAAAAGTATATTTTACATAAATTGAACTAAAGCCAGTCTGCTTCATTATATAGGCAAATACTTTCACAAATTCCTTCTTTATTCCGGAATAATCCTGCATTCTGGCGCAGTTAAATATCCTTTCAAAATACAGGGAAAGCATGTCATTTTCCTTTTTTAGAAAATAATCTTCATCATGAACCAATACCATACTTTTGGATACAAAAAACTGATAGTCAAGCTGGTCTTTCAATTCTGTATATTCTTTTTTCAGTTCTGTAAGACTTTCGGTCTTTTTTCCCAATATAACAAAAATATTTACCTGATATTTTTTCTGGGATTTTTCGATCAATATCTCACATTCTTTTTTCGTTTCTGCTGTCCGATAAAAATCTCTTTCCCGGATCAATAACACTACGATCTGGTTATCTGTGTTTGTAATGATCACAGTTTCTTTTCCAAAATATTCCCTGATATCTTTCAGGTACTCTTCCCATTCAATAGAAAACAAATTAGAATAACAGGAAATAATTACAGGTATACAGATTTTTTCCTGCACAACACTGGTGAATTCATTTTCCAGAGTTTCCCAATGATTTAAAATTCCCTCTTCCAGTTCTTCAGACTCCAGATAATTAAGCAGATTCCAGCTCAGTTTTTGCTGTGCGGCCTCTTCCTTCGCCTGTATGATATCATTTCTATTTTTCTTTTCGATCTCTTTTTCCTGGCAGATTTCTATGATCTTTTCAAAAAGAGCCTTAAACGCATCCAGTTTAACTGGCTTCAAAAGATATTCCTGTACCCCTAATGAAATGGCATTCTGTGCATATTCAAATTCACCATATGCACTGTAAATAATGCATATTGGATTCAGCCCTCTTTTCTGCGTTTCACGTATAAGCTGGATTCCATCCATATAGGGCATTTTTATGTCTGTGAGCAGAATGTCAAAATAATTTTTTTCCATTATTTTCAGCGCATCTTCTCCGTTTTGCGCAAATGCTGTTCTTAATGGAAACCCAAACCTTTTTAATAAAAGCGCAATTCCTTCCCGCTCTTTCTTTTCATCATCCACAATCAAAATATTGTACATAAACTCACCCCTCCATACATATATTTACTCAACTTTATTTCATCATAAAAGAAGCTTTATGTAAATACCGAAAAAATTACCTGAGTATCAATTTTTTATACTACGATACAAAACTTCTAATACACAAAAGAGTTACTATTTCCGCAAGTATCCCTGCACGCAGGTGATATCATGCTTATAGTAACTCTTTTATCTTTATAACAATATTTGCATTTTAATCCGCTAAAGTTATAGTTCACTTATTTCACTTTTACAAACTTCCACTTATTGCAGCAGTTCCATTCAGCATTCCCATCCCCTGCAGTAAGCTTATAGTATCCCTTATCCCAGCTGCATAAGCAAGATCTGAATATCTCTCGTCCCGGGTCTGCAGGCAGGCGATGTAATCATCGATCACACGCTTTACAGTGTGGGATAATTGCAGCTGGTCATATCGTTCTTCCAGATACTTCAGATCCTCATTGTCCTGTCTGATGTAGGAATCATTTTCATCCACCCGCTGCTGCTCCATCACCATTTTCTCAATGTTCTGAAGCATAATCATTTTTGTTGTCATTTTCATTATTGTTTTCCTCCTGATATGTACTTATAGATCACGGTTCATTGGTAACGTTTTCCCGAATCACACAAGCTGTTCTTCTGTGATTCCAAGCTATTTAGGGTTACAATTTAAGCAGTGATAAAAAATCCATTTTTCTCACACTTACCGTCATTATTCTACGTTTTATATCAAAATTTTGCAACAAAAATCGTCCGACAACTTTCCCTATAATTCGACAAAAGTGCTACTGTTCACTGGTAACGTTCCGCGAGGTGTTTTTTGTGAACAAAGCTCTCAGAAAACCCGAGAATTAAGTTTGCGCAGCAAACGCTACTTCTTGTGCTTGTCACAAGAAGGTTCGTCTTTCTGCGCATCGCGAAGCGTGTTACTGGTCGCGAAGTGAACAGTAACACAAAAGCGGCTGGAAAAGCGTGTATTTACACGCTCTAAGCTACGCCCTAAATAAATCTCACCGTTTAAAGTCCAAGAGTATCGTTTACAAGAATAACATGTATTCTATCTTTATGACGAGAATATCTTGTAATCAGAAACTGACAGCAAATCGTATCCGGAGATTTACAGTCAAAACATTTCCCTGCGGTTTTGCAAGGTGTCTTCACCTCAAATCTCTGTGCATTCGCCGGAGCTGCCACATTTCTTGCCCGCTTCATAGCTGCATCAAGATCTGAACAGACCTTATTCATTCCCACAATGAAAACCACCTTCTTCGGTCCCTGGGCAATACAGGAAACCCGATTGGAATTTCCATCAATGTTTACCATAACTCCATCACTGGTAATGGCATTGGCACTGGAAAGAAATACATCTGCATCATACGCTGCCATCAGGCTTTCTCTTGGTTCCATTTTTGCACGATTAATATAATTATAATTTCCATCCTCCAATGCCTTGATCAGTCCAATCTCATGAGCACTTGTGCAGCCACCCATGGCAATACTGCTGCCCTCCGGGATCAGTTCCAGTGCCTGCTTTACAGCAGCTTCTCTGTCTGCGGCGTAATAGCCTGACATATTGCGAGATTCCAGACCTTTGATCACATTTTGAGCCAATACTTCATTTCTTTTTTGCATATTAATATCCATTGCTTGCTCCTCCTGACATTGTTTTAGTATAAATTATAAGCCACATTTCATTCTTTATCAACTTTCGACTTAACTTATTTTATGTTACTGTTCACTGGTAACGTTCCGCGAGGCGTTTTTTGTGAACAAAGTTCACAGAAAACCCGAGAATTGCGGCGCGAAATCATGCGAATGCATGATTTCTGTGCATCGCGAAGCGCGTTACTGTGAACGGAGTGAACAGTAACTATTTTATATTTCGCCAGAGCGTAGTAAAAAAAATATATTGTCTTTTTTTTCAGAAAATTCATTTTCTTTTTTAGCTTGTGTGATATAATGCATTATTATAAAAATTCCGACAGATAAAGCGAGGTAAACCTGGTGAAGAAAAAAACACTTGTGCCTCTTATCATTTTTTTACTGGGCATATGCCTTGTTGGTTTCATTGTATACAAAACAGACACCCACGAGAAGAACGAGAGACACATAACAGCACAATTAAACGCAACAACCTATGGGGAACGTATAAAAAATGAGATTGCGAGCGGAATTGAGATTACGGATGCTCTAAAGCAGATCCTGATCAGTGAAAACGGAGAGATTAATCAGTTTGACACGATTGCTGAAAATCTTATGTCTGATTCTATTGAGAGCGTGCAGCTTGCTCCGGATGGTGTTGTGACAGATATTTATCCGGCAGAGGGAAATGAAGCAGGTAAAATTGATCTGATTCATGATAAAGAGCGTGGAGAGATTTCCTGTTACGCAAGAGACAATCACACAGTCATTACACAAGGCCCCTTTGAATTGAAACAGGGAGGCTATGGAATTGCTGTACGCAATCCAGTTTATCTGACGGATACAAACAAACAAGAGGATTTCTGGGGATTTACCATTGTTATCCTACGCGTTCCTGATATTTTCTCAGACTCGATTTATGCTCTTTCAAATTTTGGATATGAATATAGAATTTCAAAGACGGCTTCTCCCTGGAACGGCACCTATAAAGTTGTTTATCAGTCAGATGATCCGCTAACCCATCCAATTTCTTATGATTTTAAAATAGGCGCAGAGAGCTGGAGATTTGAAGTAACCCCCAAAAGCGGATGGCGAAATAATACACTTATAGCTGTAGTCACCGGATTTTTTCTTACCGTAATCCTGCTTCTGACAGTTCTTACCCGGGTATGGCTGGTGTCCAAAGAAAATAAAAACAGATTTCAGATACTGGCACACACGGATTCCCTTACGGGTATTAACAACCGCTATGGATTTGATGAAGCAGCAGAAAAAATTATCGCCCAAAATCCGAAGGCACATTTTGTGGCCGCACTTTTTGATATTGATGACTTTAAGTTTATTAATGATGTCTATGGGCACGCTTACGGAGACAGGGCTTTAAAAAGTCTGGCAGAGAGCATGAAAGCTTTTTTTCCACCGAATGTATTGCTTGGAAGAAACGGTGGGGACGAGTTCTGTATTCTTCTGCCTGATTATACCTTTGAAGAGGCAGACGCACAGCTGAATCAATTCACCAGACTGCCTAAGACCTTCGCTTACAAGGGAACAGAACAGCACTTTTCTATTTCTCTTGGATATGCGGAATATCCGGCATTTGCCTCCAACCATTCACAGCTTATGCGCTGTGCAGATGCAGCCCTTTATGAAATAAAGCTTCATGGAAAAAACGGATGTATGGCTTACAGAGAAGGGCTTCAGTCAGGTGTCCGCAAACAGCTGGGATTTGCGCTTAAGGATGTCTCGGAGCATCTTCCGGGTGCATTTATCATATACAGAGCGGACAAAGAAGATGATGAGCTGTTCTATGCAAACCAGGAGTTTCTTCATATGACCGGATATAAAGATATGGACGAACTCTTTCGACTTACAAACAAAAGCTTTCATAACCTGATTCGGGAGGATGAGCAGAAACAGATAGAAGCAAGCATCTGGGAACAGATTGACAGTGGTAATGAAAATGACTATATTCATTTTCATCTTCGAAAAGCTGACGGCTCTTACCTCTCTGTACTTGACCATGGAAGAATCGTAGAAAGCCAGCAATACGGAAGAGTATTTTATGTATTGTTTATGGACTGGAAGGACATGCATATTCATTACGGTGATAAATTTTCCGGATAATAGAAAAAATACTGTCTGGTAGGAATTTTTGCATTCTATAAACCTACGATTACATCATCAATCTGAGAGGTTTACACAAAGTAATTTACACTCCGCCCTGTTGCATAAAATAATGCAGGTCTGAACAAGACCTGCATTATTTTATGTGCTTTTCACACGTATTTCCCCTTCATTTTATCCGCTTTATCTTCCCAAAATCCGGTCCAGATTTTCCAGAATTACATCAACATTGATTGGTTTTGCAATATGTCCATTTCTTCCTGCCTTGATTGCTTTTTTACGATCTTACTTATGTAAAAAAACTGCTTCTATTATACGACTGCGCTACACTATGCACAAGAAAAACATTACTGCGCAATACTTATATCTGCCCATGCATATTTCTGATATAAAATGCAATCTGATAGGGCAGTCTCTCTTCCGGCGTTTTCAACTCATTTCCCAGAATTTTCCTGATATTTCCAATGCGGTACAGCACCGTATTGCGGTGCGTATACAATTCTGCTGCCACAGCCTGAATACTTCCATTATGCTTCAGATATGACTGAAGAGTTTCCACATAACCGGCATGATATCTTCTGTCATATTCTTCCAATGCTGCCAGACATTCTGTTTCCATTTCCTTCAGTATTTCTTTATCTTCCACCATATAAAGCAGACGGAACAGCCCGCAGTCATCAAACTTTACCACCTGCTTCTTTTGTGTCATCGCTATGTGTGCTGCTGCCTTAGCCCTCTGATAACTTACCGAAAGCTGGGAAATATCCATACATCTGCTCCCGATTCCCACGCACAATTGCAGTCCTGGCATACGTCTTTTTCCTCTTTTTATGGCACCCTCTACAAGACGGCACAAATACTCTTCCGAAAGCGCATTCGCTACCAGCACAAAATCAGAGTTGTAATAAAAAAAGCTTCCATTGTGAGTGATATCCTCCAGATATACCTGTATTCGATAAGACAGCTTTTTTCGCTCCACTGTGTCCATAGAGTCCAGCCCCTCACAAGTCATCAGCAGCACTTGAAAGCTTCCATCTACATCAAAATACTGTAATAAATCTTTTCTGTATGCATCCTGATTATCCGGAGTCTCAATAGCTGCAATCAGGGCGGATGCGATCTGCTCATCTGTAGTATCCTGTAAAAATACATGAATACTGAAGTCTTTTATCATATCTGATAAATGCACTTCCCAAGGCACAGTCAGCAGCGGAAGGTCATTTTCATCACAGTATGCTTTCAATTCTTCCGGCACCTCATAAATGTACTGTCCCACATTAATAACAAGCCCTGATGCATGATACCGGTTCAGCTGCTGTGCCAGATGCATCCAGTCTTCTTTTTCCGGAAAGCCAAGCCCGGTTGTCACTGCAAGCTCCTTTCCCCAGAAATTCTGTATAATCGTTGTATCCTCAAGAAGATGTACCCAGCTGATCGAATTGGACCATCCATTTTTTCCGGCCAGAAACTTCATTTCATATCTGGTTTCTGCTGTCAGCATCATATCCTGTATTGTAAAACTCATAAAACCTCCCTTTTTGTTATCCAAACCCATTCTGTAAAATGTTCAAATTTTTTCTTTATTATATCATATATTTTGTGTTGACAGCACATATTTTTCCCTTGATTTTTAGAATCCACCCCCATAGTTTTTTCTCAATTTTGTGCTAGAATATAAGTAACTTAAAAAACAAATTAAAGGAGGCGTGAATATGAAATTCGCAGAATATACAAGTTCCCTGGATGCACTTCCCGTTCCAGAATGGATCATAGCAGAACGTTATATGTATTGTGACAATTTTATAAATGACTATACGAAGACTCGGCATTTTGATCTTCTGGCTTTTGTCAAACGTCTCTTTCGCAAATAATATGCACTTCTTTTTATAAAAAGGACATCCGTTTTTTCAGGATGTCCTTTCTTTTACTTTTACTTTTTTCGGTAAATTCGAAGCATCAAAGGTGTCTCTACAAGCAGCATGGCAATCCATCCTGCCAGATAGGAATATGGCAGTGCCTCAATACCAAAATTCCATAACAAAACCATCGGTGCCGCTGCAATGACACGGACTGTCATATTGGTAAAACTGCTCATCAAGGTCACCTTCAGATCTCCGATTCCACGGAAAAAGCCCTGAAGCGAATTTGTGATAGCGGGAAGAATATACATTACCGCAATCAAGTGGAGATAAACCACTCCATGTCCGATAACTTCCTCATCTTTTACAAATAATGACATCAATGGTCTGGCAAATCCCAGACAGATCAGCATAACTGCTGCTCCATAAACAAGCTCCAGTATCATTCCACATCGGAAGCCTTCCCTCATACGGTCATTTTTTCCAGCTCCTTTATTCTGAGCCATTAATGCGGTCATCGCATGGGCAATATTCTGTTCCGGTGTGATGGCAAAATCATCAATGCGATTAACCACTGCAAAGGCTGCTGCTACCGATACTCCCATTGTATTAACCAGTGCCTGTATTGCAATTTTTCCCATCTGTACAGTTGCCTGCTGCATGGCAGATGCCCACCCGTAAGCAATGGTTTTTTTCAAAAGCCTGGCATCAAAAACCAGCCATTTCTTCCCAAGACGAAGAATCGGTACTTTTTTCTGTATATAGATAATACAAAACAAACAGCAAAGTGCCTCACTGAGTACTGTGGAAATTGCACATCCATTACTTCCAGCCTTTAATACGATAACAAAAAACAGGTCTCCGAAAATGTTCAGAATCGCACTGATGATCAGAAAGTACAAGGGGGATGCACTGTCTCCCAATGCTCTTAGAGTGCTTGAAAAAAAGTTATATAAAAATGTAAACATTAATCCCAGAAAAATAATCCGCAAATATTGCACTGTCATATCCATAATGGACGGATCTACCTGCAATAACAGCAGAATAGGTACAGCAAATATTACACAAACCAATGTGAGAAAAAACGAAAAGACCGCACCAGACAACAGAGTTGTACTGATCTGTCTGTGCAAAGTCTCATAATCTTTCGCTCCATACTGAATCCCCATCAGGATACTGGCTCCCATACACAATCCGTTCAGAAATAATATCATCAACGTGCTGACCGGATTACAGATTCCCACAGCCGCCAGGGCCTCCTTTCCTACAAAATGCCCTACAATAATGCTGTCAACTGCATTATAGGTCAGCTGAAACAAATTTCCCAAAACAAGAGGCACTGTAAAATTAACAAGAATGGGCATGATTTTCCCAGTAGTCAGATTTTTTGTCATATTCTCACACTCCCAACCAAAAGTTTTGCACACTCACATTTTAGCTTAAAAAAAGTAATTTCACAATGTCCTATTTTAACATTTTATATAGCATATTCTAATCGGATATGTTAAACTATAATTTGTCACTTTCTCTGTTTCATTGATTGTAATAAAATGATATGAGTGTCAAAAGGTCTTTTGACACTCATTTGATACCCGGATTGCTACGCAGCTACGCTGCTCCCGCAATCCTCCAAATATTCGAAATCCGCAACAAAACGTCAGATACGTAATTTTTGCTGGTAGACAGAGGTTTGTAGAATTAAGCAAAAGTAAAAATAGAGCGATCACATAAAATGTTACGAGAAATAGATCAATCAATCAGGAGAATCGAAACACGCATTTGAAAAATTCTCCCCTACATAATAGAGAAAGGAATTACACCATGGGATTTAATAAAGATTTTATCTGGGGCGGTGCAACCGCTTCCTATCAGGTAGAAGGCGCAGCTTATGAAGACGGAAAAGGCCTGAATATCTGGGATATTTTCTGCAAAGACGGCGGACACATTTATGAGAACCAGACAGGTGATGCAGCCTGCGACCAGTATCACCGCTACAAAGAAGACGTTCAGATCATGAAAGAAATGGGCATGAAAGCATACCGCTTTTCTCTTTCCTGGGCGCGCATCATGCCGGAAGGCACAGGCACAGTCAATGAAAAAGGTCTGAAATACTACGACAACCTGATCAATGAACTTCTGGACAACGGAATTGAGCCATTTGTTACCTTATATCACTGGGATCTTCCATACGCACTTCATTTACAGGGCGGCTGGATGAATCCAAATTCTCCATCCTGGTTTTACGAGTATGCAAAAGTAGTGGCAGAGCATTTCTCAGACAGAGTAAAGAATTTCTTCACCATCAATGAGCCGCAGTGCATAGTTGGCCTTGGATATCAGACCGGTGAGCATGCACCAGGCCTGAAGGTTGGCCCATCCGATTATTTCCGTATCTGGCACAACGTACTGAAAGCCCATGGACGTGCAGTAGAAGCGCTTCGTGAGTTCAGCAAACAGCCTGTAAAGATCAGTATGGCACCATGTGGAGCCCTTTATGTTCCGGAAACAAACAAGCCGGAAGATATTGAAGCCGCAAGAAAAGCAAACTTCAGTCTCCCGGAGAACTCCATCGGAGCCTGCAGCTGGGACGTTGCTCTTTGCTGTGATCCGGTTTATCTGGGACAGTATCCAGAGGATATTCTGAAAGAATTTGGACAGTTTTTCCCGAAAGTAACAGATGCCGATATGAAGCTGATTTCACAGCCACTTGATTTTTTTGGACAGAACATTTACAATGCCGTAACTGTTCGTGCCGGTGAGGATGGAAAAGCAGTCCGCGCAGCACGTTACGATGGTTTCCCACAGACTGCAATTGGCTGGCCGGTAACTCCGGAGGTTCTGTACTGGGCGCCAAAATTTATGCAGGAGCGTTATAAGAAGCCGTTTATGATCACAGAGAATGGCATGGCTTCCCATGACTGGGTAGGTGTGGACGGAAAGGTTCACGACCAGGCCCGCGTAGATTTTATGGCTCGTTATCTTGGCGCTTACAAGCGTGCAGCTGAGGACGGTGTGGATCTGGCAGGATATTTCGCATGGTCCGTAATGGACAATTTCGAGTGGGCATACGGATATTCCCAGAGATTCGGACTTGTTTATACAGACTACAATACACAGAAGCGGATCTGGAAGGATTCCGCATATTTCTACAAAAATATTATCGAAACAAACGGAGAGAATCTGTAATTCCGGAGGTTGCCCATGACAAGTCAGAGGGGCAGAAAGAAAAGTGTAGCAGCAGTTTTTACTGGTTGAAAAAGCAGTAGAAAACGTATATAGAAACAACTAAAAACCTTAAGAGTTTGAGAGGATACATATATGTTTGAGAATAATCTGTGGACGATGGAACCAATTGGCAGACCGGAGAACACCATCCAGGGTGATAAATACCGCTTCACCCTGCTGACTCCCTGCCTGATCCGAATGGAATACAGGGAAGACGGCAAATTCGAAGACCGTCCTACCCAGGTCGTATGGAACCGTAAATTTGATCCGGTAGACTTCCGTGTGGAAAAGAAGGACGAGGGCTTTGAGCTTTTCACCGACAGAATGCACGTCACCTACACTGGCGGACCTTTTACCCAAAACAGTCTGAACTTAAACGCAGTAGGCGGTCAGAACGCCTATGGTGCAGTATGGTATTATGGGGAAAAAGGTGACAATCTTGGCGGAACTGCAAGAACTTTGGATGAGGTAGATGGGGAATGCCCACTCCAGGAGGGAATTATGTCCAGAAGCGGCTGCTCTCAGATTGATGACAGCCATTCTCTGGTGCTGGATGAAAACGGATGGACTCAGGTGCGCACAGGAGATGGGGTGGACATTTATGTTTTCGCTTATGGAAATGATTACAAAGAAGCTTTGAATGATTTTTACCGTCTCACCGGAAAAACGCCTATGCTCCCAAGATATGCCCTTGGAAACTGGTGGAGCCGTTATTACGCTTACACAGAAGACAGCTACAAGGCGCTTGTAACCCGCTTTGAGAAAGAGAAGATCCCATTTTCTGTTGGTGTTCTGGATATGGACTGGCACCTGGTAGAGGAAGTGGACCCAAAATATGGCAGCGGCTGGACCGGATATACCTGGAACAAAAAGTACTATCCGGATCCGGAGCGTTTTATGAACTGGCTTCATGACCATGGAATGAAAATCTCTGTAAACCTTCATCCGGCTGGTGGAATCCGCGCCTTCGAGGAAGCATATCCGGCTATGGCGAAGGAACTGGGAGATGTAGATACCGAACACGAAGCTCCCATCGATTTTGACATCACAAGCCGCAAATTCCTGGAAGCATATTTCAAATGTGTGCTTCATCCAGAGGAAAATAAAGGCGTTGATTTCTGGTGGATCGACTGGCAGCAGGGCAATATCACGAAGGTCCCTGGTCTGGATCCTCTGTGGATGCTGAACCACTATCATTACCTGGACAATGCCCGCGATGGAAAACGTCCTCTTACTTTTTCCAGATATGCAGGACCTGGTTCACACAGATATCCGGTAGGATTTTCCGGCGACAGTATCGTAACCTGGGAGTCCCTGAATTTCCAGCCTTATTTTACCAGCACGGCCTCTAATATCGGCTATGGCTGGTGGAGCCATGATATCGGCGGGCATATGCTTGGCTATCGTGATAATGAGCTGGCACTTCGCTGGGTACAGCTTGGCGTATTTTCTCCAATTAACCGTCTGCACAGCAGCAAAAATGAGTTTATGGGAAAAGAACCGTGGCAGTTCCCTATGGAGATCGGTGAGGTTATGAAGGAGTTTTTAAGACTCCGTCACCAGATGCTTCCGTATCTGTATACCATGAACTACAGAGCATATAAAGAGAACACGCCTTTGATCCTGCCAATGTACTACACATATCCGGCAGAGCAGGTGGCTTACACAGTGAAGAATGAATATGAGTATGGAACCGCATTTATTGTAGCGCCTGTTACGGAGAAATCTGTCCAGGGCGTTGGAAGAGCCAGGACTCATGTATGGCTGCCAGAGGGTACTTACATTGATTTCTTCACAGGTCTGGTATACTCCGGCGACAGAGAGATGGATATGTACCGTGACCTTCATTCCATACCGGTTCTGGCGAAAGCAGGTGCCATTGTGCCGATGACTGAGGAAATCTTTGGACAGGAAGCGGCCAGAAATCCGGAAACTATGACCATCCGTGTATACGGCGGTGCAGACGGCAGCTTCCAGCTTTACGAAGACGACAACGAGTCCAACGCTTACCTGAAAGACGAGTGCGTTCTCACAGACATGGATCTGAAGTGGAGCATTGGCCACTTCGTCATCCACAAGGCAGCGGGCAGGCTGGAACTGATCCCGCAGAAGAGAACCTGGACTGTAGAGTTCTGGGGTGTGAAGGACACCGAGGTTACCGTAGAAGTGGAAGGTACAGGGGTAGAAGCTTCTAAAAAGTACGATGAAGCACTTGGCTGCCTGGCGGTAAGTGTTCCGGAAACCGCTGCAACCTCTGAAATCATCATTACTCTGGGAGCTCCGGAGCTTCGTGAGAATGATGTGAAAACCCAGGTATTCAACCTTCTCAACCAGGCTGAAATCCCATACATGGAGAAAGTAGCCATCATGGAAATTCTGGACAAGAAAATTTCCAATGCCGCCAAACTCACCCAGCTTACCGCAATGCATCCGGAAGAAGGAATTGTGGGAGCAGTGGGAGAGATTTTGACTGCGATAGAGTAAGATATAAACAGAATATGAAAGACAGTAAAAAGCCCGGGAGTATTTGCTCCCGGGTGTTTTAATAAGCTGTTATTTAAGGGGGAAACAGTCTGCATACAGCATTGAAGTATTTTTCAATTTGTTAAGCATTTGAAATCAGCAGTAAATCTCTGGAGGAATCTGTGCAAAGGGAATCACATCGGGCTGTCTGTCAGGGTGATCGGCGATGATCTTCTCCATCCAGACCATATTGTACCAACGCCCGAACTTGTAAGCGCATTTGTGAAATTCTCCTACCATGGAATACCCCAGATGCTGATGAAACTGAATGCTGTTATGGTTTAGATATTCGTCATCCACTACAGGACTGGCGATGCAGGCATTCAGGTTGGTCATATTCTGGGCGGCAAGCGCTTTTTCCAGAGAAGCGTAAAGCGCCTTGCCGATTCCGGATTTTCTTTCGGATTCTCTTACATAGATGGAAGTTTCCACAGACCAGGCATAGGCTGCCCGGGCGTGGAGCGGTCCTGCGTAGGCGTAGCCTGCAATTTCAGTACATGCACTGCAGTTCCCTTCATCCTTGATGCCTGGTGCGGAGCTGTTTATTTCCCGTTCGGCTACAAGATAAGGATAATGCTGTAGTGTGTGTGCAATCCGCTTCCGGAATTCTTCTGCAGAGGGAACTTCATATTCGAAGGTAATTGCAGTGTGCTTTACATAAGGTGCATAAATGGAAAGAAGCGCCTCTGCATCCTCTGGGGATGCCGGGCGGATGATAACTGGTAATGACATGGCAAGATTCCTCCTTTGTAGTTGCAAACGAAAATTTTAGCTGCTAACAGATTTTCAGCATGTTTTCCAGAGCAAACAGCTTATCAGCAGCAAGTAAATCTTCAAACGCATTCAGGTTCAGATCTGAATGCTCCAGCTCTCTGGAGAAACGGTAACAAATATCTATCTGGTCTTCCAGACAGAACACCCGTCCATTTTTCAGGTAAGCGCCCATATCCAGCTCATGAATCAGCAGGGTACAGACCACAGCCATTTTTACCTTGGCGAAAATTTCGCCGTCGTAAACAGCACCGCAGAAATATGTGTAAATCCAATACACAAGTAGCTGCTCTTCCTGAATATTCCAGTCCGGGTAAGCCTTTTCGAAATCAGCCCGGTTCTGAGAGTAAACAGAAGCGGGGGAGACACCGGAAGATTCTGCACTGCTATAAAGCGCCTGCAAATTCTTCTTCAGAAATTTCTGCCAACCCGGTCTTAGAACCTCCATTCGGGGAACAACCGCCTTCCACATGGTCTTCAGAAGTTCATCTGGCGCAGCCTTTTTATTCATATGCTTCTGCACCCTGGAAGTAAAGGCTTCGCCATATCCGGAGGCTTTATGGCGCTCCCGGATCTCTTCCCATTTGAAAAGCTGGTTCCGGTCTGCACAGCGCTGGAAATCACTGGCTGCAGCCAGTATTTTCCACATACGAAGCCGCATGGGAATCTGCCGGTTCTGCAGCACCTCAAGAAAGTATTCCCTGGTATCTTCAAGGGCAGTGAAAAGCATATAGTCAAAATCATCATAAGTTTCTTCCGGGGAGGGAACCTCCGCTGTCTGGAAGGTTACCTTTTCCCTTCTGCCAAGCAGAATCCTGGCTGCCTCCGGACAGGAAAGAGACAGGGAATATTCCCGCAGACCTTCAAATTCTTCAATGTGCCGCGGATATTTCCGACAGGTGTCGCAAAGCATTCGTTTTCCAACCTCGCTGTAGATGTCGCAAAGGCTGTCCTCATTTAAAAATGCACACCGCTTCTCATACTGACGGAAAACCTTCTCCTTCCAGTCAATATCATTATGAAGGCGATTCCGGAAAGTACCCTTCACACGCTTATATTTTTTCAGGCTTTTGTCGTCAATGACGATCTGCCAGCCGGCACAGCAAGTGTCGGGACAGGCACCTGCAATACAGGAAAACTCTTTATAATAATCAGGTCTTGTAATCTCCATAAAAACCTCCTGGTAACAGTGATCAGTATTTTTCAAATACAACTATTGTAACGGTATTTCAAAGCTGTGTAAATCCTCTGGACAAAAAAAGTTATAGATGGTTGACATTAATGCGGCGGACTGTTAAACTCATATAGGTAAAGGTAGGATCAGAAAGAACTTAGGCAGCTATTGACCAGTCCGCGAACGATAGCTTTCTGATACCTGTACTGCGATAATTAAATCTTGACAGTTCTGTTGAAAATTCCAAAACAAATTAAGAATTTCAGACCGAAGAAAAATTTACATGAAACGACAGAAATATCAGGACATGATAGCACCCATATTATAAAAGCTGTCAGCTTAACAGTAAAACGGAAACTGGCGTGGGGGGGGGTACCTGCACCAGCAAGGGAAATTATAAAATGAGTGAAGTTATAACTAAACAAAAGATTCTTATAGCGGATGATTCAGAAATGAACCGCGAACTTTTAGCTGCAATTCTGGAAGAGGAATATGAGATCATACAGGTGAACGACGGTGTGCAGGCAGTTGACTGCCTTCAGAGGCATGCCGAGGAGATTTCCCTGCTTCTTCTGGATATTGTTATGCCCCACATGGATGGTTTCGAGGTTCTTTCTTATATGAATAAAGAACACTGGATTGATTCTATTCCGGTTGTGATTATTTCGTCAGAAAATTCACCTATTTACATAAAACGTGGGTATGATCTGGGCGCTACTGATTTTATTGGAAAGCCCTTTGATGCAAATATGGTATTACGCCGTTCGGCCAATGCCATACTTCTGGGAGCCAAGCAGCGCCGGATGACCAGTATTGTTTCCAATCAGATTTACGAGAGAGAAAAAAGCAGCAAGCTGATGATCAATATCCTCTCTCATATAGTGGAGTTCCGCAATGGTGAGAGCGGACTTCATGTGCTGCACATTCAGACAATCACAGAAATGCTCCTTCGCCAGCTGGTTCAGAAGGAAAATAATAGATATGCCCTGAGCAAGGAACAGATCCGGATGATTACCACAGCCTCTGCGCTCCATGACATTGGCAAGATCAGTATTCCGGATGAAATCCTGAATAAGCCAGGCAGACTTACAGCCGAAGAATTTGCAGTAATAAAGGGACATTCCATGGCAGGTGCCAATATGCTGTCAGAACTGCCTCTTGACCAGAAGGAGGAGCCTCTTGTCAAGACTGCATACGAGATCTGCCGCTGGCATCATGAACGCTACGATGGAGGCGGATATCCGGATGGATTAAAAGGGGAAGAAATCCCTGTTTCAGCACAGGTTGTGGCGTTAGCTGACGTGTATGACGCATTGACCAGTGAGAGATGCTATAAAGATGCTTATTCTCATGAAAAAGCCATCGAGATGATACTGGCGGGACAGTGTGGTGCATTTAATCCACTGATGCTGGAGTGCCTTCTGGATATTTCTTCTTCCCTGAAGAAAAAAATGGGCTATAAATCCAAGGAAAGGTATGAACAGACAGACCTTTCTGATATTGCCAGCAGATTTCACGATTTTGAGATGGATTCCTCGGAGAAAATTGTGCAGCAGCTGGAATTTGAGAGAATGCGCCATAATTTCCTGGCAGAGGGCAGCAGAAATATTATTTTTACTTATACCATTTCACCGCCGCTACTCACCTTTAACCAGGCTGGCTGCAAACGAAGCGGGATTACAGAACCTTCATTTTCCCCATTGCAGAGCGGTGTGCTGACGGATCTTGTGGAGGAGCAATCCCTGAAACGGCTTATCCGGAAGATTACCCAGGCTACCAGGGAAATGCCGGATGTGACAAGTAATATTTTTCTCAAAGATGGAAAAGGTCCCTGCCATTACCGATGTGAATGCAGGGTGATCTGGGCAGATGGTGACCAAAAAGGCTATACAGGCGTTGTTGGAAAGCTGACAGATATTACAGATGACTATATGGTTATGGAAACTGTCCGGGAGGAAGGCTTGAAAGTCCTGAAAAAAGACCGTAGTGCAGAATTTTCCAGTTTTTATGACCGGTTTAAGAAATGCGGCTTTTCTACAGATGGAACGGAAGCGTGGCTTCTGCTTCAGTATCTGCAGATTTCCTATGATCTGGTCCGGTATGTAGATCCTACAACGAATAAGGTTATCCATATAGAAAAAGATGGAAAAATGTGGGAGAGTGAAACTACCTGCTCAGACATATGGAATTGTCTGGAAAAATGCAGCAACTGTATTTCCAGGCTCAGCATGCAGACCAGGAAGCGTATGACAAAGCTTGAGGTTGCAGGGGATGATCCATATCAGGTGGTATCCATGTATGTGGAGATTGACGGGAAACCCTGCTGTCTGGAAATGGCTTCCAGGATAGATGGTGATTTTATGCCTGATGGGTATTCCAGGGAGGAGATCTTGTCATCTGTAAGGATTCATAAGGAGAAGATTTATATAGATCCGGTAACCGGAGTTTATAATAAACGCTATTATGTGGAGAAGCTGAGCAAGATGGACAATGTAGCAGCTCTTATGTTTGCAGATATTAAGAACTTTAAAAAAATTAACGAGAATTTCGGACATCAGGCTGGAGATGATGTGCTTCGCCAGGTTGCTGGTGTGCTTCGGGATGTTGCAGCTGGCAAAGGCGATGTGCTCAGATATTCCGGAGATGATTTTGTGACAGTATTTTTTAAGGCTGCGGAAGAGGAGCTTTCCGAAATCCAGAAGGAAATGTGCAGAAGAGTAGAGACTCTGAGATTTCCGGAGCTGCCAGGAGTGCAGCTGAAGCTTGTTACTGCCGGTACCAGTATACCGGGCAGGGTAGAGGAAATGCTGGAGCAGGTAAGAATATAAAAAGAAAGTCCCGGCGGGCAAAACCGCTCGGGACTTTTGTCTTTTCTAAGTGTGTTTGATTTTACAAACAGACCCTGGAATGCAACATTTACAGAATATCTCTTCTCTTAATGTATCCAGGAAGTGCCGGATCTGAGACAACCTCCTTCACATGAAGGATTTTGACCATCTTGTCTACTACCTGATTCTCTACATGTACGCCTTCACCGATCTCAGCACCGGAAAGAATCACACTGTTTTTGATCACGGCATCCTTGTGGATAATGCAGCCACGACCGAGAATGGAATTCTCAATGGTTCCCTCCACCTGACAGCCGTTGGAAACGACAGAGTTGCGAATCTGGGCGGTTTTATAATAGTGAGTCGGACAGGAATCATTGGTACGGGTATAAATTGGCCATTCCGGATCGAAAAGTGTCTGTGCAGCCTTGATATCGATTAGATCCATATTGGCATTGTAATAGCTCTGGAAATCTGTGATGGAAGCGAAGAAGCCGCGGTGGGAAACTCCTCTTACATCCAGCTCATCATGCAGCTCATTGATAATGTCTGCAAGAGTAAAGGCTGAAGAAATTGCCTTTGCCTTGCGGATCAGCTCGATAAACAGATCCTTCTTCATAATGTAGGTGTCCATGAAAATATTGCGGTTTTTGGCATTTCCGTGGTTTGGCTCAATGGAGAGCACACCCTTTTGCTTATTCAGATTCAGGATATTACAGTTCAGATAAGCATCCTTCGCATTGTCTACTGCGTGATAAAGCAGGGTAATGTCAGCCTCAGACTGGATATGCTGTTCGATCAGCTTGGAAAAATCAGCAGTATAAACCATGTAATCTGGTGTGATTACCACATACGGATGATGCATTTCTTCGATGCATTCCATATTTTCGTAATAGGAAGCAATATCGGTGTTATAGATATTGTTTCTCTGGTCGCTGTCAGTGAAAAGAATCTGCAGCCGTCCGCTCTTTGAGTTAATGTTATAATGACGTCCGGTGCCGATATGGGAAACCAGAGTCCGTGGTTTCTCTTTCACGTAGATCTGGATGCGGTCAATGCCGCTGTTGCTCAGGTTGGAAATCGGGAAGTCGACCATACGGTATCTGCCCAGGAATGAGAAAGCTCCGATTGGACGGTAGTCCTCAAGTCCCTCTACACGGATGTTTCTGGATGATGAGTTTACAATTCCAAATGCCTTATACATATTATTCGGCCCCCTTTACTCGTTTCGCGATCAGCTCGATGTGCTCACTGTCAGCACTTCCTACAAGAGCACCCTTGCCGATGTTTACGCCATTGGCAACAAGGGCACGTATTACGACAGCACCATCCTCCACAATAGCACCTGGCATAAGTACACTGTCAATTACCTTTGCACCTGGTCTTACCTTAGCTCCGGTAAAGACTACGGAATTGGTAACCTCGCCTTCAATTACACAGCCCTGGGTTATGTAAGCATTCTGGATCCTGGCTTCTGCACCAATGTACTGCGGAAGTGCGGTTACGTCTTCGGTGTAAATCTTCCAGGTAAGGTCGCTTAAATCCAGCTCATTATCCGGACTGAGAAGATCCATATTTGCCTCCCAGAGAGAATCTATGGTTCCAACATCCTTCCAGTAGCCCTTGAAGCGGTAAGCGAAAAGACGCTTCTCATCGCCAAGAAGAGTAGGGATGATATCTTTTCCAAAGTCATGGTTGGAATCCGGGTTCTTCATATCTGCAAGAAGCAGCTTGCGAAGAAGCTTCCAGTTAAAAATATAGATACCCATAGAGGCAAGATTGCTCTCAGGTACCGGCGGCTTCTCGACAAATTCGGTGATACGGTCTGTCTCGCCATCTGTGTTCATAATACCGAAACGGCTGGCTTCCTTAAGAGGAACCTCGATAACGGCGATGGTAGCATCGGCCTGTCTCTCTTTATGGAAGGCAAGCATCTTGTCATAATTCATTTTATAAATGTGGTCACCGGAAAGTACCAGAAGGTATTCCGGATCATACTGATCTATAAAATCAATGTTCTGGGAGATCGCGTCGGCTGTTCCGCGATATACGTCGAGTCCGGTGTCTGCTTTCTCACGAGGCGGAAGTACATATACACCGCTATCCTTGGAATCCAGTCCCCAGCGTCCGCCAGCTGCAACATAACTGTTCAGCTCAACTGACTCATACTGTGTCAGTACGCCTACTACGTCGATGCCACTGTTGGCACAGTTACTGAGGGGGAAATCAATGATACGGTATTTACCGCCGTAGGAAACTGCCGGTTTAGCCACTTTGTTGGTAAGATCGTGAAGACGGCTGCCACGGCCGCCTGCCAGAATCATTGCTAACATACTGTTCTGTTTCATGGTGAACCCTCACTTTCATTTCTTTAAGGTTACTATTCATAGCAATGAGTCTGTGAATAGTAATACTTTAAGGTATATTATACAATATTTTCGCTGAAAGTACAATTTTTTTGTGCAAAAATATTGTAAAATCTAGATGAAATTTAACTAAATATTCACTGGCAATTCTGTAGACTTTTCACAGCCTCGATATCTTCCGGCTGTACCTTCAGGTTGGAAGTGAAAGTTCTGCCGTCCGGTGTGGTGATCTGAACCTCGATCACGGTTCCTTCGGAAATGCCGGCCTGCTGCACGGCGGAAATAAATTGTGGAAATTTCGGATGACGCCTTGTAAAAGCGCTCCACAGGTTCTTAAGTTCAAGTAATTTCATGGGGTTAATAGCCATTTTTTTATCCTTCCTATCAGGCGCCAGAGTGTGTTTGGAAAATTGTTCCTGCAAGCTGCATGCCGCACTTTGCAGAAAGTCTTCTTTAATACGCTCCGGGACGATTGAAACGGTTCCCTCTATAACCGATAAAGTCCAATTCTTTACTGCTTTAATTTGCAGATGTGCGCTTGATGCCTAAAGTATACCAGAAAAAAATCTGCACTGCAATGAAGGACTCAAATATTCACATATTTAGCGAAAGTTCACAAAAGCGACTTTACATGCTATAGGAAACATTGTTATAATAGACGAAAGCCAAAAGCTGATTTTGGATAAAAAAGAACGTAGGAACAGATAAAGTGCGATATGAAGGAAAAAGAAAAAATATCAAATTTTTGCAGCAAGAGGTGTGAAGATGGAAGAAAAAAAGAGGTATAATCTTGGAGTCCTCATCGGAGGAGTGCATACCTATTTTCCAAAAGAGCATATCAAGGGGATTTCTGAGGCAGCGGCAGAGCTGGACGTAAATGTCTGTTTTTTTCTTGGAACCCGGACTAAGGACTTTTTCGAAGATGTCCCGGGCAGCAAACAGAAAAATTCCTATGACTATCAATTTAATACCATACATGACTACAGCCTGATCGGCGGACTGGATGGTCTGATTATTAATTATGGAACACTGGGAATCCAGCTGCGTGAGGATGATCCCAATGAATTTGCCCGGAAATATAACGGGATCACCACGGTTTTTCTTACGGAAATCGTGGATGTGCCCAATTGTCACTCCTTGATCTGTGACAACAAAGGCGGTATCGCGATGGTCATTTCCCATCTGGTGGAAGAGCATCATCTGTCCAGGATCCTGTTCGTGGCAGGACCGGAGCATAACACAGATGCCATCGAGCGTAAGGAAGCTTATCTGGAAACCATGAAGAAATACGGGCTTCCTGTCACTCCCGGAATGATTGCCCAGGGGGACTATTCCGAGTTTGTGGACAAACAGGTGGAACGTCTTCTGGATAGCAACCCGGATGCCCAGGCCATTGTGTTTGCCAATGATGAGATGGCTTTTGCCGGCTATCGTGTCTGCGAGAAGCGTGGGCTTGTGGTTGGCAGGGATATTATGATTACCGGATTTGATGACTGCGAGCGTGCATCCGGGATGGAACCGCCCCTTACTACAATTCAGCAGGACGGAGAGCTTATGGGTAAAATGGCAGTCTACGATCTGGTAAACCGCCTGGATGGAAAAGATCCCGGAAAAGAAGCGGTATCCAGACGCGTGCCGGTTTCTTTTGTAAAAAGAGAGTCCTGCGGCTGTGTGTCAGAGGATGTTTCGAAGAAAGAGACACCCATGGGGCTTGGTGCCCAGGTGCACAGGCTGAATAAGACCATTGCCGGAATGAAGCTGGAGCTGATCAGTTTCCAGAGGAAATCCTGGTTTATTCCGGTTCTTGCCCGGGATTTAAACGACTGCATGGATGACGAGCAGGCTTTTCTGAAGGAAATTATGGAGAAAATGCGGGAGCTTCATACAAGATGTACTCATCTTTTTCTTCTGGATGAACCGATTGTTTACGATGGCAAACGGAAGTGGACCTGCCCTTATAACCTTCATCTTGCTGCCAGCTATGAGAATGGCAAGATCATTACCAAGGCGGCTTATGAAAGACCTCTGGTTATGAAGGAAAACGGAATCTGTGATCTGATGGAGAACGAAGAGCGCCACCAGTTTATGGTCTTTCTTCTTTTTTCCGGGGAGAAGCAGTATGGACTTCTGGCCTGTGACATTGACCAGGAGGATTTCCCGTTCTTCTATGTGATCAGCCTGCAGATTGGTCTGTCCCTGCATTATCTGGAGATAAGCAAGGCAGAGGCGGCCAGACGGCTGGAGATGTCCAGGGATATAGAAGAGATTAAGGAGAAAAACCGCGTTCTTGGTATTATTTCCGAGTATGATGAGCTGACCGGACTTCTGAATCTGCGCGGGTTTATGGAGCACACCAGGCGGGTTTGCCAGGCTGGAAATGGCCAGAGAGCGTATATGATCTACGGTGATCTGGATCACTTAAAAGAGATTAATGACACCTGGGGGCATCCGGCAGGGAACTTTGCCCTTAGGAGTGTTGCCGAAATATTAAAGGGATGTCTGCGCAGCAATGATATTCTGGGCCGTGTGGGCGGTGATGAATATATTATCATGCTGGAATGCGAGGAAGCCGACTTCGGGGAGAAGTTCCGGGAGCGTGTGAAGATGGCATGTAAGCTGTTTAATGAAAAATCCGGCAAGCCCTTCCTGGTGGAGATTTCCCTTGGAATTGCCGAGTTCCGCCCAAATATTTCAACAGACATCCAGCAGGTGATTTCCCTTGCAGACCAGCAGCTTTATGAGGCGAAGAAGCATAGGAAGAAGTCGGTGAGCAGGGCGAATAATGAAGGTGCGTGAGAATTGGGAGCTTGTGATACCACCCTTTAGAGCGGTATCACAAGCCCCTTTGTCAAATCAAAGAGAAACCACCAGCTGAACTGGTGGCTTCTGATGAGTCAATGCTTAAAATGAGAGAGCAGTTTTTTTAATACACCTGACCGTTTAGAGGTACTATCTGTGGCGGTGGCTTCCTGTATACGGTGGCGGAAGTCAGCCGGGGTGGTGCATTGGGGCATGATTAGTCTGGCTTGTTTTTTGAATTGGGTAATATTGTTATAATTTTTTGTAAGGCTCTCAAATTCTGGAAGAAAAGTGAGATAATCGTAGTACCACTTGAAAGAAGGCGGGAATGCTTCAAGAGGCGAAATGTCAAGCTTCTGCGCAAACGCCTGGGTCTGCGCAGTAATCTCTTCTGAAATCTCCGGAATTTTCTTGTATTTGCGATACCAGATAAAAATGTCAATCAGTTCACGCTCCATTACGATGGCCAGCTCGCGGCCCTGAATATTGTATTTGGTACATTGGTTCATGATCAATTGCCAGGAATCAAATTCACAATGGAAGTTTCTGGCACGGTTTCCTACAAGGGATGCGCTGTTATTCACACGGTAACGGACAATCTGCTCGTGAGTGAGCCAGATCCTGTTGGCAGTGAATACGGCTTCGCTGTAGAAGGAGCGGTCGTTGACACAGATCAGATTGTTAAAGCGAAGCCCCTTTTCCAAAATGAATTTTCGTTTGTAAATGGCATTCCATGGAACTACACTGATGTGGCTGAAAATTTCGGGCGCCTGGTGGAAATTCAGAACCTTATCGAAGCACTCAGCGGGCACATCAGACAGTGCAAAAAGCGGGGTATCGGAAAGCTCGCCGGTCTCATTGTCAAAGCAGACGGCGCAGCCCTTTACCATGTCGGCATCCGCCTGTTCAGCAATGGACAGATATTTCTGGTAGGCACCTTTTTCTACAAGGTCATCTGCATCAAGAAAGTGAAGGTAATCACCATGGGCTTCTTCGATTCCCTTATTTCGACAGGCTCCTGCAAACCGGGTCTTTTCGTTGAGGAAAAGGCGGATGCGGGAGTCTTTTTGCTGGTAATCTTTTATGAGGGCAACAGAAGCGTCGGTGGATGCGTCATCCACACAGATCACCTCCAGCTCCTCTGGATTTCCCAGATCCTGCTGCAATACACTGTCCAAAGTGGCTGTGATGTATTTCTCAGCATTGTGAACCGGGATGATAGTGGTTAATTTCATAGGTAAATCCTTTCGTAAGGAATGGGTTATAAAAAAGCATTCCCACAAATTGTGACGTACATCTTGCAGAAAGCCTTTTTCAAACACGCTCTAGAGCATTCCCTTATCTTTATTTTTGCCAGAGCTTTGCGTCAGCTTCAATCCGGTAAGCTCGGCAGGCAATTCCAGACTTCCTGTATCCTTTAACATTCTGCAAAGAAATGCAATCTGGTGCCTGTAAGGTCTTGAGGTACTGTAGCGCTCTGGGTTAAAGGTGTCAAAAGTATAGGACGCTTTTGGCGCAGCAGCCAGAAGCGTAGCAACCGTTTTTATACTATCTGTGGAAGTGATTACGACTTCATCGAATCTTGTCTCTCCCATGCACTTCTTATATTCTTCCTTCCCCAAGTCCAAAATATGGGATAAGGGATAAAATGAGAAAAGTCCCATCCGGCTGGTGAGCACACTTGCCAGCTTCCAGCGGTTACCTTTCTCGGGATCCGGCTTCAATGGCAGGCTGGAACAGTCAGGTGATAACTGTGCTAGATATTTGGCAGAGTCTGTATTGCGGAAATCATTGTATGCAAGCCAGAATTCTTTTTCCGGTGCCTGTGCTGCCAGGGCATTAAAATCCCGAACCAGATTCTGGGAAAGCTTCCGCCCTGTAAAGAACAGGACGCGTGTGCGCGGTGCCGGTACATCATCGGAAGAAGCTGGAGCATAATAGGGCAGCGGTCGTCCGTTTAAGAGAGAATCTGCAATATCTGTGAGAAGATATTGTGGGGATTCCTCGAAAGTAGTGGCTTCTCCGGAGGAATTCTTTGTGGTCTGTAAATTATGATTATTTTCCATTTGCAGAGAGCTTTTTTTCGAAGAATTCCAATTGTGCTCCTGGGAATCGAACGCACGGTCTGTATCAGAAGTAAACTGGTCAAAAGGTGCTGAATGTAAAGCTTCATTTGTGGCCATCTTCTCAGACATCAGTTCTAACTGTCCGATATATCGTACTAACTCCGGTACATTATCAAATGCAGGATATTCCGGGTGAAATATATCGCAAAGTGTGGAGTGCAGATTGCAGGAATGATTTTTCAAACAGGCTCCAGAGCTCTCGGGCAGACAGGAAGTGGTTTCCAGCAGGACAGGAGCAGCTGGTACAGTCTGATGGTCACTGGTTGCATTTTCGTGTCGAAGAAATGTACCGCACAGAAATCGCAGAATCTGTGTGCCTGTGGTGAATCTGGCAGAAAGTGCATTGTGATAATCCGATATAAAAATATCACACGCCGCAGCGAAATCCGGTACATCGAAATCTTTTGGCATTTCTTTTATATGTCTAAATTCAGAAAAATCAATTTCCCTCTCATGATCCAGATGCAGATACAAAACCTGATGATCGGAAAGTTCACAGTCAAATATGTAGAGGGCTGCCATGAAATTCCGGAATGTCTGCTCGGTGTCCGCAATATAGGACCCTGGAAGCAGCGGCGCATACAAAATAGTCTGCATGGAATCCATCTGCAAGCTGCGGCGGAGCTTTTCCCTGTGTGATTCATTGGGAATCAATGGAATGTGGGTGGAAGAACCGATAATGTAAGGCGTTTTGCAGATATTAGCTGTCATACATTCCTGCAGGTAAATATCCCGGTTCTGTACATTGTTAAAATACAGGCAGTCTGCCATAAACATAGTATGCTGCCAAAGCCCTGTATCAGCGGTGGAATCCGGTGTGTTCAGAACGGTTTCCGGATACAGATTGTGTCCGCAGTAAAGCAGCACAAACTGTCCCTCTTCCTTCCGGAAATAGTAGGGTAAAGGTCCGTCTGTGATCACGTAGCCGGAGAGTGCAAGTGCCTTGCCGTATTCTTCGCTGTCCGGGCACACCAGAGTAATATTCTCAGACAGTGCAATGCTGTCAGAAAGATAGCGGTTCAGAAGAGCCTGGAACAAGGCATGCGTCTCCTGAGTCAGGGAGACAATGATCTGGTGTTCTCCAAAATTCCTCAGAAGATGCACAAGTAATTTCAATATCCAGGTAGGAATTTCTTTTCCACGGCTGGCTTCCAGAAGAATCTGCTCCGGATCAGGAGCAAGGCTTCCGGTATAGGCAAAGCCATAAAACTGGGAGGAAGTTTTTTCCCGGTGGATCATCTCAGCAGGCTGATAGCTGGGAGATGTTTTGTGAGAAAGCTTGTAATCCTTTATCCATGCTTTCTGCTGCTGTACGGTCATTCCGTTGCAGGCCTCTATGAAAGAAATCATTTCCTGTCTGGAACCATAAAGACAGAGCAGTCGCCCAATATGTGGCGGAAGTGAATATCGGACATAATGATTGTTCTCCCAGTCTGGAATATTGGATTCCATATAATCGAAAAGCTCATTGATCAATTGCAGCTTCAGTTCTTTCTGGTCAGTCTCATAGTTGGTGAGAAGCTTCCAGAAACGGTAGAAAAAATGGCGCACAGCAATGAAATCCAGCTCTGTCTGATATTGCTCAAACAGCCCCAGCTTCTCCATTTCTTCCTTCATAAAAATAATGGCATTTCGGATGTGAAGGGTAGAAGGCGTGAGACGGCTGAGGAATCCTACATTTTTTCTGTAATTATAGAAGCACTGATCCACGTATCCGATGGAACGGGCTTTCACAGCCAGAAGATAGGCCACCGGAAGATCTTCAAACCGGATTCCTTCCGGGAAACAAAGTCCGTTAAACAGGTCTCTGTGAATGAACTTGATCCATGGATATGGAGAAATCGCAGGTAATTCATAGGGCTTGTCTGCAACCCGGAAATTCTGATTATGGCAGGATGCAATGTATTCCTTACGAATTCCGGTCTCAGAGTCTACATTATAGTAGCGGAAAAGAACCAGGTCGTTTCCGTCGGCGGTAGCCTTTTCATAAAGAAGTCTGCAGGCGTCAGGCTCTACGAAGTCATCGCTGTCTACAAACCAGACATATTCTCCATGGGAATGGGCAAAACCGTAATTTCGTGCCCTGCTGACGCCGTGGTTCTCTGTGGAAAATGTAAAAAGCTTCTCCGGATTTAACGACTGATAAGCCTGCAGAATCTGCAGGCTTCCATCTGTACTGCCATCATTGACAGCTACGATCTCTATTTCCTCAAGTGTCTGTGCCAATAAGCTGTCCAGGCACGTGCTCAGGTATTTTTCCACGTTATACACCGGTAAAATGATGCTGACTTTAAAAGACTTCATCAAAAACTCTCTACCCCATTCCTAATTCCGATATTTCAAGTCAAAATTGCAGTTATTTCGTCAATCTTTTACCTATAATAATACCAGTTCGACAGGGGGATTTCAAGGGGAAAAGGAATGGAGAAATTTGTTTATCTTATTTTTCGCACGGAATAAATGGCAAAAATGCCGTAGTTCGCATACTCTTTTCATATTCTAACAGTTGCGAAAGACTAACCCGTGATTTATAATGAGCTATGTCGAAGTCTGTCCATTTCTGATTATTGAACGCAAGGAGCATTCCGCAGAGCGGTTAGTGTTTCCAGGCAAACAGTAATTAACAGGAAGTTTCGAAGATATTATAAAAATATTGAGGTGAAACCATGAACCCATTTTATAATAAAAAGAAAAAAGGATATACATTAGCAGAGGTTCTGGCCACGGTGGCAATACTCCTTATCCTCATGGCCATTGCTGTGCCTGCGATTTTTTCCATAAGGAAGAACCTGCGCCAGAAAGCTCTGGATAATAAGGCAGAGCTGATTTATACGGCGGTGCAGAATAATCTGGTGAAGCTGCAGAGCAATGGTAACAGCAGCCTTTATGACGGGGAAAAAACAGCAAAAGCTATGGGAAGGACGCCCTCAGATGCCACCAAGGAACAGAAGCTTTATTACGCACTTTCCACTGAAAAAGCAGACACAACAAGGGCGGCCAGTGTACTGGTGACAACTGATACCGTAGATGGCGAACTTTACAATAACTACTGGGTGGTAGAATATAACCCGGAAAGTGCTAGCGTATATGCTGTTTTTTATAGTGAGTCAGATAGTATCAAACCATATGATCCAAATGTATATGACAGCTTCCGCTATAAAGACAATCGTCTCAGCGATGGCGCAAGAATCGGATATTACGGCGGAGATGCACTGGACGGCAGCAATACAGCAGTGCTTGCCCCGAAGATCACGGTTACAAATGAGGAAAAACTGGTTGCAACCATTACTTGTATGCGGCCGGGACAGGATGACAAGAAGCTGGGCTTTGACGTAGTTCTCAGCGATGATCAGGGGAATAAGCTGAATTTGTCATACAAGGCGGTTGGAGATAAATTGGTTCATACTGCGGATGACCTTTATCTGGCAGATCAATCTCCAGCGGATCAGGAGAAGGCAGATAGCAATGAAGAAAGTTCAATTGTGGGCAGAAGCTATACTTTGAAAATTACTTTGGATGATCTGAAAAATGAGGCTTCCAGATTTGTGTCAATATATGGTGAAAAAAATCAACAGTTAGCAAACAGAAAGATAACCCCATTAAATGCAGGAACAAATCTTCATATCAAAGTAACAGTTAGAAGTGACAATTACAAGATTGATGGCTTAGCTACAGAATGTACTACCAATAGTCTTTTTGCTGATCAGAGTACTTCCAATCAAGCTGTTGTTTACTATGGAAGACATTTACAGAATCTTGATCTGGCATCTGGCGTAACAGAGGGCATAACAGAAGCTGTTGTGAAAAATCCTGTTCACTTTGAAAAGCAGGAGGATAAAGAAGAAGGGGACACCAGTTCTTGGTACAGTTGTTATGGGGATAAGGCATTTACTCCCATTACAAACACTTATCTTAAGAAATTTTCCGGAGAAAGAACTGCAATAATCTATCACCTGACTGTGAAGGAAGGCGTGAAAATCGCAGGTACAGAAAGAAAAGGCGCAGGTATGTTTGCCGTGTTGAAGGATTCTATGACGGTGGAGAATCTGCGTCTGGCAGGAACCACCATAGCAATTACCGGTGAAGGAAAAGAGAAGGTAAGTGTCGGTGCAATCGCAGGTGAGACCACAGGCTCTGCGAAAATAACCAATTGTGAGGTATATCTGGACACAGAAGATATAGAAGGAAAGAATGAGAACGATGTCTGGATCAGCGGTGCCGGAATTCAGGGTGGATTGATCGGACATACTAACAGTGTGGCAGAATCAGGCTCTTCTGTGACAATAGTCAACAGTTTTGCAGCAACAGTTATGGATGGCAGAGAGAACGGTACAACAGGTGATCTTATCGGTACGGTAGGAGGTCTGATCGGACAGGCGGATTGTGCAGTGAATATAAAAAACTGTTATGCAGATTCTTACCTGACCGGAGATGTAACAGGTGGTTTGATAGGAAGTGTAAACAGTGGCAGCGTAAATGTTGAGTACTGCTATACGGCAGGGTATCAGAATCCAGCCAATCACGGCGGTGGCCTTGTGGCAAGCTCTGTTGACAGTAATGCTCTCAAGATAAAAAACAGCTATACAGTTGCTACTTACCTGGAAAACAGCGAAAGTAACAACAATCCTGTAATATATGCTGTCAGCCCAGGCACTCTGAAAAATGTCTACTATTTAAATAAGGGAAAAAATGTGAAAAATGACAATGGCGAGGCTGTGGATTATTTAACCTTTAGTAATAAAGCTAAAATGGCAGAGAAGCTGAACAACAATGGCAGCAATTCCTTTACCACTTCCACCACAACCTATGCCTACAATCTGAGAAACCAAGGTCTCACAAGCTATTCCTATCCATCTTTGAAAGATATTTCTCATTATGGAGACTGGCAGGCAAGCTATGAGGCAGGAAGCCTTGTATATTATGAGAAATATGCAATAAATGAGTCGAATTCCAGAGAATACGGCTTCTTTGGTGGAAATGTCCAGTCCTCTTTATCAGATAGTCTGACTGTCGTTGGAGATGGATACGGTATTGTATATGCGAAGAGTGCGCTTGAGACATTGTCTGGCTTTATTGTCAGTTATCAGAACAGTGAGGATGCAGACAAGCTGAAAGAATGGAAGATTGACTGCAACAGTACGGAAACTGAGAAGTTCGAAGTTTCTGTAAATGATGGCGATATTGCGCAATCAGAGGAAACTTACGTTATTTTCCCATTGCCAAAAGAAATTATGAATGCTCAGGCAATCAAGGGTGTTTACTACCAGAAGCTGACAGTAAAAGGTGCATCAGATGCGGAACTTAACGATGAGGGGACTGCAGCACAGGCTGACGGTGATGAGACCACAGAGGTGATGACTGGAAAGACATTCTATTTCAATCCCCATTTTGCCAAATCAGTAGAAGCTGCAGATCAGGCTCCGAATAATATTTTAGCTATTTATCTCCGCACACCTAGACAGCTTTATCACATGAGCTTATACTATCAGGATTATGCATCCTTATTAAAGGGAATTTCCTTTATCCAAGAACGGGATATTGATTATGCGCCATATGACTGGAAAAATTATGAAGGTGTTCAGGAAGCGGTAACTGTCCAGAGTCCTGTGGGGGTAGCGGAAGATGGAACAATCACACCTTTTACATCTACCTACAAAGGCGGAGGATATGAAATCCGTGGAATCAGCTTTGCCACAAAAGGTACAGCGGTTGGATTTATTGGAGAAAATCAGGGATCCATACAGAATGTTTTCCTTGTGTCTGACTGGGAGAATAACGATTTTACAGGAACCACAGCGGTAAGTAATCCATACCTTAGCTATACTGGAACAATCGGAAGTAACCGCAACGTTTATATGGGGGCTTTGGCTGGAATCAACAAGGGAACCATTCAGAATTGTGCAGTCTGCGGTTACAGTATGGGTCGTGACGGAATCGTGTATGTTCAGCGAAACGGAACTCTTTATATAGGCGGACTGACTGGCAGTAACCAGGGAAATATCTATAATAGTGAAGTGGATGCTCCGGCAGTGAATGCAAGTGTGCTCTACGGAAATGCTTATCTGGGTGGTTTTGCAGGCGAAAATATTGGTTCTGGTCTGATTCGAAACAGCTATGCAGTTGGAAATGTATCAATTGAATATTCAAAAGGTGCAAACTGTACGATCGGTGGATTTACTGCAAAAAATACAGGTGTATTAAGAGGCGATTATTGTGCGGTTGCGTTGGGCGCAGCCGGAACTTCCAAAACCTATGGCTTTTCACCAAAAGGCGGCGGTGTTGTTTCTTCTGACTGTTATTACCTCAGCGGGGGTACTTTCCGGTATCTGAATAATATGCTTCCGTTTAGCAATGATCAGGGCGCTGGCATCCATGTTACATATCAGGAAATGGTGGAAAAGGCAATGAAAGGAACTATGGCAGACGAGTCCCGGTGCAACGGAGCAACTGATGAAGAAAATTATCCTTTTAATGCAGTAGTAACCCAAGAGGGTAAAAAGGTTCATTACGGCAACTGGCAGATCCCGGTTAACCTGGGAAGCATTGGTGTCATTTACTGGGAACATGAGGAAGGAGGAGCCAATGACGGCTACCATTTCTCCTATATCGGTTATAAAGCCAGCAGTCAGGATCCTACTTCAGTTTTGGACAAGGTAGGAGACAGTACCTTGTGTACTCGTCATGATGATGGCGGAAGAATCACGGAATACGGATATGGATATTACTATGCTACCGGCAGTGCCGAACCTGATCCGACAATGTATTGTTTCCAGGCTGGAGATAGTGAGAATGCCCAGGCTTCTGAGAACCTGACGAATCAGCTGGACGGAGTGACTGTTGTGGCATACACTACCGCCCCAGCGATTGGAATAAGCCGCAGCTCAGATACGAGTTGTTATATGAAAATGACAGCTAACGACCGAACTGCAAACGGTATCTGGCAGTTTAGTTATAACAGCCAGCTGTATACCTTTACTATCAACCCGTTTTTTGCAAATGCAATGCAGTATGGCAGCAATTCTCCAGATTATGATGGAATTCAGTCCGCTACTGTAACCGTTCTGGAAGACGGCTTCGAAGTCCAGGTAAATGCCAAGGAAGCAATGCCCGGAGAAAACGGCAAAGAATACGAAATTCGTTCTGCGGAGCAGCTGCAGTATTTGAACTGGAATTATAAAACTGGGACTGCGACGAAGATATTGGATACGACAGATGATGTGGAGCTTGTTGATAAATATTCGTATCTGGGATATATGACGGGAAATGATGCTCCGGTAAGTGCAGATTACAACTGGATTCAAAGTCATGATGTAGACGCGAATATGACATCTGCACCAGATGGCGGAAACGTTTTCTTTACACAGATTGGTTCTATGTATGATGCGAAAAGCTCTGCGAATGTAGTAGACGCAGATGCAAGTATTTCTTATTTTAATGGTGTTTATAATGGAAATACATATTCCATTAAAAATATTGAAATAAACAGTAAGAATACAGTTACTGGATTGTTTGGAAGTATTATAGGAGCTAAAGTCAGCAATGTAATTTTGTATTCGGAAAAAGGAAATTATATTCAACGATACAGTGGTAAAGAGAGGGGCTGGCATGTCCTTGGTGGTTTATGCGGACTTGCTGCTGTCGGAAAGGGAAATTCTGCTGAAAATGTAAAAATTTCAAATTGTACAGTATCAGGTTATACAATTCAGGATAACAGTGATAAAGGTGCCTATGGTGATTCCAGTATTGGTGGAATGTTTGGAATGAGCACAATGGATTTGCGTGAGTGTACTGCGGTTAATACGATTATAATTAATATGACTGAGAATAACAGAACAGAATCTGTAAGAGTTGGCGGTCTGGTTGGCAGTATGCGCGGTGTGATTTCTAATTGCTATACAGGAGGAGAAATAACCTGTACGGATACCTGTCTCCAAAAGCGAGGAACCAGACTGATGCTGGCAGGAATATCGGGTGGTATTTATATCAAAAACAAAGGAAACCTGTTGGAACTGTTAGGTAATTCTATTCTTGGTATAGAAGGAGCCAGCGATGATACAAGAGGAAATGCTGAGCAATGTAAGACCGCGACAACGATTATCCAAAATTGTTATACATATATTAAGATGCCAATTGATAAGGCAAAGAGAATTACATCCATTGAACCAATTGGAAGTAACGGAGAAACACATGATGAAAAATATAAAGACTGGGGAGAAAGTAATTATCATGTAAGAATACAGATAACTAATTGTTATTATTATGAGGATAACATTCCCGTAATACGTCATGAGTATATGGCTGGTAAGAACTGGAATAATATTGACGACACGGCAATCCCCCTTAGCTGGGCTGAAATGTCCGGAGAGAAAGATGTGGATTCCACAATTGGAGGCAAAACAGGTGAAAATGCAATAAGAGTAACTGGAAGTTTTGTTGAACTTTTGAATCAGTCAGTTGATTCAGAGGACAAATATGCTATTCGAGGTACATTTGCTAAGGTCACTACCGAAGAAAACGATCAGGATGTAGACGGTAAATACTCCTTCCCAGGCAACCGCACCGACCTGGAGGGTGAGAACTATCCGTTCCCAACGATTCTGACACAGAAAACCAAGCGTGGAACCAGCGTAAATGTTCACTACGGTGCATGGCCGTTGGAGGGTATTTTCTGGCGAGAAAGCCGCGCGACCATGGATATTTTCGAAGACATGGATTTGGAGCAGACAGATGACAGCAATCCGCCAAGGGCATTGAAAACATTCTATCTGGATAGTAACCTGGTTGGTGACGACAGTCTTGGTAAAGGGCTGACTCTGAATAATGGTTTCACAGTGGAATACAGTAATGGAGATGATAAAGATGACACTGCGATAGCGGCAGTTTCACAGCAGTCCGACTGGTCAGATGGATTCTCTGAAGGCGTTGAGATTTCAGATGGCACAGAAACATTTGTATCCGCCAGTGAAGCAGGCGACAATGTACAGACTGAAACCCAGACCTCTGATCAGAAAGATTATATTGCGCAAATTGTAAAGTTGGAGTACTCTGAAACAGAGAAATGCTACGTTGCTACAGTTGAGGCCTTGAAAACAGGAACCACGGTTATTACTGTGAGAGCAACAGTACGCAAGACTGTAGATAATCAGGAAATAGAACTGGAATACCAGGCCTCTTTCACGTTGACAGTAACAGCGGATCTTACGGTATACTCTGACTCCGCAGAAATAAAAGGGGAACTTCACCAGACATCAGATAAAATCACGCTTTATGCAGTGCCTACATCACAGGCACTTAGTGTAAAGGAAGCTGGTTCCTCCGGAAGTACAGCAGAAGTGGGTGCGGATGGTTTTTCATCAGATGGCAGTGGAGTGGCAATTGAAGAGGATGCGGCACAAAGTGAAGAAAGCGGTATTTCAATGGAATCTCTGGAAGCCGACGTGGACACAGGAAATCTGGATGATGTAGGTGGATTTGAAGCTGGCGAAGAATACGCAAATATGGTTACGGAATCAGAAGAAGCAAGCTCCTATGGCAGCAGCGATTTTGAATCTGCGCCAGAATCCAATTCGGAAAACAGTGTGGCTGAATATTTTGAGTCAGATCCCGAAACTGCTTCTGGCTTCGAAGAGAAAATCAGTGAAGGTCAGAATGTCCAGACCTCAGGTGACCAGAAAATTGCAGTCTATGCAGATACAGCACCATCAAAGAACTTTGCGTCAATGATGACCTGGACTATAACAGAAGATCCGGTTGGTGCGGTTACTGTATCAGAAATATCAGACAATCAATTTACTGTAACCATTGAGTCTCTTGTTCCGGCAACACTTACTGTGAAAGGAACCTACACGTATAAAGGCGTAGAATATACCAGCTACACTTGGATAAATGTGATAGGATTAGAAAGTGGGCAGACGGTATCCACAGATCCTTCTGACTCAGAAACAGGAGCTGACTGGGCTGGTAGCAGTGCAGACAGTGCAAACTATAGTTCGGACGCTGCATCGGGCTGGGAAGACCAGAATAACGATACAATAGACATTATACCAAATGAATCCCCGGATGATTTTTCCGAAGATGATGGCAGCTGGGAAAGCGGAGACAGTGGATTTTAAGAGAAAGGAGGTACCTGAAATGCTGAGAGAAAAAATAAGAAAGAAATTAAAATCAGAACAGGGTACCTCTATCTTCTTTGGGCTGTTACTTTTCCTGGTGGCATCTATTCTGAGTGTGGTAATGCTGGAAGGCGCAGTGACTACTGTGAAAACAGTGGCATCGGACCGGGAGTCGGAGCAGAATCAATTGAGCTGTACCAGTGCGGCACAGGTGTTAAGAGATTCTATTACCAATATAAAGCTGTCCGCAACTGTTACAGTAAAAAAAGATAAAAAGGGTGCAAATACAGAGACAGTCAAAAAATGGAATCCATCTGGATTTCTCAACTCTTCCTTGGCGACTCCATCAGACTTTGCGGATTTGATACAAGGTTACCTAAAGAAATTGGATGATCAAAATAAAAATGTTGCATCAACAGAAAAAATGGATACTCTTACCAAAAAGCTGACATTATCAACTTCAGGATCGGGATCTGAAACGGCGGTTACTCAATTCAATGACCTGGAAAACGTAAATGCAGAATTTACCATTAAGCGTATGAAAAGCACTGACGATACGAAAGCAAATGAAGTTACCTATGATATTACTGTAAGGTTAAGTACTGGTAATGGAAGTGATTCCAGCCGGGTGATACTTAGTTTAACTGGAAAAGTAAAGCAAACCGGACAGTCAGTGACGACAACAAATGATGGTAGCACTGAAGCTACCACGTATGAATACACCTGGGAAGCAAAAGACATTTTTTACGGTGACACAGAACGTACTTTGGGAGATTCACAATGAAAGAATCAGGATTAAGATTAAAAAAGAAACTGCAAAGTAAAGCCGGTGAAACAATTGCAGAGACTCTTGTTACCATGATCATTTTGTCCCTTGCAGTGCTGATGCTGGCAGGAGCAGTTGTGACGACTGCGCGTGTAAACAAGCAGGCGGACAATACAGATACCTCTTTCCAGACAAGACAAACAGGAGCAAAGGTAAGCACAGGAACCAATTCTACGAAAGTGATCCTTTCAGAAGAGAATGCCACAGGAGATGCCGGCGGTGCATCAAGTGCGGAAATTCCGGTGCAGGTATATCAGTCCCAGGCAAACAGTCTGGAAAAGAGTTATATTTATTATAAAATAAATTGAATTTTAAAGCTTTCACAGAAAACTCGCGAGCTGCGGCGGGAAATTATGAGAATGTATAATTTCTGTGCATTGGGAAGCATGTTGCTGTGAACAGGACAAACAGAAACACGTTTACAGGAGAAAGGCATGAAAAATACAGCGAAAATCAAATTGAAAAACCGAATACGAAAACTGCTGTCTGACAAACGAGGCTTTTCTCTTGGGGAGCTGCTGGCGGCGACCGTTATCCTGCTGCTTGCAAGTCAGGTTATGACGCAGGGAATGGCTTTTGCCACCCGGATGTATAAGGAATCTTTAACTAGATCCCACGCAAAGCAGCTATGTTCCACCTTAACGAATGTAATTGAAAAAGAACTTCGATATACAACAAGCGTTAATGCAGACAGTGATGGAACAGTACTTAAGTATTTCAGTCCGACTTACGGAAAAACAGAAAGTGCTTTTGCTGCTATAGATGAAAATGAAAATAAAATTGATGGAACAGCAGGGGGGGAAAATAGCGGTTCAATTAACCGCAGAGGATGGTTCCCGGTACTGGCAGAAACTGATTTCTTCTGCCAGTTACAGTTCCTTTGACCTGAAAGCAACAATTCAAAGCGTGAAACTGGAAGGAACTACCTTCCATGTAATTCTTGAAATCACAGATAAAGATGGCAAAAAGATTGTTACCAACAAATTTGATGTGATAGCAGTAAACGATATAAAATTAGACCAATTATAAAAAAGAAAATAAGACTAATTGCAACTATTCAGCAGGTACTGTTTTACGAAACGTGTAACTATAAAGGCCCTGAACAGCTGCAACAAATTTGTTATAGATAGATTTAAACATGAATCACATACCGAATATAAATGCAAAGGAGAGACCCCCACATGGCATACAAACGTCTTGGTGACCTGCTGATCGCGGCGGGGACGATTACACCGGAAGAACTGGATATGGGACTGCAGAGGCAGAAGGAGACCAAGGAACGGCTTGGAGCGGCTTTGATCTCAGCAGGAATCATCACAGAGGCAGAGCTGATCGAGGCACTTCGTCTTCAGCTGGGTATTGAATACATAGATCTTTCGAAAACCACCATTCCCATTTCCATGGCACAAGTTGTTCCGAAAAACATTGCGAAACAGTTCCAGGTAGTGCCGGTCCGCATGGAGCGGGACGAGCTTTATCTGGCCATGAGCGACCCTATGAACTTCTATGCGATCGAGGAAGTTAAGAAAGCAGTCCGTAAAAAGATTGTTCCGATGATTGCTACCACAGAGGGCGTGGAGCATGCCATCCTGGTCCTTTACGGAAACGAAGGCGCCGCAAGGGCTATTGAGGCCATGAAGCGTGAGGCTCCGATCGAAGAGGACAATGGCGAAGAAGCGCAGTTTACAGGAAACATCCTCAACGACAACATTAACGATGCACCAACTATTCGTCTGGTAAACTCCATTATCGAGCGTGCCATTCTGGAGCGTGCCAGTGATATCCACATTGAGCCAAAGGAAAAAGAGCTTCAGGTGCGCATGCGTATTGACGGTGTGCTCCGTAAGATTCTGACGATTCCCAAGAACCTTCAGAACTCCGTTATTTCCCGCTTGAAAATCATGAGTGGAATGGATATTGCAGAACGCCGTGTTCCACAGGATGGACGATTCAATGTTAAGAATAAGAAGCGTGAGTTTGACCTTCGTGTAAACTCTCTTCCTACTGTATATGGAGAAAAAATCGTAGCCCGTCTTCTGGACAAAAGAGCCGGCTATCTTACTCCGGATTCCATCGGTCTTATGGGTGACAACCTGAAGAAATACCAGCGGGCTATCCACTGTACCAGCGGTGTTATTCTGATCGCCGGCCCTACCGGAAGTGGTAAATCCTCCACCATGAACACCATGATTTCCCAGTTAAATACAGAGGAAGTCAATGTAGTAACTCTGGAGGATCCGGTTGAGTACAATATCGATGGAGTAAACCAGGTGCAGATCAATGAGAAAACAGGCATGGATTTTGCCAATGGTCTTCGTGCCATCCTTCGTCAGGACCCGGACATCATTGCCGTCGGAGAGATCCGAGACGGTGAGACCGCCCAGATCAGTATGCGTGCCGCAATCACCGGACACGTTGTGCTTTCCACAATCCATACCAACGATGCTGTGGGAACGATCGAACGTCTGGAGGATATCGGCGTTGAGCCGTACCTGATCGCCACCGCTCTCCGTGCCGTTATTTCCCAGAGACTGGTCCGCCGGATCTGCCCCAAGTGTAAAAAGAGCTATGAGGCGACAGACGAGGAAGTAAGACGCCTTGGTCTTAGCACGGAGCACAAGCATATTTTCTACCGGGGCGAGGGCTGCGCAGACTGCTTCAATACAGGCTACCGCGGACGAATCGGTGTATTCGAGATTCTGGAAATCACCCCGGAAATCCGCCCCCTCATTTCCCAGCAGGCTGGACGATCTGCCATCGAACAGGAACTGGCCAGCGCCCACAGCGAGTTCAAGACACTGCGTGAAAATGCCATTCAGCTGGTGGAAGAGGGAATTACCACTGCCGAGGAAGTGCAGCGAGTCATTTACGAAACCGGGGATATGAAGACAGCAGAAGAGGAGTAATCCATTTAGTTAACTAAATTGCTATTTAATGCGTTGAAGTTTCAGTTAATACACATTGTCCAAATGCGTCCGCATTGAAGAACTTTTATCTCGCTAAAATACAGAAAGTCAGGAGACCAAAATTATGTACAATATAGAAGACCTAACCGAACAAGCCCGCCGCAGCGGCGCTTCCGACATCCACCTGGTATGCGGCCTGCCGCCGAAATACCGTCTGGATGGCCAGCTGGAGAACATGGCAGAGGAACATCTTTCAGAAAAAGACTGCGATATGCTTTGCCAGGATCTGGCGAAAGACGCTATGTACGAAAAACTGGAATATACCGGAGAACTTGATTTTTCCCGTGAAATAAGAGGAATCCGCTGCAGATGTCATGTATTCAAACAGCAGGGCAAAGTCTCCGCAGCCATCCGTCTGCTTAGCGAATCCATTCCAAGACTGGACTCCCTGGGACTTCCTCCCTCTGCGCTGGAATTCACCAGCCTCCACAAGGGAATCGTCCTGGTAACCGGTGAGACTGGTTCTGGTAAATCCACCACTCTGGCAGCCATGCTGGACGAAATCAACCACACCAGAAAAAATCACATTGTAACTCTGGAAGATCCGATTGAGTATGTATACACCCCGGATCTCTGTGTCATCAACCAGCGTGAGGTTGGCAAAGACACTGCAAGCTTTTCCGAAGGTCTTCGTGCCAGTCTGCGAGAGGACCCTGACGTAATCCTTATCGGTGAAATGCGAGACAAGGATACCATCGAAACTGCGATCACAGCAGCTGAGACCGGACACCTTGTATTCGGAACCCTGCATACAGGCAGTGCTTCCGACGCTATTGACCGTATGGTGCAGGTTTTTCCGGAAGGAATGCAGAACCAGATCCGTCTGCAGCTTTCCATGACCCTGATGGCTGTTATTTCCCAGCAGCTTGTGAAGAAAAAAACAGGCGGCCGTGTGCTGGCAAGTGAGGTTATGGTTGTAACCGACGGTATCCGAAACATGATCCGCGGCGGAAACACCCCTCAGATCGCCAACGCCATTGCCACAAGTGCGGCAATCGGAGGACAGACCATGGACCAGTCACTGGTAAGCCTGGTACGTTCCAGACAGATCGACAAGGCTGTGGCTGTGGAGTATAGTCACGACCAGGCTTATGTGAAGAAGAATGCGTAAAGGACTTTAGATGCATATATATTTTTCAGTGTTTCGGAAAGTGAAAATTTGAATTTGAAAAAGCACTTTACTGCATATTGATCAGCTAAAGCGAAAATTCGAATTTGAAAAAAGCACTTCCCTGCATATTGATCAGCTGTGAAGTGACTTAAAGGCTGCGTGGCATAAAAACTGCGCAAGAAAGGTGGACAACAATTGGCAACCTACAAATACACAGCCATCTCCAAAGACGGAGTAAAGGTCTCTGGCGTGGTAGAGGGCTTCAATGAGTTTGACGCGGTTGACCGCATCAAGCAGGACTGCGATATTGTTCTGAAGCTTACAGAGGTGGAAGAGAAGAAGCCCGGGCTTCTCAGCATGGAAATCGGCGGCAACCGCCTGAATGCCAAAGCTTTTTCCCTGATGTGCGCCCAGTTTTCCATTATCCTCCAGTCCGGAATCCCCATCGGCCGTACCGTCCGGCTGATCGGAGACAAAATGACAGACAAAAAGCTGAAAGGCATTCTGAAAAAAGTGGCAGAGGATGTTGAGGCAGGACGAAGCGTGGCAACCAGCTTCCAGGAGCGGGGCGGCAAGCTGCTTCCGGCGGTTTTCATCGAGACCATCCGCGCCGGAGAGGAATCCGGTAACCTGTCCAAGGCCTTTGAGACCATGTACCAGCATTATGACAAACAGGTAAAAATGCGTGCAAAAGTGCGAAATGCCCTGATTTATCCGGTTTTCGTCCTTGCACTTGCAGTAGTGGTAGTAATCGTTCTGATGGTGAAGGTTGTACCTACCTTTATGGACATTTTTGCATCCTATGATGCAGAGCTGCCGCTGATCACACAGTCCCTGATCCTGATATCCAACTTTTTCCGGAAATATATTTTCCTGATCATAGTTGTGTTCGCTGCCATCGCCCTTATCTTCAAGCTTTACGCCAATACGGAAAAAGGTCGGATGAACGTGGCGAAGCTTGCACTGAAAATCCCGGTGCTTGGAAATGTGTCCCTTCTCAGTGCAGCCAGTGAGTTTGCCGCAAACCTGGCCACATTGATCGGAGCTGGTCTGCAGCTTACAAGAGCGGTCAGCATTACTGCGAGGGTTATCAACAACTATTACATCAGCCAGTGCGTGGGGAAAATGACCTCCCGTCTGGAAGAGGGCCACACCCTTGGCGAGTGTATGCGGGAGGCTGACTGTCTGCCGGATATTCTGGTGGATATGACTGCTGTTGGAGAGGAAACTGGTGAGCTGGAGAGTACTCTGCACACAGTTTCCGGCTATTACGAATCTGAACTGGATATGGCAGTACAGGACGTTCTGAAAAAACTGGAGCCCACACTGCTGATTTTCATGGCTGTGGTTGCCGGATATATCGTTCTGGCTGTTTATATTGCTATGTTCCAGATGTACAGCGTTATGTAATTCCGGGAAAAGAAGGCTGCCCTTTCTGCTGTTTGTGGAAAAAGTGCCGAAAAAAAGATGCTTACGAAATAAAAATACAAAAAATTTGGAAAAACAGGTAAAATTTTAAAATGTCGATATATGAAGATACCTTTTTTATGATATACTGTTGTGTATTAGCAGGTGTTTTTGGTGCGGTGCTTGGATCTTTTCTGAACTGCGCCGCATGGCGGATCGCCCATGGAGAATCCTTTGTGAAAGGAAGAAGCCACTGTACAAGCTGCGGACATGTTCTGGGCTTTCTGGATCTGATCCCGGTTTTTTCCTGGATATTTCTGGGCGGAAAGTGCCGTTACTGTAAAACAAAAATCAGCCCAAGATACATGCTCACGGAGCTGTTTTTTGCACTGGTGAGCGTGCTCACTCTTCTTCGGTTTGATCTTTCCCCGGAGTTTGTGCGAAATATGGTGCTGGCCTGCTGTCTGTTCTGTCTTTCCCTGGTGGATCTGGAGATTTTCGAGATTCCCAACGGATGCCTTCTGATCCCTGTAATTGCCTGGTTCGTGGCGATTCCTTTTACGGAAATGAGCGGAATGGATGTTTTATACCATGTGGCTTCAGGAGTGGGCTACGGAGCGGTTATGCTGGCTCTTGTCCTGCTTTTTGATAAAATTCTTGGAAAAGAGACCATGGGAGGCGGCGATCTGAAGCTTTTTGTGGTGATGGGATTGTACCTGGGAGTGGCAGCATCCCTGTTTGCCCTGTTTTTTTCCTGTATTCTCGGCCTTATTATGGGAGCTATCCAGAAACGGGGAAAAGAGAACAAAGGACCGCAGATTCCCTTCGGACCTGCCATTGCACTGGCGTTTTATGCCATGCTTCTGTATGGGGACGGGCTGGTGAACTGGTATATGGGGCTGCTGTAAAGGGTAGCTGTAGAAGTACTTTTTCAAATACACAGCAGAACGAACCGGGACATATTCCGGGAAACTATGTAAGCGGCACAGACACGTTCTGGGAGCTGTGCGGTTCGGATTGAAACAAGAAAAGACATAGAAAGAGGATATATATGGCAAAATCATGTCTTGGAATTGATATAGGCAAGGATCAGATGAAGCTGGTTCTGATGAAAGGTGAGAATATTGTGAAGACCGCTTCGGTACAGATGCCGGAAGGGCTTCTCAAGGATGGCAGAATTGTTTCTGTGGAGACCACAGGAGAATTGATCCGAAAAACCATGAAAGAGAACAAGATCCGCTGTAAAGAAGCGGCTGTTGTGGTGTCTTCAGGAATCTGTTTCCTTCGTAATGTGACGATGCCGGAAATGACTGCGGAGCAGCTGGTTTACAACCTGCCTTATGAATTCCGTGATTATATTACAGATGAATTAAAGAAGTATGTTTTTGATTATTCCTGGGGTTCCGGAGAGGAAATGCCCAAAGGCAAGAAGCTGAAGAAAGCTTCCAAAAAGAAAAAGAAAGAGGAAAAGCCAGAGGAAGAGGAGAACCAGAAGCGCAATGAGATGGAGCTTCTTGCAGCAGCAGCGCCTCTGGAGGTAATGGAGGATCTTCGCCTGATGACGCGAAAGGCAGGTCTGAAGCTGACGTTTGCAGCTCCTGAGGTGTCTGCCTGTGAGAACCTTCTTCACTATAAGCTGAGAAATGAGCAGGATAAAGATAAGGAATATGGAATCCTGGATCTGGGAAGTACATCCAGCCGCCTTTTTATTTTCAAAGGGGACAGACATCAGGTTACCCGTGTGATCGAGCGGGGGATGGAGCAGGTGGAAGAGCTGCTTGCAGATACTTTTCATATTGATATTCATCTGGCTCATACCTGGCTGCTGGCGAACCATGAGGACTGTATCCACAGTGAGGTGTGCCAGGATGCTTTTTCCCAGATCAGTGTAGAGCTGATGAGGGCTCTGAACTTCTATCAGTTCAGTAATCCGGAAAGCCGCCTGGAAGATATTTATATCTGCGGCGGTGGTGCTTCCATAGCCACCATGCGCCAGAGCCTTGAGGAAAATCTGGATGTGAAGATCCATGAGGCCGGGGAGCTTCTGGAGAGAATGAATGGAAGCGGGGATGAGACGTCATCTCTTTGGATGCTTGCAGCCGGTACGGCTCTTGGACGTACTGCCCATGCGCCCAAGAAACAGATCAATCTGGCCCTTGCAGGACAGAAGAAAAAACATTATTTCGTTGCCATTCCGGCTATTGGAGCAATTGTTGTAGCTGCCGGAGTTATTGGAAAAGTTGCAGTTGCAGACAGATTGGTGAAAATGAGCGAAGCGCAGAGTGCCGCGTCTGAGCTGCAGAAGCAGGTGGATGACATTACTGCTTATATAGATAGCTTCGGGGATCTGCAGGAAACATATGCCCACTATACTTATCAGGGGCTGAATGCAGATGAGTTAAGTTATCTGAACCGCCCGGAGGTTTTGCAGCTGATGAAAAATGTAATTTTCCCGAAGGTGACGGTAAGCAGCTGGAGCGTAAGCGGGAATCAGCTGACCCTTCCGGTGACCGGAGAGAACCTGTCAGACATTAACAGCCTGGTGCAGGAGCTGGAGCAGGTTCCGATCGTGGATTACTGTAATGTGATGACTGCCGTTACAGATTCCAATTCCACAGATGAAAAAGGAAATCCTGTTTCATCGGATACAGTTACAGGACAGATTATTGTTTATCTGCTGGATCCGCTGTATGTGGAGAGCGGAGAAGGAAGTGAGGAATATGGTGTCGCTGCGGACGGTGATGGAAACATGACCGGAGCGGTAGATGGGGCTACAGTTGATGATGGAAATGAGACCGGAGCGGTGGATGGAACTGTAGTTGATGGTGGAAATGAGACTGGAGTGGTGGACGGAACTGTGGTTGATGGTGGAAATGAAGCCGAAGCCGTGGATGGTGCTGCGACCGGTGATGGAAACGAGACTGAAGCAAATGATGGATTCGAGGCAGGCACAGAGGGAGGAGCACAGGAATGAAGATCATGAGCCGTGATTTTACTACAAGAGAAAAAATTATGCTTCTGGTGCTTACCCTGATCCTTTTGGCAGCTGGATATTATGCAGTGATTGACCAGCCGATCAGAACCGCGATCAATGAAGCGAAAAGTCAGCAGGACGAGCTGAATACAGAGCTTATGCTTCTTCAGACCAAGGCCGCTTCTTTGTCCCGTATGCAGAGCGAGCTGGATTCCATCGAACAGAGCGGAAGCCTGGGAAAAATGGGAAGCTACAATAATTCCAAGGCAGAACTGGATGAGCTGAACCAGCTTCTTCAGGATGCCAATACATACGATATCAGCTTCAGTGACGTGACACGGGACGGCGACCTGATCCGCAGATTATTCAGCCTGACCTTTTCAGCGTCTGATTATGACAAGGCCGCAGACCTTGTAAACCGTCTCTGCACAGGCGAGTGGAGATGCATTGTAAATGATCTCCGCTATGTTGCCGCTGGAGACGATCTGAATACAGGAAGCGTGAACGTAGGTGTGACAGCTACCTTCTATGAAACCATGCAGGGCGGAAAAGCAGACAGCGGACTTCCTGCCGATACTTCTGCAGCAGCCGGTGCGGCTTCTGCCAGCGGTTATTGATGAGCCGTCAGAGCGGCTTCTGCCAATGGTTATTGATGAGCTGTTAGAGCGGGAAATGATGTAGATATTTTTATTTTATTGTGGAAAATGGGGGATAACCAGTTATGCTGCGGGCAGCAATTGTGGAAAAGTCAAAAGAACACAGAGAATATATCCGTGCCAGCCTTACCGGTATAAATATGGATATTCAGGTGAGCGAATATGCAGATGAATATGACTATCTGGACGATCTTAATGAGGAGGCGTCTTCTTTTGATATTCTGCTGCTGAATACTACGATTCACAGAGAAGGAGACGGACTGGAGCTGGCGGCGAAGGTACGTGCCCGGAGCCGCAAGGTAATGATCTGTTTTATCACAGATTCCCAGAGGTACTATGCGGAAGCTTTTTCCGTATTTGCCACCGGGTATCTCCTTTATCCTTTTGATGTAAGTGAACTGCATAACTGCATTACTTTTTTCTGGCAGAAGCCGACCATGGAGCGCCGTGCCTCCCTTATGCTGAAGGAGGTGGGCGGAAGCTTTCGCCGTGTGTACTGCAGAAATATTCTGTATGTGGAGAGCGCCAACCGCAAGGTGATCCTGCATCTGGAGAATGGCGAAACCATAGAGAGCTACGCCAAGCTGGACGAGCTGGAACAACAGCTTCCAGGCAGATTATTTTTCCGGTGCCATCAGAGTTATATTATCAGCCTTTATTTTGTGGAGAAAATGGATACCGGCAAGTTCATAGTCCAGTCTGCCGAAATTCCTGTTTCCCGGGAATATCAGCGCGCGGCACGGGAAATGTATTATGATTATATGTTTGAAAAAATGTGAAAGCGAAGTCGGATATGGCAGCTTGAGAAAGGGAATGGGAAATGTCCTTTCTCAGGCTGTTTTTGGATATATCTATAAGCTGGTACTGTCAAAAATGACAGAAATTGTGTCAAAAACTACATCCAATAGCCATTTTCGACAAAAATGTTGCTATTATTGACATTATGTGCACAAATTAAAAAAATTTTGTTATAATACAAACATCCTAAGAGAAAGGAGCGGAACGGAAAGTGGCAGTGCAAAAGTTAGATGCCATCGATGGAATGAATCAGAGACAGAACAGACATTTTTTTACATCCTATCCTGAGATGAATGAAGTGTTAAACAGATTTGCAGCAGAAGCAGACGCGGATGAGATCTGGATATCTGCCGAGGTTCAGGAGCTTAAGGAAAATCGATCAGGTAATCAGCTTTGCCAGATTGTAGGCATGGCACTTGATACAGCGAAACGAAATTGTATCGAGACCACACCCCCACGGGGACGCTACATAAGAATCCGTTGCCGGGACATGCAGGAGCAGACATTGATTAAGATTCAGTATTCCTGCGAGGACCGTATGCTTCGGGAATTCGACAAGGCTATCGTTAAGATGCGAGATCTTATCGAATCGGTTGGTGGTTATTTGAAGCTTCAGCTTGACGGTGACACAGGAAGCATCAAAATCGCCATTCCGGATAACTGAGAAGTCCCGGACGCTTCAGAATCTTAAAAATGAAAAATATTAAATAGGAGGCTTTAAAATGTTTAAAAAAGCAAAAGAAAACAAAAAAGGTTTTACATTGGCTGAGCTGCTGATTGTTGTAGCTATTATTGCCGTGCTGGTTGCGATTAGTATTCCGATTTTTACGAGCCAGTTGGAGAAAGCAAGAGAAGCGACAGATGTGGCAAACATTAGATCTGCGTATGCAGAAGCTGCTGCAGAGGCAATTACTGCGGAGGTAGGAAGTACAATTACTAAATCTACGAACAAAATGCAGAGTTCCGGGGCAATTGATAAGATTGCTTCCGAGAGTGTTGGTCCTTGGGAATCTTCAAAAATCACAATCACTGCAGGCACAGCAGCAACTGTGACAGCAACTGTTGGTGATAACGGCAATACAACATTTGCGCTTAGTGGCGGTGCAACAGTTGCTAACTAATACTCAGTAGGGGGAAACTAGATAACAGGCTTAATATTATCTTATCTCGCTTTTCAATAAAATGAAATTTAATAGTTTAAGGACAGAACCTCTTCATGGGCTCTGTCCTTAATTAGTAATGACATATATTTATTACTCTTACACAAAGTTCAAAATAATCTTATTCAATTTTTGAACATCTTCAGTTGTTTTGAATAAATTAATTAGTTGCTTCAGCGCTAGTTCCGGCACTGTTCATTTTTACAGTCCATTTACCATTATTATCCTTTGGAACATTTACAGTAAATCCAGCTGGAAAATCAAAGGTTGTACTCCAACCTGCTTTCGTCTGTTTCTGAACGACCTCTTTTGTTGTATCAGTTTTTCCAGTTACATAATCAGACATTACTTCTGCATAAGCTGCTCTTAAATTTGCAGCATCGACAGCTTCTTTAGACTTCTCCAACTGGCTCGTAAAAATCGGAATACTAATCGCAACCAGCACGGCCCTTGTCGTTCGAATTTTCCCATAGTTGAACGAACTTACATGTTGTTTATTATGTCCCAAAACACATAAGAAGACATTCGCTGGATAAAAAACGCGCCTTTTGACAAAAACATCCTGCCCAGTCAAACCTCTTTGCGGGCATGACTGATGCAGGATATTTTTGCTAAACCAGTAAAAAATGTTAATACCTTTAATCGTGCTTGGTTTCCCTTGTTGAAATTTATTTTCCAGCTACATGCATTCTTTTTTTAAGTTCTTTTTTTAATCTCTGAATTTCTAATTCCGCTGCATCCGCCCGCTCCCTTTCCAAATTCGCTCGTACCTTTTCCGAATCTGCCCGTTCCTTTTCCATATCCGCGCGATCTCTTTCTCTCTGCGTATTTCGTCTTTCAGCCTGGATGTCCATTTTCTCCATGTTTTCAAATAGATAACCCATTCCATGACCTCCAATCTCGCCCATCATTTCTTTTACCACGTCTACGGGCACATTCATCTTTATTAGTAAAGCCCACAAAATTTTTTTATAGATGTCTTTTAGCGCTTCCGGTGCATTGCTGTAAGCTGATATTTACAAGTTCATAGTAGCATGCCCGATTATAAAATACAATATAGAACTGTTCGAAATGGCTTTCCGAATTTATGTTATATTGAGCTTACCAAAAAACATATGAGGAGGCAGCCAATGAACCAGATTTTAACCTTTCAGTTAGACCGTATTTCCCTAAACGCAGGTGTTCCGGAAAATAGTGGCATTTCCAGAAATGCCTCAATTTCGGAAGATTTTGAGGCCCACGGAGTCCTGCAGTTTTCATTGAGCAATTTGCCCGCGCAGGCAAGAGCAAATCTGTCCGCGATTCTAGCGGAAAAGCAAACCCTTATTAACAAAGCAATTCCTGGCTTTACCATGAAAGAGGACTCCATTTTGATCGTGGAAGAGAACTCATTCATTTCTTCGGAGAAAGAAGCAGCGTACCGCCAGTTCCTGGAGAAACTCCTTCAGACAGCCCATGCCCGTAAATGGGTAGTGCCCAATCGAAAAAATACCAGTTCCGGAGCCAGTGAAAAATATCGTTTCCGCATCTGGCTGAACCAGCTTGGTCTGAAAGGCGCCGAATACGCCAGCACCCGAAAGCTTCTCACCTGGAATTTATCTGGCAGCAGCGCATATTCCAGTGAGGAAAAGATGGAAGCCTACAATAAACGGAGAAGGGAGGCCAGACAACATGAGCGAAATACAGAAGTCCGTTTTTTCATCCCCCTATGAAAATCTTTTATCCATTTCAACAGCAGAAAATCCATTATCCATTCCGGCAGCGGAAAATCCATTATCCATTCCAACTGCGGCACCCATCTCATCCATTCCCACCGCAATATACTGCCGCGTTTCCACCCTTCATCCCCATCAGCAGGATTCCCTGGAAAATCAGATTCGCCATTATCAGGAATTTATGAAGAAAACCCAAAATTACATTTTGACAGAAATATATTATGATTTTGGAATTTCCGGCTACAAAGAGATCCGCCCCGGATTTTGCAAAATGCTGGAAGATGCCCGGAAAGGCTGTTTTCGGCAGATTATTACGAAATCCATTACCCGTTTTGCACGCAACACAGATACTGTGCTGAAAACCACCCGGCAGTTGAAGGAACTGGGAATTGATATATATTTTGAACTTCAGAAAATCCATACGCTGTCCCAGGAAAGGGAACTGCTGCTGACTCTTTTTGCGGCATTTGCCCAGGCAGAAAGCGAAAATGCCAGATGGCTGACTAAGATGGCAATTCAGCAGAAATACAGAAAGGGTCATCCCATGCGGCAGCTGCACCGCTGTCTGGGATATCAGAAAGACCAGGCGGGAAATCTGATTCCGGATAAAAATGCAGAACTTGTACGGCAGATTTTCCAGATGGCAGCTGACGGATGGAGCATCAGCCAGATCACGAAATATCTGAACGAAAACAAAATTACCACTCAGAATGACAGGACTTTCAGCCGTTCCACAGTAAGCCGGATCCTTCACAACCACGCCTATAAGGGAGATTATATTTGTCAGAGATATTATGTAAACAATCAGCGAAAACTGGTACGAAACAAAGGGGAAAAGCAGATGTATTATATCCGGCACGATCATCCGGCAATCGTTTCTGAAGAATTGTGGGAAACTGCACAGGAAAAGCTGGCAAAGAAGAGCGAAAGAAACAGGCAGGGGCTACCTTCTGATGAGATTGTCGTAACGGAAAAAGCCCAGGTTCCAGATATGCCAGAGAAAAGAACCCTGAAAGAAACAATTTTGCAGAAAGAAAAATCTGGACTTATCCCAGTTAAACAGCCTTTAACTCTCACCAATTATCCTTACAAAGACCGGATTTTCTGCAAATACTGTGGTTCCAGGCTGCGGCGGATCATTGCCAGAAACCACTCTGTCTGGTGGATATGCAATGGTCTCAGCCGAAAAGGAAAAGCTTTTTGCAAAGGTGTCCGCATACCAGATGAAAAGCTTTCCCCGCTTCGAAACATCAATTTTTCAGCATATATCGGAAAGGAGCTTATAGATGGAAAAGAAACTTACGGTTATTCCCCCAAGCCAGACGAATGGAAACGCTAAATCTGCCAACAGTTCCCAATGCAGAGTGGCAGCATATTGCAGGGTGTCTACCGAACAGGAAGAGCAGCTGGGCTCTTTTGCCAATCAGATCGCATATTACACGGATTATATTAATGAAAAAGAGGAATACCAGCTTGCCGGAATCTTTTCCGATGAGGGGATTTCCGGTACTGGTACGCGTAAAAGGGCTGGCTTTCGCAGTATGATCGCGGCCTGTGAGGCGGGAAAAGTAGATCTGGTGATCACCAAATCTATCAGCCGTTTTGCCAGAAATACCCGGGATTGTCTGCATTACGCAAGATATTTGAAGAGCCTTGGGATTCCGGTGATTTTCGAAAAAGAGGGGATTAACACGATGGAGTCGTCTGGTGAGCTTTTGTTTACCATTCTTTCCAGTCTGGCCCAGGAGGAATCACGAAATATTTCCGAAAACACCAGGTGGGGAATCCGTTCCAGGTTTCAGCAGGGAATCCCTCACATTAATGCCGCTTGTTTTCTGGGATACGATAAGGATGAGGCGGGGCATCTGGTGATAAATGAAGGGCAGGCGAAAGTGGTGCGGCGGATTTTTCGTGAGTTTCTGGAGGGGTGGCAGCCATCTGAAATAGCACGAATGCTGAATACCGAAAATGTTTCGGGCGTGCATGGAGAATCTCGTTGGGCTGCGGTTTCGGTCGTTCGCATCCTTCAAAATGAAAAGTACAATGGAGATCTGCTTATGCAGAAGTATTATATCCGGGATTTTCTTACGAAAGAGCTGGAAAAGAACGATGGAAAACTGACCCAGTATTATGTGGAAAATGATCATGAAGCAATCATAGAGCGGGAAATATGGGACGCGGCACAGCTGGAAATCAACAGAATCAAAGAGTTTAAACGGAATCATCAGATCCGGGAATTGGGAAGCTGCAGTCTGGAACCTTTTTATGGAAAAATTTTTTGTGGGTGCTGTGGGGGAAGGCTGGTGAAGAAAAGCAGCAAAAGTGTGTGGCGGTGCATACATTCCGGCAAAGAAAAGGGCGGATTTTGTAAAGCCAAGCCTGTTGAGGGGCATAAGCTGGAAGAATATGTAAGCTCTGCCTGGGCACAGCTGGTATCCCAGAGAGAAAATCTTCTGCCAGACTGGGAGAAAGATATTTCCCAGGGAAATGCCCTAGAGCGCTTACGTGCAGCACAGATGAAAGAGCTGACCGAAAAGTATCCTTCCTGGTTCCAGGTGGCGAGGAAGACGAGAATGGTGATTGGGGAAATTATAATTGGGGGTGATAAGGGGTGTGAGATTTTGTTTATGGATGGCGTAAGGCTGGTGACGGATTAGAGCGTGTTTGAAAAATCATTCCCGTTACCAGGGGAATAGGCTGTGAAGAAAGAAAGCGGAAGAATTTAGCAGATTTTCGAAAAGTACTTGTAAATCAAGAACTTCAATGTTATTATGATAAAAAGCATATTTCTCATATAGTTCAAGGCATATCCGCCATCTGATTTATCTAATCACACATCAGAAATCCATGCTTTTTAACCCATTAACGAAGAAGAGCAGGAGTTCTGAATGAAAGGTATGTATGCTTAGCTTGTCTTTTCTGACTCCTGCAAAGAAAAGGAGGACCAGCCTATGGTAAACAGAAACTACAAGGACACGATATTCCGGATGCTATTTTCAGATCGAAAGAATCTGTTATCGCTTTATAATGCGATTAATGGAACATCCTATATGAATCCGGAAGACCTGGAGATTGTCACACTTGAGAATGCGATTTATATGGGAATGAAAAATGATCTGTCGTTTATTATTGACACCAATCTTTTCCTGTATGAGCATCAGTCAACATACACACCGAATATGCCCTTACGGGATCTTTTTTACATATCCGCTGAATACCAGAAGCTGGTGAATAAGAAGTCTTTATATTCATCAGCATTGCAGAAAATACCGGCACCGAACTTTATTGTATTTTATAATGGTACAGAGCGGAAAGAAGACAGATGGGAGAACCGTTTGTCAGAAGCATATGAGAATATATCCAGTGAACCGAAACTTGAACTTAAAGTAGTAACTTTGAATATCAATGAAGGTAGTAATAGGGAATTGATGGAACAGTGCCAGATACTAAGGGAATATGCAATATATGTAGCGCGGGTTCGTAAATATGCAAAATATATGCAACTGGAAACAGCTGTAAAAAAAGCTGTAGATGAATGTATTCAGGAGGGAATTCTGGAAGAATTTCTTCGGAAAAATAGAGCGGAGGTTATCGCAGTGAGTATATTTGAATATGACAAAGAAGAGGAAGAACGTAAACTGAGAAAAGCTGAGTTTGAGGCTGGGGAGCAAAGCGGAATACAAAAAGGAATACAAAAAGGAATACAAGAGGGAATACAGGAAGGAAAGGAATTGAAAACAAAAGAAATTGTCAATTCACTACTTCAGGATGGAATGGGCATTGAAAAGATTGCAGAACTGCTGAAAATTAGCAGAGAACATGTTTTGGAATTAGCAGGAATGAAAATGTCAAAATATGATGGCTTATAAGCCAATATGAAAAGGAATATCCAACGCAATTTTGGGCTTTTAACTATAAATTGCATTGGATATTCTTAATGTTTTCTTTGCACCCCATTCTACTTGTTAATTCCCCCATCAAGTGCTAAAATCAAAACAAATGAAGTTCTGCAATGGTCTAATAAATCTATCAATCTATCTCAGGAAGGAGCAAAAAATCTATGAAAAAGAATCACCACCTTCATCGGCTGGTTCGTCTTTGCCTCATCATTTCCCTGCTTCTGCTGTGCAGTACAAGCCAGGTATTTGCCGCTGCAAAGGTAAATCTGAAAAACACCAAGATTAAACTATCAGCCACCAAACTCACCTACAATCAAAAAGTCCAGCGCCCGAAGGTAAGCGTCACCTATAAGGGCAAAGCCCTGAAAGAGAAGAAAAACTATGTTCTGAAGTATTCCAAGGGCTGCAAAAAGGTAGGCACCTATACGGTTCAGATTATTGGAAAAGGTGCTTATACCGGCAAAGTGAAAAAGCAGTTTACCATTTTGCCTCCAAAGACCCAGGTAATGGGTGGTTATGTTGGAAAAAAGACTGCCAGTGTGGTAATAAAAAGGCAAACCGCTCAGACCAGCGGTTACCAGCTGCGCTATGCCACAAATTCCAAATTAAAAAATGCGAAAACCATAACAGTCAAAGGAAACAAAAACAACACCGTTTCCCTCAATGGACTGAAAGCCGGAACTACATATTATATGCAAGCCCGTACCTACATGGCCATTAAAGGAAAGAAATATTATTCCAAATGGTCTTCCACAGAACATTGCAAAACAAGCGGAAAGTCAAAAGAAAATACTTCAAATACAACACCTACCCCTAAGCCGGTTCCGAAATTAACGCTCGAAGAGGGGAAAGCAAATATAACCCTGGAAAGCGGAAGGTATTATGAGATTGAAACTTCAAATGGAATCAAAGACATTAATATTTCTGATCCGGCTGTTGTATATTCCACAGATGAAGCTGAAGGCGGAAACAGCCACTTATTTGCGACGCTTGAGCCTGGGAAATGCGTGATTACCATCACGGATATTTATGGACAAAAAATTACTTCCACGGTTTCAGTTACCCAGAAGCTATACAATCCGCATACTGAGACTTCTTATGTAGTGACATCTGAAACAGTTGACAGCACCCTTCCTGTTCCAGCCATCAAGTCAATAGATTATGGTGACGGATGGGTGGATTTGAACTGCCCGGGAACTTTTTCCCAGTCAGATCCTTATGTTGGTTACGAAGGTTATCTTTCTTACAATGATAAGTTTGCATACAGTGTTCAGGATATGCGAACAATCGGTGAAGATGACGGGATAGGAAGTGTGAGTTTCTATTATTTAGACTCAGGCCGCAGTTATTATGCAAAAGTACGTTCTTACACCATCCGCAATAATGTAAAAGTCGTTGGACCGTGGAGCGAAATCCGTAAAGTAGATTTGCCAATATATGATACGAAAGGCACAACACCTGCTAAATATACCTATGAAATTTATGGTTTGGACAAGCAGAAAGCAGATATTTACACACAGTGTATCAAACCTCTTTTTATAAAAACAGACAATCAGGATCTGAATTCTTTTAGACTGATCTGTGATGGAGAAAGCCCTTTGATAAATGTGTATTCAGGTGGAACAACGCACATATATGATGATATTCCTTATGAAAATGGCGATTCCGAGACAACTTCCCTGAAAAAAGTAAAAGGCGGTTATATCGGATATGTATATTTTGAAAAAGCAGGAACTTACAATATCGAATTCCGGGAATACTCCATGTCTGGTTATACGGTTGCAAAAACAGTGGCTTTAAATGTTATGGATTATGACCAGGCTGAGAAAGCATGGATGACTGACATTATCAATAAAGTTACAACTTCCGGTATGACTCCATTTGAAAAAATGGACGCTGTAAGTGATTATCTCACAGAGCCAGGTCGCTTCAAATATGTAACGGTACATGGAAATTATCTGGTATCTCTGGCAGCAGAGCCTAATACTCCATTTTTTGTATCTTATCGTTGGGATTCCTGCACATCACCGGCAGCCCTTTGTGAATTTGCAAAGTTAATCGGTGGGTTTGATGATATTCACAATTGTTATGGTGATTATCAGAGAGGCACTGAGGAATGGTCTCGCTGGCATTATGTGGCTAAACTTACGATAGGAAGCGAAACACGAAATTACGCCGTATGCCCGATGAGCCCAACAGGTGAAGTCGGCGAAACACAGATGATCGACCTGACAGACCTTAGTAATATGAGGAAATTTGGGTGATTTCAATTTAAATAATTCTTTTTACCGGGCAGACCAGAAGTCATTTCTGGTCTGCTTTTCTGATTGATTGCTTTTTGAAGTGCATTATTTCAAAAATATCCACTGGTTCCAGACCGATTTACAACAGGTTTGTGGATTTTTGCAAAGAACGAATGAATTAAATCAAAAGTTAGTCTCTGCCGAACGTATTAATGATTTATTGCAGGCAAGTAATAATAAAAAGTATCGAAAAGAACTGATGGTAGAGTTGGGAATTGCATAAGGGTAAAATTGGGTGGCAGCTTTTGATAGCTGCCACTCTATTTAATTCCAGAAGAATTATGATTGTTTAGGTAAACATAGTCTGTGTAGATGTTGAAAATTTTGAATATAACCCAAAAGAGGAAGGACTTCTGCGCAGAGAGGAGACGCGGCGAAATCTAGTTGCAGTTGCGCAACATTTACGAAAATGAGGTATTATTTTAGCCAAAATGCAGATAGACTTCGGTAGGTCTATGTGCTATCCTTAAAAAGCAAAAGTATGCTTTTTAGCAACAAATACATAAGAAAAAAGGGATGTTTATGAAGAGAAAAATAAAATCTGCCAAGGGATTTACGTTAGCAGAACTTTTGATCGTAGTGGCGATAATTGCTGTGTTGGTAGCAATCGGAATCCCCATTTTCACCAGCCAGCTCGAAAAAAGCCGCGAAGCCGTAGACCTCTCCGACGTCAGATCTGCGTATGCGGAGGTGATGATGGCCGCGATTACTGGGGATACGACGGCGTATTATACGAAGGATGCGAATCAGACGATATATGATTCACAGAATAGTGTTTATACTATTACTGTAACACCATTGAAACAAAAACAATCTGGCTGGCAGACCGCTGAGCCGATTACGATTGGAGGTGTGTCTTCTAAAGCAGGAGAGCCTTATTGGAAAGGACAGCCCGGACCAGATGGATACTGTATAGTTACATATCATCCAAAGGATGATTATGTTTCGTTTTATTGGAGTGGTGGAAATGACAGCAGCAATCCGGGAGTAACGCCAATAGAACCCAATCCGTGGGATTCTGTACTGACACCAACGCCAACGCCGATTCCGTCGGATTCAGGAAATATTAATGGAGATTTATCTTCTGTTGTAAATAAATATGGATATAGCAATTGGCCAGAGGGGCCAACTAATGAAGATTATAGTTGGGAATTGGGTCATATTTATTGCTATAGGGGAGTCTATTACGTTTCTTTAGAAACGAAAGGCAAACTTTTTAATGAGTGGGGATATGTTAATCCAACTACGAATTACATGCAGGCTAGTTTTGCCGTGATACCAAAGCGCTTTTTTACAGCTAAAGACGTAATGGACAATGGAAACGTGAAAGCACCAACAAGAGGGGATATATTTATAGAAAATGGAAAGATGTATGTTTTTAAAGAAAAAAATGAAACTAAATATGACTATGTGCGACCGAATGGTCCTGGTGATTCGGGCAACTGGGTGGAAATTCAGTATACAAAGTAAAATGTGAAATGTTTTCATAAATAGGGCGAAATTTCAAAGGACATTGGGGTCCGACATTGGGGTCAGACCCGTGCGCCCACAATATTATATTGATAATGGATTCCTTAAAGTTCAGTCATTTTTCACTTTCTGAAAGGAAAACTTTTCTTGGAAATTTTTTAACGGCGGTCAGTAAGATCGCCGTTTTTTCTAGGCAATCAGAGTTATTCGAGTGGGAGCTCTTCATCCAGTTCTGGGAGGGGAAAACTTGAAGTCAGATCAATTGAAAATTCGTCTGCCGTAGTATCATATTGCAGAGGTGTGTGACTCATCTAAACACACACCTCCCAAACCACCCTATTCCTGCCCCTTCTCCAGCAATCTCTTCAACCTCTCAATTTCCAGCAGCATACTTTGCTTTTCCGCCTCAATTTTGTCCGCCCGCGCTTTTTCACTATCCGCCCGTTCCTTTTCTTTTAAGGTATTTGCTCTTTCAGCCGCCTGTCCCTTTTGATAATTGGTTCTCATAGAGCTCTGCCAGTCCATCCAGTAGCGTTCCTTGGCCTCACACTGTAATTTGATTTTTTTATCTTCAGATAGCTGGTGGAGGGTTACGACTGCCTTTTCAATTGCCTCTGACTTATCAGCCATTTCGAACAACTCCTTCCATGTTCAATAATATACTTATAACATATTTTATATCATGGAACAAGCGAAAAATTCAGCTGTTTTATGATTGACAACACACCTCAACAAGTCGTATACTAAACTCACTTTCACTACAGATAATCTCACAGAAAAATCTGTGTCCGGTCATTCGACCAGGTAATTCAAATTTGTTAATTGTATTGGAAAATGATAGATGTGTAAAATGGTAAATGAAAAATATACTAATACTTGAAAAATACAATTAAATAGTGTATCATTATACTATAAAAAGTGCTTTGAAAGTATAATTTCTCTCAGATCATACACACAGCTATCATATTCAGAAGGGAGTGTGCATGAAGGAGGAGAACGCCACATCAATCGAGTTCTTTCGGGCTTTTAGACGGGTTGCGGATCTGATCAATGGAGTCATATTTCATGGGAAACAGATTGTCAGGGAATGCGACTTGCAGGAACAGAATCCGGTACTGCATGATATTTCCAAAAAGGACAATAGAGTTTCGGCTGTAGAGAATACGCTGGATTTATCCGTGATGGTGACAGTGGGGAAAGCAAAGTTTCTGCTTATGCTCCAGGGGCAGACAATTGAGCATTATGTAATGCCAGTACGGGCATCACACGAGAGAGGAACTGACTATTATAATCAGTGGAAAAAATTACAGAAGATGCATAATGAAGCCAGAGATTTGATGAAGGGAGAAGAGTATCTTTCCGGAGTTAAGAAGCGGGACAGATTTTATCCGGTGATTCATATTGTGGTATATTTTGGAAAGAAACGTTGGAAAGCAGCGAGAAAAATGGATGACTTATTTCTTACAGAAATATTTCCAGAGGAACTGAAGAAGCTGTTTACAGAAAAACCACTTCTGATTTTTGAAATGCGCCATTTTTCGAATGAAGAATGGTTTCAAACAGATTTGCGCCAGGTCTGTGGCTTTTTGAAAAGAACTAACGACAGGATGAAATTAAAAACATACATAGAAGAAAATCAGGAAGTTTTTTCCAATTTACCAGAAGATGCTTATGACTTTCTAACCGTAATGGCGGGAATTAGGAATTTGAGGCTGATCAAACAGGAAGTACAATCCAAAGGAGGTGGATTTGACATGTGTAAAGCGATTAAAGAGATGCTGCGAGTTAGCAGACAAGAAGGAGAACAGGAAGGACGATTGGAAGGACGGCAGGAAGGACGATTGGAAGGACGGCAGGAAGGGCGATTGGAAGGAAGACAGGAAGGACGATTGGAAGGTCAAGATGAAATGGCAACCTTGAGTGAGAAACTTATTTTGGCAGACCGTATCAGCGAGCTGTTAAAAGCAAGCACCGATCGGGAGTATCGAAATAAGTTATTGGCGGAGTTTGGTTTGGCGTGAGAATGGCACTAAATCATGTGAATACATGATTTCTGTGCGTCGCGAAGTGGCTGCTGGTATCGGAGTGAACAGATAAACTGAACTAAAATAATTTAAAATGTGGGACAGTGATTCATCTTGTGTTCTGTGATTTGTCATGCTACTATAAATCTGTAAGTATCTTTTGATACAAGTTATAGTGGAAGCATATCAAACATAAAAACACATGGAGAGAAGAAAAATGCAAAAGAAAAAGAAGAGAATATTCGCAGTCCTTTTGTCTGCAATTCTGGTAGTTGCGCTCACCGGCTGCAGTAAGCTGGGTTCCATTATTAATGAAATTCATGGCTCATTGATCGGAAACAATTATACCGTATATACCTATGATAATTATGGGAATCAGACCTTGAAAACTTCTGGAAAGAAAATCAGCATTACCGGAAATAAAATCGAAACTGTCAGCTATGACAGCGATGGAAGAGCAGTAACCGGCTATGATCTGTCTTCAGTAATCACGATTACCATTGATGGAAAAGAAATCGAAAGCTGCGGAGACACCTGTGTATTTGTTCAGAAGGGGCTGGAACCGGAGGTGGATTTCTCATTGGACGAGGTCAACAGTAACGGTGGGAACGGAATCACGGATAATGCAGCTCTGGCAAGGGTTTTGAACCGGTACAAAAATGATTTCGGCAAATCCAGGGTTGTGGTCATCAAATCCCAGCTTGGACAGCCTATCGCCGCATTTTCCGGGGATAATGTCTATTGGGAAATTCCGGACGATCTGCCGAAAATGACAAAGCTTATGGTCGATGGGAAGGCACTGTACATACACCGGGCGAACTACCAGATTATTGATAAAGACCTTCTTTAAAGATAAGTGCATATTTAAGAAATCGGATGTTTTATAATGATAGAAAGTGAAAGATAAGAGGAGTTACAAATGGAATTTACAGAACCAGGGCTACGAGTGAAAAATGCAGAAAAAATGCAGCAATCCAAGAGGGCATCAGGGGAAGAAATGCGACCAGCGGTATCAGTGATCATGCCCGTATATAATGGTGAGAAATACATCACCCGGGCAGTACAGTCTGTTTATGCGCAGGATGTACCACTGGAGCTGATTGTCATTGATGACGGCTCTGTTGATGGAACCCGGGAAGTTCTCATTCCATGGGAAAACAGACCGGATTTTGTTTATATAAAAAATGAGCGAAATCTTGGTGCTGCCGGTTCCCGTAACCGCGGTGTGTCTGTTGCGAAAGGCAGATATGTGGCATTTCTGGATGCAGATGACTGGTGGGAAGAGGGAAAGCTGGCGGCACAGCTGGCCGCTCTTGCAATGACCGGTGATGTAATCTGCTCCACAGGACGTGATCTCATGAATCAGGACGGAACCTTTACAGGCAAGTATATTCCGGTTAAATCCAGGCTGGATTATCATGAGCTTCTGAAACATAACAGCATTAACTGTTCTTCCGTTCTGATTCTCCGTGAGGTGGCACTGGAATTTCCCATGGAGCATGATGACAGCCATGAGGATTATATCACCTGGCTGAAGGTGGTGCGAAAATACGGACATGCCACAGGAATCAATAAGCCCTATCTGAAATATCGTCTGTCCCAGGGCGGAAAGTCAAGAAACAAAGCCAAATCTGCCATCATGACCTATCAGGTGTACCGTTACGTTGGCTATGGACCGGTGAGAAGTGCCTGTTTCTTTTTGTCCTATGCACTTCACGGAATCTGGAAATATCGTTAAAGTATCAGTAGGGCTCTCCCATTTTCCTGCGCCATTGCAGGGGAGAGCATCCCGCCTGTTTCCTAAAATATCTGCTGAAATGGGAAAAATCTGAAAATCCGCACATCTGCGCAATCTGCTGGACAGTCAGTGCTTCATTTGTCAGCAGGTTCTTTGCCTTATCCATACGAATCTGAAGCAAATCTGCATGAGGAGTACTCTGGAAAAATTTCTGATAGCAGGAATAGAACTGGCTTTTTTCCAGGCTGACCTTTTTACAAAGCTCTGTGGTGTCCCATGGCTTAGCGTAGTTCGTGAGCATTTCCAGCCGAAGCTTTCGAAATGCAAAATAAAGACTGTCTCCTTCCGCGCCGCTTCTATGCATCTGATGGCTTTTAAGTCCCCTTGCAATCGTAATCATAAGCTGATGAAAGAGAGTATACTCGTATTCATCGGAAAATAAATCATTTGCTATATGTTCTTTGTGAAGGAGCCGGATGCAGGCATCGATCTCTTCACAGTTTCCCGGATAAAAAACAGTGTTAAGCGGGATTCCATATTGCTTTTTCAGATCTGCCTTACAGGAAAAATGAAGGTAGCTGTTCCGGAATCTGTGAACAGCCTTATAATGCTGCTCATATCCGGGAGCATAGAGGATACACGCATTTTCCTTGGAAATACTGAGCTTTTTGTCCAGATAAACCTTCATGGGTGTTTTAAAAAGCAAAAACAGATAGTCTCCGCTTCCATTGGGACGGTAGATCTGATCATAATCAGGGTTTGAATAGTTGTATTCGCAGAACTGAATGGAAAAATCCCTGTCTGCAGATTCGTGAAAATTCATGATCCGGACTCCTTTCACCATTTTTTTTACTGTAATCATTATCGGAAAAAAAGTCAACTATATCGGAAGAAAAAAACTGGTAAAAAAATCGTATGCCATTAAAATAATAGATACATAAAGAGCAGAAAAATGCCATACAACTGGCACCATATAAGGAGGACACTATGAAAAAAGCACAGATCATCATCGATAAATATTTCCTCACCGGCAAGGTGGATAAGCGGATTTTCGGTTCTTTTATTGAACAGCTGGGACGTGCTGTTTATGAAGGAATCTATCAGGAGGGCAGCCCGCTGTCTGACGAGCAGGGCTTTCGTAAAGATACTCTGGAATTGGTAAGGGAGCTTCAGGTTCCGATTGTCCGTTATCCGGGAGGCAACTTTGTTTCCGGTTTTAAATGGGAAGACAGTGTTGGACCGAAGGAGCTAAGACCTGCCAGACCGGAACTTGCCTGGGGTGTGATCGAGAACAATCACTTTGGCCTGGACGAGTTCGTGGACTGGGTGAAGAAAGCAGACACAGATATTATGATGGCAGTGAATCTTGGAACAAGAGGACCGGAGGAAGCCAGAAATCTTCTGGAATACTGTAATTTTAAGGGCGGTACCTATTACAGCGACATGCGCAAGACCAACGGCCATGCAGAGCCGCACAACATTAAAACCTGGTGCCTCGGAAATGAAATGGATGGTCCATGGCAGATGGGACATAAGACAGCGTATGAATATGGAAGAACAGCAGCAGAGACTTCCCGTATTATGAAAATGCTGGATCCGGAGATCGAGACAGTTGCCTGCGGAAGCTCTTTCCTTGGCATGCCGACTTTCGGAGACTGGGAATATACAGTTCTGGACGAATGTTACGATCTGGTTGATTACATGTCTCTGCACCAGTACTATGGCAATGCTGCAAATGATACGCCTGATTTTCTTGCAAATTCCAAGGGAATGGATGATTTCATTTCTGGCGTAGTCAGCATCTGCGACGCAGTGCGTGCGAAGAAGCATGCCAAAAAGCGGATCCATCTGTCCTTTGATGAGTGGAATGTATGGTATCACAGCAATGAAGCGGATGAGAAACTGGAAAAATGGGGCAAGGCGCCACACCAGCTGGAGGATATCTATAATTTTGAGGATGCCCTTCTGGTAGGAAGTATGCTGATCACACTTCTCCGTCATGCGGACCGTGTGAAAATGGCCTGCCTGGCACAGCTTGTAAATGTTATTGCACCGATCATGACTTCCAATACAGGTGCATGGCGTCAGACTATTTTTTATCCATACATGTATACAAGTATTTTCGGCCGTGGAACGGTACTGAATACACAGATTCTGGCGCCGGTTTATGACAGCAGGAATTACAGCGATGTTTCTTATCTGGACTCTGTATGCGTATGGAATGAAGAGGAAGATACACTTACCATTTTTGCAGTAAATAAAAGTCTGGAAGAGGATCTTGAGGTGAGCTGCGATCTGCGCCAGTTTGAAGGATATCAGGTGAAAGAGCATATTGTGCTTACCAATGATGATATGAAAGCCGTTAATACAGAGGCGGATCCGGACAATGTGGTGCCGGAGAAATCTGCGGCAAGCAAGATTGACGGCGGTAAATTAAGCACCGTTCTTGGAAAACACAGCTGGAATATGATTCGCCTTGCAAAGTAATCCGGGAAAAATCTCTCACACATTGCTATTATGAAATAAAAAAGTCAGAGATTTCGTAACCTGTATGAATCATACGAAATCTCTGACTATATAATTACCACTGCTTCCTACTTCTGCAGATCCGCCTTAATCTGCGTAGTAGAAATCTCCGGTGTCCTCGGCAGGTACACCACGTCGCAATAAGGCTTCAGAAAGTCAAACTTCCCTTCCCAATCGTCACCCATAACAAAGGTATCTACGTGGTATTCTTTAATATCACTTACCTTCTGCTCCCAGTTCTCCTCCGGAATTACCAGATCCACGTAACGGATGGCTTCCAGCAGGGATTTCCTTTTTTCATAAGAAAAATAGCATTTTTTATGCTTCTCGTTCCAGTTAAATTCATCTGTAGATAAAGCTACGATCAGGTAGTCACCATAAGCTTTCGCCCTGCGCAGCAGATTAATGTGCCCGTAGTGCAGCAGATCAAAGGTACCGTAAGTAATTACTCGTTTCATGAATTGTGTGCCTTTCATAAAGAAATCTGAAAATAGTCTTGCCGGAATGGTTCCAGGCGATTTACATAGAACTATTTTACCACAGTCCAGGTAGAAAGGAAACATAAGATTATTTATCAGGAGTATTGTGCATTGCGAAGCGCGTTACTGTGAACGGAGTGAACAGTAAACAGCTACCAGTTACCCTTTATCCATGTTGTAAAAGGTATGTTTTAATGTTAAGATGGAACAATAACAGTGCAGATGTGAGTGGTAACGTGAAAACATCTGCAGGCTGCCGAAAACGAAAAAGGGCAGTGGATGAATAAAAGGAAGAGGAAAATAAGTATGAATGTATTTGACATTCTGGGGCCAGTTATGATCGGACCGTCCAGCTCACATACTGCGGGAGCTGCCCGGATCGGTCTGGTGACAAGGGCTCTTCTTGGAAAAACTCCGGTGAAAGCACACATATTTTTGCATGGTTCTTTTGCGAAAACCTATAAGGGACACGGTACGGATAAGGCTCTTGTGGCGGGAATACTGGGAATGCAGACAGATGATGAGCGTATCCGTTTTTCCCTTGATGTGGCGAAAAAGGAGGGGCTGGAAATCCAGATCGAGACTGGTGAACTGGAGGATACGCACCCGAATACTGCGGAGATCACTTTGACTGCAGCAGACGGGGAAAAAGTGTCTCTTCGGGGTAGCAGTATTGGCGGGGGAAATATCCTGATCACCCGGGTGAATGGAATGGAGGTTGCCCTTACCGGGCAGAATCCTGCTTTGATCGTGCTTCACAAGGATGCACCAGGGACGATTGCTGCGGTTACAGAGCTGATGGCAGAGTACGGGGTGAATATCTGTAATTTCCACCTGGCGCGGGAGACCAAGGGCGGCGTAGCAGTAATGACAATCGAGAGCGACAGCCACTTTGCCCCGGAACTCAATGAGAAGATTAACCGGCTGGAGAATATATATTCCAGCACGATGTTAGAGCGTGTTTGAAGTTCCAGTCGACATACACATTGTCAAATGCGTCCCTTTTTGAAAAAACTTCTCACCCCACAAAAAATACAATAAAGGAGAATTCACTGTGGATCTAAATTACCACTCAATGGAATCCCTGCTGAAGGCAGCGAAGGAGAACAGCTGTCGTCTGTCCGCTTTGGTTCTGGAGCAGCAGGCGGAGCAGATGGAACTGCCGAAGCAGGAAATATATGAAAAAATGAGGGAAAACTATCGGGTTATGGCATCCTGTATCCAGCCTGGCAGCGCCCCGGATCTGAAAAGCACAAGCGGCCTCACTGGTGGAGATGCCTATCGCATGCGCACTGCTGTAGAGCAAGGGAAAAATCTTACAGGCCCCCTTCTTGGAGGAGCCCTCTATCGTGCACTTGCAGTATCAGAACTGAACGCTTCCATGGGAAGAATCGTAGCAGCGCCTACAGCAGGAAGCTGCGGCATTGTACCGGCAGCTGTACTCACCATGCAGGAGCAGTACCAGCTTACAGAAGAGGAATGCGTCATGTCCCTTTTTACAGCATCTGCAGTGGGAATGGTAATTGCCAATAATGCTTCACTTGCAGGAGCACAGGGAGGTTGTCAGGCTGAGTGCGGTTCTGCATCTGCCATGGCAGCGGCGGCAATTGTGGAACTAGCCGGCGGCACACCTGATATGATCCAGTCGGCAGTAGCCACTGCTCTAAAAAATATCCTGGGTCTTGTATGTGACCCTGTTGCAGGGCTGGTTGAAATTCCATGTATTAAGAGAAATGCATCAGGCGTAGCAGGGGCGTTTGTGGCAGCAGAGCTGGCTCTGGCCGGAATCCGAAGTGCAATTCCAGCAGACGAGGTAATCTGGACTATGAAAAAGGTAGGAGATGTGATGCCCACTGCTCTTAAAGAAACAGCAGAGGGTGGCCTGGCGGCAACACCTACAGGGCGCAAACTGCACCAGCAGGTTTTTGGAGAAATGAAATAATACATTATTGCGGTTCATCGGCAACACAAAACCACAGGAAAATATTTCAAAACACGTTAAAATATTAAAAAGTTATTCCAAAAACCGCAAAAATATGTTATCCTTTATTCATAAAACTGACATGCTTGAAAAATAATTATGTCAGAGTATAAAGGTGGCTAAAATGAGCAAGAATACGAAGGAACAGGAAATCCCATATTCCTACCTTGTGGATAATATAAAAATATTTTTGATTTTCCTGGTGGTTTTTAATCACATTATTGCATTCCAGCTGGTGAAGGCAGACCAGGTGGTGCGTTTTGTGTGGTATGGAATTACCATATTTCATATGCCGGCGTTTATTTTTATTTCAGGTTATCTGTCCAAGAAGCCTCAGGATGTGATGAAGAATGTTAAGAATTTATTGATTCCATATATTCTGGGCTATACACTTACCTGGGCAGCGCAGATCTGGCTGGGAAACAAAATGGATTATGAACTGCTCCGTCCTTCAGGAACCGTTATGTGGTATGTACTTGCATTGTTTGCATACCGTCTGACCATAGAAGCATTTGGAAAAATAAGGTTTATTGTACCTCTCAGCATTATTTTTGCGCTGTGGGCAGGAACCAGAATGGAATTCAGTACATTTTTATCAGCGTCCAGAATTGTGGTGTTTTTCCCGTTTTTTGTGGCAGGATATTTATGGAAGAGTGAATACACTAAGGTGATCCGCAAATTTAAAGGCAAGATCGTGGTTGCACTTTTTGTGATCATTCTGCTGTTTGTGGCGACCAATTATATGATCGGAAATAATATTCCGGTGGACCTTTTCCGAGGCAACCATTCCTACCTTGCAAGTGGAATGGACAATGTGCAGGGAATGGTAGTCAGAGGAATGATGTATCTGATTTCCTTTACGGTTATTTTTGCATTGCTGATGCTGATGCCGGATAGACGCCATCCATTTATTTTCCTGGGAAGAAACACAATGGGAATTTACTTTTTCCATTATCCCATCATGATTCTGATGAACGGACTTATGATCCTGAATATTCCGCAGCTGCTGAATGTATGGGCGTTATTTGGAGTGTCAGTTCTGTTTGTACTGATACTTGGAAGTCTTCCGGTGGACTGGGTCTATACCAATGTTACGGGACTGATCACCTTTATTCTTTTCAAACGTGAGAAGAAGGTTGAGGATGAAGGTCTGGAAGACGAATATGATAGTGAAGAGGAGGACCGGTTTGCAGTACTGGCTCAGCGAAGGATGGCTATTGAAGAGCTGGCTGCCACATGGGATACCTCCTTTGATGCAGAAGAGAAAGAAGATCATGAAGAAGGGCAGTCCTGACGGATTGTCTTTCTTTTCTTATTAATTAAGAAAGAGGCAGCAGTTCAGTGGTTTCACAGTAAAAAAGAGTTGTATTTTTGTTAAACCCGGGAATATTTTTGTAAAGCAGATATTCTTTCATAATGACTTACTATGCAAACTGTGTTATACTAAATGTATTTATTAGTCCCGGACGGCAGCTGGTTCGGATTTGTTGCTGCTCAGGCTATGAACAGTAACCGGGGAAATGAAAGGGAGTATTTTACTGCAGGGTGAATCTGACAGCAGGGGTTTTAAGGGGAAATACGATGAAGAAAGTAATCACTTACGGAACTTTTGACCTGTTCCACGAGGGACATTATAATATTTTAAAAAGAGCGAAAGCATTGGGCGATTATCTGATCGTGGGCGTGACCAGCGAGAGCTACGATATTGAGCGTGGCAAGCTGAACGTGCGGGACAGTCTTCTGAAAAGGATTGAGAACGTACGCCGTACCGGCTTTGCAGATGAGATCATCATCGAGGAGTACCAGGGACAGAAGCTCAGCGATATCATCAAGTATAAGGTAGATCTTCTGGTGCTTGGTTCTGACTGGCGTGGCAAATTTGACTACCTTAAGAATTACTGTGATGTGGTGTACCTGGAGCGTACCAAGAATATTTCCAGCACCAAGCTGCGCGGTGAGGGAACCACTTACACCGTGGGTGTAGTTACAGATAATGATCAGGACAATGGTATTGTGTGGGAGACAAAATATGTCAGCGGTCTTCATGTAGAGTGCGTTTTTTCTGAGAATGCAGAGGCAGCGGAGTCGTTTTGTGACAAATATGAATTGGATTCCTACTACAGTGTGGAGGCAGATAATGGGGAATGGCAGCAGGGATTTGACTGCTTTTTGTCCCAGGTAGACATAGTTTATATCAAGACCGAGCAGCCTAAGAGGGAGAAATACATCCGCAGATCCCTGGAGCTTGGAAAATATGTGATAAGTGACGCTCCTATGACGAATAATAAGGAGAAGCTGAAGGACCTGTTTGCACTTGCAGCAGCTCATCATGTACTCCTTGTGGAGAAAATAAATCTGGTGTATCTGCGGGCCTTTAACCAGCTTGTCTGGCAGACCCACAGTGCCTTGGTGGGCGATATTGTGTGTGTGAAATGCTCTATTTCCCAGGACCATTTCGAAGGGGGAAGGAGTTTTTCCGAAACAGCAGTTCTGCCGCTGTGTGCCATTATCAAGATACTGGGCAGAAATTACCAGGAAGTGAATTCAAATGTGGTGAAGGACAGATCTGGAAACTGCATTTACGACATGATCACCATGAAATATCAGGATGCTCTTGCCACAGTCGAGATTGGCACCACAGTAGATGTGGAGGATGAGTTTGTTGTGATTGGTACGAAAGGCCGTGTGACCATCCCGGGAGACTGGTGGAACACAGGATATTTTGAGGCAAAGATAGATGACAGCAAGGGACTGAAGCGGTACTGCTTTAACTTCGAAGGCAATGGTCTTCGTTACCTTTTGCAGGAGCTGCTTATTATGATCAGTGATGAGAGAACGGAATGTACCAGACTTTTTAATGAGGAATCAGAGACTCTGGCAGACATTCTGGAAATCATAAACCAGAGAGGATAACCAATGACAGAGAAACAGGAACATCTGCTGCAGCTTTTTCGTGAGCTGGATGAGATCTGTAAAAAGAATAATCTGAGATATGTAATGGCGGGAGGAACGGCCATCGGTGTTGTGCGAAACGAGGGATTTATTCCCTGGGATGATGATGTGGACATCTATATGCCCAGAGATGACTGGAACAAACTGGTGGAAATTTCCGGCTCCGTGCTTCCGGAGCACCGCGCCCTTCAGTGTGTGGATGTAGACCGCAGCTATACCAATACTTTTCCAAGGTATGTTGCTACGGACAGTTGCGCCCTTCACAAGCATCAGATTATTGGCAGGGACAGCGCCGGTGAGATTATCGACGTGCTCACCCTGGATCCCATTCCCGCAGATGATAAGGAATATGAGAAATACAGAACTCATATGATGATCTACTCTGAGCTGGTAAATATGGTAGTTGTATATGGTGCCCGCTGGGAAATTCCGGTGACTGCCTATCTGCGCTGGCTTTTTTCCTATACATTTCTGGGGAAAGACCGCACATTGAAGAAACTGGAGAAGATCATGTATTCCTATAAGGAAGAGGATTGTCCGCGCTATGCAATGCGCTGGGGCGGCTGTCCGTTCCTTTTTGATAAGGACATGATGTTTCCTGTGAAATATATGAACTTTGAGAATACAAAGGTAATGGTGCCGCACAGAATGAGTGACTATCTGATCTGGCATTACGGAGATGAATGGTCCTATATTCCACCCCATGGGGAAAGAGAATCCCACGATGCGGTTACGGTAGAGGGAATTACCTATAAAGAGCTTCGGGATGATTATCTGCCGGGAATCCGCAAGGGCAGGCTTCGCAGAGATTCCATCTGGCGCAAGATCTATTCTCTTGCAGGCGCGAAGCGGAACCATCGCCTTCAGTATAAGCGCAATCTTCTGCTGGCAAAAAGTACGGTGATGGATCTGGAGGCGCGCATTTCAGAAAGCAGGCACAGCCTGAAGGAATTGGTAGAAAAGCGTGACTTTTCCCAATTAAATGAAATCTTTACAAAATATTACCAGGTTCAGCTGAGCTCTGCGTTTATCGGCAGGGAGGATTTTGGCGGGATCTATGCTTTTTATCATCCCGTTTTGCTGGAAGTCAGCGATGTGACTTTTTATGCAGCAATGCTGACGCTGGTTTATACAGAACGGATCGGGAAAGCATGGAGAATGCTGGTGGTGAAAGAGCAGACCGGTACGTTCCCTTCTGAATTGGCCCAGCTGAAATCTGATATTGAACTGTTTCGAAGAGCAGTCTGTGATTATGAATTTAAGCGTTATCAGGAAGCGGAGGATACGATGGCGCCGCTGATGGAGCGGTATCCGGAAGTGCCGGGATTTGTGAAATTTAAGAGCCGTTTTCTTATGGAACGCGCCCGCAATGGAATTGATATGGTGGAAGCGGAGCTTTATATTGATGAGGCACTGCGGCTTTTCCCGGAGGACGGGTATTTCCTGAAGTACCAGGGAGAACTGCTCTGGATGAAGGGCAAATGTGCGGATGCTCTGGAAGTTTTTGCGGATGCCCGTGAGAAAACAAATAATGGAATTACTCAATTGGAGTTGGATAAGTTCCTGAATCCATATGGCAGGGAGACGGTAAAGACCTGTCAGCAGCTTCTGGATGTTGGACAGAAGGATGGGGCGATGAAGCTTATGGCTTTGTGGTACAGACTTTTACCTGAGAATCCTTCTGTGCGGGAATATTATTATCTGACCCGTGCAAGTGTTGCGAAAAAGCGTTCTGAGGTGGAGGAACTGATCGGGGAAATCCTGAAGCGCATTGATGCAGAGCGTGCAGAAAGCCTGGGTGAGAACAATGACATCCAGATTTATAAGCGTGCACTGACAAAGGCATGGGAGCGCCTGGGCTATCCAGGTGAGCTGGCAAGGGTTCGCACCGATCTGGTTTACACCAGTGAGGCGGATGATCTGGAATGGCTGGCAGAACGTGCCAAGGACGGACAGATCCGCAAGGAAAAACGAGCCCAGGTGTACAAGGTAATTGGAGATGTGAGAAGAAAACAGGGACAGACGGAGGCTGCGTTTCAGAACTATCTGGAGGCACTGCGGCAGAATGGAAGCGGTTTTGTGCGAACGGAGCTTTCCCGGATATTTCTCACAGATCTGTATGAAGGAAGCAAGAGAGCAGCTGTATATGCAAAAGCCGGAGATGCTTCTGAGTTTTTGAATCAGTGGCTTGGAAAGTATGGAAGTATAGAAGAGATACAGCAGCTTGTGAAAGAATGCTTGTGACACACATCTCGCAGAAAGCCTTTTTCAAACAGATGTTGGTAACAGTGCGATCACTATGAACAGACAGATGGGAGCAGACATAGCTTGAACAGAGAAATAAAAGAAGTTGTAAAGCTTCTGGCCGAAATAGATAAAATATGTAAAAGAGAAGGAATTCCTTATTATCTGGGACCACAGCTTACTTTGTGCTGTGTTACCGGGCAGGAGATCACCAGCCCTCATGCAGGTGTGGTCTATATGCGGACTGCGGATATGGAGCGCTTTCGTCTGGCTGTGGAGAAGGAGACTCCGGATGGCAGAATTGTAGAATCCATGAATAACAATAAGCGTTTTTATGGATTTTTCCTTCGCTATACAGATCTGGATACGTTGTGCTTCCGTCTGAATGAAGGCAGGAACTACAAATATCCGGGTATGGGAGTGGATATTCTGCCCTTGCGTGGAAAACAGCGTTCCAGACTTGCTCATTTGTGGACAAGAGCCCAGGAAGTGGGATGGAATGAGCTGGCTGATTATTATGGAGACCGAAAAGGCAGGAAAAAGGCAATCTGCCGTTTTGTCATGCGGCTTCGCCTGGTCACAGGACGCGCCCGTCTGGGAAAAAGCCTTTACCGTATGCTTTGTAAAAGGATGAATGTGGAGGATACCCAGGAATATGTAGTTCGCCTGAAGAAAAAGGCAGTGTATTTTCCAAGGGAAATTTTCGATGAGACAGAAACAGTGGTGATCGATGGCAGGAAGTTTCCGGTGCCGGGAGATACTTATACGTATCTTCAGAAGTATTATGGGGAAGACTACCAGGAGAAGGTTCTGGATAATTATACAGTGAAGCTGTCGGAAATGGTCAGTGCCAGGATCCGATTCGAGGATTATTTTCAGGAAGTGGGAAGTCAGAAGAGTCTGATCCGGAAGCGCAGCCGTGCCCGACGGAAGCAGGGACATGCCAACCAGAAAAAGGAATATCTGAACTGGAGCTGGAATTATGTGAAATTCTGTGCATCCAAGATTGAACTGGAGAAATATTATC
>ENA-ORMO01000135-ORMO01000135.1-human-gut-metagenome-genome-assembly--contig:-NODE-135-length-104379-cov-3.794093_pt1 | contig 104379 bp, 102 predicted proteins | sample MGYA00242106_ERZ509001 | MGnify/ENA primary metagenome ERZ509001 (study PRJEB26280, sample SAMEA2338736) | human gut metagenome | biome: human gut; feature: human-associated habitat; material...
TCGAACCGTCGACCTCTAGCGTGACAGGCTAGCGTTCTAACCAGCTGAACTACCGAGCCGGATATTGGTGGGGACAATAGGACTCGAACCTATGACCCCCTGCTTGTAAGGCAGGTGCTCTAACCAGCTGAGCTATACCCCCTTTTTGTTCGCTGCTGTTCATCAGCGACGTGTTATATAATACTATATGATCTATCAAAAGTCAATACCTTTTTTCAATTTTTTTCAAGTTTTTTTTGATCGTTTTTGGAGGTTCATTTTTAAGGGTAAAACTACCTTCCTTCCCTCAAATTGTATTCGTATAGATTGCTTCTTGACACTTCTTGTGCAAGTTCCTTACAACATAAGCAACAATAGGGAACTCCTCTGTTTTTCCGTATGTTCTTTGTCCTCTCAGCCTCTTTTCTTTCCTTGTGACATTCCTATCCATCCTCCTCTAAAAAGACGATATCCTCTCGAACCGCCATCCGATCCGCTTCAATACCTTCCCTTACAGATAGGACGATATTCGCTCAATACGCTCAAATAGATATCATATACTGGCTATTTCCTTTTCATTCACCCTTTTTGTAGGAGGGATACATCCACATGTCCTCCATCTGCATCCAGGGATCATCGAAGTACACCTGTAGTCTTCATCATCACGATCGTAATGGAGGCGGAGTCCCTCTTTCAATACGGACTTATAGATTCCATTCCCATCACGCTGGCAAAGGTTGGCGTGGGGCTATACACTTCTTTTCCCAGGAAAACAATTTTTCCCTTTCCGGCTTCAAAAAGTGATGAACCAAAATTCAGCTTACCTTTTGATGTAGTCCATTCTCCTTCCCTCAAGACATATGTATCCCTTGCTTCAGGTTATCATTATTTTTCCGGCTTTGATCTATTTGACCTATAAAACAGCTCATCTTACGCCTCAAAACCTAACAGGAAGCGTTCACCCCATACATAAGGCCCACCGTTGGAAAAATTGTTTTATACATACCACTGCCTCCAAAACCGTTTCTGCGTAAGGAGTGAAATCTCTTCACGCGTAGCATTTCTGTCCCTTGAGGATATAAAAACGTGCATGAAAGGCTTTGCCCCCATGCACGTTTTATCAGGCTCTAAAGAAATATGGCTTCTATTTGGGATTGAAAACGCCCCGCTCTACTGCAGATTGTAAGGTAAAATGCTTTTTGCAGCTTTCCAATCCGAGCCTGCTCTCCGGCAGGCCGTCCCTACTCTTATTCCATCCTCTCGAATCAGAAATACATCTCATTTATTTGCCACGCTGTCTGCCAACTGATTCAGCTCTTCTTGGGAGAAACGATATGCACGATTACAATACTGGCACTTCGCTTCCATAAAACCATCCTCCAACGCCAATGTGCGAATCTCCTCCGGACGGAGAGTTGCCAATGCGTTTGATACACGCTCCTTGCTGCAATTGCAGGCATATGCTACCGGGAATTCGTCTAAGATCTCCATTTCAAAACCTTGGAGAACTGTTTTACACATCTCTTCAATTGACATTCCCTTGGCAAGCATGGTCGTCACCGGCTCCAACACCGCGACATTCCTTTCCAATTGGCTGATGTCCGCATCGGTTGCTCCAGGGAGCACCTGCACCAACATGCCGCCAGCCAAAAGGAGTTTGTGATCGGCCTTATCGACCAACACCCCCAGAGCACAGACCGTGGGGATCTGCTCACTGACTGCATAATAGTTGGTAATATCCTCTGCAATCTCGCCAGAAACAATCTCTACCTGCCCAATGTAAGGCTGCCCAGAGCCAAAATCACGCAACACGCCGAACAGGCCGTCACGCCCCACTGCACCGCCGACATCGAGCTTTCCATTCGGCTTGAGGGGCAAATCCACCCCAGGATGTTCCACCCAACCACGGCAATTCCCGCGGCTATCTGCAATCGCCACAACCGACCCCAATGGCCCTCCACCGTTGATCTTCAAGGTCAACGAGGCGTCATCCTTTTTGAGCATGCCTCCCATGATCGAGGCGCCCGTCAGTAAGCGTCCAAGCGCCGCTGTCGCTACAGGGCTGGTATCATGTACCTGTTGAGCTGTCGCCACAAGAACCGTGGAATCTACTGCTGCAGCCATAATTGCCCCATTCGAGGTGATACATCTGATCATTCTATCCATACAATCGAAACCATCCTATTTCATTTTGCGTGCAGCATAGACCACACGTTCCTCTCGCTCGCCCGGCTCCTGTAAACTCAAGTCGCCAAAGCGGTAAACTTTGTCGAACCCCGCCTCTTCCAACATGTGGAGCAGTTGTTCCGGTGGATAGGCGCGTTCATAGAAGTGTTCGCCGCTTCTCCGATAGAGACTCCCCTCCCGGCCAAAAAAGTCGAGTTGAATGCCAACACGATCATTCTTCTCCTCATAGTGGTTCTGCCAAACACAGTAGACCTCATCCGTATCATAAAGAAATACATTGTCGGCTAACACATAGCGATGTTTGTACACAGTATTGACATCGAAGAGGAACCACCCGCCAGGGTTCAGGAACAAGGAGACCCGATCAAACGCGGCCTGTACATCCTTCTCTAACGTCAAATGATTGATGCTGTCAAGGGCACAGATCACCGTATCCACCGTGCCATAGAGGTCGAGTTTTTGCATTTTTTGACACAGAAACAACAGGTCCAGGCCGCTCTCAGCTGCTTTTTGCCTTGCAACGGAGAGCATGTCCGCGGACCCGTCGATCCCGTAAACATCGATTCCCCGTTCTGCCAGTGCAATCGTCAGGCTGCCAGTGCCGCAGGCAAGGTCAAGCGTCAGACCCGGCCTATGCCCCAGATGTTCCATCAGTGCGCATAAGTATTCCGCACGGCGGGCGTATTCGACGTTTTGTGTCAGACTGTCATAATATTGTGCAAAGGAAGCGTAGCTCATTTGTCCGCTTCCTTATGATCGCCATTTTTCTGATCTAGGCGGTCAAAGACCAGGGCGTACCCGTCACAGCCATAGTTGAGAGAGCGATTGACACGGCTGATAGTGGCTGTAGAGGCCCCTGTTTCCGCCACAATGTCGCTATAGACGCGCTTCGTGCTCAACATATGGGCCACCAGCAAGCGCTGCGACATCGCCTTGATCTCTGGAACGGTACAGAGATCCTCAAAGAAATTATAGCACTCATCTACCGTTTTTAGAGAAAGAATCGCCTCAAACAGAAAATCAACACTCTCATCTTTGATTTTAGAGTTCAAAAAAGTCACTTCCCTATCGTATTTTTAGCAATCTCACAAAGTAAACCGACAAAATCCTCATAAAAAGCCGTTCCATTTTAAAATTCAGACTTTCCTCTGCCCTTATGAAACCACTATTAGTAAGATAAGATTTTAGCATATAAAAGTCAAAAAGTAAAGAGGCAAGCAGCATACTCCCTAGGGAAGCAAGTGATCTTATAAAAATTTTATAAATTTTGCACAGTATTTGCACAAGCCAACTCAATTTGATGACGCATGTCCTCCACCCCTTCACCGTTCACAGCCGAAAAAGGGATCAACATGGTATCCGGCAGTTCTTCAAAAAGTGCGCAATAAGCATCCATCTGCTGGGTTCGCTGCGTCTTATTGAGTTTGTCGCTCTTTGTAGCCACCACTAGAAAGGGCAACCCTGCCTGGGCCAAAAACTCGATCATATGAAGGTCATCGCGGGTGGGCATGTGGCGAAAGTCCACAATTTGCACCACTAAACGGATGTTACGCCCCGCATTTAAGTATCCTTCCACCAGTTCTGCCCAGCGCAATTTCTCTGAAGCAGAAACCTTGGCATAACCGTACCCCGGCAAATCCACCAAGCGGCAATCCGGCAGGCGATAAAAGTTGACCGTTCCTGTCTTTCCCGGTTTTGCACTGACACGCGCCAGCGATTTGCGGTTCAGCAGTTTATTAATGAGCGAGCTTTTCCCCACGTTGGAGCGGCCGGAGAAGACAATCTCCGGCACGCTGGAAGGGGGAAGCTGCTCTACGCGGCCCGAGGCAGACTCAAACACGGCATTTTGGAAATTCATTTGGGATTCCCCTTTCAACTGGTTTGATACCCACCGCCATTACTGCGGAAGTTGCGGCGCTGTAGCGGCAGCTTGTCCCGCCGCAGTGGACAGGATTCCCGACGGGGCATGTGCAGATTCAGGCTTTGGCTCCGGCATGTATACCAACGCCGCCTCTAATACCTGGTCCACCTTCTGAACCGGCAGAAAATGAACGCTGTTCTTGACCACATCGTCCACCTCTGCGAGATCTGGAACATTGTCCGACGGGATTATCACGGTCTTAATACCCGCACGATAAGCCGCCATGGTTTTCTCTTTGAGGCCGCCGATCGGCAAAACACGGCCCAGCAGCGTGATTTCCCCGGTCATCGCCACATCATGGCGGATCGGGATATTGCATAGCGCCGAAGTGATCGCGGTAGCCATCGCAGTTCCAGCGGAGGGGCCGTCTTTGGGGATCGCCCCCTCCGGTGCGTGGATATGGATGTCGTATTTTGCATGGAAATCGTGATCAATCCCCAACAAGGACGCGCGTGTCCGGATACAACTAATCGCTGTGCGCGCCGATTCCTTCATCACATCGCCCAGAGAACCCGTCAGTTCGATCTTTCCAGTTCCCTCCATAACGGCAACTTCGATCGGCAACAATTCGCCGCCGACGCTTGTCCACGCCAATCCGTTGACCAGCCCTACCTCGTCCGTTTTATGCAGATCGTCATTTTTAAATTTGGCCGGGCCGAGCAGCCCCTCCAAATCCTTCGGGGCGATGGTGATCTTTGCCTCCCCATCCTCTACGAGTTTGACCGCGCACTTACGGCACAGGGCGGCAACCTGGCGTTCCAGATTGCGTACGCCGGCCTCTCTGGTATAGCCGTCGATCAGTGCATGTACAGCGGCGGACTGGATACGTACCTGCTTGTTGGGAATCCCATGCTTTTTCATCTGCTTGGGAATCAGATGCTTGGTCGCAATCTGGAATTTTTCCTCGTGGGTGTAGCTTCCCAGGGTAATCACATCCATGCGGTCTGCCAGCGGTTCTGGAATCGTGCTGTAATCATTCGCTGTTGTGATAAACATCACATCGCTCAGATCGAACGGCATGTCGATATAATGGTCGTAAAAGGTGGCATTTTGCTCGGAATCGAGCACTTCCAAAAGAGCAGAGGCCGGGTCTCCTCGGAAATCGTGGCTGAGTTTGTCGATCTCATCGAGCAAAAGCAGTGGATTTTTGGTGCCCGCCTGCTTGACGGCTGAAATAATGCGGCCGGCCATCGCTCCCACATACGTCTTGCGATGGCCAACGATGTCGGACTCATCCCGCACGCCGCCAAGGGACACCCGCACGTACTTCCGCCCGATGGCTTCAGCGATTGACCGCGCGATGGAGGTCTTGCCGACGCCCGGCGGGCCGACCAGACAGATGATCTGCCCCTTGATGTCTGGGGAAAGCTTTTTGACTGCCAACACTTCTAAAATGCGCTCTTTGACTTTCTTCAGGCCGTAGTGATCCCGGTCCAAGATCTTGCGGGCCTTTTCCAAGTCGATGTGCTCCTTGCTGACGGTATTCCATGGCAGATCCAAACAGGTTTCCAAATAGCCGACAATCACGCCCGCCTCATGGGAACCATACGGCAACTTAGCCAGCCGGTCACACTCCTTGAGGAGCTTTTTTTCTTGCAATTCCGGCAACTGCAGTTTAGCGATGCGGTCGCGGAACTCGTCCGCTTCCTCCTGCGGGTTGTCGTCTTCACCCAACTCGTAGGAGATTGCTTTCATCTGTTCGCGCAGAAAATATTCCCGTTGGTTTTGGTCGATCTGCTCCTTGGCCTTCTCGCTGATCTGGCTCTCGATCTCAAGCACCTGTACTTCACGCTGTAAGATCTCTACCAGCTTATTCAGGCGTTTAACCGGGGAGAGTTCTTCCAAAATACGCTGCTTCTGCTCATAATCGAACATGATGTTGGCTGCAATAAAGTCCGCCAGTTCCCCGCAGTCCTTCTTCTGCACCACGCCCACCACAATGTCCGGAGGCACACGGCTATAATTTTGCAGATACTGCTCGAATAACGTCTGCGTGAAGCGGATCAAGGCTTCGCTGCGCTGGGTTCTGCGATAGGCACGGGTCCGCACCGGCAAAATCTCTCCCACCAGGAATGGATCGCTTTCCTGTAGGCTGGCCAATTCCGCACGGTACAAGCCCTCCACAAATACTCGTACCCCATCCTCTGGATGGCGCACCACCTGCTTGATCTTTGCTACCACGCCGATACGGTACAGTCCCTGTAGCTTTGGCTCGTTGTCGCCGAGATCCTTTTGCGCCACCAGAAAGATCATCTGATTTTCGTCCATCGCCTTAGAGAGCGCCAGAATGGACTTCTTCCTGCCCACGTCGAATTGAAGCATCATCCCCGGGAACACCACCAGCCCGCGCAGGGCCAGCACCGGCAGCACCATATTTTCCTCTCGTTTATTTGCCAACTGTGTTGTACTCATGTGTGTATCCCTCCAAGTGCGCAAAAGCATCCCGAAAAATGCGGTTGCCTTTGGCGCTTATGAAGGCGTTGGTCTCCGGATATCGATGGCTCCGGAGCCACGCCTAGCAGAAATGGCTGCCGCAAGGCGGAGGGCTTCTCAGCCGCCCCGCTGCAACAGCCATCGTTTTTCGAATCGACTGCGCTAAACCGTCCCCGGCTGCGCATCATGCGGTATCTTTTCTACCGCGTTTTCTCGACGTTGTAATCTTGATCTTGACGGGCTTGCGGTCCGGATTATAAGTGAGCAGAGGCGGTTCGCCCTTTTCCACTGTCTCCGGTGTAATGGTCACTTGCTCCACTGTATAGTCCGAGGGAACCTCGTACATCAGCGGGGTTAGTATCTCCTCCATAATACTCCGCAACCCGCGTGCACCGGTTTTACGCTCAATCGTCTTGCGCGCAACCGCCCGCAGGGCCTCCGGCTGAAATTCCAAATTCACCTTGTCAAGCTGGAACAGCTTTTTATACTGGTTCAGCAGACTGTTCCGCGGCTCTGTGAGAATCCGCACCAACGAATCCTCGTCCAAGCCGTTCAACGCGGCAATGACCGGCAAACGGCCCACCAACTCGGGGATCAAGCCGAATTTTACCAAATCGTGCGGAATTACATCCTGCATCCATGCCGTGGTATCCAAGTCCTTTTTACTGCGCACTTCTGCGCCAAACCCCATCGAAGAGGAGGCAGTGCGCTTCTCCACGACCTTTTCCAAACCGTCAAAGGCTCCACCGCAGATGAACAGAATGTTGGAGGTATCGATCTGCAAGAACTCCTGCTGAGGATGCTTACGTCCGCCTTGTGGTGGTACATTGGAGACGGTCCCCTCCAAAATCTTCAACAACGCCTGCTGGACCCCCTCGCCACTCACATCGCGGGTGATCGAGGGATTTTCCGACTTGCGGGCGATCTTGTCGATCTCATCGATATAGATGATCCCGCGTTCAGCGCGTTCAATGTCATAATCTGCCGCCTGAATCAGGCGCAAAAGGATGTTTTCCACGTCCTCACCCACATAACCGGCCTCTGTCAGTGTGGTAGCATCCGCGATGGCAAACGGCACATCCAGAATCTTGGCCAGCGTCTGTGCGAGAAGCGTCTTTCCCACACCCGTAGGCCCCAACAAAAGCACATTGCTCTTGGTGAGTTCCACATCGTCTTTTCCATAATAAATGCGCTTATAATGGTTGTAAACCGCCACAGACAGCGCGATCTTGGCCTCGTCCTGCCCAATCACATATTCGTCAAGCTGTTTTTTGACTTCCTGCGGCTTTGGCAGCACGGCGGAGGTCTCGCTGTAACTGCTCTTGCGGGCGTTCAGGCTGTTTTCATCCTCCAAAATGGACATACACAGCTCGATACACTCATCGCAGATATAGACGCCGGGTCCGGCGATCAGCCGGCGCGCCTCGCTCTGCGGCTTCCCACAAAAGGAACAGCAAATGCCTCTCTCTTTGATGTCGTCGTTATTGGGCATTCGTATCACCAACCTATCTCATTCAAAAAAGGTTTTGTCTACATGGCAAGGGGTCAGCGGTGTTCAATGACCTTGTCGATCAAGCCATATTCCATCGCCTGTTCTGCGGTCATGAAATTGTCGCGTTCTGTATCCCGCTCAATGACTTCCAGCGGCTGGCCCGTGCGTTCCGCCAAAATTCGGTTCAAGCGCTTTTTGGTCTGTAGAATGTGGTTTGTGTGAATCTGGATATCCGTCGCCTGGCCTTGGGCGCCGCCGCTCGGCTGATGGATCATGATGTCACTGTTTGGCAGAGCAAGGCGCTTGCCTTTTGCACCGGCCGCCAGAAGAAACGCCCCCATACTGGCTGCCATGCCCATGCAGATGGTGGAAACATCGCATTTGATATACTGCATTGTGTCGTAGATCGCCAGGCCAGCGGTCACCGATCCGCCGGGGCTGTTGATATATAGAGAAATATCCTTGCTTGGGTCCTGCCCCTCCAGATAGAGCAGCTGCGCGACCACCAGGCTGGAAGTGGTATCATTTACCTCTTCTGTCAACATGATGATGCGGTCATTGAGCAAGCGGGAAAAAATATCGTAGGAACGCTCGCCGCGGCTCGTCTGCTCCACCACATAGGGGACCAAGCTCATATCGGTATAGCTATTTCCAAAAATCATCCTAGAATCCTCGGTTCTCCACGCGAAAATCGATATAGGACTACCGCCGTGTTCCGCGTGGGAAGCACGGCGGCCTCTCCGGCAGAAAGGCTCACACCCCTTGATGACAAACACGTACAGAGCTTTGGCCGCTTTTCCGCCGGTTATACAAAAATTTTATTCTGCGTCCTTGGCCTCCTCTGCCTTTGCTTCCTCTGCCTCATCGGCTTCTGTCACAACGGCAGTATCGCGCACGATCTGGATGGCCTTCTCAACCGCAATATCCTTCACAAGCTCTTCCTTCGGAATGAAGGACTTCACCTTATCAACCTCGAGCTCGTAGTTTTTAGCAAGCTTCTCATACTCTGCTTCCAGATCAGCATCTGTTGGCTGAATGTTTTCAAGTCCAGCAATCTTCTCCAACGCAAGGCGAACCTTGACCTGGCGCTCTGCCTGCGGGCGGAAGGACTGACGCAGCCCATCCATATTCATACCCGTGTACTGCAGGTATGTATTCAGGTTCAAACCCTGAGACTGCAAACGATAGGCAAAATCGCGCACATCGTCGTTGATGCGGTTGGTATACATCGCCTCTGGAATCTCTGCCTGGACCAGCTCTACGAGCTTATCAATCAGCTGATTTTCCACACCGTCCTTCGCCTGTGCTTCCGCAGCATCTTCCAGCTTCTTGCGAACATCGGCCTTGTACTCATCGAGCGTATCAAAGTCGCTGACATCTTTCACAAAATCGTCGTCGACCTCCGGCAGTTCCTTCACCTTGATCTCATGCAGCTTGATCTTAAAGACCGCCTCTTTACCGGCGAGCTCTTTTGCCTGGTAATCCTCCGGGAACGTCACGTTCACGTCGAACTCTTCACCCGTGGTATGGCCGACCACCTGCTCTTCAAAGCCAGGGATAAACTGTCCAGAACCGAGTGTCAGGCTGAAGTTTTCCGCCTTACCGCCTTCAAATGCAACGCCGTCCACAAAACCCTCAAAATCGATCACTGCAATGTCATCGTTCTGTGCAGCGCGGTCCTCAACCGTCACCATACGGGAATTGCGGTCCTGTACCTTTGCAATTTCAGCGTCAACGGCCTCATCGGTCACAGCGACCTTGGCCTTCTTCGCCTCAATGCCCTTATAGCCTTCGATCTGTACCTCCGGCTTCGTGGTAATGGTAGCCTTGAATACCAGGCCATCCTTGCCGGCAGAAACGAGATCAAAATCAATTTTATCTTCAATCATGTCAAGCTTTGCTTCGTTGACAGCCGCTTCCAGCGCGTCCGGATAGAGCGCATTGATGGCATCCTCATAGAAGACCTCTGCCCCATAGTACTTTTCCACAAAAGCACGCGGAGCCTTGCCCTTGCGGAAACCGGGGATCATGATCTTCTTATTCTGTTTGCGATATGCTTGATCCACCGCTTTTTCAAAGGATGCGCCGTCGATTTCTACTTCCAGCTGGTAACGGTTGGTGTCAACCTTGTTGCTTGATTTCAGAGCCATTTTTATTCCTCCTGCAAAATTGCAAATTATCTTAGTTATTATAGCACAACAGTTCAGGATATTCCACCCATTGTAAAAATATTCAAAATTTATTCACGGCTACATGGAAGGCAGAACACAGACCATCCGAAAAACAGCCAAAGCCGGTAGATGGCCCTTCTCCTGCAGGCGTCTCCCAATGAGACATGAAAGGAGATATTTCTGCGAGAAACACAGAGCACCTTTGTGCATACACGGTTTCTTCGCTTTACAGATCCGTGGGACCTCTTTCAAGAAAGTCTACGCCCCTCGTACAAGCAATGGCATAAACCCTAAATGATCGCACGAAATCAACACCATCTTGATGCCGGCATACTCGCCGGTGATGGCGCGCCGCGCCGCCTGGCTGCCGTGGATATGCCCAAAATAACAGGTCTTGATTCCACGCTTGACCAGCGTGTCGAGGATTTCCCGGCATTCTGCACCATCATACACCGGCGGATAGTGCAAAAACACCACCGGTTCACCTCCCTGGCGAATTCCATCGTCGATAGAAGCGTTCAATCGTCCAACTTCGCGATTGACAATTTTGACATCCTCTTCACTCTCTGCGTTATAAAGCCATCCGCGCGTGCCGCAGAGTGCCATACCATCCGCGAGAACCGCCGAATTATGAATCACGCCGATGCTGTCAAAACCTTTTTCTGCTAGGAAAGTTTCGATCTTCTTGCGGGTAGACCACCAATAGTCGTGGTTTCCCTTCAAAAGCCATTTCCTGCCCGGGAGCGAGTGAATGAACGCAAAGTCCTTTTCTGTCTCCTCCAGCCGCATCGCCCAAGAGATGTCTCCAGCAATCACGACGGTATCTGTCTCTGAGACAACGGCACGCCAGTTCTTTTCCAGTTTTTTTACGTAACCCTGCCAACCTTCAAAGACATCCATTGGCTTATCCGTCCCCAAGGAAAGGTGCAGGTCCGCAATTGCAAATACCGCTATTGTAATCGTCCTTTCTATGGAAGGCCGCGAGGGCCTGCTGCTTGCTTTATCTGGAAATTCCCAATCCGCTGAGCACCATATCGCTCATATGATCTGGCGTACAACACTGTGTAAAGCGGACGGGTTTACCCTCCAAAGCAGAGATCGGCGCCGGTACCGGCGCGCCGGTGAGCGCTTCGAGGGTATGCACATTTTCCAGGTCGCTGCTGTCCCCTTTTTTCGAATCGATGGACAACAGAACGCTGGTTGCAAATTTGTATGGGTTTGCTGTAGATGCGACTACCGTGGGCGTCTTTTCATCCTGTGTCTCCGCCAGATAATGACGATACACCTGTACCGCTACCGCCGTGTGGGTATCGCACACATAGTGGGACATATGATAAACTTCAGCGATTGCCTCGCCTGTCTGCGTATCGTCGCAAAAACCTGCGTGGAAGATTTCATGCAGCTTCTGCAGGATCTCCGGCCCCACTTCATAACGCCCGGTTTCAGAGAGCTGTTTCATCCAACCTGCCACACGCGCGCTGTCCCGGTCGGTCAGATCGTACAGCAGGCGTTCCAGATTGCTGGATACCAAAATATCCATGGACGGCGAGATCGTTGTGAAGAACTGACGGTTGCGGTCATATACACCCGTACGCAGGAACTCCGTCAGTACATTGTTCGCATTGGAGGCGCAGATCAGCTTATGAACCGGCAGCCCCATTTTCTTTGCATAATAGGCAGCCAGGATATTGCCAAAGTTGCCCGTGGGAACCACGATATTGATTTCCTGACCCAGCTGTATCTTTCCTTCTTTCAGAAGATCGCTGTACGCAGAGAAATAGTAGACGATCTGCGGCAGCAAGCGTCCCCAATTGATCGAATTTGCGCTGGAGAACATCATACCGTTTTCCTCCAGCTTTTCCTTCATAATTGGATCGGTGAAGATACGCTTCACACCGGTTTGTGCATCGTCGAAATTCCCCTCAATGGCACATACCGCTACATTGCCGCCCTCCTGAGTGGTCATCTGCGTCTTTTGCATGGCGCTTACACCGTTTTGCGGATAAAATACCAGGATTTTCGTCCCCTCCACATCGCGGAAGCCCTCCAGCGCGGCCTTGCCGGTATCTCCGGAAGTCGCCACCAGAATCACCGCCGTCTTATCCGAGTGGATCTTTTTCAGCGATTTTGTCAACAGGTGCGGCAGAATTTGGAGCGCCATGTCCTTAAATGCACAGGTCGGCCCGTGCCACAATTCCAGCAAATAGACGGGAGCCGGGCAATTTGGCAGCTCCACCAGGGGCGCGGGATGCCCACCGGAAAATTTTTCTCCACCATAGGCCTTTTCCACACACTCACGGATTTCTTCTGCGGTAAAGTCTGTCAAAAAGTCGCCGAGAATCCGCTCTGCGCGCTGGAGATAGGTGCCATCTCTTAACTCCTCCAGCACGGAGGAGTCGTACTGCGGCAAATTTTCAGGCACAAAAAGGCCTCCATCCCCGCTGATTCCCTGCGCAATGGCCTGCGCCGCGGAGACCTGTTCGGCGCTGTTCCTTGTGCATTGATAGTTCATGTTGTTTCCTCCTTCTGTTTTCCGCCGTCCCAAAGCGCGATTGAAAGCCCCCAAGCAGACGCGGGAGCACTTGACGAATTTCAGCCGCGCTCTTGTCGCCGTTCTATTTTATAATAGAAATCTACAGTTGTCAAAGAGAAGTGAAAAAACGGTACGCATTGTCAAAAAAGATCGCCTGAACCAAGGTTTCTGGGTAATTATGGCGCAACAAACATTCTGCCAACGCTTCAACGGACTCCACACCCGTCATTCCATCCGGCAAATCCGTTCCGTCGAAGTCCCCACCGATGGCTACGGTGTTTTCGCCGCCCAATGCCAAAAAGTGTTCAATATGCCGCATGACGTCCTCGATGCCCGCTTGCCAGGAATCATCCAAGAACCGGCGCACAAAGGTCACGCCAACTACACCACCCCGGTCACGGATGGTGCAGAACTGCTCATCCGTCAGGTTCCGTAAACTCCCACAAAGCTTACGGGAGTCGGAGTGTGTGGCAAGGAACGGCCCCTTGATCTGCTCGGCCACATCCCAAAAAAGAGGTTCGCTCGCATGGGAAACATCCACGGCAATGCGGTTGCGCTCCAGTTCGCGCACCACCTCGCGCCCAAACGGCGTCAATCCTTTTGGGTGAACCACCTCTGCGCCATCTCCAATCTCACAGGAAGCGTTCCAGGTAAGGGTGACCGCTTTCACACCGCACGCTTTTAACCGGGCTACACGCTCTACCTTCCCACCGAGCGCCGCTCCACCCTCTACGGTAAAAAGTGCGCCGCATTTGCCGGACTGCTGTGCCTCCTGAAAATCCGATGCGCACCGGCAGATCTTCAACTTGTCGCTGTGTAGTTGCTCCTGCCGCAAAAGCTCGCGGTACACCGCCTCGTAGTAGCGGTATGCCTCTTCTCCGCGCAGTTCATCGGGAATCCAAACCGCAAAGCATTGAAACCACGGATGGTAGGCCGCCCCGCGTTTCAAGCAAAGGTGCAGGTCGTTGTCCCAAAGATCCTTGCCCTGTTTCCAGCACTCTGCGATGGTATCGCAATGCAGATCAAAATAGTTCATACCCGCCTCCATCAAATGCATCTTCGAGGTATTCAATCGCCAGCCCTTCCTCTCCGACTACAACGGCAGCTACATCAAAACGCGGTTGCAAACGGGATGGATGCTCCTGTAAATAACAAAGAGCCGTTTGGATGATCCGTCTCTGTTTAGCCGGTGTCACCGCTTCCAAAGGACCGGTCCCCGCATCCTGCGCACGGGTTTTAACCTCTATAAAAACAATATACGGACCATCCATAGCAATCATGTCAATCTCGCCGTAGCGGCTGTGATAGTTCTGTTCCAGAAGCTTCCACCCTTTCCCCCGCAGAAGGCCGGCGACCTGTTCTTCGCCATAGGCCCCGCGGTTCAAAAGGTCTCCCCCAAAATCTTCTTTAAAAAAGAACGCCGGTGGATAGGGCACGGACCATACTGTAAAAGGCATTCCCGGTGCAGTTTCGTTCCATATCCCTTATGCTTGGCAAATTGATATTCCGGATACAGCTTGTCCAATTCGAGCATCAAGCGGTCCCTGCTTACCTTTGCCAGGATAGAAGCGGCAGCAATGTTCGCAGAACAAGCATCCCCCTTGACAATCGTCTCCCCTGGAATGTCCAGCGGCGGCATCCGGTTGCCGTCGACCAAAACATAATCCGGACGAACCGAAAGCCCTTCGCAGGCACGGCGCATCGCCAAAAAAGTTGCCTGTAAAATATTGATCGTATCGATCTCCTGCTCGGTGGCAAACGCGATCGAGTAGCTCAATGCGGTCTTTTGGATCACATCAAAAAGCTGTTCCCGTTTCTTTTCCGTCAATTTCTTTGAGTCGTTTAGGCCTTCGATCTCTGCACCCACGGGCAAAAGAACAGCGGCAGCGAACACCGGGCCGGCCAGAGGGCCACGTCCCGCTTCGTCGATGCCGCATACCTGTACAAAGCCCCGCCGATGCGCCGCCGACTCGTATGCAAACCAGTCGATCTGTTCCATACGCACCTCATTTTCTCGCCGGGGCGGGGGCCGCCTCCAGCGTAATCCGCCCCATCTTCGCGCCACGGAATTCATCCAGCACGGCGATGGAGGCGCGTTCTGTATCGATCTCGCCACCAGAGATCAGCATTCCGCGCTTTTTGCCGATCCATTCCAGAATTTCATAACCCTTCATCCCAGAAAGGTCCATATCGCCCAGCTTATACCGCTGTTTAACCGCATCCGCATACTGGTCGCGCAAGACCTCCAGCAGGCGGGAAGCAAGATGTTCGGTATCCACCACCTCGTCCTTGACCGCCCCCGTAAAGGCCAAGCGTTCACCGACCTCCTTGTCCTCGAACTTTGGCCACAACACGCCGGGGGTATCCAAGAGTTCAAACCCCTTGGCAATGGAAAACCACTGATTGGAGCGCGTAACGCCTGGGCGATCCTCCACGTTTGCCTTTCCACCCTTGGAAAGGCGGTTAATCAGGGAACTTTTCCCCACATTGGGAATCCCCACCACCATCACACGAATTTGACGGCACACCATTCCCTTGGCCTCCCAAGCCGCAATGCGCTCTTTTAGGACTTCCTTAACCAATGGAATAAAACCATTCAGACCTCGGTTGGTCTTGCAGTCGATGGCAATCGCCGGGATTCCTTGCGACTGGAAATAAGCGATCCAGCGAGCCGTCTGCACGGGATCTGCCATATCGCACTTATTCATCAAAATAACGCGCGGTTTGTTTTGAATCAGCTTATCCAAGACCGGATTCCGGCTGCTGACCGGCACGCGCGCGTCGATGATCTCCGCCACTGCGTCCACCAACTTGAGGCTCTTTTCAATTTGCCGTTTGGTCCGCGTCATATGACCGGGGAACCACTGAATCGACTGTGCTTCGCTCATAAAATCCCTCCTGTCGGGCTTTCTTATAAAATCTTTCCAAAACGGCTAAAGGGAAATACAACGAGTTCCGCCTTTCCCAAAACATAGCGCTCGTCGATCATCCCCACAGAACTGTTGCGGCTGTCCTTAGAGACCGCACGATTGTCTCCCAGTACAAAGAGGTGCCCCTCTGGAACCGTCAACGGATATGTGTAGTCGGACGGCTGCGTCGTAATCCCATTCGCAATGTAGGCGCTTTCATCCAGCGCCTGTCCATCCACGTAGACCGTACCGGTCTCGAAATCGATATCGACCGTCTGATTCTCAAGGGCAATCACACGTTTGATAATGGGCTCTTGCAGCTTCGCAGTGTGGGTAATCACCACCACATCACCGGGCTGTGGACGGTAAAAATAACTGGTCAACAAAACGCGGTCGTTATCTTGTAACGTCGGCAGCATCGATGGCCCGCTCACATTGACAATACGAAATAACAGCGTGAATAGAAGCACCACTACGATCAGCGAAGAGGACAGAGCCTCCAACCACTCGTAGCAGTGCGTCACCAACCGTGTCGCCGGCGATGCAATATGGCGTGGGCCGCCAGAATATCCCAATTCCTCCCGATCATTCAACAGGGACCAGAGCTCCTTTTTTCATTATGCTACCCATCCGAACGCAGAAAACGGCTGATAGATCATCTGCACTTTTCCAATGATGCAGCGCTGGTCGATCATACCGACTTCAGAGTCACGGCTGTCCTTGGAAACAATGCGGTTATCGCCCAGTACAAACACATGCCCTTCCGGCACCGTCTGTGGAAATTCCACATCGTACTGATCCCGCGTGATTCCATTCTGAATGTACGCACTTTCGTCAAGCTGCTGGCCATCCACATAAACATAGCCGTTATCAAAGTCAATGTCCACGGTCTGTCCTTCTGTAGCAATGATACGCTTGACAATCACCTCGTCGAGCGCTGTACCAGAACCATCTACAACAACAATATCCCCCGCCTGCGGAGTGTAACCTATACAGGATACCCACACTTTATATTGATCCATCAGCGTGGGTTCCATCGACGGCCCGGAAACTGTAATGCTGCGGATGACAAATGTAAAGAACACCATAATAAGGATCAAGGCGGGGATGATCGCCTCCATCCATTCGTAGCAACCTTTGACCGCTTTTCCCTGCAGAGGGCCCTCGTCCCCGGCGCGCTCCTCCTCTGGGAAGGATAAATTTTGCCGCTCCAAAGCCAATCACCTGCTTTCTCAACTCTACGGGCCGCAACACGCCCGCGCGATAAAGAAAAAAGGGACATCATCTGTCCCTTTTCCAATCCAATGCTTATCTGATTTGTTCCTTGACCTTCGCAGCCTTGCCGACTCTGTCGCGCAGGAAATACAACTTCGCGCGGCGCACACGGCCCTTGCGAACAATCTTGATGCCCTTGACGTTGGGGGAATGCAGCGGGAAAACTCTCTCCACGCCGACGCCATAGGAAACACGGCGAACGGTAAATGTCTCGGAGATACCGGAACCCTTGCGTGCAATCACTGTGCCCTCAAAGACCTGGATTCTCTCGCGGTCACCTTCACGAATGTTTACGTCGATGCGGATGGTATCGCCCACCTCAAACTGGGGAATTTCCGCCTTCACGGAATCCTGAGCAATCAATTTCAATGCGTCCATGTTAGATCCTCCTAAATTTTTCAGACATTCATGCCACGAGAACCATGGCAGAGGACTGTCCGCTTCAATGTCACGGAATCATCCGGGCACTGAACCCCACCGAAAGAGTGCGGCGGTTTCCAAATGCTTATATAGCATACCACAATCCGCCAAAAGGTGCAAGGATTTTTTCAATTTTCTTGCAGCCTCTCTATGTTTTTCCCATTGGATTGCAAAGCAATATGCCTCTTTTTTCTACACAGATATGAGCCCGTCCGGCTTCCCTCACTGGAACTCATGGAACTGTCCATCGTAGAGGTTGGTACGGCGGATCTGTGCATACAATTCCAACCCCAACTCCCGCTGGATTGCCTCCAGCAGCAGATGCGGATTGATATTCATTTCACTGCCCGCGGGAAGCACCGCGCGAATCTCCACCTTTCCCTCGATGGGCAGTACCTCTACGCGGTCCAAGTAGGGCCGGATATCAAAATCGACAAAGCCGCTTTTTGTATGCTTGGGGACCACAAGCGATTCGCGACGGAACAACCCGGTCACTTCCTTAGCCAATGTATCGGCGTCCCTTCCCTCGGGATCTATCAACATCACAAAGGATGCGTACGCGATCTTTCCCGGCTTCATCACCGGTTCTGTCACAGCAAGCACCGGCAAATCGTTCGGCAATGCCTCATTCAGCCGCACAACCAATTCTTCATTGGACGGGCCGTCGTCCTCCAATTTGATGTCGACGCTCTCGCGCTCGCCCGCCACGCCAAGGGACAGCGGCAGAGCAAAGGTCAAAAACGCCCGAGGATTAAAGCCCTGTGTATACCACAGTGGAATCTTAGCCCGGTGAATGGCGCGCGACATACAGCGTGTCAGGTCCAAGTGGGAGATAAACCGTGCGGTGCCGATCTTTTGAAACCAAATTCTAACGGTCCTCATAGCAGATTCCTCCCTTAAAACAGGCTGCACCGCAAGCCGAACACGCTTCGCGGCAATTCGGCGTCGTGGTATCGGCATATGCCCGCTGGCACTCTCGAATCAAAAATTCTTTGCGGATCCCATAGTCCAGATGATCCCAGGGCAGCACTTCATCAAAGCTCCTGCGCCGGTTTGCATAAAAAGCTGGATCGACCCCACAGGACTCAAAGGCTTCCAACCAGCGGGGAAGGGAGAAATAATCGTTCCAGCCGTCAAATTTGCACCCCATCCGATGCGCTTCTTCCAACACAGCGCAGAGCCGCCGGTCTCCGCGCGCAAAGACCGCCTCTAAAAAGCTGGTATCTGCGTCGTGATAGTTACAAGTGATCTTCCGCGTAGTGACCGAATGCAGCAGATGGCGCTGCTTTTCATGCAGCAGCGGGATCGGGTCCTGTGGTTCCCACTGAAAGGGTGTAAAGGGTTTCGGAACAAAAGAGGACGCGCTCAATGTCACCGACACCCCGCGCCCCTTCGGCTTGTTGGGATTGGAATAGTAGGCGTTGACCACCTTCTGCCCCAACTCCGCGATCCCCGCCACATCGTCCAACGTCTCAGTTGGCAGGCCGATCATAAAATAAAGCTTGATGGTATTCCAACCTCCGGAGAACGCCATGTTGACGGTCTTCATCAGCTCTTCCTCTTTGACATTTTTGTTGATTACATCACGCAGGCGCTGCGTACCGGCCTCTGGCGCAAAGGTAAGGCCGCTTTTGCGCACGGATTTGATTTTGGTCATCAGCTCATTGGAAAAGCCATCCACACGCAACGACGGCAGGGATACGCTGGTCTTTTCATCCCGCGCCCAGCTCAAAAGCTGCTCCAAGAGCGCATCGATCTTTGTATAGTCGCTGGTACTCAGGGATGAAAGTGAGATCTCGTTGTATCCGGTATTGTCACAAAGCGTATGGCACTGCCGGTCCACAACCTCCACAGACTTTTCCCGCACCGGACGATAGATAAAACCGGCCTGACAGAACCGGCATCCTCGAATACAGCCCCGGAATACTTCCCCCACAGTCCGGTCATGGACAATTTCAATATAAGGTACGACAAATTTGTCCGGGAAATAGGAATGATCCATGTCGAGCATCAGGCGCTTTTTCACCGTGGCGGGAATCCCCGGCTCCGGTGTTATGGCAGCTATGGTGTGGTCCTCATTGTAGGCGACCGTGTACAGGGATGGCACGTACACCCCCTCGATCTGGGCTGCCGCCCGCAGGAATTCCTCTTTGGAGCGCCCTTCCTTTTTGTAAGCGCGGTACAAGTCGATCACTTCCAGATCGACTTCTTCTCCCTCGCCGAGGAAGAACAGATCGACAAAATCGGCCAATGGTTCCGGGTTGCAGGCGCAGGGCCCCCCCGCCACAACGAGCGGCGACAGCCCCTTCCGGTCCGCGCTCCGCAGCGGAATATTCGCCAAATCCAGCATGTTCAGGACATTGCTGTAACTCAATTCGTATTGGAGCGTAAACCCGAGCATATCAAAGTCGTGGATGCTGTCTCCGCTCTCTAGGGCAAAGAGCTCCATCCCGCTTTTGCGCATCTGCTCCTCCATATCCACCCAAGGGGCAAACACGCGCTCACACCAGATATACTCCCGCTCGTTGAGCAATCCATACAGAATCTTCATGCCCAGATGGGACATCCCGACCTCGTATGTATCTGGAAAGCAAAACGCAAAACGAACATCCACCGCACGCTTGTCCTTTACAACGCTGTTTAGCTCGCCGCCGGTATATCTTCCCGGCTTCTGCACCTTCATCAATAATTTTTCAAGCTCTGGATTCATTCCATTTTCTCCCGTTCTATCGCATTTACAACTATATCGCAATCTCGAATTTTTATTATACTGTACTTCTGCTTGCAATGCAATGTTTAATCCGCTGCGCACCGGCCGTATCCGCAAGGAAGCTGAGAGTTCAACCTCAATCGGCAAGAAGGGCGTTCCTCCGCCAAATGTGCGACAGGAACGCCCTTCTTGTTTGGACCTTCAAAAGATCCTCTATTCGCTCTTCCTTAGTTTAAACTGATTTTAAAGTTCATGCGGGAAAAAGTCAAGCGTTTATTTGCTTTTTTTCTGCAAAACGCGAAGTTTCCACCCGACAGCCTCTTTTCGCCTGGTAACAAAATCGGCACAAATCCCTTTCTAACGGGTCAAATCCTCGTGCTGGACGGCGGTCATATTGTACAAAAGGGAACCCATGAGGAGCTCTTCCCAGCGGTCCGGCCTATATACGGATTTCCTCCATGCTCATAAAGAGGCAATTGGATGGAAACTGGCATAAGAACCTTTTAACTTCCTGTTCTTTTTTGATTGTAAAAGGCCCCGGATATTCTTTTCTCCGGAGCCTTTTACAGCCTTCTTATTCTTTCGCGCAACTGACCGGCGTGTAACCTGCCTCCTGCACAGCGTCCATCAATACCTGATCGGACACTTCCTTCGAGAGGGAAACGGTCGCCTGTTTCTTTTCCAGGTCAACCACTGCCTCTTGTACGCCGTCCACGCCTTCCAAAGCCTTTTGCACATGCATCTGGCAATGTGCGCACATCATACCGTCTACAATCAATACTTTTTTCATCAAAATCGTTCCTTTCTGTTCTACCGGGCCCTGTTCCGCAGGAACCGGAGTTTCTTTTATCTCTGGCAAAGCCGCCAGATCTTCCGCGCTGTGCTGCTCCTTCCCCTTCTGCTTAAAGAAACGGAGCCGCAGAGCGTTGGTAACCACACAGACCGAACTCAAACTCATGGCCGCTGAGCCAATCATCGGGCTTAGACGCAGGCCGAACGCCGGGAATAAGACGCCGGCTGCAACTGGAATCCCCAAAATATTGTAAAAAAACGCCCAAAACAGGTTCATATGGATATTCCGAACCACCGCCCGGCTCAGATCAATCGCCGTGGCCACATCCTCTAAGGAATCCTTCATCAGCACTACATCGGCTGATTCAATGGCAATATCCGTTCCAGCGCCGATTGCGATGCCAATATCAGCGCGTGTCAACGCCGGAGCGTCGTTGATACCATCGCCAACCATAGCGACCTTATGCCCTTGTTCCTGCAAAGCGCGAATATTGGCCTCCTTTTCGGTGGGAAGTACGTCTGAAATGGCTTTTTCTATTCCGAGTTCCCGGCGAATCGCTTCTGCCGTCACACGATTGTCTCCGGTCAACATAACGACATGCAGCCCCATCTTTGAGAACTGCTGAATTGCAGCACGGCTGGATGCACGGATGGTATCTGCCACAGCGAAAATTCCCACGATCGTCCCGTCTCTTGCAAAAAGGAGCGGGGTTTTCCCCTCCTCTGCCAGTTTTTTCACTGCATCCCGAACTTTTTGGGCACGGACATCCGCTGCCAAGAGGTGGCTTTCTTCCATAAATGCCGTGTTTCCTGCAAGATAGGCATGCCCGCGGACCGTTGCCTTGACTCCACGTCCAGCCTGTGCTTCAAAGGTCTCTGCTTTTGGGATGGATATTCCCGCTTGTTTGGCATATTCCACAATTGCCTGCGCCAAAGGATGTTCGCTACCGGTCTCGACCGCTGCTGCCTCCTCCAACAAAGTCTGTTCCGTTATATGGGAATCTATGACAACCACATCGGTGACCGACGGGTGTCCGGAGGTGATGGTTCCTGTTTTGTCCAGCACGATTGTATCCACCGCATGAAGATTTTCCAGGCTTTCCGCAGATTTAATCAAAATTCCCATCTCAGCAGCCTTTCCAGTCCCGACCATGATGGCAACCGGCGTAGCTAACCCCAATGCGCAGGGGCAGGAGATCACCAAGACAGAAATAGCATTTGATAGCGCAAATTCAAAATTCTGACCCATGAGGAGCCAGACAATGGCCGTTACTATGGCAATTCCAATCACGGTTGGCACAAATACACCACTGACCTTATCCGCCAGACGCGCAATCGGCGCCTTGGAATTCCCCGCCTCATCAACTAGGCGGATTATCTGCGATAATGTCGTGTCCTCTCCCACCTTGGACGCTTGAAAGCGAAAGGTTCCATTCTTGTTGATGGTTGCTGAGATCACCGGATCGCCGGGATTTTTCTCAACTGGAATACTCTCTCCCGTGATCGCCGCTTGATCCACATAGCCATGCCCCTCGGTCACAACCCCATCTACAGGAATCCCTTCACCCGGCCGGATAACTACGATGTCTCCCGCGATGACCTGTTCCGCAGGGATCGTCTGTTCCACGCCGCCGCGGATAACCACAGCATTTTTGGGCGCAAGATCCACCAGTTTTCCAAGCGCATCCGAGGTCTTGGACTTGGATTTTGCTTCCAAATATTTTCCAACTGTCACCAAGGTTAAAATCATCGCGGCAGATTCGAAATACAGCGCATGCGCGTATTCATGTACTACTGCCATATCCCCATGACCAAAACCATAGGCCATACGGAACATGGCAAAAATACCGTAGACAAGGGACGCCCCTGAACCAATCGCTACCAAAGAATCCATATTGGGGGCTCTGTGGAACAGTGACTTCAGCCCATTCTGGAAAAAATGCCGGTTGATAAAAAGAATCGGAATGGTAATCAACAACTGTGTCAGAGCCGAAATTAGGGCATTGTCCATTCCAACAAAAATGCTGGGAACCGGCAGATACATCATCGGTCCCATCGCAATATACATCAATGGAATCAACAAAACAATCGAAGACACCAACCGGCGCTTCATGCTTTTTCGATTCTCCTCCGCCCGGTCTTTCCTGGCCTGCCATTCACTCCGGAAGCTGTTATCTTTTGCGCCTGCCTGCTCTGGCAACGCCGCACCATAACCGATCTTTTGAACAGCCGAAATGATCTCATTCGGTTCTAGCTGGGCTTCGTCGTAGGTGACAGTCATCTGGTTTGCCAGCAAACTGACATTCACATCCTCGACGCCTTCCAGTTTTTGCACACACCGGGTCACGTTTGCCTGGCAAGCAGCACAGGTCATACCGGTGACGGTATATTTTTCTGTTTTCACAGGTTCTTCCTCCCTTCACTATTTCAGCTTTTTGATTAATTCCAACGCTTCATCCACCACCTGTGTATTGCCCTTGCGAATTTCTTCTACCACACAGGTTTCCAGATGATCTTGCAAAACAAGATAACCAAACGCCTGAAGAGCACTTTCAACTGCTGCAACCTGTACCAGAATATCACCGCAGTAACGGTTATCCTCTAGCATCTTTCCAATTCCATTGAGCTGCCCAATCATTCGTTTTAGACGGTTTTGCAGTTGGCGTAATTCCATATCCCCACGAGGCGTTGCTTTATAATGACAACCACATTCCATCGTTTCGCTGGGTGGTTGCAAAGAACCTTGTTGACAGTCCATGGAAATCTCCCCTTTCAAATACCCCCTACAGGTATTTTGAATTTACCTCTATTATAATACCCCCTTAGGGTATTTTCAAGCCCTTTTTGAAGATTTTTCTTTCATTTGGATTCGCACCATCCTTCCTGTTAAAACGAACTAAGCTCTCATACGCATCCTTTTGCGAAAAAGATCGATCCGCATAGGAATGCAATCTCTTGCGTTTTCCACCAAAATCCGCTATGCTATCCTTTGGTTAGCAAAAACAAACTCAATTGCAAAAGCGCGTTAGTTCTTTATGTTCCTGTGTGCTGGAAAGGAAACCACTATGGATTTTTCTCTCAACTGTTCCCCTGGGGAACAGAAACATTTTTTGATTCCTGTCCCCGACGCGGATGCTATCGAAGCAGTGATTGTACAGGGGGCTTTCCCCGGAAAAACGCTTGTCGTTACAGCTGGGGTCCACGGCTGTGAATACGTCGGCATTCAAGCTGTACAAGAAATCCTTCAAGAACTCCGGCCCCAGGAACTTTTCGGCCGCGTTCTGCTCGTTCCCCTTGTTAACGCAGCGGGATTTTATGCCGGAACAGACTTGGTTCCCGCAGACAGAAACAATCTGAACCGCTGTTTTCCGGGTTCTGCTCAGGGGGGCGTCACCCAGCGAATGGCTTATGCTTTGGAACAGGTTCTCTATAAGGAAGCGGACTTTCTACTCGATCTGCACGGCGGTGGAAGCGGTGAGTCTATGACTCCTCTGGTGTTCTTTCCGGTTGGAGCCGGCAAAAAAATAGAAAGAGAGGCCCGCCGTGCTGCTTCCTGTCTTTCGCTGTCTTATCGGGTTCCATCTGTTGCCAAAAACGGCCTCTACAGCTACGCGGCGCAGCAACAGATTCCTTCCCTCTTGGTGGAACGCGGCGGCGGGGGAATCTGGCATTCGGATGAAGTGGCGGCTTGTAAACAGAACATCTATGAGCTTATGGGGTTCCTGGGAATAGGTCCTGCCTCTCCGATAACCTCCCCCTCCGTCGAACTGGAACAGGTATGTTATGAAGAAGCGCCGGAAGATGGATTTTGGTATTGTTACAAAACGCCTGATTCTCCATGCCGCCGCGGAGAGCTGCTGGGAAAATTGGTAGACCGGTATGGTAAAACCATCGACTACCGCGCAAACTTTGATGGCGTTGTCCTATATTTTACCCATTCCCTTGGGGTCCAAAAGGGTGGCGCATTGATCGCCTATGGAAAACCATACCATGTATAATCGATTCCTTTCCCCAGACAAAGGCAGTTGCTCTTGGGTTTACGACAAAAAAGCCAAATGACCCATCAAAATATCATCATTTTCTGTTGTCCTCCTGCACAGCAGAGCGAGAAGGATTCGAAATCTTTCTACTGACCTATATTTTCTATAAAAAGTTTTCCCGATTTCTAATTATCTTTTCGAATCTTCGCAATGGCCGGAACTGCTTGGAATATCAAGCAGTTCCGGCATTTTGCGTTTCGGAAGACACCCCGCATAACCCGGCATTTCAGAGCCTCACTTGGCGTTCAAAAGTAGCAAAAAACGTAGCAGAAGTGGTGTACTGTTAAGCCGCCCGTTTGTCCAAGCAGCCTTCGCAGAAGCGAATGCCACACGGGCGTAAAATCTACATATTTCTCGCTTCTATGGCCGCACCTTTTTTCAACAAGGGTCATGAAAAACGGATTGGAGGCAAAAAAGGGCCGCCCAACCCCAGATTTACAGGGCCAGGCGGCACTATGCAAAAGTCCATTGACCATATAGATTATTTCTCTTGTAGGAGATCCAATAACTGGCGGATATTTTTCTTTCCAAACGACACCTGCGTGTCATTAACAACCAGGCAAGGCACACTCATCACCTGATAACGGTCCTTTAACTCCGAAAAATGGTTAAGGTCATATACTTCAGCAGTCACCTGAGGGTGTAAAGAGGCGATTCTTTGAGCCGCAGTGACCAGTTCTGGACACATTGTGCAGGAAAGGGAGACCAAAACTTTCATAGAAACCGGTTGAGAGATTGCTTGGATTTCTTCCTTGGTCTCCGGATCTAGCGCCTGTCCTGGACCAGCAGCATTGTACAATCCCAAAACAAACGAGGTAAACTCATGGCCTCCAGGCACTCCATGGAATGCCAATCCAGTTTCTGTTCCATCCGCTTTGCAGACACGGACACAGGGGCGCTCTTGCGCAGTATCCGCCTGCCGGTCTGTTTTCACAGAAAGCTTGTCCGTCAACGCTGCCATGGCCGTCATATATTGCTCCAGTTCTTTTGAAACTAGACGCTCATCCAGATAGAGTTTCAAGAGCAGCGGTTGGGCCATCTTTGAAAACACAGCATCCAACTGTACTCGAATCTCTTCAGAAAACAGGCCTTCGTCCTTTGCAGGTCCTTTTTTCTCCGGCTCTGCCTTCGAAACTCTTGTCACCGGAGGAACTGGATGCAGGTCCGTCTTTCGCTGCATTGCTGCCACATACTTTTCCAACTCCGTTGCGGCAAGAGCTCCATCACCTGCTGCAGTGACAACTTGACGCAGGCTTTTGATGCATACATCTCCCGCCGCATAGAGGCCATCCACATTGGTCTTTTGTTGTGAATCGGTGACCACATATCCCTGCTCATTCAGTTCGGCTATCCCCTTAACCAGACTTGTGGAGGGTTCGTACCCGGCGAATACAAATACGCCAAAGGTCTCCCCTTCCGGGGACCGGTACTCTGTTACCTCTCCCGTTTTGGAATTACGATAGCGAAGAATCCGCAGAGAGGCGTCTCCGGATACTAATTCCACCTGTGTGTTTGTCAGGACCGTAATTTTTTCATTGCTTCTCGCCGCATCTGCCGTCGCTTTGGCGCAGGTAAAATCTTCCTCACGGATCAGGATTGTGACATGCCGCGCATATTTCGTAAGAAAAACGCTCTCTTCAGCAGCGGCAAATCCGCCCCCCACTACAAAGACTTCTTTTCCCGTGAAAAATTCTCCGTCACACGTCGCACAGTAAGCCACACCATGCCCGCGGAATTCCTCTTCACCCGCAAACCCAACCATGCGGGGATGTGCGCCAGTGGCCAAGAGAACTCCAAAACACTTCTGTGCTCCGCGGTTTGTCTGGACGGTTTTGACATCGCCATCCAATTCCAAACGCTCTACCTCAGCCAATAAAAACTCTGCTCCAAAGCTTTGCGCTTGCTTACGCATCGTCTCTGTGAGCTCTGTTCCACTGGTGCGTGCCACGCCGGGGTAATTGACCACCTCGGAAGTGATGGTAATCTGCCCACCAAAACGTTCCTTTTCAATCACCAACACACGGTATCGGGCGCGGGCCAAATACAGAGCGGCCGTCAATCCAGCAGGACCGCCGCCAATGACAACAACGTCATACAGATTGTCTATATTCATCTCTGCCATAATTTACAGTTGCCCCACCAAATCCAGGCTCGGCTTGAGTGTTTCTGCACCAGGTTGCCACTTTGCCGGACAAACCTCGTCTCCATGTTCCGCGACAAACTGACTCGCCTGTACACGGCGGAACAGCTCGTCCGCATTACGGCCAACATTGCCCGCAATCACTTCATACGCTACAATCTTTCCCTCTGGATTTACAATAAAGCTACCGCGTTCTGCAACGCCATCTGCATCAATATATACTTCAAAATCCTTTGCCAAAGCATGCGTCGGATCGGCCAACATAGGATACTGAATCTTCTTGATACGGTCAGAGGCATCGTGCCAAGCCTTGTGTACAAAATGGGTATCACAGGAGACCGAGTATATTTCACAGCCCACAGCTTTAAACTCCTCATATTTGTTCGCCAAATCTTCCAGTTCCGTAGGGCAAACAAAGGTAAAATCTGCAGGATAGAAGAAAAAGACGCTCCACTTCCCGAGAATATCTTGTTTTGTCACCGTATGAAATGCATTATTTTGGTACGCTTGCACCGAAAAGTCGCTGACTTCCTTTTGGATCATGGACATATAAAAGCCTCCTTTATGATTTATTGTTTTAGAGTTAGCAATCGCTAACCTTATAGAACATTATACGTATTTTTGGAATATTTGTCAAGATCTATACCGCGATATATAAACCTATACACAAAAATTTTCTACTAGAGCGTATAGCGGGTTAGTCGTTCTGTTACAGCCTGTGGACAGCAACTGCGTTATTCATTGCAGCGCCATCCACAGGATACCACAAAATCATCGTAAATTAGTTAAGCCGCAAAAACGGTGCTTCTTAAGTAAAAGCAACAGCATCAGATAACATCCCACCAGTAACAGCGAGAAATTATAACGCGAACGGAGCAGCAACAGGAATCCAGCCACCGCTAGCGGAAGTAATGTACAGATCGAAATAACCGTCACCAGACGTTCAGCAGTTTCCTCCTGCAACCGCAAGCAGAGTATGGCGTGTAATGCTTGCCCTCCATCGAGTGGGTCCACTGGCATAAGATTCATGGAGCCGATCAAAAGATTGGCCGCCGCAAATTTCCCTGTACCAGCACCTGCCAACAAGCATCCTCCCAAAGTCATCAGATTTGCACAGGGTCCAGCGAGGTCTACCGCTGCCTCTCTCAAATAACCGCGTGGTTCTCCCTGGCGTACAATTTCTGCCCCAAAAGGAGTCAGTCGGATTGCCTTAGGTGGACACCTGACTGCTAACAGGACAGCCAGGTGTCCACCCTCGTGCAGAGCTGCAGCTACAATTCCTGGAATAGCCATTCCGTTGGTATCCAACAATAGAAAAAAAGCAAGCACCGCCACAAAAAGAAAGCTAATTGTTACGCGACATCCTCCAATTGAAAAGGTCATGTACTCTCCGTTTCGGAGATCTCATTGCTCTCCACTTCCGATGATTCCGGTGCAGAGGATGCCTTCGGCATAAATTCCAACACCTTGGTTCGGAATTGATCCGCCTGCTCCTCTGCTACAATCGAATTGTTAATATTTTTAACATACCAATCTCGCACATTGGTATATAGTTCCCCACCAAATACCTTCAGCACCAATGCCGCCACAACTAATCCTCCACATACAGACACCTGTACGACGGTCAATAGCCAAGAACTGGCACGTTTCGCTTTTTTCTTCGGTGATTCTTCCAAGGAATCGTATAGCCCTCGCTCTTCCGATGTCTGTCCAACATCGTGTAGATCCCTTTGATATTCTTCATCATAATAAAATTCATCCATTCTCCCATCCCCCTGTTTTTGATTGCCTGTACACTTATATGCGGACAGGGATCAAAAAAGAACATAGGCCATTTATCCCCCTGTTTACGTGTTAATCTTCTGCATAATAGGTACTCCTCCAACACGTTAAGATATATCAAGATGAACGCTCTATCCCCTAATACTATAGAATGATCCGTCTGCTTGGACGGGACAAATAGTAAAAACTCCACTATTTAAAAGGAAAGTTTTATTTTCTGTGATTTATTAGCAATCTTGTTGTCGATATGTAGATCGTAGCCGTGCGACGAGAACACAATGCTGTCGCTGGGGTAACGATCCACGACGCAGAGCTTGTCCAGCTCCGCCTGGGACAAGTCGCTAAAGAAGGCTTCACGCTCTCTTTGGCGTTTCATGTTCCGCAGGTAGGCCCTGGCCTCGTTTCGCAATACCTTCTTGCAAAAAGCATCGAACCGGCATTGCTCGCCATAGTCGCGGGGGTTAGATTCCATCAGTTTCACCCCTTTTCTATGGGGGATCAGGTAGTTCTCTCCCTTTCTGCTACTACCAATTCTGTGAGAGCGTGTTCTGCCCGCTAAACGCCTCCTTTTGAAGAAAATTTGGGAAAAGCAACGGCCAGCCATCCCGACCGCAGGAAACGACAAAAAGCGCCCGGCAGGTCACAGACCCACCGGGCGCAACAGTAAGCGATATGAAGTTTATTTACATGGTATAGTTCCTACTTATGGCTGAACCTCTCTGCCGAATGGAACGGGCTTTTTTGAGCGGTTAGCCCTTGTCAGATCAGGCGGGGATAGTATCCGGCGCAGCATAGCGGCATCCTCCTTCTATGCCGCCGTGGAAGCTGCCAGGACAAAGAAAAAACGGCGGCTCGAATCGAACCGCCGTGAAGAAAGTGCTTTTGCGCGCAGAAAGCCGACTGCCCCGTGGCGGTTTTTTCTTTTCTGCCGCCGGGCAGATAGATTATATATTTGGCTTTATCAATACTGTAAAATCGAATTGTTGCAGAATTGTCCTAACGCCCACTTCGTTATCGGCTCTGCGTCTTAGCGTCTGGCTCTTTAATAACTGAAATATTTTGTTGTCGTACGCTGATTAGCGTTTCCTGTTTACATTTCGGACAATACAGCGGAAACCGTTCAAGCACCGTGTCATATCGAATACGCAGTCGTGTTTTACTGCCGCACACGGGACACATAATCCATTGAGTTTCACCCATGCCAACCCCTCAAAACAAATCCATACTTGAAAAGATTTTCTTGGATACAAACATCGAGAAAAGCCAAAGTGCGCCCCCTATTACCCAGAGCACGATATACATTACACCAGGAACGGCAGAGAACGATTGGGTAACTGTGGCCGGTACTACGACAGAATTAGCCACGCTCATAAGTACAGGACCAGCAACAACCAGCAGCATCGCTAACAGTTTTGTTTTTTCATATCCGAATCGGTATTGAATGGGAAGAAATATGCCCATACAAATAACCTGAATCCAAAAAACAATGACAGCAGAGCGCACGAAATCGACAGCAGCCAGCTGGGGAATCACTTGCATTTCGATCCGGAATACCACACAGCAATAAAGGTAAATTAAAAAGTAGAGCAGATACTTTTCCTCTACAAGTTTTTCTCTGTTATAAGGGGTGGCACAAAGCAGCGCCGTTGCTTTAGGGTATATATTTTCCTTTTCGGAAACCGCAAGATTGAACGCAACAGAAGAGATAAAGACAGCTCCCGGAAGTGCAAATGCTTCAAGCATTTGAGGTTGTTTCCAGACCAAGAGCACCGGCAGGCCCACCCCAATGAGAATAACCGCAGCCACATAGTTCTTTGCAATAATGCAATCCTTCTTCAACAGTTGTAAAATCATGCGGGTTCACCCTCCTTCATGTGGGAAAGCATGATGTCCTCGACCGTCACTCGTTCAAATACAGCATCCGGGAATATCCTCCTTGCTTCTTCCACTTGGTTGGTAACTCCCGTAAAACCGTATTTCGTTTGCTCCACTTTCAAGAACAGCTTTTCGGTTTCGGCGGGCAACAGGCCCTTTCCTTTTACAAGCCGATGGGTTTCCAACAGCATATCTTTATCTTCTTCGAACAGAATTTTGCCGTTGTCGATCATCACCAGCATATCCGCAGCTTTATCCACATCAGAAGTGTTGTGCGTGGAATAGAATACAGCCTTTCCGCCCTGATCCATGAATTCTTTCAAGATTTCAATGAATTGCTTTCTCACCAGAGGGTCAAGGCCACTTGTGGGTTCGTCCATAATCAGCAGCTCTGCATGGTGGGACAGCGCCAATGCCAATGAGAACTTCATTTTCATGCCACGAGAGAGAGAAGAAATGGTCTGATCGGGCCTAAGAGAAAAAGCATCTAAGTAATGCGTATATGCCCCGTTGTCCCAATGGGAGTAGGAAGAAGCAATCAAGTTCTTCATCTGGGTCAAGGTTAATTCATCATAGAAGAATCCCTCATCAAAGACGACTCCAATAGAATCTTTGAAAGATTTTTCTGTTTTCGATATGTCTTTACCCTTAAATTTTATGGTGCCAGCCTCATGTGAGATTAGGTGAAGAATGGAGCGTATGGTAGTAGTTTTTCCAGCGCCGTTTGCACCGATAAAACCTGTGATACAATCTTCATAAATTGAAAAGGACACTCCATTCAACTGAAAACCGGGATATGTCTTTTTAAGACCTTCCACCTCTAAAAGCGGCTGCATATTAGACCTCCTCATACAAAATATCCATCATCATGTTCAGTTCTTCTTTTGTGATTTTAAGTGATTTCGCTGTTTGAATCATATCCTGCATCTTCTGTTCCACGAGTCGGCGTTTGGAATCCCGCAACAACTCAAGATTGCTTGTTGATATGAAGGTTCCTATACCAACTTGGCTGGTTACAAATCCCTCTTGCTCCAGTTCTTCGTAAACCCGTCGTATTGTTAGAACGCTTACAGACAGGTCATTCGCAAAGGTGCGGATGGACGGAAGAGGATCACCTTCTACCAGTTCCTCTTTCAAAATAGCATCTTTAATCTGATCTTTGATTTGCTGGTATAGGGGGGTATCAGAAGTATTTGAGATTACGATCTTCACAGGACTATCACCTCCTGTTCTTATGTGCTGTTCTATAATACACACTATACACTATCATCACAATAAAGTCAATGCCTCGCCTGCTTCTCTTGCGGCCAAAATAACGAATTATAAAATGTAGAATTATAGCATATAGCAACATTCCACGGACAAAATATGAACTATACAATGTAAGTGGGTGATGCAATATGGCGAATATCAAAGATTGCCCTGGTTTTGAAACTTTCGGTGCCGATGTAAAAGCTGCACGGAGCGCAAAGCATCTATCGCGCAGGACATTGGCGGAGATCGTCAACATCGACTCCCGGTATCTTGCAAATATCGAGAACGAAGGTACGATTCCCAGCTTGCCGGTTATTATACAGCTTATCAAAGTGTGTGGACTTCCCGTGGAACGGTACTTCAATCCCGAGATTTTGCGGGAGGAAAGCGCACAGCGGCAGCGTATCAGCCACAAACTGAAACTCTGTCCGGAGCAGTATTTGACCGTCATCGAGGGTGCGCTTGACGGGGCGCTGAAAACTAAAGAATCAGCGGATGAAACGGAGGGTGTATGAAAATATTCTCTGTTCTCACAATGAAAACCGCCGCAGGTATATACCTGCGGCGGTTTATCACTCAAAATTTTCGTTGAGGATCTGTTTGATTGTACCATTTAGTATGTTGACTTCTACTCCCCAGATTGCATTATTAGTGGCGGTTGGCACAACTCTGAACACTTTTTCGCAACACGAATTATAATATTGTAGCGCCTCATCTCGTGGTAAGTCACTACTACGTTTTGCTGTTGTGACTGCTATGTCAGTTAACCAATCATCACTAAAAAGGTTTATGATGTCTGTTGAATCTTTAGAGCCATGGTGAGGGATTTTCAAAATATTGGGGGTTGGAATCGACATAGACAATTCTTCTAACATAAAACTAACCATTCTGTTTTGAATATCACCTGTAAGAAAAGCAGAAAAATCTCCAACGATTAATTCTAGCACAACAGAATAATCATTTAATGTTGAGTAATTTCCATCAACAGCATTTTTTCGAACTTTTCCACTACAAGGTGCTACTGCAAAAAGTTGAAATGGAACAGTGTATTGCCCTACATAAAGGTATTCATTATATAAGTACATATTTGCTGCCAAACCTTGTACTCGTGGCTGATTTTTACATCGACGGTCATATCCCTTATACTTGTTGATATGTTCTAATACGCTTGCTGATAGACTCCGATTATTTTCAGGTAATCTCTGTAATTCAATAGGGATATAAATGCTCTGAGGAGTAAAGGTCTCAATTAATTCCACCAAGCCATTAGAATGATCGTCGTGGGGATGTGTCCAAAACAAGTCGGTTATTTTATCTACGCCTAAACCATATAATAAATCTTTAGGAACAACTCTATCATTTTGAACAAACGAATCTACTACACATGAATATATAATTCGTTCATCTCCATAAAGAACAAATACGATGCTTTCACCTTGAGATGGATGTCCTAAAATAAAGATTTTGCAAGTCAATTGTTGGTAATATTGATTAAACAATGGATTATTTATCATTGTACTTATATTTTCTTCGGGCATCCATGCAAATAAATACCGAAGTCCCTCTGTGTTTCTCTGTGGTGAAAAATTGACTCTTGGTACTGCCGGACATCCTCTCTTGTGCAACTTTCTGTTTAGATTGCCGTGGTGTAAAAACAGAAAAATAATCCCCATGAGAAGTATATTTTTGCTTTATCATTTAATTCACCTCGGATTAAAAGGGAATAATATTATAGTCTTTTAGTAAATCGCCTGTGTTAATTCTCTCAACGATGTCGGGTTTAAGAGTTTTAATGAAAAATTCACAAATCAAATGGTTCATTTTCTCTAAACCGATTTTTGCATCTTTAGCAAATTCATTTAATTCGTCTAAATCAGTAGTAAACAGGTCGAAGTCAAAAGCAATTAAATGTGCGAGGCGATTTACAATATCTAAACTCTCATTGTTCAGATTGCCACTTGAATAGTTTTTTGGAATTGTAAAGTATACGGTAGATTATTATATATCTGCATTTCCTGAAAACTATCCAAATCAAAGCCTTCACTATCTGTTTGTGACAAATATTGAATGGTAAACAAATCGTTTACTACATCTTTGTGCTCATCTAAAAGGAAGAAAGAATTGAACTTTCTTAACCCGATGCGTGACAATCTAAACATACGATTCTCAAAAAGATGATTAACTATTGCCGACATCCATTCATAATATGGAATTTTCATCGACTGTAGGGTCAGCGTCAACTCTAAAAACAAAAATGTTCTCCCTATTTTTAATTGTCGCCCATCACAATCCGGAGTTTGCGGGCAAGAAAAAACAAAAACAGGTTGAGCTTTCTGATTTAGTCTAGATTGTTCAATTTGGTTAGGGTTTATCTCAATTCCAATAGAATTTTCCATTTCTTGGTCATGGGAGGAAAAAATTCTCCAAATTGTTGCCCAACTAATTCAAATAGATCTTCTTGCATTTTTTCAGTTATTAATTGAAAGTCAATCCGGTATAAAACTTTTCATAGAAACACTCTCTTGGGTGCATTGCCGTCTGCCATTGTGTATCACCTCTAAGCACATTATAACATTTTAAGGAAACTTGTACTACCACGAAAATAATTTATATTCCATATAAGCGCACAAAAATATAATTTGTCGATAATTACAACCAAATATTTTAGATTTATTGAAAGCAATAGATCTTCAAAATATAGACCGACATAGATTATTATACTATGCCGGTCCATTAGTTCTTATTCCGTTCCTTCCTCCAGCCCCTCCGCCTTCAGCCAATCCTCAAAAGACTTCCTGGAGATTCGGATCATGTTGCCGATGCGGATTGTTTTGAATGCTCCAGAGTTGGCGAGTTTATAGGCCGTAGCGCGGCCGATACCGAGAATGGCTGCGATGTCATTCACGGTGTATGTTCTGCTTTGTGGCATCCCTTTTTCATTGGTGCTCATAAAATGATCCTCCCTTGCTAATAGCATTTTGAAATGGCCCCTGGAAGCCCTCTGTCACAAGGGGTTCCTGCTAATACCTTGCTAATACGACATTTGAAAAGCCGTTGTAAGGCAGCATATTTCAGGGGAATTTGTGCAAATTGACCTGCCTCCAGGCAGCACAATTTGTGAAGAAACAACACGGGAAGATATGATATGAACAATTTACGAAATGGTACGCCGTACTCCTAAACGGCAGAACTATTGGGCACTGCCAATCCGTTCCGAGCAATAAATCAGTTCTTTTGGCTCATATCATGCAGAACGCCGGTTCGGAAAAATTTCCGAACCGGCGTTCTGACCCATTCTGCTCCTGTAAGAAACAGAATTATTTCTTTGCTTTATTCTGAATATACGTATCAATCGAGGCTGCAGCTTCTTTGCCTCCGCCCATAGCCAAGATGACCGTTGCGGCACCGCTGACCGCGTCACCAGCCGCATAGACGCCCTCGCGTGTCGTCGCCTTGGTTGCATCATCCACGATGATACATCCCTTCTGGTTGGCTTCCAATCCCTCCGTTGTCGAACGGATCAATGGATTCGGGCTATTGCCGATAGCCATGATAACACAGTCGACCGGCAGCTCAAAGTTGGAGCCTTCCTTCGGCACCGGCTTCCGGCGCCCAGACGCATCCGGCTCACCTAGCTCCATCTCTATACATTCGATGGCGCGCACTTTTCCGTCGTCATCGCCATGGATCGCCACCGGATTGCAAAGTAGACGGAAAAGAATCCCTTCTTCCTTCGCGTGGTGAATTTCTTCTTTTCTCGCCGGCATCTGTTCTTCTGCGCGGCGATATACAATATATACATTTTCCGCGCCCAGACGTTTTGCGGTACGCGCGGCGTCCATCGCCACGTTTCCGCCACCCACGACCGCCACATTCTTCGGCCGGATGATCGGCGTGTCATATTCCGGTTTATACGCCTTCATCAGATTTACACGGGTAAGAAATTCGTTGGCAGAGTATGTACCAACGAGGCTTTCACCCGGAATATTCATGAAGCTCGGCAGCCCTGCTCCGGTACCGATAAATACCGCCTCATACCCCATTTCAAAGAGCTCGTCCACGGAGAGAACTTTTCCCATCACCATATCGGTTTTGATTTCCACACCGCGCTCTTCCAAGCCAGAAATCTCCTTCTGAACAATTTCTTTGGGCAGACGGAACTGTGGAATTCCATACATTAAGACACCACCAGCTGTGTGCAACGCTTCAAAGACCGTCACTTCATAGCCTTTTGCGTTCAAATCACCTGCACAGGTCAGTCCAGCCGGGCCAGCGCCCACCACCGCAACCTTGTGCCCATTCGAGGGGACCTTCTTCACCTGTTCCTTGCTGTGGCGCATATGCCAGTCTGCGACATAGCGCTCCAAACGGCCGATGCCAACCGGCTCGCCCTTGATGCCGCGCACACAGTTGTGCTCGCACTGATTCTCCTGCGGGCAAACACGTCCACAGATAGCTGGGAGGGAATTCATCGTCTTTATGGTTTGATACGCTTCCTCCAGTTCCCCTTTAGCCACATGAGCGATGAAATCTGGAATCGGCACGCCTACAGGGCACCCGTTTACACAGGGCTTGTGCTTACAATTAAGGCAGCGCTGTGCCTCTTCTATAGCCATCTCGTCGGTATATCCCAACGCAACTTCTTCGAAATTCTTATTCCGGACATCCGGCGCCTGTTCTGGCATCGGCGTCTTTTTTGGTGTCATATTAGGCATTTTTTGCACCCTCCATCAAACGGCAATTGAACTCGCGCGTGGCTTCCTGCTCCTGTTCCCGATAGGTGCGCAGACGCTTCATTGCCTCATCAAAATCAACCTCGTGGCCATTGAAGTCCGGGCCATCCACACATGCAAATTTAGTCTTTCCACCTACGGTCAAACGGCAACCGCCGCACATTCCTGTACCGTCGATCATGATCGGGTTCATGCTAATCATCGTTTCAATGTTATATTCCTTAGTCAGATTGCATACAGCGCGCATCATCGGCAGAGGCCCAATGGCAACTACGAAGTCATAATTCGCGCCATTCTTGATATTATCTTCCAATGCAGCGGTCACAAATCCCTTGTGCCCATTGGAGCCATCATCCGTCATCAGATAGAGTTGGTCACACACGGCGCGCATCTCATCCTCTAAAATGATGATGTCCTTGTTGCGGAAGCCTGCAATGACATCCACCTGGGCTCCCATGTTGTGCAACGCTTTTGCCTGCGGATAGGCAATTGCACAGCCTGCACCTCCGCCGACAACCGCCACCTTCTTGTGGCCTTCCAGCTCGGAGGCTTTCCCCAAAGGTCCAATAAAGTCAAGAATCGCATCGCCCACTTCGAGCGTATCCAACAGCAAAGTGGTCTTGCCCACCTTCTGATAAATGATGGTAACGGTTCCCTTTTCGCGGTCATAATCCGCAATCGTCAGAGGGATTCGTTCCCCATATTCGTTTACACGCAAAATGATAAACTGACCCGCCTGCGCCTTTTTCGCGATAAAGGGCGCCTCCACAGACATTAGGGTCATGGAGTCGTTCAGCCTGCGCTTTTCTACAATCGAAAACATGTTACTTCCCTACTTCCTATACAAAGCAATAAATCTACAGGTACATGCACCATTATATCGAATGTATCTCCATTTTTCAAGATTTTTTGCAGTAAAGCGCGAAACAGAACGCAGAAAAAACAGTCCCAGAAATAAAAATTTTATGCAGCCTATCCATGTTTTTCCTGCAAGACCACCTTTTCCCACTGGAAAAGCGCATAGCCGCCGCAGAACGCGAAGTGCCCATGCCCTCCACCTTTTCTGCGGCGGCCCCCGTTGCAGGCCGCGCCACATATTTAAAGAATAATGCAAATCAGCCCATTGCAACCTTCGTTGATGATCCGCTCAATCGTCTCCCGTACCTTGTCACGCGCATCTCCAGGCATCCGATAGAGCTTGTTGTGCAAGCCTTCGTTGACCAGCTCGTGCAGGCTCTTGCCAAAGATGTTTGACTCCCAGATCTTTCCCGGGTTTTCCTGGAACTCTTTGAGTAGATACATCACCAATTCTTGCGACTGCTGCTCCGAACCGACTATCGGCGTCACTTCCGTGGTGATACGCGTCTTCATCATATGAATGGATGGTGCAGCAGCTTTCAAGCGGATACCATACTTACCTCCCTGCTTGATAATCTCCGGTTCCTCCAAAGAAAGTTCTTCGATGCCGGGCATCACGATCCCATACCCGGTACTCTGCACTTCCTCGTAGGCATCCTTGATCTTATCATATTTTTTCTGCATTTCTGCAAAGCGCATCATGCAGTCGAGAAGAGCCCCTTCATCCTCAATGGACAGGCCGGTCTTTTCTCCCAACACTTTATAGAACAAATTGGCCTGCAACCCCACCGTGATACGCGCGTGGCCCGTGCCGAGATCCACCGTGGAGGTCTTTGCAAAAGCCACATATTCGCAGGAGGTTACCTCTTTCACTACATTCTCAATCTCGCGGATTCGTGTGATCTTTCCCGCCGCCTGCTGAATGGTCGTATAAAGCGAAGTGCGTAGCCAGTGATCCTTTTCCAGTGAGGAAACCCAATGCGGCATATCCACCTTGATTTCCTTCACAGGGAACTCAAAGAGAATCTTTGAGAGGATGGTGCGGATCTCCTCCTCCTCCAATTCCAGGCAGTTGACCGGCAGAACTGGCACCTCATATTTCTTCTGCATAGAACGGGCAAGCGAAAGTGTCTCCTCCGAGCTCGGATAGGTGCTGTTCAACAATACAATGAACGGTTTGTTGATCTCCTTGAGTTCAGAGATCACCCGCTCTTCCGCTTCCTCGTATTCCGCACGGGGAATGTCACTGATGCTGCCATCGGTCGTCACCACCAGCCCGATGGTGGAATGCTCCGTGATGACCTTCTTGGTGCCAATCTCCGCCGCCATATTGAACGGAATAGGTTCATCATACCACGGCGTCATCACCATCCGGGGCATGTCGTCCTCCACATACCCCAGCGCGCTCGGCACAATGTATCCCACGCAGTCGATCATGCGGACAGCAAAACTGGCGTTCCCCTCAATGTTGACTGTGACCGCCTGTTCCGGCACGAATTTCGGCTCGGTGGTCATGATGGTGCGCCCCGCAGCAGACTGCGGCATCTCATCGATGGCACGGTCCCGGCGGTAGTTCCCATCTATGTTCGGTATGACAATGGTGTCCATGAAGCGCTTGATAAAGGTGGATTTACCGGTTCTGACCGGACCGACAACCCCAATATAAATATCGCCATTGGTGCGCTCCGAAATGTCATGGTAAATATTGCGTTCTTCCATTTTACCTCCCCCTCAGGCAGAGAATTTGTGGGTTTACTCCGTTGCGGAATCCGGCGGTCACATGGGGATCAACAGCATCCCCCTGCTCTCCACGAACTCCCCGGCGAGATTGTTTTCCTGCCGGATGGCGTCCACAGAGGTGCAGTACGCCCGCGCGATGTCCCACAGGCTCTCGCCCGGGTCTGCGTAATAGATGCTGAGCGCGGCAGAGGTATCCCTAGCGCGCGGCCGGTCTTCGTCCGCGCGAATCTCCGAAATAATCTTCAGACTGCTCTGTGTGATGACCTGGGCCTCTAGGCGCAGTTCGGCCTTGATTTCGATGCCATCTCCGGTGATGCGGTAACTGATCCCCGCCACATAGAGCCATGACGTACATTTGACTCCTTTGGGTTTCTCCGCCCCCCACGGATGGGCGTATTCAAAGTCGATCATGCGCTCGGTGTAAAACGGACGATTCTCCTTATTGGCCGCCAGGATGCACACATTGAATTTTCCTTTGTAAACGATCTGGCCATCCTGCTCTGCAGCGGTTACCGCGGAAAGTTCGTTCCAAACGTCAAATACCTTGGAAATTCCAGCGCCTTCCAGTGCAATACTGCTCTTCTGAATGGCCGAGTCGTTCAACAATTCGACAACCTGTTCCAAGGTCTTTTGCTGATAACCGATCTCCAATTCATAGGCTTTCGAATATGCGTCCGTTACCACCGTGATCTCAGCCGGTTGGAAAGCTACCGCCTCCGCATAGAGGTTCATCTGTACATCAAAAAAAGTCTTATCACCGGAGTAATCGTTCTTCACCTGAATGGTCAGGCCCGCAATCTGAAGCCTTACTTCGCACAGGCAGTCGTCTGTAAAATCACTTCCGTCCAGCATCTGGCTGAATGGAATCGCATATTCCATTGTTTCCAGCATGGTCTCATCAAGGACGGAAGTGTACAAGATTTTCAGCGTGACCTCGCCCTTCACCATCAGTTTACCCGCCACCGTCTTGCTATCCTGAAGGCTGGCAAAGGCGGTGGTCCGTAAGATATTGTCCGCCCCCGGTTTCGACGCCGGCAGCTCCAAAACTTCCTCTAACGGAAACTGCTGACCACAGAATCCAGCCAAGCGGCTGTATGGCATAACCTGCCGTTTTTGCTCGATCTCCTCCCCCTCAATACCGCACACAACTTCACTGTCCGTGCGCCCCACAACCTTTGCGCACACCGAAAACGCCCCATGAATGTCCAGGCGCCTCGGGCTAGTAGCCCGGCAGTTGATGTACTCCACTCGAGTAAACGCAGACACATGTGCACCATCGGCCGGTTGCTTCAATGTAATTGCGGCAAAGAAGGAGCTGCTGTTCTCACAGCAGCGCAACGCCGTTCCGCCCGCGTCCAGGTAAAAGACTTTGACACTGTACGTTCCTTCCAGTTCCAAGCGATCCCCCATGATGTTCCGTCCCGTAATACGGGGATAGACTTGGCATTTCAGGATACGCTGTATGTCCGGGCAGTAATCCGGCAGGCTAATGTCCAGGTCCACCGGCTGTTCCTGGCACCCGTCATAGAGCACCTCGCCGGCGGCCAGCGCCTCGCGGTTAAGCATATAATCCATTCAGGCTCTCTCCTTTTCCTGTTTCTATCCCATAGGTATGAGGTTCCTGTCCATTTTATGCTTGTGCTGAAAGAAACAGGAGAAAAACCTCTGCATGTCTTCCAAGGTTGCCAACAAGCAATCCCTTTTCAGCAAAAAAGCCAGCGGGAATCCCCCGCTGGCTTTTTCTGATAAGTTGCTCAAAATTGCCTGTCACGCTTCTTTTTTGATATGGAACATCTTGCGCAGGACAAAGCCCCAGAATTTCGAACCCTTTACAACGACGACTTTCATAACGAAAACCTCCCAGTTATGTTCCGCTCCGTAGGAGCGCGATTCCCAGTACGACCAGTATGACCGCCACCACAAACATGATTAAACCGACCGGGCAGAAGCAAGAGCAAACAAGGCCCAGGCCAAATGTGACGGCATATTGCCCCACCCGACAGCAGAATTCACCTTTACAGCAGTTTCCTCTGCAACGCATGTTCCATCGCCTCGTTTCCCCTATGTGTTCCAACAGAAACCTTTTGGATTCCCGCTGTAGTACCAGTATATACGGGAAGGGGCGTTTTGGTTCCGGGAAAAATACGACCCAACCACGGTAGAAATAAAACAAAACGTCCCTAAACCGGGTTTCCATTACCACGGTTTAGGGACACAGCGATCAGATATTTAGACCAGCTACAAGTCAGCACACGGTTGGTACAATACACCGAGCATTTCGCCCGTGTGAACCGTCACCGATGCTGTTTCGGTCACAATGCGGTTGCTCACGCCGAGTGGGAAATCCGAACGAAGCGGATACTCCTTTAAGGGATATTGCATCCCTGTATAGCTCACTGTACAGCTTGGGCAACCAAATGGGAATGCAGAAAACATTGCACCGCACATTTGAAGAAGCGGTTGCGTCTCTCCCGCTTGCAGAAGAAACACCCGCGTGCCCTTTTCTGCCATGACCGCACGGCATCCTTCGCGCGCCAAAAATTGCAGCACACAAAGATTGGCATAGGAGTGCTCAAACCGCTCCCCCCCAAGTGCTCCAAGCAAAATAAATTCCCGACACCCGCGGCGAAGGCCTTCTCGAGCAGCGGCCAGCAGATCCGTGTCGTCCTTTTCCGGCTTCAAGCGGATCGTTTCGATGCCTTCCGGCAACTCCCCCTGTACCGAGTCAAAGTCTCCAATTAGCAAGTCCGGTAAGATGCCGTATTTTCGTGCGGTATCCAGACCGCCATCCGCGCAGATCCGATACGCATTCTTCGCGTCAAAAGCATTGAAAACAGCGCCATCCTCTACCGGAGCAGATCCCAACAGGATACAACGCTTTATTTCATTTCCCATTCTTTCAGGTCCTTTACTTCGTTGTACATGGCGACGTAACTGGTATGGCGGGATAAATGAATTTGCCCTTCCTGCACTGCTTGTAACACGGCACAGCCCTTTTCGCATGTGTGCGAGCAGGAGGGAAATTTACACTGATTCCGGTACGGCTCAAATTCCCGGAAACAGAACTGTAGGTTTTCTTTTCGAACTAAGTCGCACTGCTCCAGGGAGATCGAAGAAAACCCCGGAGTATCCGCCACATAGGTATCGTTTCCCAGCTTTAACAACTCCACCTTTCGGGTGGTATGCCTTCCCCGGCCGAGCTTCTGGCTGATCTCTCCCGTTTCCAGTGCCAGACGCGGATCAATGCGGTTCAACAGGGAGGACTTCCCCACACCGGAATTTCCGGTAAACGCGGTAACCTTCCCTTTCAGAAGCGACTTGACCGCCTCTATCCCTTCGTCTGTCACCGAAGACACGGCAAAAAAGGGGATGCCGGCCTTTTCATAAATATCCCGCAACCATTCGCCGCTTTCCAAATCTGTCTTGGATACCACCACTACCGGCTCGATCTCCTTATCCTCGGCCGCTGCAATTGCTTCATCAATCAACAAGGTGTTTGGGGATGGGTCACATACTGACGTAACCACAATCAATTGATCGATGTTTGCCACCGGCGGGCGGGTCAAAAAGTTCTTACGAGGGAGGATTTCCTCCACATATCCAGTCCCATCCTCTCCGAGGCGAATCTCCACCAGATCACCCGCAAGGGGCGTGATCCCCTTTTTGCGGAACACGCCCCTCGCTTTACAGGAATATAACTGTTCTTCTGTCTCTACGTAGTAGAAACCGCCAATCCCCTTGATAATTCGTCCGTTTCGTATCTCTTTCATATGCTCATTCCGTCGGGGTAATGGGAAGATCCGTCGGAATATCTCCCCAAGTTTCCTCTGTGTCGGTCCCGGAAGGTTCCGAAGTCGTCCCTGGGTCGACATACGGATAACTTTCCACCTGGCTCGGCTTCCCAGTGTCAAAGTCCATAATGAACACCGCGTACTTGCTGCCGTCCAACTCAATGACCAGTGTCTTCTGGCCTGAGGTCCCCGTGACTTTGATGGTGCAAAGGTTGTTATACGCCGGATTCACAGTCCGAACACCGTCCTCCATGACCGTGCCATCCAAGTATGCCTTGAGTTGAATATCGTGTGAGACGTTCAGCGGCAGATGGATATTGGCTTCCAGGGTCTTTTCGGACTGTTTTCCAGAGCTGACCACAATATTAACCTTGCTGTCCTTATCTACCGGCACGCCCGGCAACGGATTTGTCTCTATGACGGTGTTTTCCGGCTTGTCGCTATCATCCTGAAGCGTGACATCGCCTACCTGGAGCCCCGCAGCCACAAGCTCGGATTTCGCTGCTTCAATATTCTTGTCAATGACGTTCGGCACTGGGATCTGCTCGTTTTCCGGACCAGTGCTGACCAAGATCTTGATCGTACTGCCCTGCGGTGCGGTTGCATTCCCCTTGGGCTCTGTGCTGGTGACATAACCAGCGGCAATCTCATCATCGGGAATCTCGATCACGGTGGTCTCAAAGCCTGCATTTTTCAGCGTCTGCTCTGCATCCGCTTGGAGATAATTGGTCACATCGGGCACCGTTATCGCCTGTGCGCCGCTGTTAACCACCAACAACACCTCACCGTCCTTCTTAACCGGCATACCAGCGGTTGGTTTCTGATCCAGGATCATACCCGTCTCCTTCGTGGAATCCTCTTTTGTCTCCACGGAGAATTTAAATTCGTATTCCTCGTTGTTTTGGACATCGGTGTACAATTGTCCAACCAAGTTCGGCATATCGATGGTATCATCCGGTTGTGCATTGCAACTGCGGAAAATGGCCGCAATTCCGATGCTCAATGCAACGATCAAAAAGGCCGCCAAAATTCCCAGAACCACCATCATGGTTTTTTTGTTGTTTCCTCCTCCGCCATTCTGACGGCGGCGCGGAGGCTCCTCTTCGTAATCGTCGTAGTCGTATCCATCGTTATAAGACGGGGCACGGCCGTTTCGCACAGCACTGATTGCATTTACGTATTTGGTTGGCTTTTCATCGATAAAATATTTATACTGGAAACTGATGCTGGGATTGCGTTGAAACGCCTCAATATCTTCCAGCATTTCCGCCGCGGATTGATACCGCTGGTCCGGGTTCTTTTGCATGGCCCGCATCGTGATCTCTTCCAATCCCTCAGGAATGGCAGGGTTGATGTCGCGCGGCGGCTTGGGATCTGCCTGCAACTGCATAATGGCTACAGAAACCGCATTGTCCGCTTCAAAAGGCAGCGCACCGGTCAGCATCTCGTACAACATTACGCCCACAGAATAAATGTCTGCACGCTCGTCGGCTACCTCGCCGCGCGCCTGCTCCGGAGCAATATAGTGTACAGAACCGATCGCCTTATCGGTCATTGTGCGCGTTTCACTGCGGGAGAAACGGGCAATGCCGAAATCCGTCACCTTAATCGTGCCATCCTGCAACAGCATGATATTTTGCGGCTTAATATCCCGGTGAACAATACCTTTGCTATGGGCATGGTGCAGCGCACGCAGAATTTGCAGGGTAAAATGAACGGCTTCTTTCCATTTGAGTTCGCGTTGCTGGTCCAGATATTCCTTCAAGGTGATACCGTCGATGTATTCTTCCACAATGTACTGGATGCGGTCGCCAAAACTAACATCGTATACCTTCACAATATTGGGATGGGAAAGGACCGCAATGGCCTTGGACTCGTTCTTAAAGCGGCGGATAAAGTCCTGATTCCCCAGAAATTCATCCTTGAGTATTTTGATCGCTACCGTTCGGTCATCGATAATGTCGTAAGCGCGGTACACATACGCCATGCCTCCCACGCCGATCAGCTCGTGAATCTCATAGCGCCCGTCAAGCCGTTTTCCTGTATACTTATCCATGAAACATCAACTCCAATACCGTTAGTGTCTGATAACAGCGACTGTGACATTGTCCCCGCCGCCACCGCTTTTTGCCAAAGCGATCAGCCGGTCCGGCAAAAGCCGGACTTCCAGTTCCCGGGCGAGCCGCTCAATCTGTTCTTCTTCCACATAGTTGGTTAGACCATCCGTGCAGAGAAGCAACAGGTCATCGCCGGAAAATTTACATTCGCAGTAGTCGATCTCGATGCCGGATTCCACGCCCAGCGCGCGGGTGATGATATTCTTTTGCGGATGGCGCCTGGCCTGCTGTGAGGTCAGGTCCCCGCTGTTTACCAGTTCCTGCACCATCGAATGGTCTGTCGTGATCTGCCGCAGTCCATCCCGCGTAAGTAGATAGGCGCGGCTGTCCCCTGCATGGGCAATATGTGCGACCCCACCGGAAACAATCGCCGCCACCACCGTCGTCCCCATCCCCGTTAGAGATTCATCCGCAACCGCGCGGTCATAGATCGCCACATTGGCGTTGTAGATTGCAGAAATCATCAAGTTCTTGATGGATTGGTCCGTGATGTGCTCGCTTCCAGAGCTGAGAATCTGCTCCGAGATCAAGTCAACCGCCAACGCACTGGCGATGTTTCCACCGTTTGCGCCGCCCATTCCATCGCATACAACCGCCCACGCGGTATTTCCGGAGAGCACGCCTGCCTTTACCGCATCCTGGTTGGAATGGCGCACAAGGCCAATATCAGTTTTCATGTAAATCTGCAACATTGGCCACCTCCTCTTGATACCTGCGCCGCAGCTGCCCGCAGGAAGCATTGATGTCCGAACCGAGCGTCCGGCGCACGGTTGCAGTGATTCCCTTTTCCGAGAGAATCCGGATAAACTTCTGAATTTGTTCATTGGTACTCTTCCGATAGGAATTCCCCTTGACCTCGTTCACAGGGATCAAATTGACATGGCAAAGCATCCCATGCAGCCGCATCGCCAATTCTTTCGCGCAAGCGGCAGTATCGTTAACGCCGCTGATCATCGCGTACTCAAAGGAGATTCTTCGGCCGGTTGCCTGTGCATATGCGCGGCATGCGGTCAAAAGCTCGTCTACTCCCCACCGGTGATTGACCGGCATAGTTTGGGAGCGAATTGCATCGTTCGGCGCATGCAACGAAACCGACAGCGTCAGTTGGAGCTTCCTCTCTGCCAAGTCGTAAATTTTGTCCACAATCCCACAGGTGGAAAGAGAAATATGCCGCATTCCAATATTCATCCCCTCGTCCGAGGAAACCAATTCCAAAAAACGGAGCACATTTTGGTAATTGTCAAGCGGCTCCCCCATCCCCATCAACACCACATTCGAAATGCGAATGCCTTGGTCCTGTTGGACCGTCTGGATTTGCGCCAACATTTCGGAGGCGGTTAGATTCCGTGAAAACCCGCTCTTGCCCGTGGCACAAAAAGAACAATTCATTTTGCAGCCCACTTGGCTGGAAATACAGATGGAATAGCCGTGGTGGTACTCCATCAGCACGCATTCCACATGTTCGCCGTCCGGCAAACGCAGCAGGTACTTGGCCGTGCCGTCCAACTTGGAAACCAGCCGCTGTTCGATTTCCGCCACAGCTATGTAATACCGCTCGGAAAGCGTTTGGCGGAAAGCTTTCGATTGATCCGACATCTCCGCAAAGGAACGTACCCCCCGGTGAAGCCAGCGGTACACCTGCAGTGCATGGAAGGGCTTTTGTCCCTGCGCAATAAAGTCCGCACGCAGTTCTTCCAGCGTCATCGATTTTATGTCCTGTAAAGTCAAATTTACACTCTCCCAGCCATCCGGAAAATCGGGCAGGCCCCCAACTTCCAAATGCTTTTTCCCTCTGTCCGATTGTTGCTTTCTTCCGAATTATCGCCGCTGAAAGGATGCGACGAAAAATCCGTCCGTCCCATGTGCATGCGGCAGGAACGTCCATTCGTTCTCCGGTTCCTCAATTGCATGCTGCAACCCCAATGGCGCAGACAATGCCCTCGGCACAAACTCCGCATGTTCTTTCAAAAAGCGTCTTGCCACCTCCCCATTTTCTGCCGGATTCAGCGTGCAGGTGGAGTACAACAAAACGCCCCCGCTTTTTACCAATTCGGAGGTTTTACTCAGAATACCGTACTGCAAATCCGGCAAACTGTCAAGGGTACAAGGCAATTTATATCGAATTTCCGGTTTACGCCGAAGAATTCCCAGACCGGAACACGGTGCATCGCAGAGGACCCGATCTGCGGGTTCTAACGGCTTTGTGGGCTTTTGCGCGTCACGCAGATCCGCGCGTACACATGTCAAACCCAACCGGCTGGCTCCGTCGCGAATCAAGCGCACTTTTCCTTTATATTGGTCAAAAGCCAGGACCTCGCCGGTGTTCTGCATCTGTTCTGCAATGGTAAAGGTCTTTCCACCGGGCGCAGCACAGACATCCACCACACGTTCCCCCGGCTTCGCCCCCAAAAACGCCGCGCACAACTGCGACGAAAGGTCCTGTACATGGAACAGCCCCTCTTGAAAAGCCCCCAACGACGATATCGAACCGGCTACCTCCACTTTTGCAGCCCACGGAACCCATGTAATGGCTTCTGCCTTTACATTTTCTTCCATCAGCCGACGCAGTAAGTATTCCTCATCGCCCTTCGTATTATTCAGACGAACATAGATTGGAGGATGCTCGGACAAGGAATCCAGCAGATCCGCTGTACACTGCTGCCCATATGCCTTCTGCCATAGCAAAATCAGCCATTCAGGGCAGGAGTATTTCAAGCTAAGGAAGTGCACCGGATCTGCCTCCTGCTCCGGAAGATGCAACTTTTCCAGGTTTCGGAGCAAATTCCGCAGCACCGCATTGATAAAGCCCGAAGCCTTTACAGCTCTATTCTGCTTTGCCAGCTCAACAGCTACATTTACGGCAGCGCTGGGAGGAACTTTTTCCAAATATAGAATCTGATAAGCGCCAATACGCAGGATCTCCCGCACCTGCGGCGACATCTTACGGATGGGGATACTCGCAAATTGTCCAATATAATAGTCCAGGGTCAGGCGGCGTTCCAAAACCCCATAAAAAATGGCGGATGCCAAGGCCGCATCGCGCGGCTCCAAGGCAAATTGGGCAAGGGTTTTATCCAACACCAAATTGGAAAAGCCCTCGTTTTCATCCACATGTAGCAAAGCCGCCAATGCGGCTGCTCTCGCATCCGCCATCAATGATCATTCCTCCGATTTCCAAAGATCAGTAGCAGACGTAGAAGGGACATCAACGCCGTGAACGTCGCCGCCACATAGGTCATTGCAGCAGCCCGCAAAACCTTCTTGGCCCCTTCCAATTCCTCCGGATATAAAATTCCAGTTGCATCCAACGCCTGCAAAGCCCGTGCACTCGCATTGAACTCCACTGGCAAAGTAACCAGCTGAAACAATACGCACAGGCTGTACAGCCCAATTCCAATATTTACGACAAAGTCGTATTGTACCGGCAAAATCAGGCCAATCAAAATCAAAGGCATCGCCAGATTGGAGCCGAGCCGTGTCACAGGCACCAACGCCGCTCGAATTTTGTTTGGAAAATACCCCTGTGCATGCTGAACCGCATGGCCCGCTTCATGTGCAGCCACACCGACTGCCGAAATAGACGTCGCGGCATACACTGGGTCAGACAGGCTAATGATTCCAGTGGAGGGGTTGAAATTGTCGGTCAGATTCCCACCGATGTGACGAATTTGTACACCCTGTGCGCCGCCATACTGCATCACGCGCATGGCCGCATCCGCTCCTGTCATGTTGCGGTAGGTGTTCACACGCGAATACTTTTGAAACGTGGAATTTACCTGAAATTGCGCATACATCGTAATGAGCAGCGCTGGCAACATAAAAAGGAAATACGAGTAATCAAAATAATACAATCCCATAAATTGTTACTCCTTTGCCTCACCGAGCACTGCGCCCTGGTCGAGCCGGTGCCCACAGAGGAACTCTTTTCCACCCATACGTTTTCCGCCCTCATATTGGACAATCTCCAATTCCAAAGCGGTGTTGTCCCCACAGGCCACCACAAAACGATCTTTCCTGCGGGCAACTTCGCCTGGTGCACCGCCAAACCCCGGTACAACCGTTGCCCGGTGCACCTTTAGGCGTTTTTGACGGTAAACGGTTTCGGCAACCGGCCAGGGGGAAAGCCCACGCACTAAGTTGTGCAGCTCTCTTGCCGGGCGATTCCAATCGATTTTTCCAAGCTCTTTGGTCAACATGGAGGCATAACAGGTTTCTGCATCCCCCTGCGGTGTACGTTGAATCGTCCCTTCTGCAACGGCCCTAAGGGTTTCAACAATCAATTCGGCCCCCATCTTTGCGAGGCGGTCGTGCAATTCCCCGGCTGTCTCCTCAGGCCCAATGGCTGTACGGGCCTTCAAAAGCATGTCGCCTGTGTCCAACCCTTCTGCCATATACATTGTGGTGACACCGGTCTCTGCGTCGCCGTTGAGCACCGACCATTGGATGGGGGCTGCTCCGCGATACTTTGGGAGCAGAGAAGCATGCACATTGATGCAGCCATACGGCGGGATCTCTAAAATTTCTTTCGGGAGAATTTTCCCATAAGCTACCACTACAATGCACGCTGGCTGCATTTCTCGAATCTGCTGCGCTGCCTCCTGCGTGCGCAATGTTGTTGGCTGATAAACCGGCAGATTGTGCGCAAGCGCCAGCACCTTGACCGGCGGCGGCGTCATGGCATATCCTCTTCCTTTTGGCTTATCCGGCTGGGTAAACACAGCGCACACCTCGTGCCCTGCATCCAATAGACTTTGCAAGCATGGAACGGCAAAGTCCGGCGTTCCCATAAATAGAATCCGCAATTTTCATCATCCTATCCGTGGTGAGATTACTGAAGCTTTTGCAGCTCCTCTGGGGAAAGCATCCGCACAACGTGGGATTTAAAGACCACGCCATTGAGATGATCGATCTCGTGGCAACATGCGGTCGCCAGCAGTTCTTCCCCTTCCAGTTCAAACGTTTTTCCCTCGCGATTTTGGGCGCGCACCAAAACACGCATGGGGCGCTTTGTGATCCCATATTGTCCTGGGAAGGACAGGCATCCTTCGACGCACTCCTGTTCGCCGCTCTGTTCGACGATCTCCGGATTGACCATCTCAATCGGCCCGCTCCCCACGTCGATCACCACTATGCGGCGGCGGATGCCCACCTGGGGCGCTGCAAGGCCGACTCCATCCGCGGACTTCATGGTCTCGATCATGTCGTCCAACAGAATGCCCAATTTTTCGTCGAATTTATCGACGGGCCGGCAAACTTTTGTCAAGATTTCGTCCCCGTCTTTTACAATATTACGAATTGCCATTTTTATTCCTCCAATATCATACTCTTGCTTTTGAGCCGTCGTTTATAAGATCCTATCCGGATTGATGTCCGCAAAGGCGGTCACATCCCGATACGTCCGGTCTTTTGCAAAGGCAATCAACAGCCGGGAAATCATCTGGCGGAAACTCCGGCTGTTCCGGCATTTCACGATTAATTTATACCTATATTTATTGCTGACCTTGCCGATTAATGCGGGAGAAGGATTTAAAACCCGCATCGGCTCCTGCGGATATTCTGCTTGGGCCAAAGAACGCAACATTTGCAAAAAAGCTTCGCTTGCGCGTGCCACTTTTTCCTCATGTATACCGACAAATCCCACCACACACAGGTCGGCGAACGGCGGATACAGCATCCCCTTGCGTACGGCAATTTCCCCCTCGTAAAAGGCAGGGTAATCCTGCCGGGCGGCTAAGGCGAGCACGGAATTTTCCGGTGTGAATGTTTGGATGATGGCTTCCCCTGCATATTGACCGCGCCCGGCCCGCCCGGCCACTTGGGTCAGTAGATCAAACGCGCGCTCATAGCTGCGAAAATCATCCCCATAAAGGGCCTGGTCTGCGGAGAGAACGCCCACCAGTGTCACATTTTCAAAATCCAATCCTTTTGCTACCATCTGTGTGCCAACAATCACATCGTATTCCCCACGGGCAAAGCTCTGCAACTTTTCCTCATAGGCAAAGCGCGTCATCGCCACATCGGTATCAAGCCGCAAAACACGCGCCTCCGGAAGAAGTTCCAACAATTGCTGTTCCGCCCTCTGCGTCCCGAATCCCGCGTAATGAACTTTGTCCGCATGGCAGGTTGGACACTCTGTGGAAAACGGCACCGAGTACCCGCAGTAATGGCACATCAAGCGCTGATTAGCCGCATGATAAGTCAAGGATATGCTGCAATTGGGACAGGTAACTACATTTCCACATGATTTGCAGGACACAAACGTATTGTAACCACGCCGGTTTAACAAAATAATGGACTGCTTATGAATTTTTATATTTTTTTCCAATTCTGCCAACAGAGCACGGCTATAGATACTCTCATTTCCAGCCTCAAGCTCCCGGTTCATATCCACAAAACGAACCTGAGGAAGCCTTGCACCGCCATAGCGGCTGGGCAACCGGTTAAATGTATAACGCCCTACCTGCGCAAAGTAATAGCTCTCAATCGATGGCGTCGCAGAAGCCAGCACCAAAAGCGCCTTATGGTATGCACATCGAAATTTTGCAACATCCCGTGCATGGTAACGAGGCGAAGATTCCGATTTATAAGTGTGCTCCTGCTCTTCATCCATAACGACCAAACCCAGGTGATCAAATGGTGCAAAAACCGCGGACCGCGTTCCAACCGCGATGGAAACCTCTCCGCGGCGCACGCGTTTCCACTCGTCCAGCCGCTCAGAGAGCGATAGACCGCTGTGAAACACCGCTACACGCCGTCCATATCGCTGATGAAACCGCGCTAGACTTTGTGGAGTCAAAGAAATCTCCGGCACCATCACGATGGTCTGTTTTCCATCAGCAAGCACCTCATCGATCAACCGCATAAAGACCGAGGTCTTACCGCTTCCAGTCACCCCAAACAGCAGAGAAACACCGCCCATCCCTGAACGGTACTGCGCCAACAGGTGTTGATAAGCACTCTGTTGCTCATCTGAGAGAAGAAGCTCCTGCTGCACCACTGGATTTTGTACTTGGTCATATGGATTGCGGTAAATCTCCGTCTCGTAATAACAGGCTACGCCTTTTGTCACCAGGGTATTCACCACAGCAGGCGTGACCCCTGCAAAATAACAGACTTCCTTCAAAGACGCACTGCCGGCCTCCTGTAAAATCCGGCAGACTGCTCTTTGCTTGGGCGTCAATTTAGAAAGAGGCTCTTCATCGGTAAGGCGCACCATCTTCTGTGCCGCATCTTTAATCTGCCGTACAGCAGCACCTGTCTTTTGCAAAAAACCACGTTTAAAGAGCTTTTCAGGAGCGGTGCTGTCCACCGGAAGTCCCGTCGCTTTCAATAGTTTTTCCCGCTCAACCGGCCTGGAACACCCTGCCAGATATTGCAGAACGGTTCGCTCTTCTACAGAAAACGTCTCCATTTCCTGCGCTTTTCCTTGCACCAAGGTGTACTCGGTCTTTAAGCGAACATTGATTCCCGCAGGAAGCAGTAGCTTCACCGCCTCAAATAACGTACAAAAACAACGATCCTTTAGCCAATAGACCAACGAAATCGCTTCACTAGTAAGAAGCGGCGCTTCATCCAGCACCGCCACCACTTGTTTCATCTCGTTTTGGGTTTTCTTTTCCGGGGAAATCTCTAAAATCATCGCCAGCCGTTGGGAATTTCCCGCGCCAAACGGCACCAACGCCCGACACCCTGGCTTCGCCTGCTCCAAAAGTGCTTCTGGAACGAGATAGTCAAACGTTCTGTCAAAGTGATAAGCGGTATTCTCTACCGCCACCCGTGCAAAAAGAATGGACATTACATTTCCAGATCATCATCGTTGGGTTCCGGGGTCTCGACGATCTTAAATTTGTGTTCCGCATACTCTTCCAGAGCAAGGTCCACGGGTTTTTCGATTAAAATATCCCCCTTCTCTTCTGCTTCGCCAGCGATTTCGCGGGCGCGCTTTGCAATCCCCACTACAAAGGAATAGCGGCTCTGATTTGGGCCAAGGCTGGAATCTTCAATCGGTTTAATCATGGTTCAGGACTCCTTCTATTGTATCGAAATTTCTGCGTTTGCTGTATTTCTCCGCACGGAGAATCTGCTGAATCGCCTCAACGGCGTTTTCAACCGTGTCGTTAATGACCACATAGTCATACTCTTTCGCGTGTAAGATCTCCCCACGCGCTGCATCCAGACGCTTTTGAATCGCCTCTTCACTCTCTGTTCCGCGATCGCGCAAGCGGCGTTCCAATTCCCGAATCGAAGGTGGTAGAATAAAAATCCCCACACAATCCGGACACTTCTGTTTGATCTGTGCGCCACCCTGAACCTCAATTTCCAGGATCACGTCGTTTCCTGCTTCCATCCAGTCGCGGATCGGCTTCTCCGGTGTACCGTAAAAATTCCCACAGTACTCAGCGCTTTCCAGCACTTCACCGCGCTCTCGCATACCAAGGAACTGTTCCCGCGTAACAAAATAGTAGTGTTGCCCATCCACTTCCCCTTCACGCGGTTTGCGTGTTGTGGCGGAGATGGAGAGCTTAATACTCGGGTCCCGCTGCAAAAGCGTATGGAGAATCGTGTCCTTTCCTGCACCCGAAGGGCCGGAAAGTACAACCATCAATCCCTTAGTCATCTTCGTCGAGCTCCTCCTCGTCCTCAAGGTCCTCATCGCGGTCATTCAGGCGGTTTGCAACCGTCTCCGGCTGCACCGCAGAAAGAATCACATGGTCACTATCGGTCACAATCACCGCACGGGTGCGGCGTCCATAGGTTGCGTCAATCAAAGAGCCGCGCTCTTTGGCATCCTGAATGATACGCTTGATTGGCGCAGACTCAGGGCTGACGATGGCAACCAGCCGGTTTGCAGAAACCATATTGCCAAAGCCGATGTTGATGAGCTTCATGTTGAAAATGCCTCCTATCGCCAATCTTTATTCAATATTTTGAATCTGTTCCCGGATTTTTTCGATCTCTGCCTTGATATCCACCACCAGATAGGCGATCTGTGAATCCACCGCCTTAGACCCAATGGTGTTTGCCTCTCGGTTCATCTCCTGCACCAGGAAATCCAGCTTACGGCCCACCGGCTCGGCAGATTCCAACATCTGGTGCATTTGATCGAAATGGCTGCGCAGCCGGACAGTCTCTTCTGCTACTGCAACTTTATCCGCAAAAATCGCCGCCTCGGTTAAAATCCGCTGCTCGTCAATCTTGGCATCCGCCAACATCTCCTCCAACCGGGCCTGGAGTTTTTGCTGGTATTCCAGCACCGTCTGTGGAGAGCGTTCTTCGATCTGGTCGACCAACTGAAGGATTCGCTCTGCATGGGAGATCACGTCTTCTTTCATGCGTTGGCCTTCCCGCTCGCGCATGGCAAGGAAGGACTCCATCGCACAATCCGCCCCCTTTTGGACCACTGCCCATATCGCATCCTCGTCCTCCGGCGCTTTATGCACGGAAAAAATCTCTGAATATCGGGATACTGTACTCACCGAGAGATCATCCCGCAAGTTATAGCGCTCCGCCAGTTCATGCAGCGCATGGACATACCCCGCCGCTAGGGAATGATTCACCTGCACCTGAGCATCTGCATCCTCCAAGGTCTCGATGGATACATACACATCCACCTTCCCACGCGAAACCCGTTCCTGCAAATACCCCTTGAGCCGCTCTTCCAGAAACCCATATCCACGGGTAATTCGGGAAGAGAATTCGAAATAACGGTGGTTCACCGATTTGATCTCCACCGTAATCTGCCGCCCCTCAACGACCCCTTCGAACCGGCCGTAGCCGGTCATGCTTTTGATCACATTATCATCTCAATTCAACTGGCAATTCTCTGCCGTTTTCTTGTTTTTTCGGCCTCGGAAGGCCTTTTTTCATAAGTATTCTTATTTTAACAGTTTCCCTATCAGCTTGTCAAGGAAAACACTGGGAATCTTCTTGCCATGCCATAATCTCAAGATAAAAACAGCCTGTTCGGGGAAGGGATGACTACTATTTCTTCTTTTGCATATATCCTGTGGGAACAGATTTTTCCCTCTTTTTTTATGGGCAATATAAGTTTACATATGGCAAAAGACGCATAAACACAGAAAAAGCGGGACTTCCTCTGTAGAAAGAAGATTCCCGCTTTTACTCTCCATATCGAACTCTTACACCATCTCTAGGATCGATGGCGCGCCCATTCCTTAGCCTCTCTACAAGAGTTCTTCAAAGCTACGGATATAAACGTCCGCCAACTTTTTCAATTCCCCTTGCGTACTTCCAGAACAAGCATCGTATACGCCAACCGTATGCATGCCGGCTGTGCGTGCCCCCTGAATTCCGGGGAGTATATCCTCAAATACCACACAGCTTTCTGGCAAAACATCCAATTTTTTCGCTGCCAATAAGTAGACATCGGGGAATCCCTTTCCCCTGCTGGTTTCCTCCGTCGATGCTATTGCACCAAACCATCCTTCAACTCCATGGTGGCACAAAGCGGGCCAATAAAGCTCTTTTGGCAGCGCCGTCGCTATTGCCAGCACAATCCCCTGCCCGCGCAACTTCTCTAAGTAGTCCCGTGCGCCAGGTTTCATCTGGATAATATTTCCATACCGATAGATCGCCATTCTGTTCCACTCTGCCACAATTTCCTCTGGAGTCTCCGGAAAGTGAAACCGCTCCTTGGCATAAGCCGCTGCATCGAGAAACCCCATCGAAGCGATGCACTCACAATATCCATCCGGTACGGTTAAGCCGCGCTTCTGCAAGAACTCCTCGTCGATTTCCTCCCAGACATGCAGCGAATCGAGCAAAGTCCCGTCCAGATCGAAAATGGCTGCCTGTACGTTTTCAATCCCCATCATTTCTTAATCTCGCTTTGCAGAATCTCAACGCTCTCCCCGCTGAGAATGCGGTTGGTTGTGCGGACTGCACACATCTTGCCGCACATCGAGCAGCTGTGCTTATCGGAGGCCGGAACACTCTCATAATAGGCTTTGGCTTTCTCCCCATCGATTGCCAGTCGGAACTGCTCCTCCCAATTAAAGCGCTGGCGGGCTTCTGCCATAGCGTCGTCTTGCTTGCGCGCCCCGCGTACCCCTTTCGCGATATCCGCCGCATGAGCCGCAATCTTAGATGCGACAATTCCCTCGCGCACGTCTGAGAGATCCGGCAAACGCAGATGTTCCGCCGGGGTCACATAACACAGGAAATCCGCCCCATTTGCTGCTGCAATCGCGCCGCCGATCGCCGATGTAATGTGATCGTATCCCGGAGCAATGTCGGTCACCAGCGGCCCCAACACATAGAACGGGGCTCCGTGGCAAAGGCGTTTTTCCATCTTCATATTGGCTGCAATCTCATCCATGGCCATATGGCCTGGCCCCTCCACCATCACCTGTACGTCTTTCTCCCAAGCGCGCTGGGTCAGATTTCCCAATTCGATCAGTTCGCCAATCTGCCCCGCATCGGTCGCATCGTCCAGGCAACCGGGGCGAAGCGCATCCCCCAAACTGATGGTCACGTCGTATTCCCGCAGGATATCCATCACTTCGTCGTAGTATTCATAGAAGGGGTTTTCGTTTCCAGTCATCTTCATCCAGGCAAACAACAAGGAACCGCCGCGAGACACGATATTCATCTTCCGTTTGGAACGCTCAAAACCTTCCACTGCACGGCGATTGATGCCTGCGTGGATGGTCATAAAGTCCACTCCCTCTTCCGCATGGGCGCGCACAACCTTGAGAAAATCTTGTGCTGTCATATCCATCAGGTCCTTTTCCAGGTAGCCAATGGCATCGTAAACCGGGACGGTCCCAATCATTGCAGGGGAATATTCGATCAGTTTTTCGCGGAATTCATGCGTCTTCCCATAGTTACTCAAATCCATGATGGCTTCCGCACCGAATTGCACCGCCAGCTGAACTTTCTGCATTTCTGCACAATAGTCGGCGCAATCGCCGGAAATCCCCAAATTCACATTGATTTTTGTCCGCAACCCCTCGCCCACTCCATTCGGGTTCAGAGACTTGTGCCGTACATTTGCGGGAATGATTACCCGCCCTGCCGCCACCAGAGGAAGAAGTTCTTCCTCCGTATACCCTTCTTTTTGTGCTACAACAGAAAGTTCTTTGGTAACAATTCCTTTTTTCGCTGCTTCCATTTGCGTCTTATATTCCATGTTCCTGTCTCCTTTATTCAATCTCCGCGCCATTGGTCAAACCGTTCCTATAGACATCGTAAAAATGGTTGGTGGGGCCATATCCCTTTCCCATAGACAACGCGTGGCGAATCGCCATGGTGACATAAGCTTTTGCACGTTCTACCGCGACCGGCATCTCCAATCCCAACGCTAGATTTGCGGCAATTGCGGAGGAATAGGTACATCCGGTGCCATGGGTGTTCTTGGTTGGAATTCGTTCCGCGGTATAGTGGTGTATCTGTTTTCCATCAAATAGCACGTCCACCGCGTCCCCCTGTGCATGGCCGCCCTTGACCAATACCCCTTTCGGCCCCATCGCCTGAATTCGCCGGGCAGCCTCTTCCATCTCTTCGATAGAGCGGATGGAACATCCTGCGATTTTTTCTGCTTCCGGAATGTTCGGCGTCAGAAGTGTAGCCAACGGGAGGACTGTTTGAATCAGCCGATCTACCGAACAAGGGTCCATGAGCGGACATCCGTTTTTGGCATACATCACAGGATCAATCACCACATGTTCGGGCCGATACTCCCGTAGCTTTTCTGCCACCGCTTCCATGCACGGCGGCTGGGAAAGCATTCCCACCTTGACTGCATCCGGCCGGATATCCTCAAACACCGCATCGATCTGCTGGCGAATCACATCCGGGGACACATCCTCAATGGCAATGACACGGCTGGTATTCTCCGCTACAACGGAGACGATCACACTCATCCCATAGACACCGTGCGCGGAAAAAGTCTTTAAGTCCGCCTGAATTCCTGCGCCGCCACTGCAATCCGAGCCGGCGATTGTCAATGCTTTTTTCAACAGACATCCTTCCTTTCTTTCGGCCGTTCGCCCCCTGTTCGTGAAAACAGGCACAAAAAAACGCCTGCCTCCCGGCAAGCGCTCCCATTCCAATCTTCATTGGCTTTGCTTCCCTACGACAGTATTAACCGACAGGTTCTAAGGGTCAGGTTTTACCTTCTCAACCGCAAAAGCAGTTCCCCCGCAAACGTCCATATTTCATTTTCTTTTGATAAAGATTATAGCACCACTGACAGTTTCTGTCAATGAAAGGCGGTCTTTCTTTAGGACAAGTTTCATGCTATAATAACTATGTATATTTCATTTGAAAGGATTGATGAATCAGGGGGAATTTATGCTTTTTTACGGAATCCCTCTGTCCTTTCTTGCAGCCCGCGTCCTAGGCGCGGAAGCCTCAACTCAAGTTCCAATCCTTTCACAGAAAGAGGACATTTATGAAACAGGTGACCATCGGCTTAAATGATGCAGGCCAACGGCTTGATAAATTTCTAACAAAAACATATCCTAATTTGCCGCAATCCATGATGTACAAAAGTATCCGAAAAAAGGACATCAAGTGCAACGGAAAACGCTGCGAAATATCCACCCGGCTGTCTGCGGGGGATGTGCTAACTATGTATCTAAAAGACGAATTTTTCCAACAAGCACCAAAAGAATACGATTTTCTGAAAGCGCCCAATCAGTTAAACATTCTATATGAGGATGAAAATCTGATGCTGTTGGATAAAAAACCCGGTCTGATTGTGCATCCAGATGAGCACTATCATTTCGATTCTTTGATTGCGCGGGTGCAACATTATCTCTATGAGAAAGGGGAATTTAAGCCGGAAAATGAAGCGTCTTTTGCCCCTGCATTGATTAATCGAATCGACCGCAACACCGGCGGTATTGTGATGGCGGCTAAAAATGCAGAAACTTTGCGCATTATGAACGAAAAGGTCAAACAACGGGAACTCACAAAACTGTACCTCTGCATTGTCCATGGGCATATGCCTAAGCGTGAGGAAACCTTAGAAGGTTTTTTAGAAAAAAACGAGAGCCAAAACCGAGTCTATATATCCCGGCGTCCTACCAGCGATACCAAAAGCATTCGGACACGCTACCGTGTATTGGCCGAACGTGCGCGGTATAGCCTGCTGGAGGTTGAGCTTTTGACTGGACGTACGCACCAAATCCGGGCGCATCTTGCTTCTATTGGGCATCCCCTTGCCGGCGATGGGAAATATGGAACCAATGCCATCAACAAAGACTGTGGTTTTAAATACCAAGCATTGTATTCCTATAAACTACGTTTTCATTTTTCAACCCCTGCCGGTATTCTGGAATATTTGAATGGGCAAACCTTCGAAGCAAAACAGATTTGGTTCCTTGATGATTTCTATCGCTGGCCAGACTAGGCGGCTTTCTCTTAGTAAAGCATTTCGTCCGGTTTAACCGGATATTTTGAGGAGTAGGTTGTAGCTTCTTTATATTGTTGTGAGGAGAATGGGATATGGCGGATAAATCAGAGGACTTCACGGGTCTTCTCAATTCAATTGACGAGATTACAGAGCTGATCTATGTATCCGATCTGGAGACATACGATCTTTTATATATGAATAAAGCGGGAAGAAAAGCATTCTCTTCTAATGCGGCTGCCGGCGGAAAATGTTATCAGGTTCTCCAAAAGCGTGATTCTCCCTGCCCATTTTGTACAAATCAAGTGTTACATACCGATAAAAGTTATGGCTGGGAATTTACAAACCCGGTTACAGGCCGGCATTATTTTCTAAAAGACCGCTTGATCGAATGGCAGGGACGTCTTGCCCGTTTGGAAATTGCTTTTGATGTAACCAACTATGAAAAGGAAAAGAACGAGCTTCGCTATGCGTTGGACTCGCAACAGATTGTCTTGGACTGTATCAAAATTCTTTATCAGGAGCGAGATTTAGACAAAGCGATCAACTGTGTCCTGCAAATGATTGGACAATATCTTTCAGCCGACCGCGCTTACATCTTTCAAATTCGTGGTGACAAAATGGACAATACCTACGAATGGTGTCGTGAGGGCGTCCTCCCGCAAATCGATTTCTTGCAGGGGCTGGACCCGTCCATTGTTGTTCCATGGCAAAATGAATTGGACAATCACCAGTGCATCATCATGAAAGATATTGAAGATATTAAAGGAGAACGGGTCTATGATGTTCTCTCCCCGCAGGACATCCAAAACATGGTGATTGCTCCTCTGGAGGAAAACGGACGGATCAATGGATACTTTGGGGTGGACAACCCGCCGCATGAAAAAATTCGAAACATCGTCTCCCTGCTGGAGACGCTTCGGTATTTCATCATGGTTACTTTTCAGCGACATGCCGATGAACAACGGCTACAGCATTTAAGTCTCCATGATACATTGACCGGGGTTTATAACCGCAATAAATATACACTGGATATTCCAGAGATCACAAAGTCCAGGGGGCCGATCGGTGTGGTTTATTTGGATTTCAATGGACTTAAGGAGACCAATGATTGCTACGGCCACTATTATGGCGACCAGGCTCTAAAACGTTGTTCCGAGTGTATGCGTTTGGTTTTCGAGGAAGCAAACCTCTACCGAACCGGCGGGGATGAGTTTGTAATTATCTCCTCACAGAAATCCCAAGAGGAATTTTTAAAGCTGGTCCGTACCCTAAAAGATTCTCTTGCGAAAGAACAGCTTCCTGTAGCCGTAGGTGCTCAGTGGCAGGAAAGCGCCGAAAACCTAAGAAATTTAATCACATTAGCTGATCGTGCCATGTACGAGGACAAGCAGCGCTTTTATGAAACAACACCTACACCAAATCCATTGACCCGTCGCCCACGGGATTCCTCCTTGAGCCAGGAACCAAAGGCGTAGGAAATTGGCCCGTGTGGCGTTCATCCAGTAAAGCCTTTGTGGTGAAACTCCCTATCCGGCGCAATCTGTCCTTCATATTTCTATCACCGACAGATGTATAAATTCCGCATGTCCGTATTTTCCCGTGTTTTCTTCTCTTTTTCCGCGTATACTAACTCTATCCCATTCTGCATGCGAGAGGAGGAGATAAATGCCACGCGGAAGAAAAAAAGAAACGCTTGAGAATCTCACGGAGGAGCTTACGAAAGTGGATGACCGTATTGCATATTATAAGCAACAGTTATCCAATCTAAAAGTGCATCGAAAGAAACTTTGCGCTGCCATTGAAAAGACCGAAATGGAATCCCTCTATGCAGCGGTCAAGGCTTCTGGAAAAACGCCAAAGGAATGGCTAACGCAATTCCACTCTGAAGGCCAATAAACTTGCAAAATAGGGCTGGGTTCTTTTTGTAAAAAAGAACCCAGCCCTATTCATGCTTGCATTCCGTATCATTTGTTGGGGAATACCCCACAGAAAATTTCATCGATATAAAACAACGCCGTTGAATCTACGTTCAACGGCGTTGTTTTAGGGAACCCTGACGGACTCCTCAAACCAACTCAATTGTTCTCGACAGAAGCCGCCGGAGCGCTCTTCTTTTCCTTGCGCTCCTCCCACGCTACATAAAGCGGTCCTGCGATGCAAACGGAAGAATAGCATCCAGCTACAATACCCACCATCATCGGAAGGGCAAACGTTGTAACAGAAGTCAAGCCATAAATGCTTCCCACCACAAATACAGCCGCGATCGCCACAAAAGTCGTCAGAGATGTATAAATGGAGCGGGTCAACGTCTGATTAATGCTGGTATCTACCAGATCCGCATAGGATGTCTTCGGTCCCATAAGGCGGCGATTTTCACGAATACGGTCATAGATGATGATCGTATTGTTCAACGAATATCCCAAAATTGTCAATACAACCGCCATAAAGCTGTCGTTAATCGGCATTTGGAAGGCGACGAAAACAAAGTAAACAATCAATACGTCGTGCAACAGCGCAACGATCGACATCAGGCCCGCAGTGACACCGCCAATCTTTCTGAAACGGAAACCAACATAGATCAGCAAGAGTACAAATGCGATTAACACGGCAATCGCGCACTTCAGCAAGAAGCTCTGACCCATCGTCGGGTTCACCGAGTTCGACTCGACCACTTCAAAATTTGCATCCGGATACTTTTCATCCAGCGCGGTTGCAATGCTCTGCTGCTGATCCAGGGAAATCGAATCCGTTCCCGCAAAGGAGATGGATACACTGTTGTTCGCTTGGGTTGGATCATTTACCGTCGACATATCCTCATGAATACGGACAGAGACATCCTTCCCACTGGCATCCTTAACAATCTGCTCCACGTCCTCCTGCTGGATGGTGCCATTATAAGAATAACGGATTACCGCACCACCGGTGAACTGGATGTCCAACTTGGTACCGAGGAAAATGTTGCAGATCACGCCAATCACTAGAATGGCCAGCGAAATTCCGAAGAAAATCTTTTTCTTTTCGCAGAATTTGATGTGAAACGTTCTCATTTCGCGGCACCTCCATATAACCATTTATTGCGGAAGCACTTGAACCCGGAGATGGATTTCAACATCAAGCGGGAAGCACCGACGCCCATGATGAAGTTGCCGATGTTGCCAACCAGCAACGTGTAACCAAAGGAATAAACAGAACCCGTCGTAGACGGTCCAAAAATCCAAGACAGGATATTGGTCGGTCCAAAGACCATCATCAGAATAAGCGCCACCATGATCGTGGTGATATTGCCATCAAAAATTGCCCAGAAGCTGTTGGCATTACCCTTTTGAATGGCGCCGTCCAACGTCTTACCGGAGTTCACTTCTTCTTTAATACGGGTCGCCGTAATGACGTTCGCGTCAACGCCCATACCAATCGATAGAATAATACCTGCGATGCCGGGCAGGGTCATCGTAAAGCTGTTGAGGAATGGGAAATAGCCGGACACAGCCGCAAAGCAGAGGCCGATCTGTCCGAGCAATGCGATGATTGCTACAAAGCCGGGCAGGCGGTAGACAATCAACATAATCAGGCACACCAGAATAAATCCAATGATGCCAGCAATTTCCATTGCGTTCAGAGCCGAAGCACCCAGCGTGGGGCTGACCGTGCTGAAATTGGTTGTAACAAGCTTAAAGGGCAACGCACCGGCATTGATCTTATTCGCCAGATCGGAGGCTTCCGCAGCAGTAAAGCCGCCCGTAATGGAACACTTACCATCCGAAATCACGGCATTGACGGTCGGATACGAAATCATCACGTCGTCCATCCAAATGGAGATGATCTGTCCCTGTAGGCGTTCCGTCGCTTCTGCAAACTTCTGTGCGCCTTCATCGCTCAACTCCAAGCCTACCTCATACTCGGTTGCGCCAGTAGTCGGGTCTTGAATCATCTGCGCCTCTGCCTTTTTGACGTCGCTGCCTTCCAAGATAACCGTGTCGGCCGTTGTACCCGTCGGCGTCTTATAGACCGGATTGCCATCCGCATCCGTCTCCTGCGTCGCATACTCGTTGCCTTCACGGAACGTCAGCATAGCGGTTGCAGAGAGCTCTTCAATAGCGGCTTCCGGATCAAAGGTCGTCTCATCGTTTTTCCACGGGAAACGAACGATGATATGATCCTGATTATAGTCCACATACAACTCGTAGTCCGTGATATTCTGGTTGACCATGCGAAGCTCAATGATCGCCTTTGCGGAATTCAGCTGGTCCTCCGTGGCTTTCACGCCCTCGGTATCCGGACTGAACGTGGCCTCTACGCCACCGTTGATGTCGATTCCCCATCGAATGTCGCTCGCACCTTTTATGTAGGTGATGGTGTTATCTCCGTTTTGACCGTGTACCCCAAATAAAGAGGTATAGGTAAAAACCAAGATAAGGAGGGCGACGATGAAAAATACTGGTTTTCCTACTCGCTTCATGCGTAAATCCTCCAATGTCTTATGGTTTCTGCGCTGCCCCGCAGACGTAACAAAGACTATTATAGATTTCTTATTCTAAAAAGTCAACGAATTTGGTGCAAATCGGCCAATAAAATTATTTTTTGTCCATTTTTTTGCCTAAAGCAACCAGAAAACATGAACAGAATATGTCGGTCCTCCCCTTTATGAATAAAAAACGAAAAAAAGCAGCAGATGTGTTCAACAACACCTCCGCTGCTTTTTCATACATTTCTTTATGCCCTTTCCGAAAGAAGCTTTTCTACCGCAGCAAGCTGTACTGCAATGCAGAATAGGTCCATCGCCAGTTCCAACTCAGAAACGGGCGGATAGGTGGGCGCCACACGGATATTACGATCCCTTGGGTCTTTCTGATAGGGGAAGGTCGCACCCGCTCCTGTCAAGGTAACACCAGCTTCCTTACACAGCGAAACCACACGCTTTGCGCAACCATCCAATACATCTACGCTGACAAAATAACCTCCATTCGGTTGGGTCCATTCTGCAACATTTTTTCCACCGAGCTCTGTCTCCAACTTCTCCTGCACCACCTGGAACTTCGGTTCCAAGATCGCTCGATGTTTTTCCATTTGCAACTTTACGCCGTCCAAATTGCCAAAGAAGTAGATATGGCGCAGTTGGTTCAACTTATCCGGGCCGATCGTCTGATAGGAGTAATGCTCGCGGAACACAGTCAAATTATGTTCACTGGCTCCCATCGCTGCAACGCCGGCGCCGGGGAAGGTAATTTTGCTGGTGGATGCAAAAAAGATGGGCATATCGATGCTGTGTTGTTTGCGGCATTCATGCCATAAGTTTAGCAGGGTGTCGGGCGTATCGGTCAGATCATGTACGCAATACGCATTGTCCCAGAAGATTTTAAAATCCGGAGCTGCGGGTTTCAACGCTGCAAACCGGCGAACCGTCTCATCGGAGTATGTGATACCGGTCGGGTTGGAGTACTTTGGCACACACCATATTCCTTTGATTGTGGGGTCATTTTGAACAAGTTCCTCCACGACATCCATATCCGGGCCTTCCGATGTCATGGGAACCGTGACCAGTTCAAAACCAAAATACTCTGTAATGGCAAAGTGCCGGTCATATCCTGGGGACGGGCACAAGAACTTCAAGTGACCCTGTTGGCTCCACGGCTTGCTACCTGGAAAACCGTGTGTCATGGCACAGGAGATCGCATCGAACATCATGTTCAAACTCGAATTTCCGCCTACAATGATATTGTGATCGTCAAGCCCCAACATCTCAGCAAACAACTCCCGCATTTCTGGAAGTCCGTCGCCCAAGCCATAGTTCCGGCAATCGTCCCCCGTCGAGGCATAAATATTTGCAGTCGAATTTAAAATGTCCAACATCGGCATCGAGAGATCCAATTGATCTACGCCCGGCTTTCCACGCGCCATATTCAGCTTAAGTCCTCTCGCTTTAAAGTCCGCATAGCGCTTCTCCAAATCCGCTTTTTCCGCGCAAAGCGCCTCATTTGACATTGAACGGTAATCCAAAATCAGCATCTCCTTTAATAAAATGCATTATGATCGTTTGGTCTTGCATCCCACTCCAAAATTCCTTTTCAAGGGCTTCCTTAAACTATATGGGGATACAAGGGTATTTGTGCTTTCCAACGCTCTTCCTATTGTAATCGATCGTCTTTTAAAACGCAAGATAAAAAAGTAAATCCTGCATTTTTTGTGATAAGGCAGATTCTAGCAACACTTTTCTACAAAATCTTGTCCATATCGACGACGGGAGCAGTCCCTTTTCCCTGCAAAAGAAACCACGTGTCGTCCTTAAAAGGGCAGTCCCGATGAACGAGACCTCCAAAAAGGAAAACACGCGGCCATTTTGCAGGATTGTTTTCAAATTCAAGCAGAACGCTCGGCTTAGAACTCCGCCGTACCCGTTGTACGCGGGAAGGGCAACACATCACGGATATTGGCGATACCGGTGAGATACATCACCAGACGTTCAAAACCAAGGCCAAAGCCTGCGTGCTTTGTGCCGCCATACTTGCGCAAATCCAAATACCACCAATAGTTCTCCTCTTCCAACTGGAAATCCTTCATGCGCTGCTGAAGGACGTCCATACGCTCTTCGCGCTGGCTTCCGCCGATAATCTCCCCAATCCCTGGAACCAACAGGTCGACCGCTGCAACCGTCTTTCCATCGTCGTTCAGGCGCATATAGAACGCCTTGATTTCCTTGGGATAATCGGTTACAAACACCGGCTTTCCAAAGACCTGCTCCGTGAGGTACTTTTCATGCTCAGTCTGTAAGTCGGTGCCCCACTCCACCTTATATTCAAATTGATCGTTATTCTTTTTCAAAATATCCACAGCTTCTGTATAGGTCACATGGGCAAAGTCAGAGTTTACCACATTGTTCAGACGGTCCACCAGTCCCTTATCGACAAATTGATTGAAAAACGCGATGTCCTGAGGGCAGGTATCCATCACATAACGGATGACGAATTTCATCATATCCTCTGCCAAGCGCATATCGTCCTGCAAGTCGGCAAATGCAATTTCTGGTTCGATCATCCAAAACTCTGCCGCATGGCGTTGTGTGTAAGACTTTTCTGCACGGAAGGTCGGCCCAAATGTATAGACTTTTCCAAAGGCCATCGCCATGCACTCCGCTTCCAACTGCCCAGAAACAGTCAGGGACGTATGCTTCTGGAAGAAGTCCTGGGTATAATCCACTGTGCCCGCCTCCGTGCGGGGGGGATTCTCGGGGTCCAGGGTGGTGACGGTAAACATCTCGCCCGCGCCCTCGCAGTCGCTCCCCGTGATGAGCGGCGTATGGGCATATACAAATCCATTCTCATTGAAGAATTTATGGATCGCATAGGCCGCCACACTGCGCACACGAAATGCAGCGCTAAACATATTGGTGCGTGGACGCAGGTGTGCAATTGTACGCAGGTATTCCATCGTGTGGCGCTTCTTCTGCAAAGGATAATCCGGCGTAGAAGCACCTTCTACCGTAATCTCAGACGCATGAATTTCAAATGGCTGCTTTGCCTCGGGGGTCAAAAGCAATTCCCCTGTAACGACGATCGCAGAACCGACATTCAACTTTGCAATGTCCTTATAATTGGAAAGCTTATCCGCTTCGAATACGATCTGTACCCCTTTAAAGCAGCTTCCATCATTCAAATCAATGAAGCCAAGCGCTTTGGAATCCCGAACGGTTCGCGCCCAACCGCATACGGTGACAATCTTTCCGCCGAACTCTTCCATTCCGGCATAGAGCTCCTTAATCTCTGTTCGCTTCAAAATTCTGATCCTCCTGTTTTCCGCGCGCAAAAAGCATCGTCGTCTGCGCGTTTCATTCATATGTTTCTATATTATAACACGTCACCCATCGGCGCAAGTAAAATATTTGCACTAATTTTAAAAAATATTGTAAAACCCCCTTGATTTTTTCAAAAGAATCCGCTATAATGATCAAGCTGTCAGCGATAAGTGATCAGCAAAGCCATTTGGAGAGGTATTCTAATTGGTAAGGAGCCACATTGGAAATGTGGTGTGCCGCAAGGCATTGTGCGTTCGAGTCGCATCCTCTCCGCCATCAAAATCCAAGCAATTCGGAAGAGTTGCTTGGATTTTTCTTTTTCTTCTTACGCATCTCAGGAATGAATTTGGGAATAGAACCTCGATGTGTGTGAAATACCTCTGCAATAAGTCCTTTAAAAACGAGAAGAATCGATGGATTCCTCCAAAAGGATGTTGCTTCCTTTAAAAGAAGCTCTTTCAAACGTTAGTTCTACTCAGTAAAGTATCGTGATGGTCGTTGCTTCAGAAGCACACAGATTCTTATTTCCAAGAATCGTCCCGAACCATCAGGAGTTTCTCTGAAAGCCAAGCACTGCTGTTACAACGCTATTTGAGAATCCATATCATGCATAAGATATAGATCGCCTTTATAAAAATGCTACAACTCCGCATGGCTTCCTCTATTCTTTCGAATATCAAAGGGCGCCCAAAGCATAATTGAATCTTTTCATGGAACCTCTCTCAACCGTTGGACCCATCATTTCTTGATTCAGAATACAATGGAATGCAATGAGGGTCCCTGGAACGGTTGGATAAGACGAATACTTTTTCAGAGGGTAACCGATTCCCCTCCCCTGCTTTTGGGCTCGCCATTCAGAATCCTTAGCTATTCAATGATCGTTCCCGATGTATGGAAAATACTTGGGGAATGCGTGAAAATGTCCTAAGCATATCCGTTCATTTTACGGTTGAATGAGCCCCGGGCAGAACCCCATCCAGAAAAGTCAGATGTCATTTTTGTAGGTCCATCAAATGCAAAGGGATTGCTACAAATGTTGCTTATTGGATTCATATCGAAAATATTTCACGGAGAAACGCGTAAAATCCGGTCAAACCCGTATAAGCTGGGTACTTTTTCTGTTGTTCATCTAATTAAAATAAGCCCCCGGCTAGGCCGGGGGCTTATTTTATACTTTTCTACTTAAAATGACAGCTGCCTTCGCTTTTATTCCAAACCTTTTTCAATCCTGTGGTTTGTTTATTCCAATGTCACCTTGTGGAAAACCTTTTTCCCCTTTTTAATGATGACATACTTTTTCTCAAAGTCCTTCTCCAAGGAGAGCTTTGCAGAAATCGACGGAACTTTTTCGTCATCCACAGCGACACCGCCCTGTTCAATCAGCCGGCGGCCCTCTGCGCGAGACGGAGCCAACTTTGTCTTGACCATCAGATCGAGCACACCAATCTCTCCATCGACGAAGTCCTCCTCAGTAATCGCTGTGGAAGGCATATTGTCGGTATTTACTCCTTTTCCAAACAAAGCGCGTGCACCTTCCTGTGCCTTTTGGGCCTCTTCCTCCCCATGGATCAACTTCGTGACCTCGTAAGCAAGTATTTCCTTCGCCTTGTTGAGTTCGCCGCCTTCCAGTTTTTCCAGCTCGTTGATCTCTTCTAGCGGCAGGAACGTCAATATCTTCAAGCAGCGGATGACGTCCGCATCATCCACATTGCGCCAATACTGGTAGAATTCGAAGGGCGAGGTCTTTTCCGGATCAAGCCATACAGCGCCCTTTTCCGTCTTACCCATCTTCTTTCCTTCGCTGGTTGTGAGCAATGTGAAGGTCATTCCGTAGACCTCTTTTGCCTCTTTGCGGCGAAGCAATTCCACACCGCCGATGATATTGCTCCACTGATCGTCGCCACCTAGCTCCATTGTACATCCAAAGCGATGGTTAAGCTCCAAAAAGTCATAGCTTTGCATCAACATATAGTTCAGCTCAAAGAAAGAGAGGCCGCGCTCCAAGCGTTGCTTGTAACATTCCGCCGCCAACATACGGTTGACAGAGAAATGTACCCCCACTTCACGCAAAAACTCGATATAATTCAAGTCGAGCAGCCAATCGCCATTGTTGGCCATAATCGCCTTTCCATCTGAAAAATCGATCAGACGGGACATTTGTTTTTGGAAACAAGCGATATTGTGGTCGATGGTTTCCTTGGTGAGCATTTTGCGCATGTCGCTCTTGCCGGATGGGTCGCCGATCATGCCTGTGCCGCCACCAAACAGCGCAACCGGCACGTGCCCAGCTTTCTGCATCCAGGACATCACCATGATTTGGACAAAATGGCCTACATGCAGGCTGTCTGCGGTTGGATCGAAACCGATGTAGAACGTAATCTTGTCATTATTCAGCAAATCTCGAATTTTTTCCTCATTTGTCGTCTGCGCGATCAGACCACGCGCTTTCAGTTCGTCGTATACGCCCATGTCTCTTCCTCCATTTTTTGTATTGGGGGCAAAAGAAAACGCCCCCTGCGATTTTTTGCAGAGGGCGGAGAAATCCCGCGGTACCACCTCAGTTTACCGCACCCTCACGAATGCGGCCTCATGGGTACAAACATACCCGTGCGCGATAACGTGCGCCAATCCGACCGGATCTACTGACCTCAAGGCGTTCTACCCGGCAGCTCCAGGATGTATTTCCGCCGACCGCTGCTCCCGCTTCCACCGACCGCGGGCTCTCTTTGCCAGCCGCATTCTGCGTACTTCTTCCCTTCAAGGCTATTGTCCCCATTATATCCAACCACCTTGGAACTGTCAAGGCGTTTTTTTCGCCAATTGTAACATTTCCTCCGCATTTTGCAAAAGCAACTCCGTGATCTCCGTTCCACCCATAATGCGGGCCAGCTCTTGTTTGCGGCCCTCATGGTTGAGAGCCACCACTTCGGTATAAGTGCGATCGTGTTCCACATGCTTCTTGATCTGGAAATGCATATCTGCCAGAGACGCAATCTGCGCCAAATGTGTCACGCAGATCACCTGACGCATATGGGACACCTCCCGCAACTTCAACCCCACCTTTTGCGCGGCGCTGCCGCTGATTCCGGTGTCAATCTCATCAAAAATCAAGGTACCAATGCGGTCTGTTCCCGCGAGTACCGTTTTAATCGCCAGCATCATTCGGGATAGTTCTCCCCCCGAAGCAACCTTGGCCAGTGGCTTTGCCGGTTCACCGGGATTGGTGGAAACCAAAAACTGGATTCTATCACACCCGCTGGAGTTGAGCGGACCCTTTTCGCACTGCACCAAAAAAGCTACATGGGGCATGTCTAAGAATGCCAATTCCTCCTGAACACGTTTGGCAAACTGTTTTGCGACTTCCTGCCGTTTTGCAGAAAGTTCCCCAGCCAATCGCTGTGCTTCGGCTTCAGCCGCCTGGTATTCTTTAGTCAATCGAGCGATGTGCTCATCGGACAGTTCGATGTCGGATAGCTGTTTTTTACAGGTCTCCAAAAAGGCGAGCATCTCTTCGACAGTCCCGCCATACTTTAAGCCGAGGCGATAGAGCTGATCCAATCGGGTCTCGATCTGCGCCAACTCTTCCGGATCATATTCCATCCCCTCGGCAAGGCCGCCGATCTCTGCCCCACAGTCCTCCAACTCATACTGTACACTGTGCAACCGCTCTGCCAACGCCGCCGCCGCAGGCAGATACCGCCCGGCTTCTGCCAATGCTTCCGCCGCTCCGGTCACAGCCGAAAGCGCTCCTTCGGCTTCAGCTTCTCCATCCAACGCCAATTTCGCCGCCTGCAAAGCGCTTGCAACTCTCTCACTGTTGCGATAGAGATCTCGCCGCTCGGTCCATTCCTCCTGTTCTCCCGGGCGCAACTGGGCTGACTCCAGTTCATCGATCTGGTAGGTCAGAAGATCTATTTTCCGCGCTTTCTGCGCTTCATCCATTTGAAAGCTATCCAATTCTTTTTTCACCCGGCACATATGCCGGTATGCATCCTGGTAAGACCGCAGGAGCGCTTCTGGAACACCCATTCGGTCCAAATATCCCATGTGGGACTCCGGCGATAGCAACCCATAACTCTCATGCTGGCCGTGAATGTGGATCAGCAGGGAACCGATTTCGCGCAATGCCGAGACAGTTGCCGGCCGGTTGTTAATCCGGCAAGAGGATTTTCCCTCCGCATTGATTTCGCGCTGTAACAATAACGTGCCATCCTCTTCGAGCGTATAACCAAGTGCGCGAAGCGCTTCGTCCGTCCCCTTTCCCACATCGCAAAAAGCTGCACTGACAAAGGCAGAGCGCGCTCCAGTTCGGATCAGATCGCGTGAAGTACGCTCCCCCAGCACCGCATGCAGGGAGTCGATCAGAATCGATTTACCGGCGCCTGTTTCGCCCGTAAGAACATTGAACCCCGGTTGAAAATCAATGGCAGCCCGTTCGATTACTGCGATATTTTCAATGTAAAGCTGGGTCAACATATTGTATCACCCGACAATCTTTTTCAGTTCCGCCATCAAGCGTTCTGCGGATTCATCATCCCGCGTCACAACAAAGATGGTGTCATCCCCCGCCAATGTTCCCACAACCGACTCCCAATGGAGCCCGTCCATGGCGGCACAGATCGCCTGAGCCATACCGGTCAGCGCCTTAATAACGACGATGTTTCTGGCACAGTCGATCGAGAGGGAAGAATCCGCCAGTAAAGAGAAAAATTTTGAGGACAGATCCTTTCCCGTCTCCTTACCGGTCGAATAACGGTATTTGCCATCGTTGGAGAGCGTTTTTACCAACCGCAATTCCTTAATATCGCGGGAAACAGTCGCCTGTGTCACATCGAATCCATCTTCCCGAAGGCGCCGCAACAGTTCTTCCTGCGTGTCAATGCTGTATTCGTTGATTAGCTCTAAAATTTTGGCATGCCGCCTCGTTTTCATTTCAGGATCTCCTCTCCGCGAGTTTTTGATTGAGTACTTCATAGAAATTGTTCTGTTTTAATTTTATAATTTGCGCCCGATAACCTGAGCGCTTGATATAGATGGAGCAACAGTCCGGCACAGGAACAGCGCGCTCCCCATCCACAGTCAAAAAGATTTCGCTGTCTGCATCCCGCACGGCATGGACCTCTAGCACCGCATCACCGCCAAAGACCACGGTCCTTGCAAACAACGAGTGCGGGCAAATGGGTGTCAACAAAATACATTCCATGCTGGGATCGATCACCGGCCCGCCCGCGGACAGGGAATACGCAGTAGACCCGGTGGGCGTTGAAAAGATCAAGCCGTCTGCACGGTAGTCACACATATTGGAGCTATTGAACAGCACCTTGAAATCCAGGATACGAGAGAGCGACCCGCGGGCAATCACCGCATCATTTAATGCATAGTAGGTCTGATGTAAACCGCCCAGGACCGAATCCACCTGTAAAAGAATGCGGTTTTCCACCGCATACCGGCCGGACACCAGCTGTTCGAGCTGTTCGAGCTCATCCACCTCCAGGCCCGCTACAAATCCCAAACGGCCTACGTTGATCCCCAGGACAGGTTTTCCGGCCATCGCTGCATGTTTTGCTGCATGGATGATCGTCCCATCTCCTCCGACGGCGACAACCACATCGCAGGCGTCCAGTCCTTGATAAAAATCCTCACAGAATTGGACCCCCCTCGCTGGAAACGCCTCTTGATAACGCTGATCCATCGAGACGGCTGTGCCAAACCGGTGCAGCTGGTCAATGATACGCTCCGTGTGGAATTGTGCATCCTTTTTGGTCAGATTTGGCATGACAAAGACAATCAATGCGACTCACCACCATTTAACACTGTGTGTGATTCCGACACCAGCGCTGGAATGTCCAATGGGACACAGTGCGGCTGTTCTGCCTTGGATAGAAATACCAGATACTCGATGTTCCCCTCCGGGCCTTTTACCGGGGAATAGGTCAGTCCTTCCACTGAGTAGCCGTGCTCCAACACAAATTGAACAATTTTATCCACCACTTCGACGTGGATGGATGGCTCACGCACCACGCCCTTTTTCCCAACCTTGCCACGTCCAGCCTCAAATTGAGGTTTTATGAGACAAACCGCCTGTGCGCCATCCGCCATAAATTGTCTTGCCACGGGCAAAACCAAACATAGCGAAATAAAGGAAACATCCACACTGAAAAAGTCCACTGGTTCGGGGACTTGCTCTGCAGTCAAATAACGCACATTGGTGCGCTCCAAATTCACCACACGCGCATCCGTACGCAGTTTCCAAGCCAGTTGGCCATACCCAACATCGATGGAATACACCTTACGCGCGCCATTCTGCAACATACAATCTGTAAAACCGCCGGTGGAAGCGCCGATGTCCATGCAGACCTTGTTTTCCAGGGAAATGGGAAATTGTTCCATGGCCTTTTCCAGTTTTAAACCACCCCGACTGACGTAAGGCAGCGTTGCCCCGCGCACTTCGATCTTTGCCGAAGCCGGCAGCATGGTGCCTGGCTTGTCGGATTTTTGATTGTCCACGTAGACATTGCCTGCCATAATCATCGCGCGCGCTTTTTCCCGGCTCTGCGCGAACCCCTGCTCAAAAAGCAGGCAGTCCAACCTCTTCTTTTCTGCCACTTTTTAACTCCTAATCAAGATGTTCTACCCTCTATGGGAGAATCCATCCTTATCTCTATTTCAAATTATGTCCAATTTTGGACTGCATCGATCACGATGCGATACATTCCATCCGCATCCAACCGCAAATCGTGTAGCGATTCCTTCATGGTCGCATGCCGCACAAATCCACGGATCGCATGCAGCATATAAACGCCCTGAAAACCGGCCTGATGTAGCAAATGCTCAAAATGCTCACCCACACCGCCCTGTTCGATTCCTTCCTCAAAGAAGAAAACACGCTTTGCTCCTTTCGCTGCTTCCACCGCCTCGGGAGGGATCGGCTTGATCCGGTTGAGCTTGATAATCCGCACAGAAATTCCTTCTTCTTTCCAGCGAGACAGCGCTTCACAAGCAAAGGAGAACAACCGGCCATACGTCACCAGTACGGTGTCTGCCTGTCCCTCTCCGTAGAAGCAAAACGCCTTTCCGTTCGGCCGGTAATCATATGGGCGGAACAACTGCCCTCCGCGCGGATAGCGAACCGCCGTCACACCGTCGCAATCATACAGCGCGGTGTGCAAGGTCTCCCGAAGTTCATCGTAATAAGCCGGGGAAAACACGGTACAATTCGGCACCGTATTCAAAAAGGCTGCGTCAAAAATCCCCTGATGGGTTTCGCCATCCTCACCCACCACGCCTGCACGGTCGATGGCAAAGGTGACTTTGAGATTTTGCAGCGCTGCATCGTGGATGATCTGATCGTATCCGCGTTGTAAAAATGTGGAGTAGATTGCGCACACCGGACGCATCCCTCCGGCTGCAAGGCCTCCTGCAAATGTCACTGCGTGCTCCTCTGCGATACCCGTATCAAAAAAACGGTCTGGAAAGCGCTTGCCAAACTCGGTCAAACCCGTCCCCATTTGCATTGCCGCTGTGATAGCGCAGACGCTTCGATCATTAGCCGCTACCTCGCAGAGATATTGGCCAAATTGGCTGGAAAAATCCTCTCCGCTGGAGAGCTTTTTTCCCGTATGGACGTCGAATTTGGAAATCCCATGAAATACACCGGGATTTTCCTCCGCAAAGGAGTACCCTTTTCCCTTTGCAGTAATCACATGCAGCAGGATGGGGTGCTCGATGTGCTTGGCGTTCTCCAAAACTTCCAAAAGCTGCGGCAGGTTATGCCCATCGAACGGACCGTAGTAGATAAAGCCCATATCTTCAAATAGCGTATTATTGTACAGCAGGTGCTTAACCGCCGTTTTTGCGCCCGAAATCGCGCGGTGCAAAGACGGCCCCACTCCCGGCAATTTATCCACTGCAGATTCCAAATTCCCTTTTGCACGCAAATAGCCGGGCTTCGTGCGAATCTGCGCCAGATAGCGCGCCATAGCCCCTACACTGCGGGAAATCGACATCTTATTGTCATTCAGAATAACAATAAAATTTTTTGGGAATCGCCCCGCATTATTTAGCCCTTCATAGGCCATCCCGCCTGTCAGAGACCCGTCCCCGATCACGGCAACCACATGCCCTGGCTCATGACGAATCTTTTTTGCCACAGCCATCCCGTACGCTGCTGAAATGGCCGTACTTGCATGCCCTGCATTAAAAGGATCGTACGGACTTTCCGCCCGGTTTGGATAGCCACATAGCCCGCCCCGCATTCGGATGGTGTCGAGCTGCTCCCGGCGTCCAGTGAGAATCTTATGGGTATACGCCTGATGCCCCACATCCCAGACAATTTTATCCTGTGGCGCACGAAACACTCTATGTAGAGCAACCGTCAACTCCACGACCCCCAGATTGGAGGCCAAATGACCGCCATTATTGGCGACCGTATGAATGATTTTTTCCCGAATCTCCGAACATAGCAGCTCCAGTTCCTTTTCAGAAAGATTCTGCAAATCGTCCGGCCGGTTGATTCGATTCATCAGGTTCTCCATTCGAAAGTCCCCAGTGTTTCACTGTGGGCCGGGTTACATCGAAAGCCCGTTTTGTAGCCGGGCCGCTGTTAACGTATTGCGCAGCAACATCGCAATCGTCATGGGTCCTACGCCACCTGGAACCGGAGTGATATATCCAGCAACCTTCTCGACCTCTGCAAAGTCGACGTCACCACAGAGCTTACCATTTTCATCGCGGTCCATCCCCACGTCAATTACCACTGCACCTGGCTTTACCATATCCGCTGTCACGAATTTCGGCTTGCCGACCGCAGCTACCAAAATGTCCGCACGCTGGCAGATTTCCTTAAGATTTTGGGTTTTGCTATGACAAATGGTCACAGTCCCATGGTTGTGTAACAAAAGCATGGCCATTGGCTTGCCAACGATATTGCTTCGCCCGATCACGACGCACTCTTTGCCCTGGATCTCAATGTTTTGAGACCGCAGCAATTCGATAATACCCGCCGGTGTACAGGGCAGGAAATGGAAATTGCCGATCATGATGCGGCCAACATTGGAAGGATGGAACGCATCCACATCTTTCTCCGGAATAATTGCCTCCACCACGGCTTCTTCATCCAAGCCCTTCGGCAGCGGAGACTGGACCAAAATTCCGTTGATGTCTTTCTTGGCATTCAATGTGCGAATGAGTTCCATAAGCTCATCCTGCGTTGTAGTCGCCGGCAGGGCATACTCCTCGGAATAAATCCCTGTCTGTGCGCAGGCTTTCTTCTTGTTGTTTACATAAGTGCGCGACGCGGGGTCGTCCCCGACAATAACCACCGCCAGGCCCGGTGTGACGCCCTGCTTTTTGAGCGCCTCCACCTCTTCTGCTACCTGCGTGCGTACATTTGCCGATACTGCCTTTCCATCGATCAACTTTGCCATTTCCAAAATCCTCCTATACCGATCTTAGTCTTCCTGTTTCCCATTGTCCAGAACCTCGTCGACCTCTTCTGGGGCCACCTGCGTCCCCTCGCCCGCTGGAGATTCCAACGGCGTCTTCAGTGTGGTCAATGTAGGCTCTTCCCCTTCTGCCGGTTTTTCCTGGGAGTTCTCCCGCATTGCCGCCGGCTCTGGTTCTTCCTTCCCCTCTTCCGGCTCTCCAACCCCCTCAGGCTCCTGATTCGCCTCTGCAATGGCTGGCTCCGGACCATCTTCTTTTTCAAAGTTCTCCAACGTTTCTTCCCCTTCCGTCTCCAAAGAAACATCCTCTGTCTCCATCAATTCCTCGGGAATGGTCTCCTTGAGGGCATTCATCGCCATCACTTTGGCAGAGCCGCATCCGGAGAGGCTGGTGCGGTTGCGGAAGACCCCCAAAAAGATCACCCCCACCAGTACCGTAGCTGCAGCCACCAGTTGAGAAACACGTAGATCGAAGAATGGAGTCAGCAGGCTGTCCGTGCGCAACCCTTCGATAAAGAAACGTCCAATCCCATACCATACCAAATAGAGAAGGAATACCTGCCCGTCATATCTTCTGAGCTTCCGGCAGAAGATATGTAGCAGGACGAATCCCAACAAACACCATACCGACTCATAGAAGAAGCAGGGATGCACCGGACCGTTTACCACGGCGCGAGTTCCCTCGCTGACCATACCCCAGGGCAGATCCGTCTGGCTGCCAAACGCCTCTTGATTGACAAAGTTTCCCCAACGGCCGATACCCTGTCCGATCAAAAAGCCCAATACCGCAATGTCCAACACAGCGGGAATTCTCAATTTGCAGATCTTTGCCGTGATTACGCCACCCAAAAGGCCGCCGATGATTCCTCCGTAGATGGCAAGTCCACCTTCGCGAATATTAAAAATCTGCATCGGGTCGCGAATATACAGATCGCCAGGATAGAAAAGTACATAGTAGAGCCGTGCCCCGATGATGCCGGTGACCATGCCGACCAACACACAGTTGACCAACTTGTCGCTGTTGATGTTCATCTTTTTACAGCTGAACATGGCATACAGGAATGCCAACATAAACCCAACGGCGATGATAATGCCGTACCAAGCAATCGGGGTATCCCCAATGCGAAAGGCTGTGGGGTCCACATGGAATTCCCAGCCGAGTTTCGGAAATTGTACAGTATACATTTCAAATCCACCTTCCCCGCGCGCGGTAAAAAATCAGGAAAGCCGCCAAGCTCCGCGCGGGAAGCCTGGCGGTTTGATTTTTCTTTGTTGAAAGTCGTGCGTTTTAGTCCACCGGGTACACCACTGATAAGGCGGAATATGCCGGGTCCAGCGCTTCTTCCAAACGCTTTTGGACGGAGTCCAGCTTCGCATTCGCCAGTTCATCGATGTAAGAATACAACTCGCGGCCGGCAAAGGCAAACACTGCCATTGAGTTCGCAATATTGTCCACACTGTTTAAGGCGGCAATGTTTCTGCCATACAACGCTTTTTTCGCACGCTGGAACGCCTCCGGGTCAATACCGTCCCGGCGCAAGCGCTCCGTTTCCGCGCGAATTTCCTCAGCCACGCGGTCCGGGTCCTTGGACTCTCCGGAGAAGATGACGGATGCATACCCTGGTCCTTCAAAATACTCATACCCAAAGGAAGATTCATTAATCAATCCCGCATCCAACAAGCGGCGGAACAGAGGAGAAGCGTCGGAAGCCATCAATTCCAGTAGAATCTCTGTCTCTGCAAGCTCCTTGGTCGTGCGGCGGCTTACTGCATTTTCTTTAAAGCCCAGCTGAAACAGAGGCGTCACAACCGAGAGCTTTTGTTCCACCCGCGTCTTGACCACTTCACGCGGCTCTTCTTCGAAGATGCGCTCAATCTCCACAGGCTTCGAAGGCTTGAGCATGCGGTCGCAGAGATCGAGAACTTTGTTCAGCTCCACGTTGCCAGCAACGCAAAGGACCATGTTATTCAAATTATAGAAGGTGTGGTAGCAGCGGTAAAGCAACTCCGGCGTAATTTGGGCAATGCTCTCCACTGTACCCGCGATGTCCACCTTGACCGGATGCTTGTGATACAACGCCTCCAGAAGATTGAACATCACACGCCATTGCGGATCGTCGTCGTACATGCGAATCTCCTGGCCGATAATCCCCTGTTCCTTTTGTACCGTCTGCTCGGTAAAATAGGGGGACTGTACAAAGTCCAGCAGGATCTCCAACGACTCATATACATTCTCTGTACAGGAGAACAGATAACAGGTTACGTCAAACGAGGTGTATGCGTTTGCATTGGCTCCTGTCTTGGCATAGCGCGCGAATGCATCTCCATCCTCGCTCTCAAAGAGCTTGTGCTCCAAATAATGGGCGATACCAGCCGGTACGGTGCAGGCATCCGCTTCATCCGAGCGCTTAAAGGTAGTATCCACAGACCCATAACGGGTACCAAATACCGCGTAAGTGGAATTGTTCTGTTCCTTTGGATAGACGAAAATACGAAGGCCGGAGGGATGCTTCACTTCATAGTACCGATCCCCCACACGGTCGCTCTTGACTTCTCGAATCACGTTCATTGTGCATCCTCCCCATTTCCCACCAGGCAGTACACGGTGTCCAATGTCACACGGTTGGCAGCGTCGATGATTTCCTGCCGGGTGACCGCATTGATCTGTGCAGCCGCCTCATCAGGCTGCTGCGAATGGCTGGCAAAGGTCTGGGAAAGATACCAGTTTTCCAACCCACCCAAGGAGTCAGAGAGCGTACGGTAACTGTTGCAGAGGCTCATCTTGGCCGCCTCCACTTCGCTCTCGTCAAAATGGCCTTGCTTGACCTCATCGAGCTGGCGCAGGATTTCTTCCCTTGCACGCTCGATATTTTTGGCCTCCACACCGCTCTGTACCAGCAGAATTCCCTTCATGCTGTTGTAAGATGCGCTGCAATAATAACACAAACTCAACTTTTCCCGTACATTCAAAAAGAGTTTGGAGTTCGGCGTCCCCCCAAAAAGAGCCGTCATCAAGCGTGTTGCAGGCACGGCTTCGTCCGGCGTTGCCGTTCCTGCGCGGAAGCCCAAAACAAGCTTCCCTTGCGCTACATCCATCTTCTCTGTGACCTCATGTACCTGTTCCGCAGAACGAACGACCATCGTCGTACAATCGGCGGTCTTTCGGCCGCCCAGTTTCTCGAATGCGGCGCGGAACCCCTCATAGACCGGCTCCGGGTCACAATCGCCCAACACCATCAGTTCTACCTTCGCCGTATCCAGAAGGCGCTTCCACGCCTCCGTCAATGCAGGGCGCTGCACCTGCGCAATGTCCTCCTTGCCGCCATAGCGATTAACGCCATACGGCTCATCCGCACACATAATGGCTTCACAACGCTGACGGGCATACGTGCGCTTGTCGCTATATTCGGAGTCGATCAACTCCACTGTCTGGCGTTTCTCCTGTTCAAAGCCGTCCTCCGGAAACAAGCCGTCCACCAGCGGCGGGTCAAACAAAATGCTGCAAAGAAGCTTTGCCAGCTCCCCTGAGATGGCTTCCCCTTCCAATGCATAGCGGTCTGCAATACCGGACGCTGAGAGAGAAAGCACCTGCAAATCGCCGAGCTTCTGGACGTCCGCATTCAGAGACGCCCCATAGAGTTCTGCGAGCCGCTGGCCTAGCTTGGTAAAATCGGGATATTCCCGGCTGGCCCGACTGAGTAAAAACGGCAAAAGCGCATTCTCTGCCGCGGTCTGCCGGCTCATCGGCACGATCAGATGGGCAGAAATGCGCATCGTTTTGAACTTCGTATCACGAATACTTCTAAAATTGACACCGTCACAAATGACGCGCTGTTCAATTCCGATCATTCCATCATCTCCATATTAAAAATCAACCTGCAAACAGAAACCATAAGCTGCATTGCGGCCCCAATCGCCATAACCGTTCCACGGCATATGGACCGCTGTATTGTCTCCATAAGCATGATTACATACACGGAATCAAAACTTCCCATTGCCCGATTCCGATTGGTTCGCGAAGTTATTATAGCACACCATCCCTGTTAAGAAAAGGAAAAATCTATGAACATACAAAAAATGCGGCTATTTATACACCGTCCTCCCCATAGTCTGCGCCTTGCCATTCCTCTGACACGATGGTATAATTTACAAAAAGAAAAGTGGGTTGTTTTTGAACGGAAGAAGCGGGATTTTTGTATTTTTTTCGGATGGGCGGCCACGATTCAAAACTTCTAAAAAGAATGGATGGGATAAGATTGAATGCGAAAAAACAACTACGGCTGGCAGAATTGGGCCTTTGGGTGGGCACCATCATCTGGGGCAGCGGATTTGTCGCAGTGAAAAGCGCAACCGGAAGTCTCGAACCAGCTGCCATTGTTGCGTTGCGTTTCGCGATCGCTGCTGTTTTGATGTGTGTCGTCTTTTTCCGGCGGCTGAAAAAAATCGACAAGGGTTGTATCAAAGCCGGCGCTTTGGCTGGTTTTCTCTATTATTTGGCCTTTTACCTGCAAACATTGGGCGCCAAATACACCACAGCCGGAAAAAACGCCTTTTTAACGGCCGTCTATGTTGTGCTGGTCCCTTTTTTATACTGGATCATTAAAAACCAACGGCCGGACGTCTACAATATCTCGGCTGCGTTTCTTTGTTTGATTGGTATTGGGCTTCTCTCGCTCAACGCGGATTTCTCCATCAACATGGGGGATGGTTTTTCTCTGTTGGGCGGCGTTGGTTTTACTGCACAAATCGTTGCCGCTGCTATTTTAACCCAAAAGCATGACCCTATACTGCTCTCGGTCACGCAGTTTGGCTTTGCTGCCCTATTTGCAGCGATCACGTCCCTTTTGACCGAACCGATCCCCACCCAGTTTGCTCCGGATGCTCTCACTTATATCCTTTACCTTGGCGTGTTCAGCACGATGATCGCCTTATTGCTCCAGACCGTCTGCCAAAAATACGTCCCCGCCTCTAAAGCGTCTTTGATTTTGTCTTTGGAATCGGTGTTTGGATGTATATGTGGTATTATTTTTCTGCACGAAGCACTCTCTGAGCGCATCCTTGCAGGATTTGTCTTAATCTTTGGCGCCATTTTGCTCTCTGAGGTCAAGCCCGCTTTTCTTCGTGTTGGTTTTCTAAAAAAATCGTCCATACCAATTCAAAGAGAGGAGAAAGAAGGGTCTGAAGGATGAACGATCTTTTCCAAAATCCGCTTTGCCGTCCTTTTGATTTTCCAGGTTCGTCCCAGCACGGCGTCCTATTGGTACACGGCTTTACAGCCACGCCCGGTACCATGCTGCCATTGGGCAAAGCGCTGGCCCAGTGCGGGTTCCGCGTCAAAGGAATTCTCTTACCTGGACATGGAACGAATGCGGAGGACATGGAACTTCGACGATGGCCCGAATGGCTTGCTGCTGTACAAGCAGGATTTGACCAATTGGTAAGCGAATGCGAGCGGGTCAGTGTAGCAGGCTTATCCATGGGAGGGACACTCGCGCTTCTTTTGGCGCAAACGCGCCCAGTCTATCGCGCGGCGGTCCTCTGCGCGGCGTTACGAGTGCGTAACCGCGCAAGCCGCGCTGCACGTATCCTCTGGCCGGTGATGCGTTATCACACGCAAGCCCCTTTTTCCTATGACGGGGAATTTCTTGCACAATACAACGCCTGCTATGACCGTACACCGGTGAGGAGTGTCGCAGAACTCAATGCGTTGATGCGCCATACCCTCCATGGCCTGAAAGGCGTCCGCTGTCCGCTCCTGGTGGTTCGCGCCGGACAAGATGAGACGGTGCTTCCAGTGAGCGCGGAGATCATTATGAATCGGGCGGCTTCTACCCACAAACGATTACTCACCCTTTTGAATAGCCCACATGTTTGTACACTGGGGCCGGAGCGAGAACGCCTATTTGCAGAAATTGCCCATTTTTTTGGCAGCCCCTGAAACATCGACCCATATGAATAAAATAAGAGGGTGTCCCAAAAGTCATAAAATGACGAAAGGGATACCCTCGTTTTTTAGAAACTCCGAGTTTTTTTCAAAACAGAAAGGGGATGCCCCTTTCCTATGAATCGAAAGATTCGTAGTTTGGGAACACCCTCTTTTCCATTGGATTATACCTGTGCCAAGGCCTGTTTGATGTCGTCCAAGATGTCCTCCGGATTTTCAATACCCACGGACATACGAATCATATCTGCGCTGATGCCGCCCTCTATGAGCTGCTCATCCGTCAACTGGCGGTGTGTGGTGCTGGCGGGATGCAGCACACAAGTCCGCAGATCCGCTACATGGATCACGATGGAAGCAAGCTTCAAGCTCTCCATAAACTTGGCAGCAGCCTCTCTGCCGCCCTTGATTCCGAAGGAGATCACCCCACAGGTGCCATTCGGCATATACTTTTGGGCCAACTGGTAATATTTACTACTTTTGAGCCCTGGGTAATTGACCCACGCAATGTGGTCATCCTGTTCCAAGAATGCGGCAACCTTCAACGCATTGGAGCAATGGCGCTCCATACGCAGGGCGAGCGTCTCCAAGCCAAGGTTCAGCAGGAAAGCATTCTGCGGGCTCGCCTGCGCTCCCAAATCACGCATCAAGTGAGCGCGCGCTTTGGCGATATAAGCCGCATTGCCGAACTGCTTGCAGTAGACAACGCCATGATAGGATTCATCCGGCTCTGTGAACTCCGGGAATTTCCCATTGTTCCAGTCAAATTTTCCACTGTCCACAATCACGCCGCCAACCTGTACGGCATGTCCGTCCATATACTTGGTGGTGGAGTGGATGATAATATCCGCCCCGAATTCAAATGGCCGGCAATTGATTGGGGTTGCAAAGGTGTTGTCCACAATCAACGGAACCCCATGCGCATGCGCCACTTTTGCAAAGAGTTCCAAATCTGTCACAATCAAGGCCGGATTCGAGAGCGTCTCCGCAAAAACACATCGCGTATTCGGCTGGAATGCAGCATGTAGCTCTTCCTCAGTGCTCTCCGGAGAGACAAAAGTAAAATCAATTCCCATCTCATGCATGGTCTTATAAAAAAGGTTAAATGTCCCGCCATAAATTGCACTGGAACAAACAACATGTCCACCTGCGCGGCAAATATTAAAAATAGAAATCAAAGAAGCCGCCTGCCCGGAAGAGGTAATCAGCGCACCAACGCCCCCCTCCAGCGCCGCAATTTTCTTTTCAACTGCATCGATCGTAGGATTTCCCAGACGGGTATAAAAGAACCCATCCTTCTCCAAATCAAATAGTTTTCCCAGCGTCTCCGCGTGGTCATACTTATAGGTTGTACTCTGGACAATGGGTAGCACACGCGGCTCTCCGTCGCCGGGCGTGTATCCAGCATGGATACAATTGGTATCAATTCGATACGGACTCATGGAAACATTCCTCTTTTCACATCTGAATTTATGATGACCGCCGCGAAGGGTCCCGCACACCGAAGGCGCCAAACGATTTTCTCCGGCCTGCGGAACCACAAGTGCGGTTAAAAACGTATATCATCAAGGATAGAGCAGAGATTTTACCCATCCTGCCGCCGCATCCGCCATCGTGACAACGGCCCAGATCAACAAAATAAAAAGCACCACTGAAATTGCACGCACGATGAATCGCTTGCGCGGGCTCATTTCAGCAGCTTCATCCGCTTCTTCAGCGCTTTTTCCCGAACCGGTTACACCGATATGATGCATCAATTCAACCGCCTCTTCCAAACGGTCATACGGCACAAAGATGTTTTTATTACACATCCCGCCTTCCCCTGCATAGGCGGATGCAATCCCTTCTACACCGCAAACACGTTCCTCATGTGGGATTTCCTGGCCGTCCAACGCACCGGCGATTCTACGGCATTTTTTCTCTGTCGCTGTAAGCAGCATCACCGGGTCGCCCTCCTGGGGTTCCCGCAGCTTTTTGCTGTTGCAGGCAGGGCAACGATCCCCTTCTTTTACCAGGACCTGGCACTTGGGACAATAGAGCATCGTTTCACTTCCTCTCTGTTCTTGTACCATCATAGCACACGAACAGGCGCTCTTGCAATCTTTTTATCCCCGCTAGCCGAAAATAGGCTGAAGCTGTCGCCCCTCCAATGCGGCAAGGGCCGCTGGGAGCAACTTCTCAAAGTCCGCCACCAGAGAATACGGTTTTTTCTCTGGATCATCCTGCGCCAAAGGCACAAAATAGACATGTTTCGTGTTGAGCAATTTACCAATGTTCTGTGCAGATGCTGCCAACGCATCGTTGGTCGCTAGCGCTAAAAGAACCGGCCGGCCAATGCGCAGATTGGATTTTACCGCCATCGTGACTGGCGTGTCCGTGATGCCATTGGCAAGCTTTGCAAGGGTATTTCCTGTACAAGGTGCCACGATCATCAGATCAACCATCTTCTTGGGGCCGATCGGTTCCGCCTCCACAATGGTCTGTATAACATCCCGTCCAGAAATGTCGTGCAGCTCCTGCACAAAGTCGGCTGCTTTGCCAAATCGCGTGTCCGTTTTTGCCGCATTATAGGACATGACCGGCAATAAATGGTATCCCTTTTCCGCTAAGAAACGCATTTGCTTCAGGGACTTCGAAAAAGTACAGAACGAGCCGCACAGTGCATAGCCAAACGTCAAATCGTTCAAAGTCCTCACTCCTCCATGATGTTGTAGATGGTGTTTTTGATGATTTCTCCAGCTGCCTTTGGTGCAACCCGGCCGGGTAAAGACAATGCTTTGATCGTTCGGATTCCCAGCTTGTCGGCCGCCTCATAGTCCACGCCGCCGGGAGCGCTGGCCAAGTCGATCAAAATGGTGCCTTCCCGCGCCTTGGAAAGCATTCTTCTGTTAAAAACCATGGCGGGAATGGTATTGAAGATCAAGTCGTATTGGTCCCGGTCGCAGATGTCGTCCGTTTTGATCGCCTGATATCCGAACAATTCAATCCAGGCAAGGTCGCTTGTTCTACGGGCGCTCACCGTGACCTTGGCGCCAATCCCACGCAGCATCCAAGCCAGCACCTTCCCTATCCGGCCGTATCCGGCCACCAGGCAATTGCTGCCATTGATGGTTCCCGCGTATTCCCGCATGGCAATTTCGAGCGCCCCTTCCGCTGTGGGAACCGTATTCTTTACCGCGAAATCCTCACGGGTATAGTAGTCATAGGCGTCGATGCCATCCCATAATTCACTGGTGAGGAACAACTTTCCCATCATCCCGCCAAAAACGGTCTTGTTGCGCATATACTCCGCAAAATCGTCGTCCAGCAGGGTCTTTTTTTCACTGTACTGCGTATTTAAGTACTTTCCGTCCGCTGTCACTGGCAAGGGCAGAATGATATTTTCACATCTGGCAGCGATCTCGCCCAATTCGGCTTTGATGACGCCTTTCTTAAAATCTACGGTGTCAAAACCGAATGCGTACACGGTGTATCCATCTGAAGCGATGGATTCGGCCAGAGCAATCTGCCGCCGGTCGCCGCCGACTACGCCGAAACTGTTATAATCGATCATATTTCAAACCTCCTGTACGGACTGAACAGCCGATCGTTCCCTCTTCCCTAGGAAATATGGCTGTAATCTATAGTATGGGGATTTTTTTACTATGTGATTATCCTAGACAAAATCCCCCCAAAGCCCACCAAAGATTTTTCTTGTCAAAATTTCAAGAAACTGTTTATTCTTTTGGGATTTTGCAATATAATAAATTAGTTAAGTCTGTCAATGGCGGACATTCCCTTATATACGGCCCAACCGGCCAAAAGCGTTTCCTTTTTTAACATCTACTAAGGAGATCATATAGAATGGACAGCAACGACATTTTAGCAAAGGTTCAGAAAATTCATTTTGTAGGGATCGGTGGGTCTGGCATGTGCCCAATCGCCGAGATCCTGCACCACAAAGGTTATCATCTCACTGGTTCCGACACCAACGAATCCGACACTTTACAACGGATTCGTTCCTATGGCATTCCCGTGTCTATGGGGCATCAAGCAGAAAACATTGGCGATGCCGAATTGGTTGTCTACACGGCGGCGGTGAAAGCAGATAACCCGGAACTTGTGGCCGCGCGTGAAAAGGGCATTCCAACGGTGGAGCGATCGGTCATGCTCGGCATGGTGACCCGGCGGTATCCCAACTCTGTGGCGGTCTCTGGAACACATGGAAAAACCACCACCACCGCGCTCATCACACAAATTTTTGTCAATGCGGGGATCGATCCCTCTGCCATCATCGGCGGCAAACTCCCCTTTATCGGTGGAAATGGCCGTGTCGGCAAATCAGAAACCATTGTCTGCGAAGCCTGTGAATATGTGGATACCTTCCTGCATTTGGAACCTGCGCTGTCCGTAATTTTAAATATCGACGCAGACCATCTGGATTATTTTAAAACTCTGGAAAATATCATTCGCTCGTTCCACCAGTTTGCCCTTCAAACTTCCCGCCTGCTTGTGGTAAACGGCGACGATGTCAACACCCGCAAGGCAGTCGAGGGAATCCCATCCGAGAAGCTCCTGACCTTCGGTTTTGAACAAGGCAATGACTACCGCGCAGTAAATGTCGCGGATACCAAGCGTGCCTGTGAACGTTTCACTGTCTTGAAAAAAGGTGTCCCACTTTGTGAAGCAAGCCTGCGGATTCCAGGAAAGCACAATATCTACAATGCATTGGCTGCGGTAGCTGTCGCAGACTTTATGGGAGTGGATGCGCAGACGATTGCGGAAAGTCTCCACCAATTCACAGGGGTACATCGCCGCTTTGAGATTCTCGGTACTTTTGACGGTGTGACCGTTGCTGACGATTTTGCCCATCACCCCACAGAACTGACCGCTACCCTAACCGCGGCTATGCAGATGGGGTTCCGTGAAGTGTGGGCGGTTTTCCAGCCACATACCTTCTCACGCACCTATATGCTGTTGGACGATTTTGCCAAAGCGTTGTCGATTCCCGATCATGCTGTGCTCTCGGAAATTCTTCCTGTACGTGAGGTCAACACCTACCATATTTACGCGAAGGACCTTGCTGAAAAGATTCCAGGTTGCGTGTGGTTTCCAACCTTTGAGGAAATCAGCGACTATGTACTTTCAAAAGCGCAGGAAGGGGATTTGATTCTTACTCTCGGTGGCGGCGACGTCTATAAATGCGCCAATCGGATTGTGGAGAAATATCAGGCGCAGGGAAAATAGAAAATTGCTTTTCTGTATGTAATACAAGGTTGCGTGTGAATCCGACAACCGTACCGTTGGATAGGGGGAGCCATGCTCCTGCATTGGCAGAAAATCCGGCTCCTCGGTACTGTTCGCTATCGTCGGATTTTACGGATCATCTCTCTGGTATGGCCCCTATCCAAGCCGGGTTTCATAGACAATTCATACCAATCGAATGCAGGTTGCAGTTTTTTGAAAAAGAACCGTATGTTCCATCTTCACCAAAAGGGAAAAAGAGGAATGCGGATATGGCCATCACAGCATCCTTTCGATTCCTTATCAAAGGAATTGGCCCTTCCTAACAGGGCATCCGCCATGTATTAGCCCCTTATTTATCGGATTGTTTCCTTTCAAAAAAGCTATCCCTTATGATGGTACGAGTCTGTAAAGCAAGGTTCTCTATCTCTGATTTTTAAAAGAAGTCCAAAATAAAAATAGGGTATTCAAAAGCCATTTCATGGCTTTTGGATACCCTTGTTTTTTTAGAAACGCAGATATTTTCCCAAACAGAAAGAGGATGCCCCTTTCCTATGAATCGAAAGATTCGTAGTTTTGGGACACCCTCTTTTCCCTTTTTATGGATTCACTCCATTTGGAAATCCGAAACCTCTTCGAGCCTTGGAATCTATTTCTCGCGCTTTCACAGAATATCTATCTCTTTATCGATTTTTCCCATCAAAGGGTTCCCCGTCAATACGGCCTAAAGAGACATACCGTTGCCTTTTAATACGCCGCGCTCAGCGGATTCAGCACACCATAGGCTTTGTTCTCAATGTCGTCAATATACTTGATTGCAAGGCCAGCACCGCGCGCAACACACATATCCGGTTCCTCCGCGATATGCACCGCCATCTTTGCCTTTTTCGAGATCAACTTATCAAAGCCAAACAGTTGTGCCGATCCCCCTGTCAGGATGATTCCATCGGAATACACATCCCCCATCAGCTCCGGCGGGGTTCTCTCTAACATCTCCTGTACGGTGCGAATAATCTGCATCGCCGGCTCAATCAATGCTTCCAACATCTCGTCGCAGGAGATGTCCGCCCATTGTGGCAAACCGGTCATGGCGTTGCGCCCCTTTACCCGATGCTTCACCATCTCCTTGCGCGGATAGACACAACCGATCGCAATTTTTGCCTCCTCTGCCATACGCTTGCCGATAATCAAATTATACTTCCGGCGTATATACTTGATAATCGCCTCGTCGAATGCATTGCCCGCTGTTTTGATCGACCGTGAAATGGCAATTCCGCTCAAAGACAACACGCCCATGTCCGTTGTACCGCCGCCAATATCTACAATCAACGTCCCATGCGGCTCGTCAATCTTGCACCCATGGCTGCCGCAACCGGTTCCTCGATCAGACAAATTTTGCGTACGCCGGCCGAACTGATCGCATCCACCACAGCGCGCTTCTCCACTTCGGTAATCAAACAAGGGACACTCACTACAACACGCGGCATAAACACCTTGCTGCCACTGATTTTTTTCATATAATGGCTAATCAAATACTGCGCTAAGTCAAAGTTTGAGATTACACCATTGCAGAGCGGTTGAACGACATCGATACGATCCGAAGTCCGCCCAACCATCGCATAAGCTTCACTGCCGATGGCAACAACTTCGTCCGTTTCTACATTGTATGCCACAACAGCCGGTTCTTTCAAAATAATCCCTTTTCCGTCCAAATAAATCTTCACTGTGGACGTGCCCAAATCAATTGCAATGTCGGTTCCAAGCATGCATCATCACTTCCAATCTAAATCCATTTTCCGGCAATTTCAAAGTGGAGTGTACAGAATGATGCTTTGAAATTGCCGCAAAATAAAACATGTAAGTCCTGTTTTTCAGTGTACCAATTTATTATATTACATTCATGAAAGCTTTTCAACCGCTGTTCTACGATTCACTCCGGTGGACATCTGCGATTGCTGCACAGAACACCTGAGATGCACCAGCCTTGTACAGCATCCGTGCACATTCACAAAGTGTGGCGCCTGTGGTGACAATATCATCTACCAAGAGTACCGCCTTTCCAACCAGTTCTATTCTCTCATGAACCCGATAAACACCCCGCACATTTTTCTGGCGTTCTTCTCCCGAAAGTTCGTGCTGCACCCGATTTTCTTTGATTTTGAGAAGTACTTCTTCATATGGTAGCTTCAAGCACTCTGCCGTTCTCCGGGCAATCTGTTCCGACTGGTTGTATCCGCGTTCCCGTAAACGGCGTATGGAAAGAGGCACTGCCGTCACAAATGACGGATGATTCAACGGTACACTTTTCTGCAATTCCTCTGCAAGTATACGTCCGTAATACGCAGCATATTCCCGCTTTCCGTGGAACTTAAATCGCAAAAGCGATTCCTTCACCAGACCTTCATATGGATACAGCGTCAAACACCCTACAGTGTCCCCAGTTGGTCCCAGTTTCATGCGGCGGATAACGGAAGAAACAACTACGGCTTTTTCACAGGAATCACATATTTCCCATCCCGGATAGATGGGTTCCTCACAGAACAGGCATCTCGGTGGAAACAGCATATCCCCTAAAGTTTGGAAAACAGCTTTTAGCCCCATGCTTTTTTATTCCTCCTGATCGGCGCCTGTCAAAAAATACAAAAGGCCGGAATAGCGCCGGGTCTTGCGGGCATTCTCCACCATTGCCTGAACGGTACGCCGCATTCCCACCATCACCAACAAAGTTTTGGCGCGTGTAATAGCCGTATAGAGAAGGTTTCGGTAGCAGAGTTGTGGCGGTCCGGGGAACATGGGCATCACCACAGCCGTGAACTCGTTTCCTTGGCTTTTATGTACCGTCATTGCATAGGCCAGTTCCAGTTCAGAAGCCGCTTCGAGTTCATATAAAACCAGCCGGTCGTCGTCCATCAATACCGTCAAAACAGAGGCCCGGCGATCTACGCCACACAACACGCCCATATCCCCATTGAATACGCCTTCCCCGGTGGTTCCATCCGATTTATTCCAAGGCAGATTATAGTCGTTTTTAACCTGCATGACCTTATCGCCTTCGCGAAACAGAACGCCATTGACCGTGATCTCATTTTTGGAGCGGTCCGGCGGATTGAGTGCCGCCTGTAAGCGCTTATTCAGTTCATTGGTCCCCAGGTCGCCTTTCCTTCCCGGACAAAGCACCTGAATATCTGCGGTGGGAGAATATCCATAACTGGCGGGCAACCGCTTGGCACAAAGGCTGACAATGGTTTCCGCTACGTCCACAGCATTGTTGCCAGGCAAAAAGAAGAAGTCACTTGTCCGCACAAAAAGGTCGGGCATTTCGCCCGCCACGATTCGATGGGCATTGGTGACGATGAGGCTCTGCATGGACTGTCGGAAAATCTCGTTTAGACGCACGACGGGAAGCATCTCCGATGCAATCAGATCCCCCAACACATTTCCCGGCCCCACACTGGGAAGCTGGTCACTATCTCCCACTAGAATCAGGCGGCAGCCGAGTGGCAATGCGCGCAATACCGCTTCAAAAATCGTGACATCCACCATGGATAGCTCATCGATCACCAAAGCATCACAATCCAGATTATTCTTCTCGTTTTTGGCAAACGTGGGCTGGTCATTTTCGTCCCATTCTACCTGCAACAAACGGTGGATGGTCTTGGCTTCTTTCCCGGTCAAGTCCGACATTCGTTTGGCAGCACGGCCTGTTGGCGCGGCTAGGAGTACCTTTTCTCCCTTACGTTCCAAAATCTGAATAATCGCGTTGAGGGTTGTCGTCTTGCCAGTACCAGGACCGCCGGTCAGAATGAGCATTCCCTGGGATAGCGCTTTGCGAATGGCTTGCTTTTGCATCTCTGCATAACGGATGGAAAGTTCCTGTTCCAATACAGCAATATAATGATCGATTCCCACAATGGATTGTGCAGGGTACCGTAAAAGCATCCCGATACGTGCTGCCGCATAGACTTCAGAGCGGTGTAGCTTGGGGGTGAAAAGGAATTCTCTTCCGTTAAACCGTTGTGCAACGACAGAGCCATCCTGCTTCAGTTGTTCTAACGCCTCCTGCGTGAGCGATACCTCCACGCCGAGCATCCCGGCTGCAGCGGCAAGGAGCTTTTCCGCAGGCAGGCAGGTGTGCCCATTTCCGATATTGTGTTTTAAGACATAGACCACCCCTGCACGCAAGCGGCAAATGTCATCCTGTGGCCGCTCTAAAGAAGCGGCAATATCGTCCACACGGCTAAATCCGATATTCAATCCCTCCCCACACAGGCAATAGGGATTTTCCTGCACACATTCGACCGCTTGGGGACCGAATTGTTTCCAAATACGAACAGCCTCCTCCGGCGAAATCCCATACTGGCTAAGGCTGAGCATCATCTCTCGGATACCATGTACACGCTGGAACTCCTCTCCGATCTTGCGCGCTTTCTCCCGTGTAATCCCCTTGATCGCGCTCAAGCGCTCCGGCTCCTGTTCCAAAATTTGCAGCGTATGATCCCCAAAGGTGTCAACAATCCGAGCGGCTGTCGCCGCTCCTATCCCTTTGATCGCGCCAGAAGATAAATACTTCAACATCGCCACTGCAGTGGCTGGCTTGGAACGCTCAAAGGCTTCCACTTTAAACTGCGTTCCAAAACTTGGGTGGCTGCTCCAAGTGCCTATCACCCGAAGCTCTTCGCCAGCGCTCACCCAAGGGATCGTCCCTACCACGGTGACCAGCTCCTGCCCATTGTTGAGTTCCAAGACCGTATATCCATTTTTTTCGTTCCGAAAGACAACCCGCTCCACAGAGCCGGTCATCTCCAGAAGAGTTTCTTCGTACATTTCGGTTCCTCCCGCATGTCGGGTTTTGTCGATTCTTAATAGATACCTGCTTCCCCTGCGATCGACTTCCCGCCGGGCTCCTGGACGGGTTTTCCCATCCCGGCCCCGGGAAGCTACGCTTTTAGTATAGACGATTTTGTATGTATTTGCAAACTATTGTTCCAGGATTTCTGCCAGTTCCTCCGGTTTACAGATGTGAACATCCAAATTTTCACTGCTGATGATCCGGCAAACTTTTCGCGTCTCTTCATCCATCCCACGATCGACACACAGCACCCATTTTTCTTGCGTACTGTCCAGCCAACGCAGATGCTCCAATGCATTTTTCAGTGCAAGTTCTGCCTCTTCATCGTGGCCACTGAAGGAAATCACCCAGTACAGCGTTCCACGGTTGCGGGTTCGCAGAAAACGGAAGGACAACAGACGGAAGATTTCGGTCAATCCTACAATCGCCAGCAGGATCAGGATGGTCTTTAGAAACATGCCCCACATAAAAATCACCTCATCACAGTTTATGTGATAAGGTGATTTCCGCTCATATTTTTTCTAAAATCGTACCATTAAGCGCGCAGTACCGCCTTGAGCGCTTCCACCTGATCCCGCTGCTCCCATGGCAAATTCAGTTCCTCTCGTCCCATATGACCATAATTGGAAATCTGACGATAGATCGGACGGCAGAGGTCAAAATTCTGAATGATGGCGGCTGGCCGCAGGTCAAATACCTTGCGCACCGCATTTTCCAACTCTTCACTGGTATACGCAGACGTCCCAAAGGTATCCACTGCGATGGAAACAGGCCGCGCTACACCGATCGCATAAGCAAGCTGGACTTCGCATTTCTTCGCCAAACCTGCAGCAACGATGTTTTTCGCAACGTAGCGAGCAGCATAAGCGCCAGAACGATCCACTTTGGTCGGGTCTTTGCCGGAAAACGCACCGCCGCCATGGCGTCCATACCCGCCATAGGAATCCACGATGATCTTCCGCCCTGTCAAGCCGGTATCTCCCGCAGGGCCTCCTACGACAAAACGCCCCGTCGGATTGACATAAAACTTTGTACGCTCATCCAGCCACCTTTCCGGGATCGCAGCCTTAATGACGTGTTCCACTACATCAGCGCGAATCTGTTCCAAAGTAACATCCGGACTATGCTGGGTGGAAACTACGACGGTATCCACACGCACCGGAACGCCATCCTGATATTCCACAGTAACTTGTGATTTTCCGTCAGGACGCAGGTAAGCGAGCTCACGGCTTTTACGCACTTCGCTCAATTTTTTAGAAACCTTATGCGCCAAGGAAATCGCCAAAGGCATTAGCTCGGGGGTCTCGTCGCAGGCAAATCCGAACATCATTCCCTGATCTCCGGCGCCAATGCTATCCAAGGCGTCGGTTGCACCGTTTTGCGCTTCGTAGGACTTATTTACGCCCATTGCAATGTCGGGCGACTGCATATCAATCGATGTAATGACACCACAGGTGTTCCCATCAAATCCATATTTATTGTTGCTGTAGCCGACATCGATGGCCACATTCCGGGCGATGGATGCGATGTCCACATAGCACTCCGTAGAGATTTCTCCCATGATATGCAGCATTCCGGTGGTCGCTGTCACCTCGCAAGCTACATGTGCATGGGGGTCCTGCTCCAAAATTGCATCCAATACAGCGTCAGAAATCTGGTCGCAGAGCTTATCGGGATGTCCCTCTGTCACCGATTCGGATGTAAAAAAGTATTTTGCCATGTCTTATAAATCCTCCTGTTTGAAAATTACCATTCTTGTCCATATCCTTGGAAGCAGCCGCCTCCTACTTCAAGATTTCAGGTCATAGAAAAACCGCTCGGAAAACCGAGCGGTCTATAAAGCAACCTCATCTTTCGGCTTACCCGCAGGAATTAGCACCTTGCTGCATAGCAGGTTGCCGGACATCACAGGGCCTGTTCCCTCCGTCACTCTTGATAAGGACATATTCTGTTAACAGATATATTATAGCACGAGTTGCTTTCCCTGTAAAGGGACAAAATAAGAAAAATTCTTACAAATTTCTGTTAGGGCTGCCCAACGAGTTCCTTATGACGGCGAATAAAAGGTTGTAGCGCTTTAAAGACTACCGCAGTAATCACACAGTTGGCAGACGCCTTAATGAGATTAAAGGGTATGATGACCGGAAGGATCATATCCACAACCGCCTGCATGGGAACCCCCTGAAAATAACTGGTGAGTACAAGATTCAACGGAATCATCAGAGCGGTCATGGCCAACGTTCCAAGGACCATTCCGACGACCGTTTCACGGAATTTGTTGTGCCAACGGCTGAATTGTCCCACCAGGACCACCAGCGCACCGGATGCGACAACATGCATCACAAGGCCAATCCATCCGTCGCCTCCCAATAGAAACGCTTGAATCAGAGAAACAACCACTAGGATCACCAAACCGGGAAGGGTACCAAATAGCAAAGTCCCCAGCAAAATCGGCACGTCCGCCATATCGTATTTCATAAACGGAGCAGCAGGAATAATCGGAAACTGTGTGATGGTCACAAGAACGATTGCAATTGCAGCGAGCATTCCCATCTGCGCCATGCGGACTACGTTGTCTTTGGTGTTTGTTTTCATAGAAACCTCTCCTTTTTGTCCGGCTGTCTACGAAAAAAGCCCCGCAGCAAATGCCACGGGGCCCCAATACGCATGATGCGCGGTTCTTCTTCCATCCGGACTATACCGTCGGCTTTGGGATCACACCAAAATCAGCTTTCGCTCGCGGGCTTGTCGGCTAAACGCCGCATTACCGCCGGTGGGGAATTGCACCCCGCCCCGAAGACAGCTCTTAAATTTGTTAATAGTATAACACTCTCCCCAACGCCTGTCAATCCACAGAAACATATTTTTCCGGAATGTTCTGCGCGACCATCTGCTCTATGTACGAGAGGCTAAAAATGGAATCATATTGCCGAACCCCGTGTTGTTCTGCCAACGCAGCGGAATACTGCGAAAGGGGATAAATCGTTATATCCCGGAAATTCGCCCCATAATGGGTAACTATGGGGACAAAATCGACATCGGATACCGCCGTTTCTCCACTTTCCAGATTCTTTTCCACGGTTACTTTGAGCATCCCACCCACCATGCTCAAGGCGCGGTCCTGCGCGGACACAAAATTTCCCAGGGCATAAGCCACTGGACATTGCGCTCCGTCCGACGCACGTTTCAGCATCACGACGGGTTGTAACGTATGGGCGTGGTTACCGATCACCACATCGGCCCCCCAGTCCACCAGGTTTTGCGCGAGTTCCTCCTGTTTCTTCGTTGGAACATGTGTATACTCTTCCCCCCAATGTGCAGACACCACTACAATGTCCGCCATAGAATCCGCCTTTTGCACAAGATGCTCCAGTTCTTCCGTCTCGCTGGTCAAAAGGACATGGTAAGGGGAGTCCTTTGGTAGATATAGGCCATTTGTCATCTCTGTTACGCCGATATGCGCAGTTGTAATCCCATTGCGCTCTACAATCCGGATGTTTTCCAAATCTTTATCGCTTCGGTATGCTCCAATCACAGCCACTTTCTTGGTGTCCCAATAATCCAGCGTAGCGCGCAGACCCTCTTCTCCTTGATCCAAGATATGATTATTCGCATGATTGACGACATCGAAGCCAACCCGTACCAATTCATCCCCCAACTGCGTCGGCGAATTGAAGCGAGGATACCCGGAGAGCGGTCGAACAGCTCCTGCTAAAGGTGTTTCCTGATTGATAATGGCGATGTCTGCCTGCTCGATATACGGTGCTACCCGCGCATATACTGGGGAAAAATCGTATCCGGTTCCACCTGTGCGACGGCTAGCTTGCTTATAAATGCCATCGTGAATTAGGTTGTCACCCACTCCCAGGATGGTGATGGAGGCTATCTCTGGCTCTGACGAGGGTGCACTGTCCGAGGGCTTGTCCAAGGAAGGCGAGGGCTGTGCCCCCCACTCCGGCACGGATGGTTTCTCTTTCGCTTCCCCTTGCGAGGAACCCATCTGCGGAACCGGTTCCATATGTTCCATCCGTCCTGCCGCAGGCATGAGAAGCAACATCGCGGTGCACAACATCACAGCGAAACCAGCGGTCGATATGCGCAGGATGACTGTCTCTAAACGCACAGGTTTTACGCGAGGCCTTTTTTGGTAATGTCTTGCCTTCCTCATATCCGTTCCTCCATCCACATAACTCTTCCACTTCTATTGTAAAGCAGGGCTCCTTTTGCCCCATAGGTCTTTATACAAAGATTATACAACAAAAAGCCGTATGGAGCTATGAAAACCGTAGGACGGATTCTGACAGAAAAGGCCGCTGTAGAACAATAACCACAGCGGCTTTAGCAATCTTCCATATATTCCGGCAAAGTCCCAAAAAGATTACTCCGGATAAACCAGCTTTCGCTCATCCCAGCCTTCTATGATGGTCAAGAATTCTTGTGCTTCCTTCTTCGCACCTTCCAGATCATGTTCCAAATAGTTCCCACATTCCTTGGCAGTCGCTCCTGGAACCTCTCCATCATATTGGGCAATCTGCTGGAAAATCGAACGAACCAGGCGTACCGCGTCCGCCTCTTCCATGTCGCGGAGCAAAAAATAGCATCCGGTCCGGCAGCCCATTGGCCCAAAATAGATGACATGATCTTTCCATTCTGAATTGCGGGCAAAGGTTGCAAACAGATGCTCCAATGTGTGTAGCGCTCCGTTCTCGATATAGGGCGGTGTGTTTGGCCGGCGCATCCGGATGTCATATGTCTTGACATCGCCGTCGATACGGGAAAGATAGATCCCTGGAACCAACCGATCGTGGTCGATACAGAAACTTGCAATTCTGTCCATTTCATTTCCTCCATAACTCTGCAAAATAATAACACAAATTCTTTTTATCCATCCTCAAAGGAACGATTTACAAACATATCCTATAGCGTTTCCCCAGAAAAAAAGCTCTTAATTTGCTCCAAAGCTTCTACAATGGAACGTTCATAAACATCCAAAAAACTCTCATTGTTCTGTCTTCCATTCTCTGGTGAACGCCATGTCTGTAATAGAGTGTTCGCATAATCGAAGTCATCCCCCTCTCCCACGCCACGAATATGACAGGATAGAGTATGCTTTCCGCCGTGCTTCTTCTCCCACCGTTCCACCAACGGCTTTTTCAAGCTGGTGTGGTCATTGAGCCACCCCATAGCAGTCCGGGCATCCTTCACTGCCTGTTCTACCAATGGCAGCGCATGCGAGACCCCAAACCGTACATGTAATAAAAACGCATAGAGAGAAACGATCTCAGCCTGCACCTTTTGATTTTTGGGAAGGGTCCTTTTTAAGGAGAACTCAATCGGAAGAGCCCCCGCTTCATAGCGCAGAAGGACAACATCCAACGCCGACTCCATCTCATGATGGGCAATTTGTGCATCCTGATCGGGCTGTATCTTTAAAAGTTCTCGCGCCTGTGCCTCTATAAACGGATGGCAAATTCGATCTGCCGCGTAATGGCAGAGGAATCCTGCAATACAGCTCCACACACATTCCGACGGATGCGCTTCACCGTATTCATGCAGGATAGAAACTGTTCGCGAAACCGACTCTTGATGCAACCGTTCACCAAAGGAAGAGAGGCTTTCCCCTTTCTGCCAAGGAAGCGCCCGATGGTAAAAAAGAAGATCCGGTCCCTGAGCCCCCCATAAAAATGCGTCGCGTTCCAACTCCGTATGGTTCGGTTTCCAAAGCTCCAACACGCGCAAGGCGTGATAATAATGGGTAATTGCGGCAGGCATATCATCCCTCGCTTTCTAAAAGTTCATTTCCAGCAAAAAATGAGAGGCCCCTGTTGGGTTGCCTCTCATTTTATCACACTTAAAATTCATTTTAAAGGACCTTGGACAAAAAGTCCTGTAGACGCGGATTTTTGGGATGATCGAAAAACTCGTCCGGTTTGGCCTCTTCCAAAACAAGTCCCTCGTCCATAAAGAGGACGCGCGTGGCAACCTCGCGTGCAAAGTTCATCTCATGGGTAACAACTACCATGGTCATCCCCTCGTGAGCCAGCTCTTTCATCACCTGGAGCACCTCTCCGACCATTTCCGGGTCCAGGGCGCTGGTCGGCTCATCAAAGAGCATAACATCCGGCTCCATAGCCAACGCACGTACAATCGCAATGCGCTGCTGCTGGCCGCCGGAAAGCTGGGAGGGATAGGCATTTGCCTTATCCTGTAAGCCAATGCGCTTTAGCAACTGCATGGCCTTATCTTCCGCCTCTTTCTCGGACTTCAGCTTCAATGTTACAGGCGCAAGGGTAATATTCTTCAAAACCGACAGATGGGGAAACAGATTAAAATGCTGAAACACCATGCCCATTTTCCGGCGAAGCTGATCTACGTCGCAACCAGGCGCATTGATCTGTGTTCCTTCAAACCAGACTTCCCCGCCTGTCGGCATCTCCAACAGATTCAAACAACGGAGAAAGGTACTTTTTCCGGAACCGGACGGTCCGACAACAACCACCTTTTCTCCCTTCTGGATCTCTTGGTTGATCCCCTTGAGCACCTGAAGGTCGCCCCTTTGGGTGTGGAACGTCTTTTCCAAATTCTTAACGCTTATCACTCTGGTGCAACCTCCTTTCGAGCTTGGACAGGCACATGGTCAACAAAATTACCAACACCAGATAGATTGCCGCCACTAAGAACAAGGGCATGAACGCATCGTATGTAATGCTGCGGATAATGTCGCCGCCCTTGGTCAAATCCTGAATGCCGACATAACCTGCGATCGAAGTCTCCTTCAAAAGGGCAATAAACTCGTTGAAAACCGCTGGCGCAACATTTTTAAATGCTTGGGGCAGAACAATCTTGCTCATGGTTGTCCGGCTGTTTAAGCCGAGCGAACGTCCTGCCTCGATCTGGCCGCGGTCCACAGACTGAATACCGCTGCGGATTACTTCCGCGACATAAGCGCCGGAGTTAATACCGAACGCCAACATCGCCACCAAAAGGGTTTCGCCGCTGGCAAAAATAAAATACACCATAATCATCAACTGAACCAACACAGGGGTTCCGCGGATGACCGTCAGATACAAGCCGCAGATTTTATTGAGAATCCGCAACTTTTTGGGGTTATTTTGATGTGTGATGCGCACTAAGGCGACCAATGTTCCCAGGATAATACCGATGATAACCGCCACCAGGGTAATCACCACTGTATTGGCAAATCCCTGCACGATGTACATATACCGGTCTTTTAAAATAAAATCGTCATAGAACTGCTGGCCTAAATCAGAGAAAAAGGACAGCGGAACCGATGCAAAGAGCGTCTGCATGCCAACCTCCCCATAAAACAGAAGCAGGCAGAAAAACTGCCTGCCCCCCAAAAGGGTCCGGCGGCTCTTCTGCTGCCTATCATTTGTTTGATTTTATTCTGCGCTGATGTACTTGCCGACGATCTCGTCCATCTCGCCGCTATCCTGCATCTCTTTGAGGACTTCATTGACCATCTTTTGCAGTTCAGTGCTTCCTTTGGGCATAGCGATGGCGTATTCCTCGCTTGTGAGCGCTTCGTCCAGCTTCTTTACCTTATCACTGTTCTTTTCCACAAGCTTTTCCGCCGGGAAATTGTCGATGACCACCGCGTCGATGCGTCCTGCAATCAGATCGGAAACCGCTTCCATCCCCTTGCTATAGCGCTTGACTTCCGCTACCGTAATATCGTTCTCGCCATCTTCATTGGTGCAATACTTGTCGCCCGTAGTGCCCAACTGAACGCCAACCGTTTTACCGTTCAAATCGGTTCGAGAAACAATGTCGCTGTCGTTGGCAACAATGATCGCCTGAGAAGCGTTAAAATACGGATCTGAAAAATCCACATTCTTTTTACGGTCTTCATCTGCTGTCATACCAGCGGCCACAATGTCCGCTTTGCCAGACTGCAACGCGGTAATCAAAGTGTCAAATGCAATATCGCTGACTTCCAGCTCAACACCCAGCTTTTCTGCGATCTTTTGGGAAATTTCAATGTCGATTCCAACGACTTCGTCGCCGTCTTTGAACTCAAATGGCTCAAATTCTGCATTGGTCGCCATAACCAGCTTTCCAGCATTCTGAATGTCCCCCGGTGTCTTGGCCTTGCTGCCACAAGCAGCCATCGGGACCATCATCGCTGCTGCCAGAAGGAATGCCAAAATCTTCTTCCCTGTTTTCATAAATCGTACCCCCAAATTTTATACTGTACCTTCTTCACCATTCTATAGCATAAATATTCATATTTCAAGCATATTTATGCGACCTTCTAAAATTCGTAAAACCTGTCAACTTCACACGCATCACCGGAAAGGTTTTGTGGAAATTGCAAGCCACAAATCTCCAAAAGTGTACAAAAATCCCTTGGAAGCGGCGCAATGATGCACCTGTCCTTTCCCGTCACTGGATGTCGAAAAGAGGCTTGCACACAATGCAATGCCTGCCGGTCGATGTATATCCGGCTTCCACCGTACAGATCGTCCCCCGCCAAGGGATTTCCCCTGTGCGCCATATGTACACGGATTTGGTGCGTCCTGCCGGTTTCCAGGCGAAAGGCCAAAAGCGTGTGGCTCTGTGAGTGGCACAATGTTCGCCAGTGTGTCACAGCGCGAATCCCATCTCTGCACACGCAACGCTGGATGGTGTGACCCGGCAGCCGTTCAATTGGCCCATCCTCAGTCCCACTTCCCTCTAGCACCCCTTCACAAACCGCCAAGTAAACTTTAGAGATACCCTGTGCCAAACGTGCCGCTGCATAAGGATTTTTTGCCAAGACCAGAACCCCGGTGGTGTCCCGGTCCAGCCGGTAAATCGGGCGAAACGCCAAGGATTCGCCCCTTCTCTGAAAATACGCCGCAACAGCATTGGCCAAGCTATCCCGGGCATGTCCAAACGAGGGATGCACCGGCATACCGGTCGGTTTGTCAACTGCCAGCAGATCGCTGTCTTCATAGAGGGGAACCAATGGGAGATCCACAGGTTCCGGAGCAGCGGAATCCTCTGGAAGCATCAATTGTACCCGATCCCCTACCTGTAAGATCTTCCGCACGGTCGCATGAGCGCCATTTACGGTGATTCCCAGTGGTTCCTTCTTTAAGTCTGTCAGAAGCCGTGCAGATACCCCACAAAAATGGCGTAAAAATCCTTTAAGCTGTGCATCTCCGTATTCCGCAGGCACCGTAAACGTCAGCTTTCTCATAGAACCTCCCTGCAGGCAAAGAAAAAGAGCGGAGGCAAAATCCTTCCGCGTGCCGCCGCTCTGTTCCGCAAATGCACTTATTTTACTTCGACCGTCCAGCCGAACTCATCCTTTAGTTTTCCCCACTGAATGCCAGTCAGTGTGTCATACAACTTCTGTGAAAGCGGTCCGATCTCGCCATGGTTGATCTCCATAATATCATCGCCCCATTTTAAATGGCCGATCGGAGAAATGACAGCTGCGGTCCCTGTGCCAAACGCCTCTTTCAGACGGCCTTGTGCCGCTGCATCTGCAACCTCCTGGATCGAAAGCTTCCGTTCAGAAACCTTCAGCCCCCAGGACTTTAACATATCGATGCAGGACATGCGCGTGATACCGGACAAAATCGAGCCTTGCAAGGCCGGCGTAACCACTTCGTCGTCAATTACAAAGAATACGTTCATGGTCCCCACTTCTTCGATGTACTTACGTTCCACACCGTCGAGCCAAAGCACCTGGGTATAATCCTGTTTCTCCGCCTCATCCTGTGCCTTAAGAGAAGCTGCATAGTTGCCTGCTGTCTTTGTAAAGCCCATACCACCGCGTACTGCACGGACATAATTGGTCTCTACATAAATTTTTACGGGATCGAGTCCTTCTGGATAATAAGCGCCAACCGGGCTGCAGATCACCATAAATAGCAGGTGACGCGCCGGATGTACGCCGATGTGCGGATCTACGCCAATGATAAATGGACGAATGTACAAGGATGTCCCTTCTTCACTGGGAATCCAATCCTTTTCAATGGAAACCAGCTTTTCAATTGCTGCCTTTGCCAATTCCTCATCAATCAGCGGAATGCACAGACGTTCATTGGAGACATTCAAACGGGCCATGTTTTTATCCGGGCGGAACAGCAAAATTCTGCCATCCTGCGCGCGATAAGCCTTCATCCCCTCAAATACGGATTGGCCATAGTGAAGGCACATAGCGGAGGGGTCCATTTCAATCGGCCCATATGGAACGATGCGGGGATCGTGCCAACCTTGCCCCTCGTCGTAGTTCATTAAAAACATGTGGTCGGTAAAAATGGTTCCGAACGGAAGGGGCGCGCCCGGAGCCGGCTTTTGTTTGGGATGTTTTGTAAGTTCCACTCTGATTTCCTGCATGGTAAATGCCCTCTTTCTGATTATTCCTGCTTATTGTACCATCATTTTTCAGGGATTTCAAGTTATTAGCGCGCGAAAGGCATAGCCAAAACCCCCACACATTTGACAGGATATTTCTCACTTTTTAGAAATACTACCAAAATTTTCTGCCTGTAACCGTCAAAAGGAGCATCCTGCTGTTTGGGGCGTTGATCCCCTGTTTTGCACAGGAATATCAGAAGTCCTGCATAAAGTGAATCTCATGATTGCGCAATCCTTTGGGATAACGGTTTTTTAATCGTCCCCCGGAACATTTTCCAAATCCAGTCACAATGCCGTCAACAGCCACACCGGTATATCCCTTCAACGACTCCGGCACATCCAGTTCTTCTCCGTGGAGAAATGCCGCAATCTGGGGTCCTTCATGCGTCAGTTCTAAAACATTGCACAGAGATTCTGGCCTCGCGGCCATAAACGCTGCGTGTGCAGGTTCGATACGCTTTTGATAAGTTCCCAACAATACGCCGGCACGCAGGACGCCAAGTCCTTTCATCTGCGGTAACCCATCTGGAAGCAACAGCAAATTGTCCCCAATCTGTTCCAATACTCCCGACGGCATCTGCTTGTACAGCATTTCACAGCATGCTTTCGCCAATTCACTGGGCTTTGCATAATTGTACGGCGATGGAGTATTCCCATTCTCCGATAGGCGTTGCAACTTTGCCACAAAATGTCCCTCGCCGCCATCCATGGGAAAAATTCTCCGCGTCTGTGGAATGCTTCCCGGCCGGCCAAAGGAAACGCCGCAGTCTAACAACGCAAAATCTGGACGCTTTTTCAAGAAGGCTTCAACCACCCCTTCGTTTTCTTCAAAGGAAAACGTACAGGTCGAATAGACTAAAATTCCCCCTTCACGCAACGCTTGAGAAGCTGTTTCCAAGATAGCCAGCTGGCGGACAGCACACATCTTTACATGTTCTGGGCTCCATTCTTGTATCGCCCGCTCGTCCCGCCGGAACATTCCCTCCCCCGAACAAGGGGCGTCGACTAAAACCTTATCAAAAAAGCCTTCCAATGCATCACAAAGAGTTTCGGGCCGGCAACAGGAGACCACGGCATTGCGCACCCCCAGCCGCTCCCCATTGGAAAGCAGGATCTGGGCCCTGGATTTGACAATCTCATTGGCCCACAGCAGGCCCTTGCCCTCCAACAGCCCCGCAATCTGAGTGGACTTGCCCCCGGGGGCAGCGCACAGGTCCAGCACCTTTTCCCC